>OJQY01000365.1_pt1 | contig 24707 bp, 24 predicted proteins | sample 1599091 | NCBI WGS metagenome assembly OJQY01 (sample SAMN03922524, study PRJEB24848) | human gut metagenome | isolation source: stool sample | host: Homo sapiens | place: Germany | collected 2010-02 | reverse complement strand
CACCGCCGCGTGGGCGGTGACAAAGACAAATCCGCCTGAGCAGAAGGGGGGGATAAAATGGATTATTTTGAAGAATTTTTAAAACAGCTGGACGAAATAAAACAGACGAGCAAAAGACTCCAAATGGAAGAGGAGGTCTTAAAGACGCCCGCTCCCCTCCTTAACAAAATAAAATCTGTTGAACCTGTGCAACTCATTAAAGTTGTTTTGGAAAAAGGTAAGGACTCAGAGGTCGATCCCGTAAGAGAAGCGGTACAATACTGGGATTTAAACGGTAATTTTATTAAAGAGATTGATGATATTGATTAAGTATTTGAGCCAATAAGCTCTTCAGCTTTCTTTAAATTAAATTCTTCTTCCATATATGATATTAAGGTCTGAATAAATGCTTTTAATTCATCGATTCCATGGTTTTGATTTTTTCTTACATAATGCGTTTGGTCGTTCCCAAGCCAGGTACAAGCCTTTGCGAGGGTTTTAATATGTTCTCTTGAGATGTAGGTCGAAATACAAGCGGCAAGAAAAGACTTTTTAATTTCTTCTTCTTTTTCAGGTTTTATGCTAATAGCGTAGTCTTTTACAAGAAATTCCAAAGCTTTTCGATAGCCTAATCCGCAAATTTCTGTAAGATGTTTTTCCTCTGCGGCTAAAGCTTGATTATAGATTTTGACAAAGGCGGGAGATAGCTCAGAAATACATTCAGAAAATTTATGTTCTTCAGGGTTATTGGGATATGACGAGAGACATTCATAGGCGCCTGAACAGTATGGATCAATATAAAGCGAAATGAAAAAGGATTCACACGCAGGACATGAATGCGTTATAGTCAAAACATTTTTATTCATATATGCTCCCAATACATTTGCCATAATTGCGTTATGACACAGAGGACAATTTTTTACAAGGTTTACGCAAATATCCATCATATTTTCATTTTTATAATTTACAGGTGTTATATATATTTCCATAATATACCTCCTTTAAGTTTTTAAAAAATCCGCCTGAGCAGAAGGGAGAGAACATAATGTCTTGTAAAAAACAGCTGCAAGAAGAAAATAGAATGCTTAAAGCGCAGCTCGCCAGCGTTGAAAAACACCTAAAAGAACGCAACGAAGAAGAGTGCTACTGTAAGGTCTGCGTACACGGTATCAAGATAAGAGCCGTCGAAAATGGCGTATGGTACGGGCAAAAGTATGCATGTGCATTAAAAGTCAAAAAAACAAGTTGCACGGATTTTGAACTGAATAAGGATTATTTAAAAGAAGATAACGCTCCAACTTCAAGCTGAGCAACGCAAGGCCCGCGGGAAGTAACCATACGTAATTTAAATATTGATTCTACGGCAAAATCTGTTGTTTTTTCGACTTCAATAGGCATACCAAGATTTTGAGCACCATAACCGCCAATATTGACAGATTTCAATCCACACCGCCGCGTGGGCGGTGACATCCAAAACATCAATGCACACACTTTTTGCAGGGTGTACGGCCTCCAACGTCGTCGATTGATACGGCGTAAGAGTTTTTTCCTCCGCAGGTGCTTAAGTAATGATACCTTTTACCAGACGGCGTGATGTATACGGTCATAGAGTTTTTTTGCTGTTCGGCACTGGAGGGTGGAGCCTCATAGTGATAGCTGGAGGATGACGCGCTATACTTCGAAGCGGTTGTGGAGGACACAGGTGCCTGCGTTGGTTTTTCAGTCGGTTTTTCTGTTGGTTCCTCAGTTGGTTTTTCCGTAGGCTTCTCCGTTGGGGCAACGGTTGGTTTTTCTGTTACCGGCTCGGTGTAAACCGGCGTAGTGACGGTACTTGAATTTTCGTTCAGACTGTCCCCACTTGGGCTGCAGCCTGTAAAAGAAAACAAGAGTATGGTGCAGAGAAATAATATAATCGCCTTTTTCATAATGACACGCTCCTTTAATATTTTACTACATATTACCACATGTGATGATATTTCACAATATTGTACATAAAATTTTAAATTCCGACAGTAAAACAATTATTCGGAGATAGTCGTTACCTCTGAATTTCTCCCAGAATATAGGCTTGAATGGCTTTTTGACCCAGGAAACCGTAGAACAGCATAAAAAGACGGCCCCAAAACCGGAGCCGCCACAGGATGGTAAATCCGCGTATTTAAACCCACACCGCCAATGGGCGGTGACAATGTGTGAGCAAGAGATAAGACAAAAGCAGGGCGCGGCAAACACCCTGCTCAGTCAAAAGTTAATTATTTCTTCTTTGTCTGTGATAAAGCGCTTCCTGCAATGCTCTTTGTACGCGCGCTGGAACGCCCATCCTGCAAAGCCTTAGAGGCCTTACTTGCTACCTTCGGGCTTGTCTGTTTTTTATTCGGCATATAAACACCTCCTTCCGTTTACTAGAAAGGATGAGAACAATATATAAGAACCTCAAAATTGAAATCAAATTAAAAGGGTTGACTGGGAAACAAATTGCTCTGGAGATTGGAATAGCACAAGAGACATTTTCCAGAAAACTTAGCGGATCACAACATTTTTGGTTGGAAGAAGCCAAAGCAATCCATCAAAAGTTTTTTCCCAATACCGATTTTCTTTATCTGTTTTCGAGGGTTAGGGATTAAGGCAGCATTTTTGAACTCAACCTATAGACTCAACCTAAATTGTTATTTGTAGAGCTATCCGGATTTGAACACGGTGTGGGGACACCGTTGATATTCCGAACGTGATAGTTCTCATAATTTCCGGCATTAATCTCATTTACAAACTGATTTCTCGTCATATTTTGTCCTGAGTAATTGTCCCGGAAATTTGTATTACGGCCAGTGTCGGTTTCTCCGGTTACAGAAATACGTTTCGGCATAGAATCACCTCCTTTTCATGGTGATACTGCTGCCTTAGTCTCTATTGGATAATCTTCCCATCCGCATAAAATATAACAAGATATAATGGTTCTGTCAATTTTACATACTATATCTAGAATTGTGCAAATTAACGGAACTCTAAAATAAGTAATTAATAAAAAAGTGAATTTCTTACTCATAAACGTGAATAAAATCAACATAAATGAAACGTTGTTATTTTTCTCTTGACGAATTATTCTTGCTTTTTGTGCAAAATGCAGAAAATATGTTCGGTTTAATTTTGGTCGAAATAAGCCATACATAGGACAATCCGCCGAAAACATATGCTGAACAGGAGGTGTTGCAATTGGCAGAATCTGAATCGGAGCTTGAAAGGCTCAGAAGGAATTTACATAACCCGCCGCCGGGGTACCCGAAGGACGGAGATGTTTCGTATGTCGATTTTGGAGACAAGGGAAGGGCAAAGGTAACGATTCGGTTCGCGCCGGCGACAGAGGAAGAGGTTATAAACAACAGAAGGAATCTGGAGCAAACCTTGAGCTCAATTGTATCCAGGCAGTGTAAAACGCCTATGGTCGTCAAGGTGAAATGGTAACGCAGAGGTGAAACATATGCCCAAAGCGGCAGTTATAAAATTTCAATCCACACCGCCGATGGGCGGTGACCTATATTATTTTGCACAAAAGCTGGACAAGCTGGAAAAAATGAGCAGGCGGAGCGCGCGGAGAAAAAATTCAAGGATGATTGAGGAGATTAAAACATGACGCTTATCAAAAAACTGTTTTTTGTATTGCAGGGAATTCTCTATCTTTTCAAAGAGCACTGGGCAAAAATCCTTGGTGCGCTGTGCATCATTGGAATTTTAGGGACAGCCGGCGGCTCCGACCTGGGAAAGCTTTCTCCATCTGATACCCTGCGGCAGATGCTGATATATATGCTGATTACTTTTATCTCCGGCTGTATTGTATTTGCCGAAAGGACAGCAAAAAAATAAACCCGTCTTTTCATAGGGTAGGGAGATATCTATGGGCCAAGTGGATTTAAAAAAAGATGACAGCATATGGGCGCCGGACAACCCCTATACATACCGCATCAACATCAACCATCCGAAAATCTCGCCACTTTATGCGCGGTTTAAAAAATGGAGAGGAGTCCCAGCGCATATTCCGCTGTCCGACAAAGAGCGGTTTGAATTTGAGCGCTATATCACAGCAAACGCCCTGAAAAGGCAGACGTACATCAGAGCGCTCACCGTCTGCCAGCCGTATGCAAGCGCGATTATACTGGGAATGAAACAATACATTTCAATCCACACCGCCGCGAGGACGAATATCCGAGGGCGCGTCGCTATCCATGCCGCAGAAAAGGAATTGTCAGAGGTTTTGCGCGGTTTGACGGACGAGCAGCGGGACAAGCTGCTTACGCTCTACCATCATCAGTCGCCGCTTTGTAAAGAGATGATTTACCGCGGAGCGGTCATCGGGACGGTGGAGCTGGTTGATTGCGTACCTGTTGGAGAGATATTCGATTCTCTTTCTGAACGCGAACAGATTCTCGGTGATTATTCGCCTGGGCGTTTTGCCTGGGTTCTGCGCAACCCAATAAAATTTTTAAGCCCCGTTCCCGCTCAGGGGCAACAGGGCTGGTGGCGTTGGGAGCCGCCACCGCCGCGTGGGCGGTGACACCCGCTGATTATGTAGGGGTGGATATATGATAGTCATTTCAATCCACACCGCCGCGTGGGCGGTGACTATCCGCCAATCTCGTGACGGTCTGCGGCAAGACATTTCAATCCACACCGCCGCGTGGGCGGTGACGGCTTCGCCGCTCGGAGCTAATTCCGTTGACGTGATTTCAATCCACACCGCCGCGTGGGCGGTGACAGCAAAAGAAGCTAAAAAGAGAAGGAGATTTATGCGGATTCCGTGGAAAATCTCCAGATAATGCTTCTTTTTTATATATTACCACATTGATATTCAAATTCCAAGCCTTAATTTTGGTGCGAACCTACCGGTGTTTTTCTGTGAGCTTATAGTTCGCACCATAAACCTGATATTGCAGTCAACTGCAAAGAAAGGAGCCGGATATGGCAGAGATAGAAAAGGCCGTGAATAAGCTTGACGCTGTGCAGGAAAAGATGGCTGCCCTTTAGAAACAGCTTAAACAAAAGAGGAAACGCACAATGAACTATTATGAAAAGATAAAAACGCTGAGCCTTGATAAGATGGCGCAGGCAATCATGTGCCCAAACGATATATTTGCATTCAACACAGAGATTCCCTGCCTTAAAAAGGAAGGAATCGACTGCATCGAGTGTAGCAAAAGGTTTCTTCAGATGGAAGTGCCGGAAAAGGATAAATAATGAAAACCACCCGCGTGATTGCGGGCGGAAATCCTTATTTCTTATTTAAATCTACATTTTGAACCACATCAACTGCCGCGGAAATTCGATTTGTCCATTTTTTTGCAGCTCTACGGCTTAGACCAGCTGAATATAAAGCTTTTTTTATCCCTGTTTTTATTAAAGTTGGTCCTATAAGAAAAAGTGCAAAATGAATAAGATTTATGTTTGTAATCAGCTTAATTAACTCCTGCAGATGTCCTCCTGCGGCTTCAAAGAAACTTATGATCAAATGGCATTCCCTCCTTTCGGATTTTATTTGCCATAAATATACAGCCTGCGTCTTGCAATGTCAAGGCATTGAAACTCAACTGTCCGGTTTATCGGATAATAAATGAATAATTATCTGCCGTGCTTTTCCTATATATAAAGAAAAAGCAAAATCAAAAAGGGCCCCGGCCGCCCTTTTCTATCTTGATTAAGCGATTATTTTCACGACGAAAAAGGAGGTAAGCCTATGCCGTACTATGAAAAAATTATCAGCAGCGGCCCCATGCGAGAGGTGGAGGTTTATTACAGCATCCGCCGCCGGAATTTAAAATGCCTGACCCGTGAAAAGAAACGCGCGCAAAGCTCAGAGAAGCAAAAAGCGCTCAATGAAATCCACGCAAAGAAAAAATGCCGGAGGCTAATCTGCAATAACTTTACGGTAGGCGACTGGTATCTGACCTTCACCTTTTTGGAAAACCTGACAGAGGAGGAGGCCGAACGGATACTTAATAATTTCCTCCGGCGTCTTGATTACTGGTGCGGGAAAAACGGAACCGACAGCTTAAAATATATTGGCTGCCTGGAAAAGGGCACAAAGGGAAAACGTTGGCACGCGCATATGGTGATACCGTACCTGCCGGCAGAAATTATCCAGCAGATTTGGAAAAAAGGGAAGGGCACGGGCAGCGTCAAGTTTGAACAGCTTTACAGCGACGGCAATTACAAAAAGCTTGCGGCGTACATACGCAAGGATATTACGGGCAAGAAGCGGCTCAAGCAGAGCCGGAACTTAAAACAGCCGGAAATTGAAGTAAAAGAGGCGGGCGTGCGCGACGTGGCGCGGTTCCTCAAGGGAAAGCCGCCGGTTGCGCCGCGGGGCTACCGTGTACTGGACGAAGAATGCGAGCTGACGGTCAACGACGTCACGGGTACGAGCTACCGCATGGTTTATGTGAAGGAAGGCTTCCTCGACGGCCGGTTTATACTGAGGAGATGAGCGTGGTGCCGAAATCGGCCGTGATTATATGTCCCTATTTCCAGCGGGAAAGCGAACAGAAGATTTCCTGTGAAGGCGTTGTGAAAGACAGCACGACGCTTTTAAAGTTCTGCTCTGAGGAAGAAAAGCGCCGGCACCGGCGGATGTATTGCCAGAGCTATGAATACGAAAAATGTCCGCTTGCGAAAATCCTGCACAGGAAGTACGAACAATAAAAAATTTATGCTGTCCCCCTGAAAACAGGGGGGCAGTTTTTTTGCATATTTGATAGGCTGAAAACGGGAGGTGATCCGGGTGTGAATTCCGGTACAAAAAATTCAGCCGATTGGACGGCTATAAAAAACGAATATATCACGGGAAATCTTGGGTACATAAAACTCGCGGAAAAGCACAATATCAGCGGCTCTACGCTGACCAAACGGGCGCAGCGGGAACAGTGGACACAGGAACGCGAACGGTATAGGAAAAAACTTGGCACAAATATGGAGCGGCAGGCACAGCGAAAAGCGCTGAGTAATTTCGATAAGCTCGGCAGAGCGACCGACAAACTCATCACGAAAATTTCCAGGGCGGCAAACGAGCTTAATATCCATATCACCTACGACAAGTTCAAGCGGGAATTCTCGATTTTTGAGGAAGACGAAAACGGGGAGCGGCGCCGGGTGGACGTCACGGAGGAGACGGTCAGACAGAACCAGACAAAGGGCACGGTCAATATTTCTTCCCTGCGCCAGCTGACCGCAGCGGTAAAGGATTTGCAGCAGGTGTTGTTCTTGTCGGAGGGCCGGAAGCTTTCCGAACAGGAGAGCACGGGCTACGGCGTAGTGCCGATGCCTGAAATGATAATTCCGGAACCGCCGGAAGAAACGGAAGGAGAGGACGAAGGATGAACGTCGTATGGAAACCGCAGCCAAAGCAGTATGAGATGCTGCGCCGCGGAGAGGATGAAGGATTATACGGCGGCGCGGCTGGCGGCGGAAAAAGCGAGTACTTGGTCGCGGAAGCCCTGCGCCAGGTAAATGTCCCAAATTATAAGGGGATTATCCTGCGCAAGACGTTCCCGCAGCTCATTGAAATCATGGAAAAATGCTTTAAAATCTATCCACGTGCCTATCCTGGGGCGAAATTCAACGACAGCAAGCATGTGTGGACATTCCCCAGCGGGGCGAAAATTTATTTCGGCCATATGTCGAACTTCAAGGCAAAATACAACTATCAGGGCCTGCAGTTCGATTTTGTCGGCATCGACGAGCTGACGCATTTCATGTGGGACGAGTACGACTACATGCGTTCCCGTAACCGCGCAAGCGGCCCGAACACGAAAAGCTATATCCGCACCACGGCAAACCCCGGCGGAGTAGGCCACGGCTGGGTCAAATCCTACTTTATCGACGTAGCCTGGCCGCAGAAGACGTATTGGAGAAGGCTTCCGGTAGTCACGCCGGACGGTAAGAAAATTACAAAATGGAGCAGCAGCGTGTTTGTCCCAAGCAAAATTTTTGATAACCCAATTATGCTCGAGAATAACCCGCAGTATCTCGCGAGGCTTGCCGGTATGGAGGAGAACCAGCGAAACGCCCTGCTTTACGGCAAATGGGACACGTTCGCAGGCCAGGTGTTCACCGAATGGCGGGATGACCCTGAGCATTACGACGATGGCTGCTTTACACATGTGATTGCACCGTTTAAAATCCCACTCCACTGGAACGTTTACCGCGGCTTTGATTTTGGGTACAGCAAGCCGTTCTCTGTCGGGTGGTACGCGGCGGACGAAGACGGCTGCATTTACCGCATCGCGGAGCTTTATGGCTGCACGGGAACCTCGAACGAGGGCGTGAAGTGGAGCGTAGACAAAATTGCAGCGGAAATCCGCGCGTATGAAGAAACGGACAGGAACCTCAGGGGACGTCAGATTATCGGAATAGCGGACCCGAGTATCTTTGACAAGAGCAGGGGAACGTCGGTGGCCGATTTGATGGCGCAGCAGGGCGTTTACTGGGAGCCGGGCGACAATACGCGCCTTCCAGGAAAGATGCAGTACCATCACCGCCTTGCCTTCGACGGTGACGGCCGCGCGATGTTCTATGTATTCTACACCTGCCGGCAGTTTATCCGCACCATCCCGAACCTCGTTTACGACGAAAAGAAGGCGGAGGACGTAGACACGACGCAGGAGGACCACATTTACGACGAATGCCGGTATGTGCTGATGAATAACCCAATCAGCCCGCGCAAAAACGTATTGGCAGTGCCTGACTGGGACGATCCCCTTGATTTATTACCGAAAAAGAGCCGTTACAGCGGCCTGTATAAGCTATAAGGAGCTGAGAGTATGGAAGAAAAAATTCAGGAAAACAGAGGAGAAAGCGGCGCCTTGCAGCCGTCCGGGCCGCCGCGTGCGCTTCCGGTCGACAGCGAGCGCCTGCACAAATTTACAGAAATCCTGCTGCGGTACCAGAAGGGGAAGGCGAACCTCGACAACCGTATCATTGACAACGAGCAGTGGTGGAAAATGCGCCACTGGGAGCAAATACGCGAGAAGGTCCAGCCAAACAGCAAGGAACGCATTACACCGGCGTCGGCCTGGCTGTTCAACAATATCATCAACAAGCACGCCGACATGCGCGACAGCTATCCCGAACCAAACGTCCTGCCGCGCGCGGACGACGACAGGGAAGACGCGGAAATTCTTACGGAGATATTGCCCGTGATTTTGGAACAGAACAATTACGAAAAGGTATACTCCAACGCCGCATACGACAAAATCAAGAACGGAACGAGCGTCAAGGGTATCTTTTGGAACCCGGAAAAATTGAACGGGCTGGGCGATATAGAAATCCGGCAGTGCGAGCTGCTCAACCTCTTCTGGGAACCGGGCGTCAGCGACATTCAGGAAAGCCCGTACCTGTTCTATGTGAGCCTCTGTGACAACGACGCGCTGAAGGAATCCTACCCACAAGTAAGGGAACGGCTCGGCGGCTCCGATTTTACGCTCAGCCGGTACATTCACGACGAGGACATCGATACGACGGAAAAATCCTATGTAGTCGACTGCTATTACAAGCAGGCGCATGGTGGGAAAAGCGTCCTGCATTACTGCAAATATGCCGGGGACACGGTGCTGTTCGCAACGGAAAACGAAGAGGAATACAGCGCAAGCGGCCTGTACGAGCACGGGAAATACCCGTTTGTGCTCGACGTGCTGTTTCCGGAGAAGGATATGCCCGTCGGGTTCGGCTATATCGATGTGACGAAGGACTGCCAGATTTATATCGACAAGCTCAACCAGATTATTCTGGAGAACGCCGCGCTTACAAGTAAGCCCCGGTGGTTCGTCCAAAACGGCGGCAGCGTCAATCTCGACGACTTTGCGGACACGAGCAAGCCGTTTGTCAACATAAAGGGCGCTTCGACGCAAAACATGGAGCCGATCCGCGTCGACCCAATAGGCAGCGGTGTGTTCACCGCCTACCAGCTGAAGGTGGACGAGCTCAAGGAAACAAGCGGCAACCGTGATTTCGCGCAGGGCGGAACAACCAGCGGCGTTACGGCGGCAAGCGCTATTGCCGCGCTGCAGGAGGCGGGCAGCAAGCTCAGCCGCGACCTCAACAAGGGGAGCTTTAACGCGTTCGAGCAGGAATGCTGCCTGATTATCGAGCTGGTCCGCCAGTTCTACAGCGAGCGGCGCAGCTTCCGCATCACAGGCAAGTCCGGCGATATGCAATTTGTAGAATACGACAACTCACGAATCAATCCGGGCGGGACAGATAATGCCTTTGGGATTGAAACAGCGCAGCGGCTTCCTGTATTCGATATCAAGGTCAGCGCGCAGAAAAAGAATCCGTTCAACCGTATTGCACAGAACGAGGACGCAAAGGAAATGCTTGGCAGGGGCTTTTTCAACCCGCAGCTTGCAGACCAGGCACTGACCGCGCTCGAGATGATGGAGTTCGAGGGGAAAGACAACATCCGCAGAAGAATCGAGCAAAACGGCACGATGGCTCAGCAGCTCCAGGCCATGCAGGAACAGATGGCCCGCCTGCTTTCAGCCGTTGGCGCAATGACCGGGCAGGAAAAACCGCAGGCAGGCGCAGCGGTACAGCCCGGAGGCGGGACGGCCGCGGCCTCCGGTTACAGCGGACAGACAACGGCGACAAACAGCATCGGCGAGGATTTAAGCGGGAACACGCCGGAGGATAAGGCGCGCCGCCGCGCAAGCGAGGTGTCCAGCCCGAAATGATTACAGTATCGATAGAGGAAAAACAGGACGGCCGTTCCCTCACAATCAAAGGACACGCGGGCTTTTTCCCCGGGAACGATATCGTGTGCGCCGGTGTTTCCGCGCTGGTAAATACGCTCGGCCTGCGGGTTCGGAAAGAAGCAGGCTCCGGGGCGCTTGCCGGTTTCTATGTCCGGCTTAACAGCGGGGACAGCACGGTCTGGTACTGCGGGGAAAACCGGATTTTGAACGAAATTTTCCAGACAATCGCAGACGGCCTGCAAGGAATTGCGGAAAATTACCCGGATTATATAAAAATTTTTCATTTTCCCGAAAAGAGGGGGGCATGTAAAAAACTGCCCGATTACAATAAAAGCAGGCAGATGCGTTAGCGTTTTGCAGAAAACGAAGGGAAGGAGATTTTTATGGACATGATTTTCGATTTACAACTGTTCGACGAGGGCGCGGCCCCTGTTATCACGGGACCGGCAGCAGAAGGGGAAGGCGGGGACATGCCGCCTGCACCCATAAACGAACAGGCGAAGCCGGAAGGAGAGCGGACGGCGGCACAGCAGGAGGATGACCCGGATGCTGAATTTGAGCAGCTGATTAAAACAAAGTACAAAAAGCAATTTGGAAAAAAGACGGAAGACCTGGTTGCCGCACAGCGCAAGGACAAGGAAACGCTTGAAAAGCAGCACGGCGCCCTGCTTGACCGGCTTTACCTCCGTTACGGCGTGAACGACCCGGCGGCGCTGGAGAAAGCGCTCGACGAGGACAAGGCTTGGGTGGAAGCGCAGGCGGTTGAAAAGGGGATAAGCGCGGAACAGCTTATGCGCAGTCGCCAGCTTGAGCTTGAAAACGAACGGTTCAAGCGTGCGCAGCAGGAACAGCAGGAAAAGGCGCACCGTGAACAGGTGCTCGGCGAATGGATGCGCCAGAGTGAGGATGTGAAGCAGACGTTCCCCGGCTTCGATTTCGAGGCGGAGCTTGCAAACGAGAACTTTTCCGGCCTGCTTTCCAAGGGGATAGATGTGATGACGGCGTACAAGGTTTGTCATTTCGACGAGATTCAGGCCGGTACCATCGAGGCCGCCGTGCACGACACGCAGCGGCGCGTGACGGAAAACATCAAGGCGCGTGGCTCCCGTCCGCTTGAAAGCGCCGCCGGCGCTCCTGCGGCAGTCAAGGGGAAGCTCGACGTCAAAAACTCCACCAAAGCGCAGCGCGAAGATTGGGAGCGCCGCATTTTGGAGGGGGAGAAGCTTTTTTAGGCAAAAGAAAGGAAGGTACATATGGAAAAAATGGAATTTGAAAATATTTTGTTCGATTTGAGGCTGTTCGACAGCGACGTCCAGGTGTCCACACAGGAAAGCATGACGCCGGACATCAAGGAGTTTTATAACACCAGGCTGATTGACAACGCGGAACCGAACCTGGTACACGACCAGTTCGGAGACGCGTACGATATCCCAAACGGTACAGGCTCTACCATCGAATACCGTAAATTCAGCTCGCTCGAAAAGGCGACGGAGCCGCTCGTGGAGGGCGTGACCAAGGCGGGCAACAAGCTGCGCGTATCCGCCATCAAGGGTGAGGTGCACCAGTACGGCGATTACATCAAATCGTCCGATATCATCCAGATGACGGCGGCCGACCCGATTGTCATACAGAAGACGAAGCTGCTCGGCTCACAGGCGGGCAGGACGCTCGACACGATTACGCGCGAGGTCCTAAACAGCGGCTATAACGTTTTTTACGCGCCGAAGGAGGACGGCACGGAGGTGCTCAGCCGTGCGCAGCTCACGGAGGACTGCAGGCTGACGCCCGACGTGATTTTCCGTTGCCAGGCGCAGCTGGAAGCAATGAACGCGGAGCCGATTAACGGGAGCTATGTCGGGATTATCCATCCGTACGCGGCCTACGATTTGATGCGCTTCAAGGACGAATGGGTCAACGTCATAAAATACGCAAAGCCGGAGAACTATTTCCGTGGAGAAATCGGCATGATTGGCAATGTGCGCTTTGTGAAATCGAGCGAGGCCAAAATTATGCGCGCGGAGGATTTGACTTCCAAAACCAGAAACCTGACTGTAAAGACGGCGGTGTCCGCGGCCGCGGAGATTACGGTGAATGAAAGCATTACGGCGGAGGACGCGCTGAAGGTTAAGGAGCGTAAAGTGCAGCTTGGGGATGAAATCTACACGGTATCCTCCTGCACCTCCGGCAGCGCCGGCAGCGCGAGGCTTACACTCGACCGCACTGTCACTGCGGCGGTGGGGACGGAAATATATCCGGGAGAGTACGGCGCGAAGGGCAAGGCAATTTTCAGTACGCTGATTTTAGGCGCGCATGCCTATGCGAAGACAAAGCTCAAAAACGGAGGTCTGAAGCATATCGTAAAGCCGCTCGGCTATAACGACGAGCTCGACCGTATCAGTTCTGTCGGCTGGAAGGCAACAAAGGGCGCGGACATCCTTTCCGATGAATACCTGGTTCGCGTAGAAAGCCTGTCCCAGTACAGCGATTCCGCAAAAGCAAATTAAAGGAGGTCGAAATCCATGGCAGAAGCTAAAAATACAAAAACAGAGCCCGAACAGACACCTAAACCGGAAAAGAGGGTGAAAATCAAGATACCAATGGACAGCAAGGACAAGTCTCCGGTATTCGTTTCCGTCAACGGCGACGCCTGCACAATCAAGCGTGGGAAATGGGTGGAAGTAAAGCCGCATATCGCGGAGGCCGTCAAGAACGCGATTGAGCAGCGGGAACAGGTAGAAGTGAAAATTGAGGAGCTTGCGGAAAGCTCGTGACGGGAAGGGGCAGGCGCACGCTTGCCCCTTTTGTAATTAGGAGGATTTTATGGATATCAGGACATGTATCAACCGGTGCGACGAGCTAAAACCGAACACAATTACACAAGAGCAGAAGGTGGCATGGCTTTCAGAGCTTGACCGCAACCTTTACGATACGTTTTTTTGTGACTTTGAGGGAAGCATTCGGCCGATTGAGAAGTACGGGCCGGACATGTCGGCGCAGCTTTTGGTGGATGACGCCTTCAGCTCGCTTTACCTTTATTGGCTGTTTGCGCAAATCGATTTTACCCTTTCGGAAATCGACCGGTTTAATAACGATATGGCGCTTTATAACCAGACGCTTGAAGCGTTCCAGAAGGAATATATGCGCACACACCGCGGCAAGCAGCGGGAGCTTATCAATATTATGAGGTGATGGAGATGTTTCTGCCTGTATTGAACCAGCTGAAGCAAAGCAAGCTGACAATCGATACCTTCAAAGGATTATGCCAAAGGGAAGCCGTCCCCGCCGGCAGCTTTTCCGATATGGGAAATATGGCGTGTGACGATTACCCGGTGCTGTCCACCAGGAAAAAACGCGGGGTCGGGGGCACGCTGCGCAGCCTGAGCGGCTTTGCCGCCGGGACAGACAGCCTGTACTGGATTTCAGACAATATACTGCATATTGGAAAAGATGAGATAGAACTGCCGCCCATCAAAACGAACCTCTATGATACTGACAAGCTTACAAAAGGCAAGTATTACGTCAATGGCGTCCTGACGCAAAACCCGTATCTTGACAGCTTTGAAATCTTGTCTGTCAGTCCCGGCGACAAAATCGACGCAAGCAGCTGGAAGTTTACGTCGCAGTATTCCGGGGCGGGAGGCGGTGTCCGTGTCGGCTTGTTTCAAAACGGCACGTGGGTGCGCGATTTGCTCACCTATGACACGGTTGGAAAGGACTATATAGAAATCCCGGCGGGTGTCAACCAGATTGCAGTCGCGTACTGGACAGACGACAAAAGCCGGTATTTGTATAACCTGACGGTAGATGAGAAGAAACAGGAAAAACGTGAGATGGTCCTGATGGGGGCAAACCTTTTTGTCTTCCCCGATAAGGTGTATGTGAATACCGAGGCACCGGAAAAAAAGGTAGAGCATATGGAAAATGCCTTTGAGGCAAAAAAAGGGTATCGGCTGCGCCTGTTTAAGGTTCCGTTCAATTTTGACGGAAACAAAAATACCATCCATCAGGCAAACCTGTATGAGCCGGACAACAGCAAAACGCTGACCGGAACCGTGGCATCTTCGGGAGTAAACGGGGATGTGTTTGTCAGCGTTGCGCAGACTCCGTCCGTTTTGTATCAGGTAACCGGCCTGAAGACGCATGAAAACGGCGTGAAACTCGAAACCAGGAAGCTTTCGCTGACAAGGGTCGATAACTATTACCTGCTGGTTGCCATCCAGGACGACACGGGGAAGGAATGCGACCTGAGTTTTTTGAGCGAAGGGGACTACGTGGAATTCAAAGGGCTGGAGGGCAGGCTGGAACCCCTAAACGGGTGGCATTGTGTGGAAAAGGTGCTGATGCAGAAATTCTCGAACGCGGAGGAAAAAAAGGGCGTTTTGCTCATCAACGCAAAGCTTGACAACGATTCTTATACATACAACAGTGCGGAGGATAACATCGAGTTTACCCGGTTCGACGCCGCGGGCTTTGCCATCAAGCGCTCCACGCCCGATATGGAGTATGTCGTCGGATACCAGAACAGGCTTTGGGGCTGTAACTCGGTAAAGAACGAAATCTACTGCAGCGCGCTCGGCGATTTTAAGAACTGGCGCAAGTATGAGGAAACGTCAATTTCAAGCTATGCGGCCAGTGTGGGCGTTGCGGGGATTTTTACAGGCGCGTGCGTCCAGAACGGCGTACCGACCTTCTTCAAGGAAAACACGATATTTAAAATCTACGGGACGCGCCCGCAGAACTTTCAAATCCTTTCCTATGAGCAGAAGGGTGTGGAGCAGGGCAGCGGAAAAAGCCTTTGCCTGATTGGCGGCGTGTGCTATTACAAGGCGGTGGACGGAGTTTACGCGTATGACGGCAATGCAGCACGCAGGATATCCGGCAGCCTGGGGGACGAAAGCTTCTCCCGTGCCATCGCGGGCAGACAGGTGGATAAATACTACATATCGCTCTTCTCAGAGAATAAAATGCAGCGGTTCCTTTATTGTTACGATACGTCGAAAGGATTATGGACAAAGGAAGACGCGGCGCGTATCAGCGCCTTTGCCAACTGCCGGGAACAGCTCTACTTTATTGAGGACGATACGCTGTATTCCGTGGGCGGACGCAACGATTTTACAGTGGCAAATGGAATCAGAAGCATTGAAGACGCGTTTGCGTGGTTTGCTGAAACGGGAGATTTATACGAAGACAGCACGGACAAAAAATATATCTCAAAGCTTCAGCTGCGCTTGACGGTACAGGGGAGTGTCAATATCAGCCTGCAGCAGGACGGCGGGCAATGGGAAACGGTATACCGTACGGTGGAAAAGGAGAAACGGACGATAACCGTCCCGATTCTCCCGCGGCGCTGCGAATACCTGCGGGTACGGCTGGAGGGGCGCGGGGCCTGTAAGCTGTACGCCCTGTCCATGACTTCAGAAAAGGGGAGTGAGCTCAATGGCTGATTTTACATTGCCGCCCCCGAAGCTGGACGGCAATCTGCAGGACGTCAATTTTTACCTTGCGCAGCAGTACGAATTTTTGAGGTACATGTTTGAAAACCTTGGCCGGGAGAATTTTACGGAGGATTTTAATAAGCAGGAAGGGGAACGCACAAATGGCAGATAGCAGGAAGAAGGACCAGGCGTATGACGCCTATTACAACATGCTCAAGCAGGGGTACAACGAAAGCGCGGCGGTCAAGCAGGCACAGCAGGGGCTTTCCGGACTGAAGAAACCGGAGGATTACCAAAGCCGGTACGACGGGCAGATGAAGAGCCTTGCGGATAAATACATAAACAGCAGCTTTTCCTATGACCCGAACCAGGACGCGGCCTACCACCGTTACCAGCAGCAGTATACGCAGAACGCGCAGAAGGCTATGCAGGACACGGTGGGGCAGGTTTCGGCGCTTACGGGCGGGTACGGCAACAGCTACGCGCAGACAGCGGGGCAGACGGCGTACAACGGGTATATGGATAAGCTCAACGGCGTGATAGATTCCTTAGAACAGAAGGCCTATGGCCGTTACCAGGACCAGGACAACAAGACGCTCAACAGCTTAAACGTGGTGCAGGGGCTGGAAAACACGGATTACAACCGGTACCGGGACGCGCTCAGCGACTATTACACGAACCGCGACTACCTTACCAACCAGTACAATAACGAGCGCAGCTTCGATTATGGGAAATACACAGATGTGCTCAACTCCTACATGAACAACGCACAGTTCCAGAATACCGATTATTGGAACACAGTCGGGCAGGAAAATACGGACCGGCAGTTCCATTACAATTCCCAGCAGGACGCGATTGCAAACAGGCTCGCGCAGGAGCAGCTCGCCTACCAAAAGCAGCAGGATTCGTTTGCGAACAAGCTTGCGCAGGAGCAGTTTAATTACAGTAAAGAGCAGGACCAGGCGACGAGCTATTACAATTTGCTTAAGCTTCAAGCGAGTAACGGAAAAGAAACAAAAGAAGAATTGAACAAGGAGCTTTCTACCTATACAAAAGCCCTCGATAACAGGATAAAAAACGGGGATACTCTTACAAAATCCGACATTGCAAATTATATCATCGGCCTGGACGCTTCACAGGAAGTTGAAGAAATGCTTGTCCGTATGTATGACTGCGGAACAGAATATACAAAAATTGTTATGAAAAGTTTAGGCCAAAATGAGTATTATCATCAGATAGCAGACAGGCGGTGAAAATATGACAAATCAAGAAAGAATGCAGCTGGCTAAAAAATTTAACGAGGAAAAACAAAGCGCGGCAATAGACGAACGGCAACGCCAAAGGCTTGAATTCGTCAATCGGATGCACCAAAATAAGCCTTCGCAGGTAGCGATTCAACCCTATAATATAAAAGCTGTCCCGGCTGATAAGACAGATTTACAGCCTGCTAAAGCCGAGAAGCAGCCGGAGGACAACCAACTCCGCGATTATTCGGTCAATTTAAAAAACGTCCTGAATCGCCAGAAGCAGGGGCAGGACACGCGCCTGATGCAGGAATACCTTGCGCAGGGGAAACAGGAGCTGGATAACGCTTATTATAAAAAACAGATTCAGGAATTGAAGGCAAATCTTTTGCAACAGCGTTCTAAATATTCAGACCCTGTGTTAGCAGGAAATAATATACGCTCTCAGGTGCAGGCAACGGCTTACGCGCAGCACAAAGCGGAGCAGGAACGTTTAAAGCAATTGGAAAAGGAATATGAAAGCTATCAATATACCAATGCGTCAGGGCTTGAAAAGCAGTTTAATGAAAAGCTAGAAAAAATAGCCGGACAGCTATCAAAGCCAATTGACGAGGGCGCGCGGGCTGCGCTGGAAGAGCTTCAGGCGCAGACGCGAAAAGAATACGACGCTTTTCATGGCTCGGAAGCAGCTAAAACATACCGCTATGACCAAAAAACAGCCATAGCGAAAGAACTTTTGAATACCGACGAGGACGTGAAAAAGCGAATTCAACTCAGCTATGAGGTTGCGCGGGGAGACTATGGAATCAAGGATGAAAACGGAAAAGAGGTTTCATATAATTCCTTTGCAGCGAAGCAAAACAAGGATTATTATTATCCCCTCTTTGAAAAAAAGAAGCAGGAAGCCGAAGAAGCAAAGCAATGGCTTTCAGATAAGGGCTACGATGTGGAAGCTCTGTTGGACGTATATTCAAGCGAACAAAATGCGCAGCAGAGAAAAAAGGTCGAAGAAATGCAGAAAGACCTTGCACGCAAAAATCCTGCTTTGGCGACGGTTGCTTCCTGGGCAACAAATACGCTTGGGGCATTAGGCGCTCCGGAAATTGGTATGCATGAGCCGATTAAAAATACGATCAAGGAGCTTCAAACAGGCGAGCTGCATCCAGTTGATCCAAATAGTCCTTACTATAACGCGATTCACGCAACAGATACATTGCGCGAGACGGTTTCTGAGGATATGAACGGTTTTGAGCGTCTTCTGTATCAATATGGGATGTCTCTTGCAGACAGCCTAACAACTATACCTTTAGACGACTTTGGGCTTGCACTTATGGGGAATTCTTCTGCGTCTAGAGCCGCGCTGAATGTAGCAGAAAACGGAGGCAGCGCGACACAGGCACTGTGGACGGGCGCAGCGGCGGGCGCAGCCGAAGTGCTTTTTGAAAAGGTCAGCCTCGACCAGCTAAAGGCTTTTAAGAAGTCCAATAAGACGGGACTGAAAGAAGGCATCAAAAACATTGCAAAGGGCATGTTTACGGAAGGCAGCGAGGAAGCGGCTACCGATGTCACAAACCTTGTTTCCGATGCGCTGATAAACGCTGATAATTCCGATTTCAGCCGCACGGTGCAGGCCTATCAAAATCAGGGGCTGTCGGAAGAGGAAGCGTGGAAGCGCGCAGCGCTCGACACTGTCTCAAATATCGGACTCGACTTCGTGGGCGGCGCTTTGTCCGGTGCGGTACTGTCCGCCGGCGCGACCGCACTCAATGCGGCGGACACAGCGCGTTTTGGCGCCGACATCAAAAAAGGCAGGTCGGATTATTCCCTTGAGGATTTGACAGAAATCGGAAAAACGACGAATCCGCAGAGCCGCGCTTACCAGCTTGCGGACAAATTGATAAAAAGGCAGGAACAGGGAAAGCGCATTGGTAATTATCAAGCGGGTGCTTTGTTTCGTGAGAACCTTTTAAACAATGGAAACTTTGACCATGCGCTTCGCGGAATCTCACTGAAAGAGGTACAGAGCGATTTGCTTGACCAGGGACTCCAAAGCGGGGACGACACACAGGCGTATCAGCTCGCGTCCCTGATGAAGAAAAAACAGGAGCAGGGGAAGGTGGTTACAAACCGGGAACGCGTCGCGCTTGAGCAGGCAATTGATGAAGCGGGCGCGCAGGACACTGCGCTTAGAAAAAAGCTGGAGGCCGACCCGGCGGCATTTTCCGCTTACCTAGCAGAATATAAAAACGTGCCGGAAAACGGCGCAGAAGTAAAAAATACAGCGCAAGGGAAAACTACCCTGCCAACGCCTGAAACTTCCGTCAGAGGCGTATATAACGCACGAGAGAAGGTGAAAACGAAGAACGCCGCCGGTACGCTTTCCACCACCGTGGGGTACGATAAAAAGCTGCAGCATATTCAGGAAATTGCCGGAACGGAGGACGGCAGGGTCAGGGTGACGCTTAGTACCGGAAAAACAGTCGACCTTGACCGCGTTGCCGTTGCAAGCGAGGAAACGCGCGCAGTCTATTCAATGGCGGCCAATTTCGATAAGGCGGGCGCGAATGCATTTGTCGACCACTATAAGGGGAACCTGCCGAAGGAGTATTACGCCGACGGTTTTCAGGCATTTTATCTGGCGGGCAAGCAAGGGAGAAGCCTGGAAGCCTTCTCAGAAAGGTTCCCGCAGATTATCTCAGTTATGGGACAGGAGAGCGTTGCCGCCGCATACCGCGCGGGCGTAAGTGACCAGGCGGCCCTATTACAGACACGACAGGAGAATGCCGCGCGTTTTAAAACGGAGGGCGCCTCCCGTATGGGCCTTTTCCAGGTGGATGCAGACAAGAAAAAGCTGACCGGCGATATGAAAGCACAGCTGCAAATCCTCCAGGGGCTTTCCGACCATTACGGGGTGAATATCCGGGTGGTCGATTCCAAAAGCTCAGAGGGCGGGGGCTTTCCAAAACAGGCAAACGGCATCTACAGGGGAAATGGGAATATCGTCGTCGATATCAACGCGGACGCCGGAGCGGTCGCCGCCGTCGCGTTTCATGAAGTCGGGCATTATATTAGCGAGCATAACCCGGAAGGGTTCAAGGTGCTGTCCGATTTCGCGGTGCAGTATCTGGAAAAACAAGAGGGCTACGACATCAATGAAAGGATTACAGCGCTCCAGAAGGCAACGCGCGAGCAGACCGGCCGGTGGATTAGTGAGATGGATGCGCTGGAAGAAATCGCCTGTAACAGCCTTTCCTCCATAGCGTCCGACAGTGGCACGATAAACGCCGCTTTGCGGTTGAATGCAAAGAAACGCCGGACACTTTCGCAGGTGCTGCGGGATTTTGCGCAGCGGTTAAAAGAAATTTTTTCTGATTACGCCCGGAAAAATAAAGAGGCTGCCCGATGGAAGGACAGCCTGGAAGACATTATGGAGCTGGCGCGCCTGCTGGAAGAAAGCGCTGATACGGCGAAAAAGACGGAAATGCCGCAGAGCGGCGCCGAACCAAAATTTTCTCTCAATCCTGATTTTGAAACGCAGTATGACGAATGGGATAGAAAAGACCCCTTACAGCATTTCAAAATAGGCAACACTTCTGAAGCATTAAGAAGTATCGGTGTTGAAAAGAAAGATATTGTTTGGGATTCCAGCAAGATTATAAAAATCAGGTCAAAGCATCCTGCAATGACGGATGAAGTCATAAAACAGGTTCCAAATCTTTTGGAAAACCCAGTGGTAGTCATGGAATCAAAAACGGTAGCCGGCCGTCTAACCATGCTCGGCGAAGTTTATAATAAAAATGGTACTCCCGTTCTTGCTGTATTGGAACTTCATCCCATAAAAGACGGTGTTGCCCTCGATGAGTTTAAGCTCGCGAGCGCTTATGGAAAAGAGCATGCCCAACGTTTGATTGACACGAGCACACTTTTATATGTTGAACCAAATAAAAACAGGACCGATGCCTGGTTAAAGTTTACTAGGCTCCAATTGCCGGTCAACAATAATCAGTACGGTCCCATCAATATTATATCCAATTCTTCTTCAAAAAGCAACACGGAAATCGACAGGCTCAAGTATTCCCTGCGGGAAACGGCGGAGTTTGAAGGGCGGCTGAACGAGCAGGAGGATCAGGCGGTACAGAAAATGGATTCTCTCGTCGCGCGCCTGTTCCAGGAGACGGGGAAGAAGCAGGCGGATATTCAGGCGCTGCGGAGCGTGGGCAAAAAAATATTAAAGGAATATCAGAGCAGTTATAGCCTTGACACGTTCGTTGAAAATTATCAGAAAATATTCGACTATATGGCGAACAGCAACCAGGCCGATTACAGTGAAGCCATACGCCTGTGTACGGGCGTTGCGAAGGCTGTCCTTGAGAAAAGTGAAACGCTCGATACATCAATGCGGGACCGGTACGCTGATTTTCTGCGTGAGATGCGGGAAGAGCGCATCTCCCTTTCCGATGTGCAGAAGGAGGAGCTTTCTTACAGCTACGGCAGCTACCAAGCCGGGCGTAACCGGCTGATGGGAAGGGTCGTCGTTTCCGACAATGGAATCCCGTTAGACAGCCTGTGGGGAGAGCTGTGCCTGAAATATCCGGAGTTGTTTGACTACGATACCGACGAAGCGCAGCAGGCCTTCCGTCTGATTGAAGTGTTCGACAGCCTTAAGCCCCAAATGAAAAACGAGTTTGAGGGGAATATCGATGAAGCGGCCACGGAGCTTGCCTACCGCCTGTATGAGGAATATTTCAGCGTTCCGGAGCTTAAAAGCGAAACGCAAGAGCAGAATAACCGGATGTTTGTCCTGCGTGCGGAGTTCAAAAAGTCGCTTGAGGAAGCCAGACAGCAGTACAGGCAGCGGTACCAGCAGGCACAGAAACAGCTCGAGGAGGAATACCGTACCAAAAGCTTGGAATTGAACAAAGATAAGCAGCAGGCGGTTATCCGTGCTAAGGCGCAGGCACAGGCGTATTACAGAAAAATTTATGAAAATACGCGCACCCGGAACAAAGAAAGTAGAGAAAGGTCTGAATATAAAAACAAGATTGAGCGCAATGCACAGGAATTATTTCGGTGGATTACTAAGCCAAATAAAAGGAATCATGTACCCCAGCCTCTTGTAGGGCCGATTACCGAATTTATTCTAAGCCTGGATTTTGTTTCGCCACGCCTCAATAAGGACGGCACAGCAGCTTTAATAAACAGCACAAATAAAATTCAGAAATGGAGCGACGCATTCTATGAGCTGAACAATGTATTACAGGGCTTAAAAAGCAATGAACAGAACGGGATGAATACTGCGTTTTTACTCCATCTCGATCCGGAGCTTCCAGTTAGGCTCAGCCGTTTTATTTCCGAATACAGAGGTTCGAAATCAATCAATCAAATGAATGCGGTACAGCTGAAGGAGCTGTATTGGATTACGAGCGCTGTAAAAAGTGCAGTAGTTTCGGCAAATGAGCTGCATAACAATCGACTGTTTCAGCATGTAGAACAGCTGGGGGACACAACGATAGAGCAAACGGCCGGAAAAAAAGAGAAGTTGCTAACAAATGGAGTATTAAAGGCTGCGGATGACTTTTTTGGCTTAAGTCAGATGGACAGCTTTTCCTATTTTGAGCGATTAGGGTCTGCGGCGTATTCCGTTCTGGAAGAGCTTAGGGATGGATTTGATAAACATGTCCTGAATTTGAACACCGCAATTGAATTTTTTCAGAAAGCGAAAGGGGATCTTGATATCAGTTCCTGGACAGGAAACAAAGCACGCAAGTATACCTTTCAGGTAGCTGGAGGAAAAATCACTTTAACGACCGGCCATATAATGGGGTTATATGAGGAAATTAAAAGGAAACAAGCTGCTTTCCATATCTTTGGCGGTGGGATACGTACATATGCCATAAAAGAAAATGGGATTAAGCCGGTTCGCGTTACCTTAGGGGATGTCCAAAAAATAACAGCGGTACTGACAGCGGAACAAAAGCAGTTTGCAGATCAGCTACAGCAGTATTTTGCAAGGGAATGCACGCGGCAGGGCAACGAAGCTTCTATGACTTTATATGGATACGAAAAGTTTTCCGACCCGCATTATTATCCAATTCAGATCGATAAAAATTCTGTGGCGACCATAAAAAACGATCAACAAACGCAGCTCTGGTCAGTCTTAAATATGGGATTTACAAAAGAGGTTGCAGAGGAAGCGTCAAATCCCATTATTCTAAACGATATATTTGATGTTTTTACAAAGCATGTTACGGAGATGTCGGTTTATAACGCTTTTTCTGTTCCTATTTTGGACGCCATGAAATGGTTTAATTACAGAAATACAAAAGGTTTCAGTGTAAAACAAGGGGTCGAAAGAGTTTACGGTAAGAGCGGACAGCAGTATTTTCTAAAGCTAATAGAGGATATCAGCGGAACGCGCAGCCCTGATTTTGAAAACAATCTTTTAAACCATGCTGTAAAAGCGTATAAACTGTCGGCTGTAGGATTTAATCTTAGAGTTGCCATACAGCAGCCGACTGCATATATCAGGGCGGCCTGTGTAATCGATCCGAAATACCTTGCTGCCGGACTGTCAAAAAAACCGGACATTGCCCTTACGAACCGTTATGTACCGATTTCACTCTGGAAAAGCTGGGGTTTTTACGATGTCAACGTGGGGAATTCGATGAAATCCGTATTAACCGGCGTATCGACAGCGTATGAAAAAATGACGGAAATGTCTATGTGGCTGCCCGGAAAAGCGGATGATGTTACATGGAGCATCATTTTTAATGCCTGTTGTGCTGAGATAAAAGATTTAAGGCCTGATCTTACCGTGAATTCAGACGCATTCTATAAAGCAGCGGGAAAAAGAATGCGGGATGTCGTCGATAGGACCCAGGTAGTGGATACCGTTTTCCATAAAAGCCACTTTATGCGAAATACGAATATCTTTGCAAAAACAGCGGGCGCCTTTATGTCAGAGACCAATAAGTCCTACAATTTAATCAGAAATGCAATCTTAAACGCAGTGGAAGGGAAAGACGGAAAAGCGGTCAAAAATCTTATCAGGACAGCCTCCGTACTTTTACTTACGAATTTTGTGACTGGGCTTGCGCAATCAATCATGGATGCTTTTAGAGACGACGATAAAGATAAAGAATGGGCTGAGAAGTATATCGAAAATATACTTCCGAATTTTTGGAACAACAGCAATCCGTTGGGGTATCTCCCTGTGCTCAAGGATATTTCCGACGTAGTAACATCCCTGTTCACGCAGGAAGCCTATTACCAGAATGATAGCGATATGTCAACCGCGGCGATTATCGCTTTGATCC
>OJQY01000363.1_pt1 | contig 24835 bp, 25 predicted proteins | sample 1599091 | NCBI WGS metagenome assembly OJQY01 (sample SAMN03922524, study PRJEB24848) | human gut metagenome | isolation source: stool sample | host: Homo sapiens | place: Germany | collected 2010-02 | reverse complement strand
GCCTGGCGCTGCTCCGCTTCTTTCTTTAGCATCTTCATCACCTGTCCTTAGTATAACAAAAAAGGCCGCATAATGCGACCTTTTTTGACAGGCTGAACACCCGACTGTGCTAGTCGGGTGTTTTCTCCATGAATGTTTTTTTCCGATGTCGCTCACCGCCCACTTTCCTTTTGGATTTTTTATCTGAAAGGAGAGAGAAAAGTGAAAATCACCATTCGGTACGGTGAGCAACTGTTCATTGTTGATGTCTCGGAAAACATTTATCTGGCACTGGATGAAAACCGCCGCAAGGCTGAAAACTTGTATCATGAAAAGCGCCGCCATTGGGATGCGCGCGCCTTCGATGAAAGCATCATAGCGAAGGAAAGTCACCATCACAGCATCTATATGGAAACGCCGGAGGAAACGTACTTCCGAAAAGAAAAGTTCAAAGCGGTCTATGAAACGCTCGCGACCTGTACCCCCATACAGCGCGAGCGTTTTTTATTGTACGCTTTGGACGGTTTGAGCTTTGCGGAGATCGCCCGCCAGCAGGGCTGCTCCAAGTATGCCGTAAGAGATTCAGTGGAAGCCGTTCGAAAAAAATTACGGAAACTTTTGATGGACTACCCCCACGAAAGCCCACTTTCTGGCTATTAAGTGAAGGACTTTGAATCCGGAGCAATCATACGAAGGAGGACGATCATGCCCATCATCAACCTGAGAAGTCAATATCCCCATCTTTCGGAGGATATCTTCATGGAAATCTCCGACCCGATCTTCGAGGTATATGACCATTCCCGCAAGCAAATCAACAATTATGATCGCAGGGCGCGCTACCATCGTGCATTTTACTCACTGGACGTTGGCGACGGCATAGAAACTCATGCCGTTTCACGCGTGCCGTCGCCGGAGGAGCTATGGATGCGGAAACTGGAGAAGGAACAGCTTCGGGAGGCACTTGAACATTTGCCGCCGGTGCAGTCGCAGCGCATCTACGCTTACTTTATGTTGGGTATGAAAATGGTTGGCATCGCCAGGATAGAGGGCGTTTCTCGTACAAGTGTGAGCCAGTCCATCCGAAGCGGTTTGAAGAACCTAAAACGATATTTCAAGATACGTTTCAAGCAAACAGAGATGGAGTGACGGTATGAAAGAGTCAGGAAGGATTAAGACCGAAAAGGAACGGAGGGAAAAAGAAATCCGGCAGCTTGAGAATCGTCAGAAGATACTTTTGAACAAGCAGCACGATGCGCAACGTCGGCTCCGCACCCGCCGTCTGATTGAACGCGGGGCCATTTTGGAGGGTGTTTTACCGCTGACTCCTGACCTTCCCGGCGAAGAGGTCAAAGCGTTCCTGATTGCCCTGTCCCATCTTCCGGGAGCGGCGGAACTGGCCGATAAAATACCTGGATCCGGGGACAAGCCATAAGTCCCTTGTTTGCAAGGGCGCACTTATACACCGTTGCCGGTGTTGTGCGCCCTGCCGGGAGCTGCCAGCTTACTGCGTCCACGATGGGGCGCTACGCTCCCCAAACCCCTCGTCGTCGCAAAGTACGCTTTGTTCCGTTTCCGCCTTGCGGCGAAAACTGCACACGCTCCCTTGCTCCTCCGCTCCCCACGAAAACCGCTTCGCTGGGTTTCCGTGGGGACCCCAAAGTTATCCGCAAAGCCAAACACCCGCTTCGCATCTGTTCGGTTCCACGGAGCCTAAATCCCTTCACAGAAAAGAGGTGCGTGTTATCGCTATCTGCCATGTCCCCATCAAAATTATCCAGCGCAGCAAGGGCAAATCCGCCGTTGCCGCAGCCGCCTATCGCAGCGGCACCAAACTGACAAATGAGTGGGACGGTCTGACCCATGACTACACCCACAAGGGCGGCGTTGTCCATGCGGAAATTATGCTGCCCGTCCACGCCCCGCCGGAATTTGCAGATCGCTCCACCCTCTGGAACAGCGTGGAGCAGATCGAGAAAGCGAGGGACAGCCAGCTCGCCCGCGAGGTGGAAGTGGCCTTACCCCGTGAGCTGACACGGGAGCAGCAGCTTGCCCTTGTCCGGGCTTATGTGAAGGACAACTTTGTTGCCGCCGGTATGTGTGCAGACTTCGCACTCCATGACAAAGGGGACGGAAATCCCCATGCCCATATTCTGCTGACCATCCGCCCGCTGAAAGAAAATGGCGAGTGGAGCGCAAAGTGCCGCAAGGTCTACGATCTGGACGAGCGCGGCCAGCGTATCCCAAACGGTAAAGGAGGCTGGAAGAATCACCGAGAGGACACCACCGACTGGAATGACAAAGGAAAAGCTGAAGCCTGGCGGGCGGCGTGGGCGGACTACACCAACCGGGCATTGGAGGCAGCGGGAAGGCCAGAGCGTATCGACCACCGCAGCTACAAACGGCAAGGCCTTGATAAAATCCCTACCGTCCACATGGGCGTTGCTGCTACCCGCATGGAGCGCCGAGGAATTGCAACCGAAAAAGGTAATCTCAACCGCCAGATTGCCGCCGACAATAAACTGCTCAGAGAGATCAAAGCCCGCATTACCCGGCTCTACAACTGGTCAAAAGCCGAAGCTGAAAAACCAGTCAAGAAAGGCACCATGGCTGAACTGTGGGAGGCACAGCAGCTAAAACAGGCCAGTACCCGAAAAGGCAAAATCAAAGCCTTGCAGGAAAACGCCGCCTTGTTCTACTTTTTACAGTCGAATGGTATCCAGTCCATGCAGCAGCTGCATCAAAAGATAGTGGACATGAATGCCCATTACTATGACCTGCGTGGCAAGATCGCCAGCGCCGAGCGCCGGATTGCCGCCCTCACCGAGCGCGGGGAAATGTGGGCGCAGTACAACAGGTACAAGCCCATCCGCAAGCAGCTTGACAAGGTGAAACCAGCAAAACGGGAACTGTTCGAGCAGCGCCACAGTCGGGAACTGGCTCTCTATAAAGCAGCGGCCCGGTATCTGAAGGAACTCAAAGACAGCGGCGAGGCCCTTACACCCAAGACATGGGGACGGGAGATCGCCCAACTGACTGCTGAAAAAGAGGCAAACACTTTACGGATGAAAGCTATGCGGGATGAATTGAAGGCCGCCGAACAGCTCCGCAAGGCAGCCAATCTGTTAGCGCGACAGGACCAGCATCACAAAAAGGAGGAGCACGAGCTGTGACCACAACCCATTGGTCGGTTTGGAATGCGGCAACATGAAGAAACGCAATACTGCCCCCGTCCCCATTATGGACTATCGCCAATATCGCAGAGCACGGCGGCTGGTACATGAGTGCTGCAACTATGACGGCGGCAACTGTATTGCACTGGATGATGGCGAGGAATGTGTCTGCGTCCAGTCCATTTGCTACTCCCTATTGTGCCGGTGGTTCCGGGCGGCAGTGCTGCCGCTGGACAAGGGACTGGAAACAGCCCTGCTTTATCGGCTGGACGCCAAGCGGTGCGCCGTCTGCGGTGTATTGTTCCTCCCTGGCTCCAACCGCGCCAAATACTGCCCGGAATGTGCCGGACACATGAAGCGCATCAAGGCCGCCCAGCGCAAGCGCAAACAGCGGGCGAAGTGTCACGCTTTAGGGCCTTAAAAGCCCTTGTAAATCAAGGCTTTTTTCGAGGGTGTCGGCGGGGGCCTGATAGATTTTTATCCTCTTGCCTCAAAAACGGCCCTCTAAAGGCGTACAGACCCCAGAAATAAACCCAAGGAGGAACCCTATGTCAGACAACCAAAAATATTACTACCTGAAACTCAAAGAGAACTACTTTGACGATGACTCCATCGTACTGCTGGAAAGTATGCAAGACGGTGTGTTGTACTCCAACATCCTGCTCAAGCTGTATCTGAAATCCCTGAAACACGGCGGGCGGCTCCAGCTTGACGAGAATATCCCCTACACAGCGCAGATGATCGCCACCATCACCCGCCAGCAGATCGGCACTGTGGAGAGGGCCTTGCAAATCTTCCTGAAGCTGGGCCTTGTGGAAGTGCTGGATAGCGGCACCTTCTACATGAGCAATATCGAACTGCTGATTGGCCAGTCCTCTACCGAGGCCGAGCGAAAGCGGGCGGCAAGGCTCCAAAACATGGCTCTTTCCGCGCACCGGACAAACAGCGGACATTTGTCCGACATTCGTCCACCAGAGATAGAGTTAGAGAAAGAGATAGAGAAGGGACAACCCGCTCGCTCCTATGGCCGTTATCAGAATGTTTTCATGACGGACGAGGAACTGGCAGATTTGCAAGCCAGCTTTCCCACCGTATGGGGCCAGTATATCGAAAAGCTGTCCGAGTACATGGCTTCTACCGGCAAGCGGTATCAGAGCCACGCCGCCACCATCCGGCGCTGGGCCAGCGAGGACGCCAGGAAAGCGGCTCCGCCCTCTTGCAGCCGGGATTACAGCGTAAAGGAGGATGAAACCGTTTGATTGAGATTACCGCAGAAATCCGGGCGTTGATCGACAAGGCGACCGCCGGTGTGGAGCTGGCTGGGGACGAGTACATAGACCCGGCAGACGGCCTCATTCACTGTAAGAAGTGCGGCGGCCAGAGGCAGACTGTTGTGCCCTGCTTTGGAAAACCCGGCTACTTCATGCCCCGCTGTATCTGCCAGTGTCAGCGGGAGGCAGAGGAACAGCGCAAGGCTGCCGAGGAACGGCAGCGCCGCATGGAGCGGATCAAGCGCCGGAAGGCCCAGGGCCTGCAAGATCGCTGTCTGTACGACTATACCTTTGCCAACGACAACGGCCAAAATCCTCTGATGGACAAGGCCCGCGCCTATGTCGAGAACTGGAAAGAGGCTTACAAGAACAACACTGGCCTGCTGCTGTTCGGGGATGTGGGAACCGGCAAGTCCTTTTTCGCCGGTTGTATCGCCAACGCCCTGCTTGACCGGGATGTGCCGGTGCTGATGACGAACTTTCCCACCATCCTGAACCGGTTGGCAGGTATGTTTTCCGAGGACAGGGCGGAGTTTATCGCCAGCTTAGACCAGTTCGATTTGCTTATTATTGACGACCTAGGGGTGGAGCGAAGCACCGAGTATGCGATGGAGCAGATGTTTTTCATCATTGATAGCCGCTACCGCAGCCGTAGGCCCATGATCATCACCACAAACCTGAAACTGTCTGAACTCAAGAACCCTCCCGACCTGGCCCATGCCCGTATCTATGACCGTATCCTGGAACGGTGCGCACCGATCCTCTTTGCCGGGAAGAACTTCCGGGAGGAAAACGCCGGGGGCACCAAGCAGGCGGCGAAGGACATTGTGAACCGTAAACACGAGTAATCTTTTGCCGGACGGCACAGTCCCGCCCGGAGAAAGGAGCGCCATGAGCGAAGAAACCCGTACCATACAGACCGCAGACACTACCCCGACCAGAGCACCGGAGGATGCCCCCGCGCTGGTCAAGATGATCGGCAAGACACCTACAAGGTGCGCGGCCATTTCAGCCAGACCAGCACCGAAACCATGAACGGCAAAATCAAGCGTATGCTCAAAAACGAGATACAGCAGATGTGACCGGCTGATAAAGCCAGCCGCCTTGCGTTAAACTGATGATGGTACACACCGAAACTTTTAGTCAAGGAGGACATGAAAATGCTGTACACAGAAAAGGAGAAAAATGAGATTGAGCGTGTCTGCAAAGTGTTTGAGAAACATATTCAGCAGATGACCGCTTATGATTTGGTTTGGTCGGACAAGGTCGGCTATGTGTGGCTGGCAATATCTATTGAACCGGTCTATATTGATACCGACAACTGGATAGAGTCCGCTGCTGGTCTTTGTTATGAGTGCTTGAATGATATAGCACTGGATGTTTTTGGAATGACTGGAAACGGTCACGACTTCGAGGACGCCGATCCGCTGGAAGTGGCCGAGATTAAGCGGGACTGGAAAACCTATATCGACCAACTGCCGGAATATGCGTACCTTTGCGACGAACTGCTAAGTGGCCGCAAGTAACCCCACCCGCCTGAGTGTCAGGAGCATGAAAGTGCTTCTGACACTTTTTTGCGAATTTGATTAAAAAGTCCTTGACAATTTGTCTCCGGAGAAACAGAAAAGAGCAGGCAACACAAAAGAAAGAAGCGGGAGAGAGCGGCATGCTGAACAAATTTCACGAAAAGTAGCAGAGAATGGAACGGATGATTCTGGAACAGCTCGTCCCCCAGGACCATCTGTTGCGGAAAATCGACCGAAGCATCGACTTCTCATTCATCCGCAGGCTGTACGCGCCGCTGTACAGCGCCAACCTGGGCCGTCCGGCGATTGAGCCGGAGGTGTTGTTCCGCATGCTGTTTGTGGGGTATCTCTACGGCATATCCGTTCGGAGCGGCGGCTGGAGGAAGAGATCCATTATAACATGGCGTGTAAATGGTTCTGTGGGCTGAGCCTGACGGAGAAAGCGCCGGATGCCACAACCCTGAGCGTGAATCGGAAACGGCGTTTCCGGGATAACGACATTCCCGAACAGATCTTCAACGAGATTCTGCGCCAGGCCATGGAAAAGGGATTGGTGGGCGGAACGATTCTCTATACGGACTCGACCCATATCAAGGCCAAGGCCAACAAACACAAAAAGACGACGGTCGTGGTGGAGCGAACGCCCAAAGCGTATCTGGAAGAGCTGGACGAGGCCATCGACCGGGACCGCAAGGAGTTGGGCAAGAAGCCCTTCGACAAGAAGGATGACGATGATAGCCCCCCGACACGAGAGGTCAGCAAAAGCGACCCGGAAAGCGGCCAGCTGCACAAGGAAGGCAAACCGGACAGCTTCCATTACAGCGAGCACCGGACCGTGGACAGCAAGCACAGCATTGTGGTGAATGTACGAATCACCCCGGCCAATGTCAACGACGTAGAACCCGTAGCAGAGATACTCAATGATATTGAAAAGCGGCTGGGAAAGCAGCCCAAGTACATGGGACTGGACGCGGGATACCGCAGCGCGCCGGTGTGTCACCAGCTTGCCTCAGCCGGGATACAGCCGGCAGTAGGCTACCGGAGGCATACGCACAAGGGGGACTATTTCGGGAAATATCGTTTCACCTATGATCCAATCAAAACGTTTCCCTGTGTCCGCAAGGTCATGAGCTGACATGGCGCACGACCAACCGGGAAGGCTATCGGGAATACTGGAGCGAATCCAGGACATGCAGGGATTGCCCCAGACGGGCGAAATGCTTCCCGGCCCATTCCGGCAGAAGGCAGGTGACGCGCCATGTATGGCAGGATGCATTGGAGCAGGCGGACGCGTTTACGAAGACAAGCAGCGGGAAACGCATCTACGCCTGGCGCAAGGAAACCATGGAACGATCTTTCGCAGAAGCCAAAGAGCTGCATGGCCTGCGCTATGCCCGCATGCTCGGAATCCGCAACATGTACGAGCAGTCCTTCCTCACCGCCGCCGTGCAGAACATGAAACGCATTGCCAAGGCGTTTCGTTTCCCTTTTTCCCGGCTTATCTTATGTATAGGGGCTGTTTCCGGGAGGAAGCGGCCCCTTTGTCAACGGTCTGCGCCCGCCGCCCCAATGGGCGGCGGGCACAGCGTGTCGAAAAGGCCGGCGCAGCCAGACTCTTTCGACACGCTGTAGCGGGCCCCAGCACACTGCGCCGGGGCCCGCCCGCCGGATGGCATCGTACCTATACAATTTTGCGAAGCCCCGGCACACGGCGCATCAGCCATGCGGCGCCCAGCGCCAGCGCGAATACCGCCAGCTCCCAGACCAGCGCCGCCGCAAGAGAAGGCAGCGCGCCGCACAGCGGCAGGAACAGCCGCTCCTGCGTCTGGGCAATCAGCCAGTCCTGCGCGAGGTACATGCCGAAAGCGCAGCCCCCCAGCTCCGTCAGGGCGCGCCCGTGGCGCTTCGGCCAGCGCGCGCCGCGCATAAGCGCCATGGCCGAAGCGGCGCTCATGGCCGTGAGCAGCGAGGGATGCATGCGGTCGTCCATGAACCAGTATTTTTCACCGGGAGCGACGCGTCCGTATTCTACAAAGGTGAGCAGCACGCTGGCCAGGAGCGAGGCAGCCAGCACAGCCCAGGCCAGCCGCATGCGCCCGCGCGTGGGCGAAAAGAAACGACGCAGCCAGTATCCGGCAAAAAACAGCCCCACATATACGGTAAACAGCGGCGCATCCAGATAGGCAGGCGGGGAGATGGCCGGCACATAATGCGCGGCCAGCGGCCACAGCCCGTCCCAGAGAAGGCATATTCCCGCCAGGGCGGCGACGCCGCGCCCACTCAGGGCGGAGGCCAGCCGCTGCAGGAAGGGCAGCATTGCCAGAAGGGCCAGGTAGAATGTGAGATACCAGAAGGAATCGGTGATCTGCTGCGTCCATACCAGGCGCAAAAATGTTCCCAGATCGGCCATGCGCGGCCACAGGCCCCAGTACACCCAGGCGTCATAGAGGTAGTACGCATAGGAGAACAGCAGCAGCGCGCCCAGGATGCGCGCCATGCGTCCAAGCACCCTGCGGGGACTGTCCCGGCGGGGCAGCAGACACGCGCCGGAGACCATCACAAACAGCGGCACCGCCATTTTGCTCACGTAGTACCAGCCCACCGACAGCCACCACTGCGCATCCTGCGGCGTGAGGGCCTGAAACACCTTGCTGTTGGTGTGGTTGACGATCACCCCGAAGGCGGCCAGCACGCGCAGCGCATCCAGCCAGCCCTCGCGCCGGGAGGCCCCGGCCCTGGCGGCGGAGGTCATGCCTCCGCTCCGTCCGCGTGCGCGTCCAGCCAGCGGTCCAGCCGTTCAATGCTGGCGGATACCGCCTGAGGCGCGGGGCCGCCCTGCAGGGAGCGGCGCTCCACGCACGCCTCCAACGAAATAGCCTGGTATACATCCTCGTCAAAAGCAGGATGCGCGGCGCGCAGCTCCTCCAGCGACAGGTCCTCCAGCGCGCGTCCCTCATGCACGCACTTGCCCACCAGCGAACCGCTCACGTGGTGCGCGTCGCGGAAGGGCACGCCCTTGCCCACCAGATAGTCCGCCAGGTCGGTGGCGTTGGTGAAGCCCAGCCCCGCGCTTCTGCGCATCACGTCGGCACGGAAGGTGGTGGTGCGCAGCATCTCGGTAAAGGTGGGCAGACATTTGCAAAGCGTATCGTAGGCGTCGAAGAAGGCCTCCTTGTCCTCCTGCATGTCCTTGTTGTAGGCCAGGGGCAGGCCCTTCATCACGGTGAGCAGCGCCATCAGGTCGCCGTAGACGCGGCCGGTCTTGCCGCGGGTGAGCTCACAGGCATCGGGATTCTTCTTCTGAGGCATGATGCTGGAGCCTGTGGCGAAGCTGTCGTCCATCACGACGGTAGAAAACTCGTTGGTGCTCCACAGGATCAGCTCCTCGCAGAAACGGCTGAGGTGCATCATCAGGATGCTGGCCGCCGAGAGGAAGGAGAGAAGGAAGTCTCGATCGCTCACACCATCCAGCGCGTTGTCCGTCAGGCGGGAGAAGCCCAGCAGCTCCCGCACGCGGTCGCGGTTGAGCGGATAGGTGGTGCCCGCCAGCGCGCCGGAGCCCAGGGGCATGGCGTCGGCCTCGTCATAGGCGTGCTCAAAGCGCGTTACATCGCGCATGAACATCTGCGCGTAGGCCATCAGGTGAAACGCCAGCGTGATGGGCTGCGCCTTTTGCAGGTGCGTGTAGCCGGGCATGACGGTGTTCAGGTGCTCCTTGGAGAGGGTGCTGAGCAGCGAAAGCAGCGATAGCAGCAGCTCCCGAACGTGCCGGCAGGCCCCACGCGCATACATGCGCACGTCCAGAGCCACCTGATCGTTGCGGCTGCGGCCGGTGTGCAGGCGCTTGCCGGCCTCGCCGATGCGGTCGGTCAAAAGGGCTTCCACAAACATGTGCACATCCTCCGCGCCCATGTCGATGGCCAGCGTGCCGGCGTGGTAGTCGTCTAGAATCCCCCGCAGCCCTTCCACGATGCGCTTAGCGTCCTCGCGCGGGATGATGCCCTGCTCGCCCAGCATGGTGGCATGGGCGATGGAGCCGGTCACGTCGCATTCCAGCAGGCGCTGGTCAAAGGGAATCGAGGATTGAAAATCGTCCAGTAGGGCGCTGGTGGGTTTCTCAAAGCGCCCGGCCCATAGTTTTGCCATATGCATCCATCCTGTTCCCGCGCCGGGGGCGCGTTTTTCTTTGGTTTACGCAGATACGGTCTGGGCAGACCGGCGCAATTCGATCTCCTGCACGTGCCGCCCGTCGGTCTTGAGCACCGTGGCATGCCACGGGCCGCAGTCGAATCCGTCGCCGGGCTGGGGCACGCGCTCGGTCATCTCCATCACCCAGCCGCCCACGGTGCTGGCCTCGGTGCTGCAGTCCAGCCCCAGCTTTTCAAACAGCTCCTCCGGGTCGGCGGAGCCCAGAACGCGGCAGGTATTGTCATTGAGAAAGCGGAAGGGCTCCTCGACCTCGTCGTGCTCATCCCAGATTTCGCCCACGAGCTCTTCCAGAATATCCTCCATCGTCACGATGCCCACCGTGCCGCCGTATTCGTCGGCCACCACGGCCATCTGTGACTGGGTGCGCTGAAGCAGGCGCAGGGTATCGCTGATTTTGGCCCCCGGCGGCACATAGACGGGCTTTTTCATGATGCTGGAGAGCGAAAAGTCGCCGCCGTGGCGCACACGGTTATAAAAATCCTTCTGGTGAACGACGCCCACGATGTGGTCCAGCGTATCCTCGTAGACGGGCAGGCGCGAATAGCCGGAGGCTTCAAAACGGTCCGCCGTTTCCTGAGGGGTGCTCTCCAGCGGCACGCCGTCCACCCGCACGCGCGGGGTGAGGATGTCGCTGACGTCCAGGTCGTGAAACTCGATGGCGCTTTTGAGCAGATCGCTCTCGTCGGCGTTCATGCCGCCCTCCTGCTTGGCTTCTTCTACCAGGGTGAGCAGCTCGTCCTGGGTGATGGCATGGTCGTCGTCCACGCGCAGCAGGCGGCTGAGGAACTGCTTCCACTTGGTAAAGAGCCAGTTGACCGGCTTGAGCACCGTCACAAACACCCGGATGAGCGGATACACCGCCATGGCAAAGCGCTCCGGCACCTCCTTGGCAAGGCTCTTGGGCGAGATTTCGCCGAAGATCAGCACAAACACGGTCACAACGGCCGTGGATACGCCCACGCCCGCGTCGCCCAGCCAGCGCACGAACATCACCGCGCCCACCGAGGCCAGGGCGATATTGACGATGTTGTTGCCTACGAGAATGGTGGAAAGCAGCTCGTCATAGCGGTCCGCCAGGGCCAGGGTGTCGGCTGCGCGCTTCTGCCCGCGGTCTGCCAGGCTTTTGAGCCGGGCGCGGTTGAAGGATGAATAGGCCGTCTCGGTGGCGGAGAAGAACGCGGAAAGCGTTATCAGCACCAGCACCAGCAACAGTTCCGTGGTGGTTCCCTGCATGGTTTTCCTCCTTAAAATGCAGACTGGAAGCAGGCCCGTACGCCCTTGCCGGGCCGTGCGGATGCCATGCTTCCAGTTACGCGCGTTTTCCAAAAAGCGAAACGCAAACAGGCGGCCACGTTGATGGCCGCCCCACGGGAGTGCGGGCGCAAACCGGGCTCCCCGCGCCTTCGCGCCGGGGCCGTTCGGGTACCAGGATCGCCGTCCACGGCGATATCACACTCCTTTGAATCTTCCTTGTGGAATGGCAAGAGTGTATCACATGCGCAGCCGAATGTCAAATCCGGCGGGGGAGCGGCTTGAAACCTTTCATCGAACCTGATACAATGCTGGGACAAGGGAGGCGGAAACGATGCACGATTTTGCGGAAATGGTCCACCGGCAGCGGTCGTATTTTCTCAGCCAGGCCACAAAGCCGTACGAATTTCGCATGGAGAAGCTGCGGGCGCTGGCGGGCTGGATCGACGCCAACGAAAGCGCTGTGCTGGACGCGCTTGCCAGAGACCTGGGGAAGTGCGCCTTTGAGGGCTATCTGACCGAGGTGGGCATGGTGCGCCAGGAGCTCAAGGACGCCATGCGCCATCTGGCGCGGTGGATGAGGCCCCGGCGGGCGCGCACGGCGGTGGGACAGTTTCCTGGCAGGTGCCGCATCTACAGCGAGCCCTACGGCGTGGCGCTGATCATGTCGCCGTGGAACTATCCCTTTCAGCTGACGGTGGCGCCGCTGATCGGGGCCATTGCGGCGGGAAACTGCGCTGTGGTCAAGCCGTCGGAATACTCTGCGGCCACCTCGGCGCTGCTTCGCCGGATGGCGCAGGAGCTCTTTGCGCCGGAGTATGTGACGGTGGTGGAGGGCGGACGCGCGGAAAACGCCGGCCTGCTGGAGGAGACGTTTGACTTTATTTTCTTCACCGGCAGCCCGCATGTGGGGCGGCTGGTGATGGAAAAGGCATCCGCGCATCTGACGCCGGTGAGCCTGGAGCTGGGCGGAAAAAGCCCCGTCATTGTGGATGAGACGGCGGATATCGCGCTCACCGCCCGGCGGCTGGTGTGGGGCAAGCTGCTCAACGCGGGGCAAACCTGCGTAGCTCCGGACTATGTGCTGGTGCACCACAGCCGGGAGCAGGTGCTGGTGGAAGCGCTGATCGGGGAAATCCGCGCCCGATACACCAGCGCGCCGCTGATGAATGAAGAGTGGCCGCACATCATCAACCGCAAGCACTTCGACCGGCTGGTGAGGCTGCTGGGCAGCGGGGCCATCAGCCACGGCGGACAGATCGACCCGCAGACGCTGCGCATATCGCCCACGATCCTGACTGACGTGGACTGGGACAGCCCCGTGATGCAGGAGGAGATCTTCGGGCCCATTCTGCCGGTGCTGACCTACCGGAGTCTCGACGAGGCCATCGCCCGCATTCAGGCGCGGCCCAAACCGCTGGCCCTGTACCTGTTTACCCGGGACGCGGCCACGGAGAAACGCGTGCTTGGCGAGGTGAGCTTTGGCGGCGGCTGCATCAACGACACGGTGCTGCACCTGGCCACCTCCCACATGCCCTTCGGAGGCGTGGGGGAGAGCGGCATGGGCGGCTACCACGGCAAGTACAGCTTCGATACCTTTTCCCATCAGAAGAGCGTGCTCAAGCGCCTGGCCCGTCCGGACGTGGCGCTGCGCTATGCGCCCTATGGACAGAAGCTCAGGCAGCTCAAACGGCTGATGTAACGTATGCAAACCGAAAGGCGGCGAAGCCGCGGAACGATGCGTCCGCGGCTTCGCCGCCTTTTTGAAAAGCCCTGCCGTCAGCCGGGCAGCTCCTGCCCCCAGTCGGTCAGCTGCTCGATACGCGTGCCCTCGCTTCCGGTGGCGGGGTCATAGGCAAATTCGTGCAGCTGCTTGCAGGGGAAGCGGTCGCACTGGCCGCAGTGGACCTTGCCCTTGCTTTCACAGCAGTTTTTGATGGGACAGCTTTTGCCCCAGTAGGGCTTTTTGATCTTGAGGCAGCCCGGACACTTCATGATATCGCGGTACTTGCATTCGCTGCACAGAAGGCCGCAGCGGGATTCAATCATCGCAGGTTCCCTCCTTTGGACAGATGGCCGGTGTGCGGAGTATAACAGAGTTTCGCAAAGGTGTCAACCGCGCGCGGTTACTGCTCAAACTGGCTGCGGTACAGCCGCGCGTAGAAACCTCCGCGGGCGAGCAGTTCCTCGTGCGTGCCCTGCTCGATCACGTCGCCCTGGTTCATCACCAGAATCACGTCCGCGGTCTGAATGGTGGACAGGCGGTGCGCCACGATGAAGCTGGTGCGGCCGGTCATCAGCTTTTCAAACGCGCGCTGGATGTGCTGCTCGGTGCGGGTGTCGATGGAGGAGGTGGCCTCGTCCAAAATCAGCATGGGAGGCAGGCACAGCATCACGCGCGTGATGCACAGGAGCTGTTTCTGCCCCTGGCTGAGGCTCCCGCCGTCCTCGGTGATGACGGTGTCGTAGCCCTCCGGCAGGCGCTTGATGAAGCTGTGAGCATGCGTGGCCCTGGCGGCAGCGATCATCTCGTCGTCGGTGGCGTCCTCGCGACCCATTTTGATGTTGTCGCGGATGGTGCCGGCCTTGAGCCAGGTATCCTGCAAGACCATGCCGTAGGCGCTGCGCAGGCTCTTTCGGGTCACGTCCGCGACGCACTGGCCGCTGACCTCGATGCGGCCCTCATTGACGTCATAGAAGCGCATGAGCAGGTTGATCAGCGTGGTTTTGCCGCAGCCCGTGGGGCCTACGATGGCGATGCGCTGGCCCGGCGAGACAGCCAGGTTCAGGTGGCGGATGAGCTTGCGGTCCGGCGTGTAGGAGAAGCTCACATCCCGAAGCGCCACGGAGCCATCCACATGCTTGAGCTCCGCGGGCGCGTCGGGCGTCTCGGCCGGCTGGGCGATCAGGTCCAGCACGCGCGCAGCGCAGGCCAGCGCGCCCTGGAGCTCCGTGACCACGCCGGAAATTTCGTTGAAGGGTTTGGTATACTGATTGGCGTAGCTCAGAAACGCCGACAGCTGGCCCACCGTGATGCCGCCGGTGGTCACCGCCACCAGCGCGCCCGCCACACCTACGCAGGCGTATACCAGCGCGTTGACGAAGCGGGTCACCGGATTGGTCAGGGAGGAGTAGAAGATGGCGCGCAGACTGCACTTTTCCAGCCGCTCGTTCACCTCGTCAAAGCGGCGCTGGGTCTCATCCTCCATGGAGAAGGCGCGCACCACCTTCTGATGGGTCACCATCTCGTCGATGAGCGCGGTCTGCTCGCCGCGCGTACGGGTTTGCAGCGTGAACATCTTGAACGTGCGGCGGGCGATAAAGGCCGCCGCCAGCAGGCTCAGCGGCGTGATGACCACCACCGCCGCCGCGATGACGGCATTGACCGAAAACATGAAAAACAGGGTGCCCACGATGGTCAAAACGCCCGTGAACAGCTGCGTGAAGCCCATCAGCAGGCCGTCGGCGAACTGGTCCACATCCGCGATGACGCGGCTGACCACGTCGCCCGTAGGCTGCCGGTCCAGATAGGACAGGGGCAGGCGCTGGATATGGGCAAAGGCGTCATGGCGGATGTCCCGCACGGTGCAGTAGGTCAGACGGTTATTGCACAGGCCCATCAGCCACTGGGCCAGGGCCGTCAGGGCTACCAGCGCCAGGATGCCGGCCAGAATGGGCCACAGCGCCGCAAAATCCACCGCGCCGGGCCCCAGCAGCAAATCCACCGCATTGCCGGTGAGAATGGGCACATACAGCGTGCTGGCCACGGTGATGACGCACAGCGCCAGCGAGGCCACAAGGTATCCGCGGTAACGCCCCACATAGCCCAGCACGCCCCGAAGCGTGTCCTTACGGGATGACGTCGTTTTCATCACACGGCCTCCTTGGGGTACTGAGAAAAGTAGATTTCCTGATAGACGGGACAGGTTTTGAGCAGCTCGTCATGCGTGCCCAGGCCGGCCAGCTCGCCATCGTCCAGCACCAGAATCACGTCCGCGTGGCGGATGGAGCTGGCCCGCTGCGACACGATGAACACCGTCACCGGCCAGTCCAGCGCGCGCAGCGATTTGCGCAGCGCCGCGTCGGTGGCGTAGTCCAGGGCAGAGGCGCTGTCGTCGAGAATGAGGATCTCGGGCCGGCGCACCAGCGCACGGGCGATGGTCAGGCGCTGGCGCTGTCCGCCGGAGAGATTGCGTCCGCCCTGCTCCACCATTTCGTCCAGACCGCCGGGCTTGGCGCGCACCACCTCGGCGGCCTGCGCGGCCTCCAGCGCGCGCCAAAGGTCCTCGTCCGTGGCGGAGAGATCCCCCCAGCGCAGGTTGTCTCGGATGGTTCCCTCAAACAGCACCGCCTTTTGCGGCACCACGGCGATTTTCTGCCGGAGGGCTTCGGCGCTCTGCTCCCTGACATCCACGCCGTCCACCAGCACGCGCCCCGCCGAAACGTCGTAAAAACGGGGTATCAGGTTGACCAGCGTGGTTTTGCCCGAGCCCGTGCCGCCGATGATGCCCACGGTCTCCCCGTGACCCGCCGCAAAGCTGATATGCGACAGCGAATCCGCGCCCGCGCCCTGATAGCGGGCCGATACGTCCTCAAAGCGCACACAGGTTTTCGCGCTTTGGTCGGCGGCGGTGGGGGAGGCGGGCATGGGCATGGAGGCGCGCGTGGCAAGCACGCTTTCAATACGGCCCGCACACGCGATGGATTTGGTAATGGTCACGATCAGGTTTGCGAACTTGACCAGCTCCACCAGAATCTGCGAAAGATAGTTGACCAGCGCCACCACCGCGCCCTGCGTGAGCAGACCCGCCTGCACCTCAATCGCGCCGCTCCACAGAAGCGCCGCCAGCGCGCCGTTGACCAGCACATAGGTCAGCGGGTTCATCAGCGCCGACAGGGCTCCCACGCGGCGCTGCATGCGGCACAGGAGCTGGTTGTCCCCGTCAAAGGCGGCCTGCTCGCTGTCCTGCTTGCCAAAGGCGCGCAGCACGCGCACGCCGGTCAGGTTTTCGCGGGTATGGACAAGCACCCGGTCCAGCTGGCCCTGGACCTTGCGGTGGCCGGGCAGCGTGAGGCGCATGATGCCCGCCACCGCAAGCGCAAGCAGCGGGATCAGCGCCAGGAAGATCAGCGCGGTCCGGGCGTCCACGGTGAAGGCCATCACCATCGCGCCCAGCACCACGAAGGGCGAGCGCAAAAGCAGGCGCAGCGTCATGTTCACGCCCGTCTGCACCTGGTTCATATCGGTGGTCATGCGGTTGATGAGCGTAGCGGTGCCCAGGGTATCCAGCTCGGTGTAGGACAGCCCCTGGATGTGCCGAAAGAGCGCGCTTTTGAGCTTCGCGGCAAACCCCACCGCCGCCTTGGCGGCAAAAAACTGCGCGGTGACGGAGCTGACAAGGCCCAGCAGCCCCAGCCCCACCAGCCCAAGGCCCATGCGCAGCACGTAGCCCGTGTCACGCGCCTGGATGCCGTTGTCGATGATGGCGGCCATGATGAGGGGCACAAACAGCTCCAGCACCGCTTCCAGAAGCTTGAACAGCGGGGCAAGCACGCATTCCTTGCGGTAGGGTTTCAGAAAGGGAAGCAGCGTTCGCATGGCAGATCTCCTCATGGAAAAAGTCGGAACGTCCCCTATTGTAGCACGGTTCTTGGAATGTGCAAGCGGTTGACGGGCAGTGCGCGGGATGGTAGGATAAGGAAAACGGGGAGGGGTTTCCATGGCTGCGCTGGTGATGCTGGTTTTGCTCGTGTGCGCTTGCTCGCTCTTTTGTGAGCTGTTTCAAAGAAGGCTGGAGGAAGTGGTGCCGCTGGCCGCGTGCGCGATTGTGCTGATGATGTATGCCTTTGCGCTGGCGGGCCTGCTGCGCGCGGGGGCGCTGGCGGCGCTGGGGCTGTGTGCCGCGTGCCTGCCGGCCGCGCTGGTCCTGGCGGCGAAAAGACGCGGCCTGCGTGCGCTTTTGGGGCGGCTGCTTACCCCGGCGGCGCTGATCTACGTGCTTTTGTGCCTGGCGTCGCTTGTAGCGAACGCGGGCAAGCCCGTGCATACCTGGGACGAGTTCACCTATTGGGCTGACGCGGTCAAAATCATGACGCTGCAGGGCGTGCTGCCCGCCGATGCGGCCGTGCGGTCGCTCTTTGCGTCCTATCCGCCGGCGCTGCCGCTGTGGCAGTACCTCGTGCAGACGGTCAACGGGCTGCTGGGCGGCGGGTTTGACGAGGGATTGTTGTTCACCAGCTACCAGTGCCTGATGCTCGCGTTCTTCATGCCCTTCCTGCGCGGGGCGCGGCTGAGGCGTCCGCTGGAATGGCTAGCCCTGGCAGCGGGCGTGCCGCTGTGCGTGCTCGCTGCCTTTCCGCGCGGGCTGGACCTTTTGCATGCGGATATGATGGTGGGTGTGCTGGGTGGCTTCGCCTGCGCGTGGCCGCTGCTGTTTTCCGTGCGGGATCGCTTTTCGCTGCTGACGCTGTGCGCGTCGCTGGCGGTACTGACGCTGTGCAAGGATGCGGGACTCCTCTACGCGTTGGCCGGAGCTGCGGCGGCTTACGCATGCCTGCGCACGCAGGGAAGCGAACCGGCTCTTGCGCGCGGAAATGCGGCCCGGCGCGCGTTGTGGCCGCTTGTCTGCGTGGCGGCGGCGCGCCTCACATGGAGCGCATATGCAACGGTCATGGGCGCGGCGGCGCAGGCCACCTTCTCCGATCCGGTCAGTTTGAGCGTGTTGCTCTCGCCGGAGGGCGCATGGCGGCGTACCACACTGCGCAATTTTCTCTACAAATTTTTTGAAGCCATCGTGCCCGTGGGCGACTCGGATATGAGCATCAGCTATTTTCTGGCCTTTGTGCTCATCGGCGCAGGGTTTGCGCTTCTGTATGGCGCGGTGCGAGAGAGCAAGCAGGCCCTGCGCCTCAGACGCACGGCCTGGGTGGTCTTTGCCGCGGCGGCCCTGTACATCGTTGGGACGGGACTTACATATGTATTCAAGTTCTATGAGGACGAGGCGGTGCGCATGGCCTCCTATGAGCGGTATTTGAGCATCGCGGTGCTGGCGGCAGGATTTGTGCTGTTTGCCTGCGCCGCCTGCCTGCGGCGGCCCCAGACGCAAGGCGGCATGGGACGGCGCGCATCAGCGCTGGCACTCGCGGCGCTTTTGGCGGTTTCGCCGGTGGAGAGCGCGCTCAACGCGGTGACTCGTCTGGACGCGCAGGCCGCCATGCAGAAGCAGGCGGTCTATCTGGACGCGGAGGCGCGTGTGCGCAAATTGTGTGAAACGGGCCAGGAGCGGATCTATGTACTGGCACCGGGATCGGGCGGGTTTGAATATCAGGTGATGCGGTACCGTCTGCGTCCCCTCGTGGTGCTGGACGCGCCCTGGAACCCGGTGGACGACCCTGCCGCCGAGGACCGTTTCACGGCCTGTCTGTCCCCGGAGGAACTGATGGAGGAGCTTCTGGAAAGCGACCTGGTGCTGGTTTTTGGGAGTACGGAGGCGTTTGCGGAGACCTACGGCTTGCTCTTTGCCCAGCTGCCGCAGGAGGACGGGGTACAGATCTACCGCGTGGACAGGGAAAACCGCCTGCTCGTGGCGGCCTGGTAAGCTCCTACAGGGCGCACACCTTCTGCCTTTGCATCATCCCCTGCGCAAGGCCTGCGCCCAGCGCCCACAGGTCATAGGCGCGCAGGTCCAGCGCCACCAGCGGGTCGTCCGGACTCAGATCGGCGGCTCGGGCGGGCAGCGGAAGGGCGCTGCGGCGCAGCTCTCCGCTGAGCGCCCCGCGCCGGATCCCCAGCAGGCGCGCATAGGTGGGCAGGGGATACGCACTCAGCAGATCGCCGGTGATGTCCAGCAGCGCATGGCAGCACAGTCGGCTCAGGCGCGCATGAGCGTACCGCCGGGTTTTGAGCAGGGAAAGCAGCTCGTCGCGCGTGGCCGCGTGGGCCGCGCAGGCTTTGAGGCGGTTTTCCAGCCCCTCGGTGCAGTCGGGCAGACGGGCAAGCGCCTGCGCACTCTGCGTGCGCAGCTTGTAGAGCAGCACGGAATCCAGCGCGTCCGGGCGGCAGATGGGCGCGGCGGGCAGATCGTAGCCGCAGGCCGCGCGCGCCGCCGCCAGATCGCCGCCGAGAAAGGCCGCGCGCACCGCCGTGGCGGAGGGCCAGCGCCGGCCTTCCAGCACGGGGGCGTGATAGTCTCCCTCGCGCCGGACCGGCAGGGGAAGGAGCGGGCTTTGCAGCCGGCGAAGGGCGCGCAGGTAGCACAGGGCGAGGATGTTGTTGGGCTTTTCCCAGGGCGCGGGGCGGGGAGCCGGGAGGCAGGCCGCAAGGGCCTCGCCCTGTGCGGCGGCAAAGCTGGCGCCGCGGACTAGCGCGGCCCGGAGCGCCTCCTGAAACGCGGGTGTGGGCGCATCCAGCAGCGCGGCCGCGGGCAGAAGCGCGTCCAGTCCGTCCTCCGCGCCGAAGGAGAGATGCGTGACAAATCCAAGACGGGTGAGGATGCTTACGCCGCCCAGCGCAAAATGCTCGGCTTCGCGCACGCTGAAAGCGCAGGGAAGCTCCAGCACCAGGTCCGCCCCGGCCTGAAGCGCGGCGCGGGCGCGCACGGCAGGCGCGTGAAGGGCGGGCATGCCGCGCTGGGTGAACGGCCCGCTCATCAGGCACACGATGCGCGCGCCGGGCAGCTGCGCCCGGATCAGCTCAAACTGCCTTCGGTGCCCCCGGTGGAAGGGGTCGTATTCACAAATGATGCCCACAACGGCGTCCACAGCTCGTGCCCACGCGCGCCAAGGGCTTGCCCGGCGCGCTTTTTTGGGCTTTCCCCCTTCCCTTTAAAAAGAAAAAGTTGTATACTATAAGGGTTGAAAACAGATACACCCTCTGTATTTTAGCACATCAGGGAGGAAAAGAACATGTCCGCGATTGAGAAAATCAAAGCCAAGGCCAGGGCTGACGTAAAGCACATCGTACTGCCGGAGGGCGCCGAGCCCCGCACCGTGCAGGCCAGCGCGAAAATCCTCAAGGAGGGCGTGGCCCGCGTGACGCTGCTGGGCAACCCCGACGAGGTGCGCAAGGTAGCCGCCGAAACCGGCACCGACCTCACGGGCGTCGCCATCATCGATCCTGCGACCAGCGAGAAAAGCGCCGCCTATGCCGATCTGCTTTACGAGCTGCGCAAGGCCAAAGGCATGACCCCCGAACAGGCCACGGAGCTGGTGACCAAGAACCCGCTGTACTACGGCGCGGTGATGCTCAAGGCGGGTGACGCCGACGGCATGGTGGCCGGCGCCATCAACTCCACCGGCAACGTGCTGCGTCCGGCGCTGCAGATCATCAAGACGGCCCCCGGCATCAAGGTGGTGTCCAGCTGCTTCATCATGGAACTGCCCGATCCCAAGTGGGGCGACAACGGCGTGATGATCTTCGGCGACTGCGCCGTGATCCCCAATCCCACGGCTGAGGAGCTGGCCGCCATCGCCATCGCCAGCGCCGCCTCCGGCAAGCAGTTGGTGGACATCGATCCGCGCGTGGCCATGCTGTCCTTCTCCACCAAGGGAAGCGCGAAGCATGAAAACGTGACCAAGGTGCAGGAGGCCACCAAGCTGGCCCATGAGCTCGCCTCCGACCTCCAGCTCGACGGCGAGCTCCAGGCGGACGCCGCGCTGGTGGAAAGCGTCGGCCAGCTCAAGTCCCCCGGCAGCACCGTGGCGGGTCATGCCAATGTGCTGGTGTTCCCCGACCTGCAGGCCGGCAACATCGGCTACAAGCTGGTGCAGCGCCTGGCGGGTGCGGAGGCCATCGGTCCCATCATCCAGGGCCTGGCCAAGCCCGTGAGCGACCTGAGCCGCGGCTGCTCCGTGGATGATATCGTAAGCGTCGTGTCCATCACCGCTGTCAAGGCGCAGGCGTAAGCAACAGATAAGGAGAGCGACCAATGAAAATTCTGATCGTCAACGCGGGTTCTTCCTCTTTGAAATACCAGCTGGTGGACATGGACGGCGAAAAGCTCATGGCCAAGGGCCTGGTGGAGCGCATCGGCATCGAGGGCAGCAAGCTCACCCAGAAGGTCAACGGCCAGGAGATCGTCTTTGAGCAGCCCATCAAGGACCACACCGAGGCCTGCTCCCTCATGATCAAGGCCCTGACCGACCCGGAGAAGGGCGCGGTCAAGCATATGGACGAAATCGGCGCGGTGGGCCATCGCGTGCTCCACGGCGGCGAGGCGTTCACCGCCAGCGTGCTTATCAACGAGGAGGTCAAGGACGCCATCCGCGCCAATATCCCGCTGGGCCCGCTGCATAACCCCGCCAACCTCATGGGCATCGAGGCGTGCGAGAAGGTCATGCCCGGCACGCCCAACGTGGCCGTGTTCGATACCGCTTTCCATCAGACCATGCCGCCCAAGGCGTATCTCTACGGCGTGCCTTATGAGTACTACGAGCGCCTGCACGTGCGCCGCTACGGCTTCCATGGAACCAGCCACCGCTATGTGAGCAAGCGCGTGTGCGAGTTTTTGGGCCTGGACCGCAGCAAGACCCGCGTCATCACCTGCCACCTGGGCAACGGCAGCTCCATGGCCGCCGTGGACTGCGGCAAGTGCGTGGACACCAGCATGGGCATCACGCCACTGGAGGGCGTCATCATGGGCACCCGCTCGGGCAGCATGGACCCCGCCGTGGTGCAGTACATCGCCAATAACGATCACATGACCGTGGACGAAGTGCTCAACATGTGCAACAAAAAGAGCGGTTTGCTTGGCATCAGCGGCCTGAGCAGCGACATGCGCGACATCGACGCCGCCGCGGACAGCGGTCACGAGCGCGCCATCATCGCCCGCGATATGCTCATCCATGGCATCCGCAAGTACATCGGCAGCTATGCCGCCGTGATGAACGGCGTGGACGTGATCGTTTTCACGGCCGGCATCGGCGAAAACGGCGCGGAGCTGCGCGAGAAGGTCATGGAGGGCTTCGAGTTCATGGGCGCCAAGCTCGATCCCGTCAAGAACGTCGAGGGCAACCGCAAGGAAAGCGTCATCTCTGCCGACGACAGCAAGGTCAAGATCTGCGTCATCCCCACGGACGAGGAAATCGTCATCGCCCGGGATACCCTGTGCATCGTGACCGGCAAGCCGATCGAATAAAAGGCAACCCTGTTGGGCAGGCGTGCCGCCAGCCGCAGATAACGGCGCGGCACGCCTGCTTTTTTCTTGGCAAACCGCTATGGGGAAGAGAGCTGATCGCAGATGCAAAAGCGTTATCAGGCCGCCAAAGCTTTTCTGACCGACCCTAGATGGAAGACGTGCGTCTTCAGCGTTCTGGCTTTCGGCCTGCTTGCACATGCCTACGGCTACTTTGGTATCTATCATTCGGGCGATTCGCTGGAGGGGTTCTACCGTGCGGACGATCTGTTCCAAATCGGCCTGGGTCGCTTTCTACAGCCGGTTTACACGCATCTGCGCGGGCTTGTGGGCGTGCCGTGGCTGTGTGGGCTGATCTCCCTGGCCTGGATTGCGGCGGCGCTGTGCCTGATCGCCGATCTGTTTCAGGTCCGGCGCAAAAGTACCCTCGTGCTCATGGGGGCGCTGCTTGCAACCGCGCCCATGCTGGCCTTCTGCAATGCGGGCTATTTCAATTTTACCGATATTTTCATGTGTGCGTTCTTCCTGTCCGTGCTGGCGGTGTGGCTGATGCGGCGGTTCCGCTGGGGATTCCTGGCGGGCGCGGTGTGCCTGGTCGGATCGTTGGGGCTGTATCAGAGCTTCATGGCTTCGGCCTGCGGACTGGTGACGATGCTGTTCATCCTCGACGCGTTGGATGGTCAAACGGGACCACGGGGCCTGGCCGCGACCGCCTCCAAGGGCGCCGGCATGGCCTTGCTGGGTGGTGTCCTCTACAAAGTATGCATGGAAGCCGCTTTGCGCCTGACGGGTGTGGAGGTCTCCACTGCCTATAACACCGTGGCGTATGTGGGCAACTACGACCAGTATTCCATCGCTCAGCTCATTGTGGACACGTACCGCTATGTGGCGGAATATCTCTTTGACTGGCTGCCGGTACATCCCAAGCTGTATGCGCTTGGCTCCATCGTGCTGCTGGTGCTGACCGTATGGGCCGTGGGGCGCCTGATCGCGCACAGCCGTAGCCGCAGCCCGATGTACGCCGTGACCGCGGTGGCGGCACTCGTGGCGCTGCCGTTTCTGGCCAACGTGACCTATTTTATCTCGAAATATATGCACGACCTGATGAATTACCCGCTGGCGCTGCTGCCGGCCTTTGCGCTGGTGCTTGTGGAGCGCGCGAGAGAGACGCGGAAAAATCCGCGCGACTGGCCCGTCTGGGCAGCCACGGCGGGTGTGGCGCTGGGGCTGGCGTGCAGTGTGATATTTTCCAATACCGCCTATCTGCGTAAGCAGGTGGAGTTCGACAGCACGGTGGCGGCGGTCAACCGCATCGTGATGACCATGGAGCAGACCGATGGCTATGTGGTAGGCCAAACGCCCGTGGCCTGGGTGGGCGACCTCAGCCGGAGTGACGCCGTCGTCTACCGAGACGGGCTGGGCGAGTTGCGCGGCTATGGCGTCAGCGGCAGCTACGCCATCGGCCACTACCGCACGGTCAAGCCCTTCTTCACCCAGGTGATGGGCTATCCCCTGGAGTTGGTGAGCCAGGAAGAGGCAGAGGCGCTGGCCGAAAGCGACGCTGTACAGGCCATGCCGGTATTCCCCAACAAGGGCTACTGCCAGGTTGTGGACGGGATTATGGTCATCCGCCTGTCGGAATGAAGGGCTGCAATATCAATATCCTGATGAACGGGAGGAATTAAGCGATGGAGCTGGACGTATCTCAGGGCTTTGTACATCCTGCGACGGCCTTCCCCTTTCAGGCCGAGCTGACACTGGAGGCCCAGGACGTGGGCGGCGAGACCGTGACCTTTGACCCTGTAACGCTGGAGGGGAGTTATTTTGTGGTGGACGACACCGTGCGCCTGGAGGGACGGCTGACCACGATGGCCCGTGCCGCCTGTGCCGTATGCCTGGCCTCGGCGGAAAAAGCTGTCGAGATCGACTTTGACGAAACCTTTCGCAAGGACGCCAATGAAACCGAGGACGAATGCTTCCGCTTCGAGGGCAAGGCCGTGCCGCTGGATCACATGGCGCTGACGCTTGCCATGCTCAATCTGCCCATGCGCTTTGTGTGCGGCAGGCCGGATTGTCATGCCGCCGCGGAGCTGAAAGCCTGGAATGAGGAAGGAAAGGTGTGGAGAGAGGAGCCGGAGGGAGAGGGAACCTACCGTCCCTTTGAGGGCCTGGACGTGCTGATGAAAAAGGAGCCGCCCAAACAGTGACGCGAACCGCGCAATCAGCGCGAATCCCCAAAAAATGTAGGTTTGTCAAACATATTGGACAGGGAAGGAGGAGAGAACCTCTCTGGGAGC
>OJQY01000358.1_pt1 | contig 25236 bp, 24 predicted proteins | sample 1599091 | NCBI WGS metagenome assembly OJQY01 (sample SAMN03922524, study PRJEB24848) | human gut metagenome | isolation source: stool sample | host: Homo sapiens | place: Germany | collected 2010-02 | reverse complement strand
TTGATTGAACGGCTTGGGCTTCCCGCCGGAAACCTTCTCGCCGCCTTGACGGAGCTTGAGCTTTCCGGCCTGGTGCGCCAGGCGCCCGGCAGGCGTTACTGTATGGTATGAGTGTAACCTATTTTTTTGCGGGTGTTTCCCGCGGAAGGAATGAAAACGAAACATGTCAAATTTGGTAATTGTGGAGTCACCGGCGAAAGCAAAAACCATTAAAAAATATTTGGGAAAAGATTTTGATGTCGTCGCCTCGATGGGCCACGTAAGGGACCTGCCGGAGGCGCGCCTTTGCGTCGACATCAAAAACAACTTTACCCCGCGCTACGAGGTAATCAAGGGCAAGGAAGAGCTTGTCGATAAGCTCAAAAAAGCCGCCGCGAAAAGCGAAGTCGTTTATCTCGCAACTGACCCCGACCGCGAGGGCGAGGCAATCTCCTGGCACCTTGCCTACCTGCTAGGCCTGGAGCTTGACGACAGCAACCGGATAGAATTCAATGAAATTACGAAAACAGGCGTGCAAAACGGGATGGAGCATCCCCGCGCCATCGATATTGACCTGGTAAACGCGCAGCAGGCCAGGAGGATTCTCGACAGGCTTGTGGGCTATAAGCTAAGCCCTTTCCTGTCGCAGAAAATCCGCAGAGGGCTTTCCGCCGGCAGGGTACAGTCTGTCGCCGTGCGCATTATCGTTGACCGCGAAGAGGAAATCCGCGCGTTTAAGCCGGAAGAATACTGGTCAATCGACGCGAAATTCATTCCCAAGGGCAGCAGGAAATCGTTCCCCGCGTCCCTTTACGGGGATGAAAAGGGCAAGCTGAAAATCACAAACGAGGAACAGGCGAACCAAATTTTAAAAGACCTCGACGGCGCGCAGTATACTGTGCTGAAGGTCAAAAACGGGACGCGCAAAAAATCGCCCGCGCCGCCCTTTATCACCTCCACGCTCCAGCAGGAGGCGTCGAGGAAGCTCGGCTTCCAGTCGCGCCGTACCATGAAGGTCGCGCAGGAGCTTTATGAAGGCGTTGAAATCCCTGAGCTGGGCGCGGTCGGCTTGATTACCTATATGAGAACGGATTCGCTGCGCATCTCGAACGACGCGGTCGCTGAGGTTACAGAGTTTATCAAAGGCCGTTACGGCGACAAATACCTGCCCTCAAAACCGCGTTTCTTCAAGTCCCGCGCAAGCGCGCAGGACGGCCATGAGGCAATTCGCCCGACCATGCCGTCCCTTGAGCCGGACAAAATCAAAGGCAGCCTGAGCTCCGACCAATATAAGCTTTATAGGCTCATCTGGGAGCGCTTTACCGCCTGCCAGATGGCTGACTGCATTCAGAAGACGACGCAGGCCGACATCGGCGCGAACGGCTACCTCTTTAAGGCGTCCGGCTATAAGGTCGATTTCGACGGGTTTACCATATTGTACGTAGAAGGCAAGGATACCGAGGAAGAAAAGGAAAAGCAGCTTCCCACGCTCGAAAAGGATATGCCGCTCAAGCTAAAGGAGCTCGTACCGAACCAGCACTTCACACAGCCGCCGGCGCGCTTTACGGAAGCGTCGCTCATCAAGGCGCTCGAAGAAAACGGAATCGGCCGCCCGTCCACCTATGCCGCGACCATCACGACCATTACGAACAGGGAGTACGTCAAGCGCGAGAGTAAAACACTCTTTCCGACAGAACTCGGCGAGGTAACGACCAAGCTGATGAAGGAGCGCTTTCCAAAAATTGTAAACGTCAAGTTCACCGCGCAGATGGAGCAGGACCTCGATAAAATCGAAAAGGGGAGCGAAGAGTGGGTCAACCTGCTCGACAGCTTCTACGGCGATTTCGACAAGACGCTCAAAAAGGCAAAAACCGAGATGGAGGGTGTAAAGCTGCACCTCAAGGAGGACGAGACGGACATCGTCTGCGAGCTTTGCGGCAGGAAAATGGTCGTCAAGGTTGGACGGTACGGCAAATTTATCGCCTGCCCGGGCTATCCTGAATGTAAAAACGTGAAAAAGTTTGTCCAGGAAATCGGCGTGACCTGCCCGAAATGCGGCGGCAACGTCATCGTCAGAAAGACGAAAAAGGGCAAGCCGTTCTACGGCTGCAGCAATTACCCGCAGTGCGACTTCGTTTCCTGGAATGAGCCGGTCAATGAAAAGTGCCCCAACTGCGGCGAAATCCTGTACAAGAAAAAAGGCAAAAAGCCGGCGCTCTACTGTGCGAAAGAGGGCTGCGGCTTTGAAAAGAAAATAGAGGAAAATAAAGAATGACCGTAACAGTAATCGGAGCGGGCTTAGCCGGCTGCGAGGCGGCGTGGCAGCTTGCGCGGCGCGGCGTGCCGGCCGTGCTTATCGAAATGAAGCCGAAGAAAAAAACGCCCGCGCACAGCAGCGACTATTTTTCCGAGCTCGTCTGCTCCAATTCGCTCAAGGCCGCGCGCGTAGAAAGCGCCGCCGGTATGCTCAAGCAGGAGATGCGCATGCTTTCCTCCCTTTTGATGGAATGCGCCGATTCGTGCGCCGTTCCCGCGGGCGGGGCGCTTGCCGTGGACCGTTCGCTTTTTTCACAGCTGGTAACGGAAAAAATCAAGGCGCACCCGCTGATTGAAGTCAGGGAAGAGGAAGTCATTTCATTACCGAAAGACGGCGTCCGTGTTATAGCGACAGGGCCGCTTACCTCCGATATGCTTGCAAAGGATATTGCGCAGCGCTTTGGCGGTTCGCTGAGCTTTTTCGATGCGGCGGCCCCGATTGTCACAAAGGAAAGTATCGATATGGAGCGCGCTTTCTGCGCCTCCCGCTACGACAAGGGCGGCGAAGACGACTATATCAACTGCCCGATGAACAAAGAGGAATACGAAGCCTTTTATGAGGCGCTCGTTGGGGCGCAGCGCGCGCCGCTCCATGATTTCGACGTAAACAACCCCAAGGTATACGAGGGCTGTATGCCAATCGAGGTGATGGCGCAGCGCGGGCAGGAAACCATCCGCTTTGGCCCGATGAAGCCGGTCGGCCTGCGCGACCCGAGGACAGGGCACAGGCCATGGGCGGTGCTGCAGCTACGCAGGGAAAACGCACAGGGGACGATGTACAATCTGGTAGGCTTCCAGACCAATTTGAAATTCCCGGAGCAAAAGCGCGTATTCGGGATGATTCCGGCGCTTCAAAACGCCGACTTTGTCCGTTACGGCGTGATGCACCGTAACACGTTTATCGATTCCCCGCGCATATTAAACGCTGATTTTTCCTGCAGGCAAGACCCCGCGCTTTTCTTCGCGGGCCAGCTTACGGGAGTAGAAGGCTATATGGAATCGGCCTCCTCCGGGCTTTTAGCCGGAATAAACGCGGCAAGAATTGCATTGGGTCAGGATGGCATAACGCTCCCGCGCGAATGCATGATGGGTTCCCTTGCCGCTTATATCAGCGACGATAGCATAGTGGATTTCCAGCCGATGGGCGCTAACGTGGGCGTTTTGCCTCCGCTTGCGCACCACATACGAGATAAACGCGAACGCGCGGCAGAGTACGCGCGGCGTTCCTTTTCTTTACTCAGCCAGACGATACAGGACGCGAAAATTTAAGCGCCCGTGAAAGGATTGGTCACAAAATGAAAATTATCCTCGATGCATTCGGCGGCGACAACGCGCCGCTTGAGATTATAAAGGGCGCGGCGCTTTCCATTGCGGAATTCGGTATAGATGTAATCCTGACGGGGGATGAAGGTATCATCCGAAAAACAGCGCAGGAAAACGGGATTTCCTTAGACCATATGGAAATCGTACACGCGCCGGGCGTGATTACAATGGACGACGAGGCAAGCGCCGCGGTCAAACGCAAGACCGATTCCTCCATGACGACGGGACTTGCGCTTCTCTCTGAAGGAAAGGGTGACGCGTTCGTTTCCGCGGGCAACAGCGGGGCGCTCGTCGTTGGCGCGACGCTTATCGTCAAGCGCATCAAGGGCGTCAGGCGGCCGGGCTTTGCTCCGGTTATGCCGACGGAAACCGGCTGCGCAATGCTCATCGACTGCGGCGCTAACGTCGAGTGCCGCCCGGAAATGCTTTTGCAGTTCGGTCAGATGGGCTCCATTTATATGGATAAGGTCATGGGCGTCAAAAACCCGCGCGTCGGGCTTGCGAACGTAGGCACCGAGGAGCACAAGGGCGGCGCGCTCCAGCACGAAACCTTCGCGCTTTTAAAGGACAGCGGCCTTCATTTTGTCGGCAACATCGAAGGAAGGGATTTCCCGGCCGGAGCGTGCGACGTACTCGTAACCGACGGCTTTACCGGCAACCTCATTTTAAAAACGTATGAGGGCGTCGCCATGGTGTTGATGGACAAAATTAAGGACATGTTTACAAAGAATATAAAAACAAAGCTCGCGGCAGCAATGGTTATGTCCGATTTAAAGGACATGAAAAAACAGTTCGATTATAACGAATACGGCGGCTCCCCGATTATGGGCGTATCGAAGCCTGTGTTCAAGGCGCACGGAAGCGCAAAGGCAAAGACGATAAAAAGCGCCATCCGCCTGACCAAGCAGTATGTCGAGGGCGGCGTTACGGAAGAAATTATAAATCTTATCAGCGCCTGCGCGCCAAAGGAGGAATAAAAATGAAAGAACTGCAGCAGGAGCTTCATTATACCTTTGAAGACCCGACCCTACTTGAAACCGCGCTCACGCATTCCTCGTATGCCAATGAGGTGAAGGGCTCGGTTAAATGCAATGAACGTCTCGAATTTTTGGGAGACGCGGTGCTGAGCATCGTCGTTTCTGATTTTATTTTTAAAAACTGCCCCAAGCTTCCTGAAGGGGAGCTGACAAAGCTGCGCGCCTCGCTCGTTTGCGAGAAGGCGCTCGCGGGATATGCGCAATCGATTCATTTGGGCGATTATTTAAAGCTCAGCCGCGGCGAGCATCACAGCGGCGGCGCGCAGCGCCCGTCGATTCTGGCGGACGCGTTTGAGGCGGTAATCGCGGCGATTTATCTCGACGGCGGTATGGAAAGCGCCCGCAGGCATATCCTGCGTTTTGTAGAGCCAGACATCAAAAGCCCCAAGCCGCGCAAATTCAAGGATTATAAAACGACCCTGCAGGAAATCGTGCAGAGAAACCCGGAGGAGCGCCTGAACTATGTACTGGTCGGCGAAAGCGGTCCGGACCATGACAAGCATTTTATTGTTGAGGTGCGCTTGAACAGCAATGTAATCGGCAAGGGCGGCGGTAAGAGCAAGAAAGAGGCCGAACAGCAGGCCGCGCGTGAAGCGATGGAGCTGATGGGCTATTGAAGCACGCGAACATAGCCCTTTTTATACCGCATAACGGCTGCAGGCACCAGTGCAGCTTCTGTAACCAGCGCGCAATCACGGGGAAATCCTACCAACCGTCTCCGCGGGATGTGGACGACGCCATAACGCGCGCGCTTGCTACATATAAAGGCGGCTCAAAAAATATGGAGCTTGCTTTTTTCGGCGGGAGCTTTACCGCCATCGGCAGGGACTATATGGAGTCCCTCCTGGAATCGGCTCAGCCTTATTTAAAAAACGGTACCCTGCGCGGTATCCGTATCTCCACGCGCCCGGACTGTATCGACGAACAAATTCTTTCACTTTTAAAATCGTATGGAGTGACCTCCATCGAGCTTGGCGCGCAGAGCATGTGCGATGCGGTGCTCAAGGCAAACGGCAGGGGGCATACTGCGCATGATGTAATTGCCGCTTCGCGTATGATACGGGAACGCGGCTTTTCGCTCGGCCTTCAGATGATGACGGGGCTTTATAAAAGCACCCCGCAGCGCGATTTTGAAACCGCTGAGCAAATCGCCGCGCTTTCACCCGATACCGTGCGGATTTACCCGACCGTTACAATGAAGGGAACAGCGCTTGAAACGCTTTATCTCGACGGAAGGTATACTCCGCCCACGCTTGAAGATACGGTCGCGCTTTGCTCCTCTTTACTGATATACTTTGAAGCGCGCGGCATTCCCGTTATCCGGCTGGGCTTGCACGACAGCGAAAGCTTAAAGGAAGATAGAATCGCGGGGCCTTACCATCCCGCTTTACGGGAGCTTTGCGAAAGCAGGATACTCCTGCTGGATATAAAGAAACAAATCAAGGAAAAGAAACTGCAGCGCGGCGCGCTTGCCCTGCGAATAAACCCGCGCGCGGCCTCAAAAGCCTGCGGGCAGAAGAAAAGCAATTTGGCAGAGCTTTCAAAGCTGGGGTACCATGCGGAAATCGTGCGGGACGAAAGCGTGCCTGTGGGCGCGGTAATCGCGGAGGAAAGGCAATGATAATCAGGGAAATAAAACCATCGGACTTCGAGCGGCTCATTTTCCTTTACAGTCAATTAAAGCCGGACGAAGAAGAACGCGTGTCCGGCGAAAAGCTGCGCGCGGTCTTTTCAAATATCTGCAGGGACAGCCGCCAGCGGGTTTACGTCTGCGAGGAAGGCGGAAGGCTTGTTTCCTCCTGCGTTCTCGTGCTGGTCGAAAACCTCACGCACGGCGCGCGCCCTTACGCGCTGGTCGAAAACGTGGTTACAGACAAAAATTACAGGAAACGCGGCTATGCCGCCGCGCTGCTCAGGCACGCGTGCGGTGCCTCAGGGGAATACGGCTGTTACAAGGTAATGCTGATGACAGGGGCGAAAGACGAAGGCACGCTGCGCTTTTACGAGCGGGCGGGCTTTAACAGGAACGATAAAACCGCGTTTATCAGGTGGTTGGATGAGAAAAATGTGACGGAGTGATACTGTGCTGTTAAAATCACTGGAAATTCAGGGATTCAAGACGTTTCCCGATAAAACGAAGCTGACGTTCGATAGGGGCATTACGTCGATTGTAGGTCCCAACGGCTCCGGCAAAAGCAATATCAGCGACGCTATCCGCTGGGTGCTCGGCGAGCAGTCGCCGAAATCCCTGCGCTGCTCTAAAATGGAGGACGTTGTGTTCAACGGCACCGATGACCGGAAAAAGCAGGGCTACGCCGAGGTTACGCTGACCATCGAGAACAAAGACCGCGCCCTGCCCTATAACGGGGACGAGGTGGCTGTCACGCGCCGCTATTACCGGAGCGGCGACAGCGAGTACATGATAAACAAGGCTGCCGTGCGTCTCAAAGATATTCACGAGCTGTTTATGGATACCGGGCTGGGGCGCGACGGCTACTCAATGATTGGGCAGGGTAAAATCGACAGCATTGTCGCCTCGAAAAGCGAGGACCGCCGTGAAATTTTTGAAGAGGCCGCGGGTATTTCCCGTTACCGTTACAGAAAAATAGAAGCCGAGCGCAAATTAAAGGCTACAGAGGAAAACCTTTTGCGCCTGCGCGACATCCTGCAGGAGCTGGAGGAGCGCGTCGGGCCGCTCGAAACACAGGCGAAAAAAGCGGAAGCGTTTTTAAGCTATTCCAAGGAAAAGCGCGAGCTTGAAATCGGTATCTGGCTCGACACGCTTGAAAAATCGGCAGGCGTCCTGCGCGCGCAGGAGGAGAAAATCTCCATTGCGAAAAGCCAGAATGACGCGGCCGCGGACGAGCTCGACCGCATCAGCGCGGAGACGGAGGCGCTGTTTTTAAAAAGCGGAGAGCAGGCCGCAAAGATAGACGCGGTACGCCGCGAAATCTCCGCGTTCGAGGAACAGGCTTCCCAAAAACGCGCGCTTGTCTCCGTTTCGGAGAACGACATCAGGCACAACGAAGAAAACATCAAGAGGCTGGAAAATGAAATCGAACAGCTCGAATCCACCTCCATGAACATAGAAAAGGAAGTCGAAGAAAAAACGCGCGCAATCGGCGAACACAACGAGAAGGTCGAAAGCCTGAAAAAAGCATATGACGCCTGCGCGCAGGAGCTGAATGAAATCAATTTAAACGCCAGCCGCAGCACAGATTTACTGCAGGAGGTATCCCTTGCCCTTACAAAGCTGAGCGCGAAGGCGGCGGATATCCGCGTATCCCAGATGACGAGCGAATCCTCTATTTCCGAGCTTTCCGCCCGCATGGAAACGCTTGGGCGCTCCAGGGATGAAAAAGAAAAGGCGAAGGAAGAGCTTACAGGCCTGCTTGCCTTTTATGAGAAGGCAAAAGAAGAGGCTGGCGAAAAAGCGCGGCAGCTCACAAACTCCATTAAAGGCTGTGAAATCAAGCTCGCGGGCAAGCAGAAAAAACGCGACGAGGCAAAGCAGCAGGCGGACAAGCTGCTGCTAGACGCGCAGGAGCGCCTGCGCCGTGTGAAAATGCTCGAGGATTTGGAGCGCAACCTCGAGGGCTTTAACCACAGTGTCAAAATTGTGATGAAGGAAGCCGCGCGCGGCGCGCTTTCCGGCATCCACGGGCCGGTTTCGCGCGTAATCAAGGTGCCGTCACAGTATAACGTTGCAATCGAGACGGCGCTCGGCGGCGCGATGCAGAACATCGTCACCTCTACAGAGGAAGACGCAAAGCGCGCAATTGGCCTGCTCAAGCAAAAGGACGGAGGGCGCGCGACCTTCCTGCCGATGACGACAATCAAGGGCGGCGTTTTAAACGAACGCGGGCTTGAAGCCTGTAACGGCTTTGTCGGCGTTGCAAGCGAACTTTGCTCGTGTGATAAACAGTATGATGGGATTTTGCATTCCCTGCTCGGCAGAATTGCCATTGCGGAGGATTTAAACAGCGCCGTTGTGATTGCAAAGCGTTTTTCCTACCGGTTCCGCGTCGTCACGCTGGACGGGCAGGTGGTAAACGCGGGCGGTTCCCTGACGGGCGGTTCCCTTGCGAGAAAGTCGGGACTTTTAAGCCGCGTCAGCGAAATCGAAAAAAACAAGCAGACGGCAGAAGAGCTTTCGGAAAAGGCGCGTAAGGCGCAGGAAGCATATAAAGCCATACAAAACGAAGCGTCAAGCGCGGAGGCTGAGCTTTTATCCCTGCGCGCGGAATATTCCAGGGCGCAGGAGGAAAGCATTCGCACAGACGCGCAGCATAACAGCTGCTCTGCGGAGCTTGAAAGCGCCGTGAGGGCGCTTGAGGAAATCAACGCGGAATATACCCAGTGCGCGGGGCGCGTCGGGCTGCTTCATAAAACAAACGAGCAGGCCAAGCGGGAGCTTTCAGAGCTTAACGAGGAAATCGCCCTAACGGAAAAGAAATCGGGCGATATCACCGGCAGCCGCGAGGAGCTTGCGTCAAAGCGTGAGGAATACGCGCGCAGACTTCAGGAATTCCGTTTGGAAATCGTCAAGGCGCAGAAAGACATTGAGGCGCTGAAATCTGAAATTTCACTTGCAAAAAGTACGGGAACCACACAGGAAGCCCGCCGCGCAGGGCTGCGCGAGGAAATCACGCACCTGAACCTGCGCAGCGAACAGGTAACGAAGCAAATCGAAACACTCAAGCAGTCTATCGCTGATATTGAGCGGGATATAAAGGACTCCCACGAAAAAATCGAAGCGCTGCAAAATGAGCGCGCGCGGTTTGACACGCGCAGCGCGGAGCTTCGTAAGCTGGAGCGGGAGAAAAACGCGGAGCGCGAGCTTTCCGGCCGCGAGCTTGCAAGGCTGGAGGAACGAAAGCTTAGCCTTCAGAAGCAGTACGACGATATTATCGCGCAGCTTTGGGAAGAATATGAACTGACCAGGCGCGAGGCGGAGGAAACCGTCCCGCCGCTTGAAAACGTACAGGAAGCCAAACGGCGGCTCAATGAGCTGAAATCAAAAATCAAAGCGCTCGGCACTGTAAACGTCGCGGCAATCGAAGAATATAAAGAGGTTTCCGAGCGTTTTGCGTTTATGACCGGGCAGGTCGGGGACGTGGAAAAATCGCGCGCGGAAATCCTGCGCTTAATCGGTGAGCTTACAAAGCAGATGCGCGAAATTTTTATCGAACGCTTCCACCAAATCAACGAAAACTTCACAAGTACGTTCAAAGAGCTGTTCGGCGGCGGCAAGGCTTATCTGGAGCTTACCGACCCTGAGGACATCCTGCAGAGCGGCATCGACATCATCGTCCACCCGCCCGGAAAAATCGTCGTGCATCTTGAAGCGCTTTCAGGCGGCGAGAAAGCTTTGGTTGCAATTGCCTTATATTTTGCTATAATGAAGGTAAGTCCGGCGCCGTTCTGCGTGATGGACGAAATTGAGGCGGCGCTCGACGAGGTAAACGTAGACCGTTTTGCCTCATATCTGCGCCAAATGAACGATAAAACGCAGTTTATCCTCATTACACACCGGCGCGGCACAATGGAAGAGGCTGACGTTCTTTACGGTGTCACCATGCAGGACGAGGGCGTTTCCAAGCTTTTGGAGCTGCGCACGACCGAAACTGCCTCAAGGCCGTCCCAGCGCGGCGCGTAAATCAGGGACAATCAGGAAGATAAAGGAAGGCAAAACCAATGGGATTTTTCAGCAAAATAAAAGAGGGGCTTAAAAAGACGAGGGATTCCGTCGTCGGGCAAATCGACACGATGCTCAAGTCCTTTACCAAAATAGACGAGGAGCTGTTTGAAGAGCTCGAGGAGCTGCTCGTCATGGGGGATGTGGGAATCCACACCTCACAGCGAATTACAGAGCTTCTGCGCGAGCGTGTCAAAAAAGAAGGCGTGACCGACCCGAATGAAATCCACAGGCTTCTTTCAGAAATCGTCGCGGAGCTGCTTACGGGCGGCGAACAGCTTAAGCTCGATTCAAAGCCGTCGATTATTCTAGTCATCGGCGTAAACGGCGTTGGCAAGACGACGACCATCGGCAAGCTTGCAAACAATTTGCGGCAGGACGGCAAAAAGGTCCTGCTTGCGGCGGCGGATACCTTCCGCGCCGCGGCAATCGACCAGCTGGAAATTTGGGCGCAAAGGAGCAAATGTGAAATCGTCAAGCAAAACGAAGGCTCCGACCCCGCGGCGGTCGTGTTCGACGCGATTTCCTCAGCAAAGGCGAAAAACGCCGACGTCATTATCTGCGACACGGCAGGCAGGCTGCACAATAAAAAGCACCTGATGGACGAGCTTGCGAAAATCGGCAGGATTATCGACAGGGAGCTGCCGGACGCCGACAAGGAAATCCTGCTGGTCTTAGACGCGACCACGGGGCAGAACGCCGTCAACCAGGCGCGCGAATTTAAAAACGCGGCGGGTATTACCGGCATTGTATTGACGAAGCTCGACGGTACGGCAAAGGGCGGCGTGGTGCTTTCCATTAAGGAAGAGCTCGACGTCCCGGTCAAATATATCGGCGTGGGCGAGCAAATCGACGATTTACAGCCGTTTGACGCGCGGGACTTCTCAAAAGCGCTGTTCGACCACGAAAAAGACTCTTATTGAGGTACCCATATGGAAACATTTATTATCGCGTCCAATAACCCCAAAAAGATAAAGGAGCTGGAGCGCATTTTAAACCCGCTCGGCATCACGGCAAAGACGGCAAAGCAGGCGGGCTTTACGCTCGATGAGGTAGAAGAAACCGGCACGACCTTTCAGGAAAACGCGCGGCTCAAGGCGCTGGCGGCTTTTGAAAGCACCGGCATGCCGAGCGTCGCGGATGATTCCGGGCTGATGGTCGACGCGCTTGGAGGCCGCCCGGGCGTTTATTCCGCACGCTACGGCGGGGAGGGCGCGAGCGACCTCGATAAAATCTACAAGCTTTTGGGCGAGCTCAAGGACGTTCCGATGGAAAAGCGCACCGCTTCGTTTGCAAGCGCCATCTGCTGTATTTTACAGGACGGCACAATGCTCGAGGTGTTTGGAACGTGCGGCGGAAAAATCGCGTTTGAACCGTTCGGAGAGGGCGGCTTTGGCTACGACCCAGTTTTCCTGGTGGACAGCGGCAAAAGCTACGCGCAGCTGTCGGCGGAGGAAAAGGACGCGGTAAGCCACAGGGGAAACGCCCTGCGCGCCTTGAAAGCGGAACTTGAAAAATACTATTCCATTTAATATACGGAGGAATTATATGCTCAACAGCAAACAGCGGGCGTACCTGCGCGGCCTTGCAAACACAATCGATACCATCGTCATGGTGGGCAAGGGCGGCATGAACGGCCAAATTATCAATCAGGCGGACGACGCGCTCACGGCGCGCGAGCTGATTAAAGGCAAGGTGCTTGAATCTGCCGGACAGACGGCGCGCGACGCGGCGCAGGAAATCGCGCAGGCGGTAAACGCGGACGTCGTACAGGTAATCGGCAGTAAATTTGTGCTCTACCGCAAAAACCGCAAGGAGCCAAAAATTGAGCTGCCGAAAGCAAGCCGCGCATGAACAGCGGTTTAAAAAAGCTCGGAGTGCTCGGCGGTACGTTCAACCCCATACATCTGGGGCATATCGGCTTGGCGCAGGCGTTTATTTCATCTTTAGGTCTTGACCGCGTTTTATTGATGCCGGCGTCCGTCCCGCCGCACAAGGAGGCCCTGCAGCTTGCTTCTGCGCAGGACCGTTTCAATATGTGTCAAATTGCGGCGCGGGGGCATGATAAAATAGAGGCGTGCAGGCTTGAGCTTGAGCGCGGCGGTAAAAGCTATACGGCCGATACGCTCAGGAGCTTAAAGGAGCTGTACCCCAAAGCGCAGCTTTACCTGATAACCGGCGCCGATATGTTCTTAACGCTTCAGGATTGGCGGGAGCCTGAAACGATTTTTTCGCTCGCAACCATCTGCACTGCCCCGCGCGGCGGCGCGGGCAGGGAAACGCTGATGGAACACGCAAAATTTTTAAAAACGCTCGGCGCTCGGTGTGAGGTGCTCAAAGAACCGATTATGCAGGTATCTTCGAGTACCATCAGGCAGGCTGCGGCTTCCGGCGGCGATGCCGCTCCGCTTACGGGGGTTGGCGTTGCGGAATATATCAGGACAAACGGCCTTTACAAGGAGTGATTTCTGTGTTCATCGAGGATTACAAGAGACTCATCAAATCACGTATGGGCGAGAAGCGCTACATCCATTCGCTCAATGTAGCGAAGGAAGCGGTGCGCCTTGCAAAGCTTTATGGCGCGGACGTTAAAAAGGCGGAGGTCGCGGGGCTTTTGCACGACGTTACAAAGGAAACGCCGCCGCCGGAGCAGTTGAAATTGATTAAGGCGTCTGGTATAATACTCAGCGAAGTGCAGAAGGTATCGCCGAAGCTGTGGCATGCAATATCCGGCGCCGCGTATATCAGGATGCAGCTGAGCGTGACAGACCCCGACATCGTAAGCGCCGTTCGTTTTCACACGACGGGGCGCGCGCAGATGTCGTTACTGGAAAAGGTCATATTCGTCGCCGATTTTACGGGCGAGGAGCGCGACTACGACGGCGTAGAGCTTATGCGCCAAAAATCGAATGAGAGCCTGGAGGAAGCGATGCTGTTCGGGCTGTCCTTTTCGATTGCGGATTTGGCAAAGCGCGGCCTGGCGGTTGACCCGAACACACTGGCGGCGTATAATCAAATTGTTTTGAGCAGATTAAAAAGACAACAGGAGGGACTTCTTTGACAGCATTGGAAACCGCGAAATGCGCGGCAATCGCGCTCGACGGCAAAAAAGGTGAAAAAATAAAAGTCATAAAAATTACGGACGTTTCTGTCCTTGCGGATTATATGGTAATCGCGACCGGTAATAACAGCACGCACGTGAAGGCGCTGTCGGACGAGGTGGAGGAAAAATTGAGCGAAGCGGGCGTTTCCGTCAGCCATATTGAGGGCTACCGCTCGAATAGCTGGATTCTGCTTGACTACGTCGACGTTATTATTCATGTATTCTCTGACGAGGCTAGGCAGTATTATGACCTCGAGCGCCTCTGGCAGGATGGCGAAACCATCGATTTGCCGGAGCTTGCGTAAATAAATTTTGTTCCGCCCTGTGTCCTTACAGGCAGGGGGCGGATTATCTTTTAATCGTATGATTTTCAGGAGGGAAAGGTTTTGAAATACGACCACAAAGCAGTAGAACCGAAATGGCAGAAAACCTGGGAAGAGAAGGGCGTGTTCCACGCGCAGCCGAATTCCGGTAAAAAGAAGTTCTTCGCCCTGATTGAATTCCCGTACCCGTCGGGACAGGGCCTTCATGTCGGGCATCCGCGCCCGTATACGGCGCTCGACACCGTCGCGAGGAAACGCAGGCTGCAGGGCTATAACGTACTGTATCCAATCGGCTGGGACGCGTTCGGGCTGCCTACTGAAAATTATGCGATTAAAAACCATATCCATCCGGAAATCGTTACAAAGCAGAACATCGCCCGCTTTAAGCAGCAAATCCAGTCGCTCGGTATTTCGTTCGACTGGAGCAGGGAAATCAACACCACTGACCCGGAATATTTCAAATGGACGCAGTGGATTTTTCTCCAGCTGTTCAAAAAAGGGCTTGCCTATAAAAAGGAAATGGCGGTCAACTGGTGCACGTCCTGCAAATGCGTGCTTGCGAACGAAGAGGTGGTAAACGGCGTATGCGAGCGCTGCGGCAGCGAGGTCGTGCGCAAGGTTAAGTCCCAGTGGATGCTGAAAATCACCGAATACGCTGACCGGCTGATTGACGACCTCGACCTTGTCGATTACCCAGACCGCGTCAAGGCGCAGCAGAAAAACTGGATAGGTCGCTCGACCGGCGCGGAGGTCGATTTCGACACCTCCTCCGGCGATAAGCTGACAATTTACACGACCCGGCCCGACACGCTGTTCGGCGCTACATATATGGTAATATCGCCTGAGCACCCGCTGATTGAAAAGTGGAAGGGCTCGATTAAAAATATGGACGAGGTACGCGCTTACCAGGAGCAGGCGGCAAGGAAGTCCGACTTCGAGCGTACTGAGGTCGCCAAGGTCAAAACCGGCGTGCTTTTAAAAGGCGTCCACGCCGTCAATCCGGTCAACGACAAGGAAATCCCGGTTTTTATTTCCGACTATGTGCTCGTATCCTACGGAACAGGCGCGATTATGGCGGTACCTGCGCACGATACGCGTGACTGGGAATTCGCCAAAAAGTTTAATCTTCCGATTATTGAGGTCGTCAAAGGCGGCAGCGTGCAGGAGGAAGCGTTTACCGACTGCGAAACGGGCGCGCTTGTCAATTCCGGTATCCTCGACGGCTTGAGCGTTGAGGAAGCAAAGGTGAAAATAATCGATTGGCTGACAGAGAACGGCAGGGGCAAGGCCAAGGTCAATTACAAGCTGCGCGACTGGGTATTCTCCCGCCAGCGCTATTGGGGCGAGCCGATTCCGATTGTCCACTGTAACAAGTGCGGCTATGTACCGCTCCCCGAAAGCGAGCTGCCGCTCGAGCTTCCGATGGTCGATTCCTACGAGCCAACGGAAAACGGGGAATCCCCGCTTGCAAAAATTACGGACTGGGTTGAAACAACCTGCCCGAAGTGCGGCGCGAAGGCACACAGGGAAACGGATACCATGCCCCAATGGGCGGGTTCCTCCTGGTACTACCTGCGCTATATGGACCCGCACAACAAAGAGGCGCTCGCCTCCAAGGAGGCCATCGATTACTGGTCGCCCGTCGACTGGTACAACGGCGGCATGGAGCACACGACGCTCCATCTCCTTTACAGCAGGTTCTGGCACAAGTTCCTTTACGATTTGGGAATCGTCCCGACAAAGGAGCCGTACCAGAAGCGCACGAGCCACGGCATGATTCTCGGTGAGAACGGCGAAAAAATGAGCAAATCCAGGGGCAACGTCGTAAACCCTGACGACATCGTCGAGGAATACGGCGCGGATACCATGCGTATGTATGAAATGTTTATAGGCGATTTTGAAAAGGCCGCGCCGTGGAACCCGTCGAGCATCAAGGGCTGCCGCCGTTTCATTGAGCGCTACTGGAACCTTCAGTCAATTCTTATAGAAGGAGAGGCTGTCCGCCCTGAGCTCGAAAGCGCGTTCCATAAGACCATCAAGAAGGTCGGGGACGACATTGAGAACATTAAATTCAATACGGCTATCGCGGCGCTCATGGCGCTGATTAACGATATTTCAAACGTGGGCTCTATCAACAAAGAGGAGCTTCGTATCTTCACCATCCTGTTAAATCCCTTTGCGCCGCATGTGACAGAAGAGGTATTCAAGGTTTGTGTTTTGGGTGAAGGAATCGTAGCGCAGCAGGAGTGGCCGTCTTACGATGAAAGCAAATGCAGGGAAGATACGGTCGAAATCGCGGTTCAGATTAACGGAAAGCTTCGTTCCCGCATTGTCATTCCCGCCGACGCCTCCAGCGAGCAGGCGCTTGCCGCCGCGAAAGCCGACCAAAAGGCCGCCGCGGCTTTAAGCGGGCTTCACATAATGAAGGAAATTTACGTCAAGGGTAAGCTTGTAAATATTGTCGCTAAGCAAGTACAATAAATAATCCGTCGAAATATGCACATTAGTCTTGACATTTGGAAGATGTTTATTGTATAATAATTAGTGCAATTTGATGCAAGTAACCCCTGCCTGATGGCGGATGGGAGGGAAGATAGATGTCAGAAGTCAGAATCAAGGATAACGAATCTCTTGAAAGCGCTTTGAGAAGGTTTAAAAAGCAGTGCGCAAGAGCCGGCGTTATTGCTGAGGTGCGCAAGAGAGAGGCTTATGAAAAGCCCTCCGTCAAGCGTAAGAAGAAGTCTGAAGCGGCACGTAAGCGTAAGTTTAAATAACTTACCGCTTGAACTGCATTGAAAACGACTCCAATGAAAAAGCGGGCATTGCGCCCGCTTTTTTGAATATCCGGCAGGTTGGTAGAATATATGAAAACAGCCCATACCCATAAGGTAACGGACATAAACGCCGAGATGCTTTCAAAGCTTCGCGTGCGTTATGTCCTTCTCGACATCGACAATACAATTAAATCCTACGGAGCGCCGGCGCCGTATGAAGGCATAGAAGCCTGGCTGCGTGAAATGAAGGAGCGCGGTGTGCGCGTCGTTTTGTGCTCGAATAATTTCAAGAGCAGGGTAAAGCCTTTTTCCGACGCGCTGGGCGCGGAGTATGTAAGCTTTTGCCTAAAGCCCTCCCCGTTTGGCTTTCTGCGCGCTAAAATGCGGCTGCATGCAAAGCACGGTGAAATCCTCGTCGTCGGCGACCAGGTTTTTACCGATATTATGGGCGCAAAGCTCCTGGGGCTGAAAGCGCTGCTTGTCGACCCTGTCAGCCTTGAAAACGAGCGCGGCACGGTAAAGTTCCGGCGCTTTTTGATGAAAGGCTTCCGTAAAAGAATCGAAACAAGGAAAGCACCGTTTTAAAAAGGAGGAAAACAGCATGAACAATAAAATCCTTTTGCTGCTTGGACCGAACCTCAACATGGTTGGCGTGCGTGAGAAAAACGTATACGGACAGCAGACGGCGGAAAGTATAAAAGAAGAGGTAATCGCCTATGGGAACAGCCGCGGCTATGAAGTGGACGTTTTCCAGTCGAACCACGAGGGCGGTTTAATCGACCAAATTCACGCGGCGCGCGGTAAATACTGTGCCGCCATAATAAACGCCGGCGCGCTTACGCATTATAGCTACGCGCTGCGCGACGCGATTCCCTGCGCGCAGCTTCCTTTCATCGAGGTGCATATGTCGAACATCCACGCAAGGGAAGAGTTCCGGCATACCTCCGTCATTGCGCCCGTGTGCAAAGGCCAGATTGCGGGCTTCGGCAAGCAGGTGTATTTCCTCGCAATCGACGCGGTAAAGGGCATAATATCATGACTGGATTAACGGCTGAAAAGAAGGGTTTGCTATGAAAAACAGATGGGAACGCCTGCGCGAAGGGCTGACGCAGCCGGGAGAAGCCGCGCTTGTAACATCGGACGTCAACCGTTTTTATTTGACGGGCTTCCGTTCTTCCGCCGGGTGCGTGCTCATTACAAGGTCAAACGCATACCTGCTTGTGGACTTCCGATATGGAGAGGCCGCGAAAAAGGCCGTTAAGCACATGGAGGTCGTTGTGTTCGACCGGCTTTCTGAAAGCCTGAAAACGCTTTTGAAAAAGCACCGTGCCAAAACCGTTTATCTTGAATGCGAGGGCATCAGCGTCAGGCAGGCGCACCAGTTCGCCAAAATGTTTGAGCCGGTATCCGTCGGCACGGTAGCGGATGAAACGCTCGACCACCTGCTTTGCAACATGCGGCTGATTAAAAGCCGCGCAGAGATTATGAAAATCAAGGAAGCGCAGCGCATCACGGAGGAAGCGTACCTTGAAACGCTGAACCTCATAAAGCCCGGCGTGACCGAGCGGGAGCTTGCGCTTTATCTGGAATTTGAAATGAAAAAACGCGGCGCGCAGGGCGTTGCGTTCGATTTAATCACCATCGCCGGGAAAAAGACGTCCCTGCCGCACGGCGAGCCGGACGGCTCCGTTGTAGAAGAAGGCAATTTCGTCACGATGGACATCGGCTCGGTATTTGACGGTTACCACAGCGACATGACGCGCACCGTCGCGGTGCACCATGTAACCGAAGAGCAGCAAAAGGTTTACGAAATTGTAAAAACCGCGCAGGAAACGGCGCTCAAAGGAATAAAAGCGGGCGTTACCGGCGAATACGCCGACGCGCTTGCGCGCGATGTTATCAAAGGGGAGGGCTACGGCGACTGCTTCGGCCATTCCACGGGCCACGGCGTCGGCCTTTGCATCCATGAGGAGCCGCGGCTTTCCGTAGCCTCAGAAACCATTTTGAGCAATGGTATGATTGTCACGGTAGAGCCGGGCATCTACCTGCCGGGTAAGTTCGGCGTGCGTATCGAGGACATGGTATGCGTGACCAAAAGCGGCTGTACAAACCTTACAAATATCCCCAAGGAGCTCATGATTCTGTAATTTTTTCGGCTTGGCTGTTGCAATTTGGCTGGTTCATCTGTATAATATAAATTTGTAAATTGGTAAACCCTGTATGTTTTACCGGCAACGTATATTTTAGGAGGATTTTATTTATGATATCTGCAGGAGATTTCAGAAACGGCGTCACCTTTGAGATGGACGGACAGGTTGTCTCTATCATTGAGTTCCAGCATGTCAAGCCGGGCAAGGGCGCCGCTTTCGTTCGCACAAAAATCAGGAATGTCATTACAGGCTCTGTCGTTGAAAAAACCTTCAACCCCAACGACAAATACCCGACCGCTTTTATCGAGAGAAAGGACATGGAATACCTCTACAGCGACGGCGACCTTTATTATTTCATGGACAGCGAGACATACGAGCAGATACCAATCAGCAGCAGCGTGCTCGGCGACAACTTCAAGTTCGTCAAGGAGAACATGACCTGCAAGGTGCTTTCCTACAAGGGCAACGTCTTCGGCGTAGAGCCGCCGAACTTTGTAACGCTTGAGGTTACGCAGACGGAACCGGGCGTAAAGGGCGATACCGCAACAAACGTTACCAAACCCGCGACGCTTGAAACGGGCGCGGAAATCAAGGTTCCGATTTTCATCAACGAAGGCGATACGATTCAAATCGACACGCGTACGGGCGAATATATGGCCCGCGCATAACAAAAGGAGTAATAACATGACGCTGACTGAAAAAATTGCTTATATCAAAGGACTTGCAGAGGGCTTGAAGCTCGACGAAAACAAGGACGAGGTCAAAATTATCAACGCAATCGTCGATTTGCTCGACGACATGGCGCTTGCCGTATCGGAGGTTGAGGAGTGTCTCGACGACGTATGCGAGCAGGTTGACGCGGTGGACGAGGATTTAGCCGACCTCGAAGAGGAGTTCTACGACGAGCTTGAAGAATGCGACTGCGGCTGCTGCGACGATGAGGACGACGAGGAAGACGTATATTATGAGGTTACCTGCCCGACCTGCGGCGAGGTTATCTGCCTGGAAGAGGATTTGCTCCTTTCCGGCGAGATGGACTGCCCCAAATGCGGCGAAAACCTTGAGTTCGATTTCTCCGATTTGTTCGACGAGGACGAGGAATGCGGCTGCTGCGCTTCTGAAAAGAAGGATGAAGCGGAAGACCTGATGAGCTGAAAATTATGAACCGAATCGGCACCCCTCGAATAGTATATCGAGGGGTGTTTCTATGTTCCGGTACCGGTACAGAAAACGGAAGAAGCCAAATGTATTCAAAAGAGTGTTTTTATTTCTTTTGGTGTTGGCTGTCGCCGTTTTTATTTTTTTTGAGATGATGCTCCGCCCGATGATTGCGGGACTCGCAGGCGTGAAGGCAACGGCGCTAGCAACCGAGGCAATCAACACGGCGGCGCAAACAGAGCTTCAGGATGTCGATTTTACATACAGTGACCTGGCTACCGTACAGTATACGCAGGATGGAAATTCCATACAGGGCATTACGACGAATTCGCTCAATATGAATAAACTAAAGGCAGCCTATACGCTCGAAGCGCAGAAGCAAATCGATTCCCTGCGCAGCCGCGCGATACAAATCGCGGTGGGAGACCTTACCGGAATCGAGCTGTTCAAGGGAAAGGGGCCGCGCATTCCCGTTGCGCTCGATTTTGAAAGCAGCATCGAGACAAAGGTTGACAGCAAGTTTGTTTCAGCGGGAATCAACCAGACGCAGCATATCATCGACCTTACCATTACAGCCAAAATGTTCCTGATAGGCGACGAGGGCCTCAAGAATGTGGAGGTTGTAACAAACGTGCCGATTGCGGAGACGATTATCGTCGGTACCGTCCCGGCTTTATACCTCGGAAAAAATGCGTCCTAATTGTAAATTTATGTCGCAATCCGCCGTCGCCTCTTGAAGATAACGGCGTCATATGGTATTATAAACGGTAAGCTTAAAGGAATGGAGGCACGACCGATTGCCTGAAAATACAGAAGAAAAAACACAGGCGCAAAGCCAAAAGGAATATACGCGTCTCGTAACGGAAATTATGCAGGCGCGCGCCCGCGGCGATAAGCCGCTTGCCTATATCAGGACATATGGCTGCCAGCAAAATGTGGCCGACAGTGAAAAAATTAAAGGGATGCTCAGTGAAATGGGATATTCCTTTACCGATACCCCGGATGAAGCGGATTTTATCCTGTTCAACACCTGCGCCGTCCGGGAGCATGCCGAGGACCGGGTGTTCGGCAATGTGGGCGCGCTCAAGGCGCTCAAACGCCGGCACCCGTCGGCGCTCATCGCGCTGTGCGGCTGTATGATGGAGCAGCAGCATGTCGCCGACCGCATCTATAAAAGCTACCCGTTTGTAGGGTTGGTGTTCGGCACGCACTACCTGCACCGCTTCCCGGAGCTTTTGTATGAAAGCCTGTTTACCGGAAAGCGCGTGTTCGTAAGGGGAGACGACGACAGGTTCGTTCACGAGGGCATCCCCGTAAAACGCGACGGCTCCTTTAAAGGGTGGCTGCCCATCATGTATGGCTGCGATAATTTCTGCTCCTACTGCGTCGTACCGTATGTGCGCGGCAGGGAGCGCAGCCGCAAACCGGAAGAAATTTTAAAAGAGGCAAACGAGCTTGTAGGGTCCGGCTATAAGGACATTACGCTGCTCGGGCAAAACGTAAACTCTTATGGAAAAGGGTTGGAGGAATCGATAACCTTTGCGCAGCTGCTTTCAAAAATAGACGAAATCGAAGGAGAATATTGGCTGCGGTTTATGACGAGCCATCCGAAGGACTGCACCAGGGAGCTCATCGATACCATAGCGCGGGGCAAGCATATCAGCCTGCACCTGCACCTGCCCTTCCAGTCGGGAAGCAACGGTATCTTAAAGCAGATGAACCGGCGGTATACAAGGGAGCAGTATTTGGAAATTGTCCGTTACGCAAAAGAAAAAATTCCGGGCGTGTCGCTTACGAGCGATGTAATCGTCGGCTTTCCCGGCGAAACGTACGAGGATTTTAAAGAAACGCTTTCGCTTATACGTGAGGTTGGGTTTACCTCGCTGTTCACTTTTATCTTTTCCCCGCGCGCGGGCACGCCCGCCGCAAAAATGGACGACCCTGTACCCGCTTCTGAAAAATCGAAATGGTTTTCCGAGCTTTTGCAGGTGCAGGAGGAAATCGCGGCTATCCGGTGCGCCCATATGGTTGGACAAACCGTCAAGGTTCTGGTGGAAGGAAAAACAGGTAAAAACGATGCATTAACCTCGCGTACTTCCGGCAATATAATAGTGGAGCACGACGGGCCGGAGGAGCTTATCGGCACGTTTGCCAAGGTCAAAATAACAAAAGCGCGCAATTGGATTTTGAAGGGCGAGCTTTTATAAAATCAGGAGGATGTTAAAATGGAACTTATCGAAATGGCAAGAGAGCTAGGAAAGGCTATCCAGAAGGAAGACAGCTATCTGAAGCTGCAGATTGCGAAACAGCAGAGCGACGAGGATAAGGAGCTCCAGGAGATGATTGGCCAGTTCAACCTAAAGCGTATGGCAATCAACAACGAAGCGACAAAGACCGACCGCGACGACGAAAAGCTTCAGGCATTGAACACAGAGATGCGCGAGGTTTACGACAAAATCATGAAAAACGAGAACATGCTTTCTTATAACCATCACAAAGAGGCGCTCGACACCGTTTTACAGCGCGTCATCGCGATTATCACCCAGTCGGCGGATGGGGAAGACCCGGAAACGACCGACTATTCCCCGGGCTGCGGCGGAAGCTGTTCTTCCTGCTCCGGCTGCCATTAAATTTAAAAAGAAAACGCATGAGGTGATAAGACAATGGCTGAACTCAGCCCGATGATGAAACAATATTTCAAAATCAAAGAGGAAAACAAGGACAGCATATTGTTTTTTCGCCTCGGCGATTTTTACGAGATGTTTTTCGACGACGCGAAGCTTGCGTCGAAGGAACTCGAACTGACCTTAACGGGAAGGGACTGCGGCCAGGAGGAACGCGCGCCGATGTGCGGCGTTCCTTACCACAGCAGCGAGGCATACATAGCGCGGCTCGTCGCAAAGGGCTACAAGGTGGCCATTTGTGAACAAACCGAGGACCCGGCGGCCGCGAAAGGGCTTGTAAAGCGGGATATTATCCGTGTCATAACGCCCGGTACGGTCATCGAGAGCAGCATGCTCGACGAAGGCAAGAACAACTATATCTGCTGCGCCTTTACAAGAAATGGCAGCGTCGGCGTCGCGTTTTGCGACATCTCGACGGGCGAGCTCCACGCGACCGCCCTTGCGGGGAGCGACTGCCTCGCAAAGCTTCAAAACGAGCTGTCCCGCTTTTCCCCGCGCGAAATACTAATTGGAGGGGACACGGTCAATTTTAAAGAGCTGCCGGGCTTTATCAGGGACAGGCTTTCCGCCGGTGTCGAAATGCTTTCCGACAGTAAATTTGACGATTCTGTATGCTATGCAAGCGCCGTTTCACAGTTTGGGGAAAAGAACGTAAAGCCTTTGTGCGACGAGGGCATGGGCGAGCTCGTATGCAGCATCGGCGCGCTGCTTAATTATCTCAGGGAAACGCAGAAAACAGGGCTCGAGCGCATCAATACGCTTGATGTGTACAGCGAAACGCAGTTTATGAACCTCGACTTCAATACGCGGCGCAATCTTGAGCTGATGGAAACACTGCGCAGCAAGGAAAAGCGCGGCAGCCTCCTTTGGGTCATCGACAAAACGAAAACAGCCATGGGCAAGCGGATGCTTCGCTCGTGGATTGAACAGCCGCTTATCAGCTGCGCGCCCATCGTCAAAAGGCAAAACGCCGTGGAGGAGCTTGTAAACGATACGGTAATGCGCCTGGAGCTTTCAAACACGCTTTCCGGCGTGCTTGACATCGAGCGCCTGATGACGCGCATCGTCTACGGTACCTCGAACGGCAGGGAGCTTCGTTCGCTTTCCACCGCGCTCCAAAAGCTGCCCGAGGTCAAAGAACAGCTTGCGGGCGTTTCCTCCAGCTATTTGCGGGAAATTTACGAAGGTATAGACGAGCTTACCGATATGCGTGATTTAATCGACCGCGCAATCGTCGACGACCCGCCGTTTTCCGTGCGGGAGGGCGGTATCATCCGCAGGGGCTACAACGAAGAGCTCGATATGCTAAACGGGGACATGAACAGCTCGACAGACCTGCTTGCCAGCATCGAGGCGCAGGAGCGTCAAAAGAGCGGCATACCAAAGCTCAAGGTCGGTTACAACCGTGTATTCGGTTATTATATCGAGGTTTCAAACTCCTACAAGGAAATGGTGCCCGATACATATATCAGGAAACAGACGCTCACAAACTGCGAGCGCTTCATTACACAGGAATTAAAAGAGCTCGAGGGCAGGATTCTCGGCGCGAAGGACCGCGCGGTCACACTGGAATACGCGCTCTTTGACGAGGTGCGCAAGACGGTCGCCGCGGAGCTTACGCGCATTCAAAACACCGCAAAATGTATTGCGCAGCTCGACGTGCTCTGCTCCTTTGCATCCACCGCCTCAGACAACCGCTACTGCCGGCCGGAGGTCAATTTGAGCGGCGTCATAAAGCTCAAGGACAGCCGCCACCCGGTTGTAGAATGCCTGCTCGACGGCGCGCCGTTCGTTCCGAACGACGTTTACCTCGATACGGCTGAAAACCGCACCGCCATCATCACCGGCCCGAATATGGCGGGTAAATCGACCTATATGCGCCAGGCGGCGCTGATTGTCCTGATGGCGCAAATCGGCAGCTTCGTACCCGCGAATTCCGCGGAAATCGGCATAGTCGACAGCATCTTCACAAGGGTCGGCGCGTCGGACGATTTGGCCTCCGGGCAGTCGACCTTTATGGTCGAGATGAATGAGGTCGCAAATATCGTCAAAAGCGCAACCTCCAGAAGCCTTTTGATTCTGGATGAAATCGGCAGGGGAACCTCAACCTTCGACGGGATGAGCATAGCGCGCGCGGTGCTTGAATACGTGACCGATAAAAAGAAGCTTGGCGCCAAGACGCTCTTTGCAACGCATTACCACGAGCTTACCGTTATGGAAAACCTGCTCGACGGCGTAAAGAACTATAACATCGCGGTCAAAAAACGCGGGGACGACATCACGTTTTTGCGCAGGATTGTCCCAGGCGGGGCGGACGACAGCTACGGCATCGAGGTCGCAAAGCTCGCGGGTATTCCGGACTGGATTATAAGCCGCGCAAAGCAGATTTTAAAGGAGCTTGAAAGCGATAACAGCAAAGCTCCTGCTGAAAAGAAAACGAAAAAGGCAAAAAATACGCAGGAGCCGCTGATGGAAATGTCCCTGCTTGACACGGGAACCTCCAAAATCAAGGAAAAGCTGCTTTCTGTCGACATCAATACGCTTACGCCGATTGAATCGATGAACATCCTGTTCGATTTAATCCGGCAGGCAAAGGAAAACGCATAAGCCCAAATCAATTCTGACGGAGGTGAGCCTTGTGGGGAAAATCAATGTGCTCGATAAGCATGTCGCGGAGCTGATAGCGGCGGG
>OJQY01000357.1_pt1 | contig 25286 bp, 18 predicted proteins | sample 1599091 | NCBI WGS metagenome assembly OJQY01 (sample SAMN03922524, study PRJEB24848) | human gut metagenome | isolation source: stool sample | host: Homo sapiens | place: Germany | collected 2010-02 | reverse complement strand
TCTATTTCATTTTTACCGGTTTGGGCCGGCTCGGAAGCCTTTGCCGCCTCGAGCGCCTCGTCGTCCTCCAGAACCTCAAGGTCTTCGGCGCTGATGACGCGCATTTTTTTGCGGCTTAAAATATCGTACATAGCGGGCACGACATAAAGCGTCATCGCCGTAGCGTATATCAAACCGCCAATGCATACAATTGCGACCGGCTGCATCATCTCGGAGCCGGTTCCGATGCCGAGCGCCATGGTGGAAAGGCCCAGGATGGTTGTAATCGCCGTCATCAGGATGGGGCGCATCCTCGTTTTGGAGGCTTCGATAATCGCTTCCTTCTTTTCCATGCCGGACATACGCAGGCGGTTGATGTAATCGATCAGCACAATACCGTTGTTAACGATAATACCCGCAAGCATGACGAAGCCGATCATGGAAACGACGCTCAACTCGTTGCCTGTAATCAAAAGCGCGAGCAGGCCGCCCGTGAACGCGAGCGGAATGGTAAACATAACGATGAACGGGGACAAAAGCGACTGGAACTGCGCAACCATAATCAAATAGATGAGCACAACCGCGAGCAGCAGCATGGTCATCAGCTGGGAAAGCGCCTCCATAATCGTCTCGTTTTCACCGGAATAATCGATAGACATCCCCTCGGGAAGAGCGTGGCCGTCGAGCGCCTTATGTACCGCGTTTGTAACGAGCGTAACGTTGTGCCCTTCCTTAAGCTCCGCGCTGACGGAGATATATCTGCGCTGGTTGTCGCGGGAAATGGAATTAAGCGAATGCGCGTCTTCTATCTTGGCGATATCGCTTAGCTTTACCTTTGTCTCGCTCCCGTCCTGCTGGGCGGCGGTGAGGACATAAGCACGGATATCCTCCGGGGTAATATCCTTTGCTTTCCCGTCTACGACTATTACGTCCAGAGCGCTGCCGTCCTCCTGCTTCAGCGTGGTCGCGGTTGTTTCGCTCTTGATTGCCGCCGAAATATCCATATAAACCTGCGCGACTGTCAAACCCTTGAGCATCGCCTTCGTTTTGTCAACGGTAATTCGAATTTCCGGCGTAGTATCCTCAACGCCGTTATCCACCTCGGCTACACCGTCCACGCCTTCTATAAGCTTTCCGATTTCCGTCGCCTGTTTGTAAAGCTGGTCGAGATTCTCCCCGTAAAGCTTGAGCGTAACACCGGAGGCTCCCATGGAGCTCATCGACATCATGGAGGCTTCGGCGCTTGCCGTAACCTTCGCGTCAAGCCCGCCGCATTTTTCCTCGAGCGCTTTCGCGATTTCCCCGTTCGACATCGAAGCGTTTTCCTTTGGAAGCACATACATCATAACAGTGGTGCTTTCCCCGCTGCTTTGTCCGCCGGAGGAGCCCATTCCGAGCATACTGCCCATATTTCCGCCGACCATTACGCCGACCGTTTCGATGTCTTTTATGGTTTCCGCCTGCTTTAAAATTTCATCCGCTATCTTCGTTGTGTCGTCAAAGGTAGCGTCCTCGGGCATTTCCACATTGACGGAAATACTTTCGCCCTCCGATTCCGGCATAAAGGCAAAGCCCTTCTGCATAACAAACACAACGCTTACAACAAGCAGTATGACCGACACGAGCAGCGGTACAAATTTATATTTGAGCGCGAAGCGCGCGGATTTTTCATATCCCCTTATAAACCGGTCGAACAAGCCGTGCTTTATTGGTTTTGTTTTACGCAGCATCCCCTGCGACATTGCCGGCACGAGCGTTAGTGCGACAAGCAGGCTTGCAAGCAGGGAATAGGCGATTGTCAGCGCCATATCGGTAAACAACTGGCGCGTAATGCCCTGGATAAATATAATCGGCAGGAATACGCATATGGTCGTGAGCGTCGAGGAGGCGATAGCGCCCGCAACCTGTACCGCGCCGGAGACGGACGCCTTGATTGCCGAAGCACCCTCATGCCGCAGGCGGTAAATGTTCTCGATGACGACGACGCTGTTGTCTACGAGCATACCGACGCCGACCGCAAGCCCCGACAGTGAGATGATGTTGAGCGTAACGCCCGAAAAATACATCAGCACAATGGCGAACACAACGCTGATAGGGATGGAGCACGCGATAATCAGCGTGGGCTTGATATCCTTTAAGAAGAACAGCAGGATTAATATAGCGAGCAGCGCGCCGAACAGCAGGTTTTGCAGCACGCTGTTTACAACGATATAAATATAGCTGCCCTGGTCCATCAGGGAGGTGAAATGCAGGCCGTCGTATTTGCCCTGCAGCTCTTCAAAGCATTTATTGATATTGTCGGATACGTCGGCAGTCGCGTACGTCGACTGCTTGGTAAACGACAGGATAACGCCGTTGTTTCCGTTGATTTTGGCGTAAATGTCCTCCGCGTTGTCCGTAACGACAACATCCGCCACGTCGGTAAGCTTGACGGGGGAGACGCCGTCTATTTTCAGGTCGAACAGCGTCATATCCGCTATTTCCTGCGAACCGGAGAATTCGTCGCCCACGCGCACCAGGTAATCGACGCCGTCCTCCGTGACGTAGCCCGCGGGCATTGAAAAGTTCTCGGCCGCCAGGATTTGTGAAACCATATCCATCGTGATGGTCTTGTTCAAATCCGCGGCGTCGAGCGCCTCCTGTTTCTTCGTTTTCAGCTCCTTAAGGCCGCTGTCCACCTGCGTCATGGCGCTTTCAAGCTGCTGCTGGGTAGCGGCAAGCGCCGACTGGCCGGACACAAGCTCTGAAAGCGCTCCGTTTAACTGGAACATGCCGTTTGTTTGCTGGGCATCAAGCTGCTGCTTTGCTTCCCTGAGTGAGATTTCGCCCGCCTCAAGCTGGGAAAGCGCTTCGTTCAGCTGTGCTTCACCTTCCGCGATTTTAACGAGGCCCTGTTCAAGCTGCGTAACCGTTTCTTTTAATTGCTCAGGGCTGATTCCCAGCTTTTCAAGCGCCTTGTTAAGCTCGGTCAGCGCGGCCTGAGCCGTCTTTTGGGTAAGCTTTGCCTGCTCAAGCTTGAGCGGCAGCTCCTGCTTCGTCATACCGTACTGAGCAAGCGCCTGTTCAAATTCCTTCGTTTCCTTTTCTACGGCTATGTATTCCTCACTCGACTTTATGGAGGACACCATCTGCGCCTTCTCCTCAGCGCTTAGGGAAGGGTTGTTCTGGATGGCGTCGATTTGCTCGCCCAGCGCGTCCGTGCGCTCCTTTAAATCAAGGCGCGTATCGTTGAGCTTCTGCAGCGTCTGCACCGTTTCGTTTAAAGAGGAAATCGTACCGTCGAGCCTTGCGTAAGCCTCCTGAAGGGAGGAAAGCTGTTCCTTCGTTTCCAGCAGCTGCGTTTTCTGGGCTGCAAGCTCTTTTAGCTGGGAAACCAGCTCCAGCTTGCCCTCAAGCAACTGCTGCTGCTTTTCGTCGAGCGTACCCTGCGCGGCGGCGAGCTGCTGTGCCAGCTCCTTTTCCTTTTGTGAAAGCGCTTCCTTACCGCTTTGCGCCTGTTCCTTTCCGCTGTTTACCTGGTCGAGTCCATCCTGTATTTTATCCTTGGAATCGTCGAGCTCCTTCTGCGCGTCATCGAACTTTCCGTTCAGTGCGGCCTGGATTTTCTTGTTGACCGCGTCGATTTTTTCCTGGGAAAGCAGGACGTTTACCTTCTGGTCGATAAGCCCGCCGGCGTTCACGCTCGCGACGCCCTCGATTCCCTCGAGCTTCGGCGTGATATTGTTCTCTACAAAGCTGGAAAGCTCCTTTACGTCAAGCCCGTCGCGGTCTACAGCCGCAACAGAAACAGGCATGACGTCGGGGTTGACCTTGAGCATATAAGGCGTGCCGACGCGCTCATCCCAATTACCCTTGATGAGGTCGATTTTTTCACGGATGTTGATGGTGGCCGCGTCCATATTCGTGTCGTCTGAAAATTGCAGCACAATCATGGAATAATTCTCAGCCGAGGTGGAGCTTACGTCCTCGATTTTCTCAAGCGTCGCCATCGACTGCTCCATTGGTTTGGTAACGGCCGCTTCGACCTCCTCGGGGCTTGCGCCGGGATAGGCCGTCATGACCATGACATAAGGAAAATCCATATTCGGCAGCAGGTCGGGCGTCATACTGGTAAAGGACACAACTCCCAATATTATAACGATAATGACCGCTACAAAGACGGTCATCGGTTTTTTGACACTGAACTTAGAAAACATATTTGCGCTCCTTCGGTTCTATTCTAAAAATGGACAGGCTTTGAACCGGAAAATCAGTTCAAAGCCGCAAGTAAATTCTTATAATTTTCCTGCATCAGGGATACATACGTCACGCCGCTTTCAAATTCCTCTTTCGTTACGTTATGGCACGAATGGAACAAAAGCTTTTTGGCTCCGGCCGCCTCGCAGATGGTATCCGCCACCTTTTGGTCCGACATTTCAATGGTAAAGACATACGGAATTTTTTCATCCCTGACTTTGTCGATTAAAAACTTGAGCGTCGCGGCGCTCGGCTCCGTTTCAGAGCTGCAGCCGGGAAACGCGGCGTAATAGTCAAGACCGTACGCGTCCGCAAAGTAGCGGAAGGGGAACCGGTCGCCGAACACCATCACCTGCCGTTTTGCTTCCTTTACAGCAAGCGTAAAAGAACTATCGAGCGCCTTCAGCTTATCCAAGTAGCTTTGCGTATTCTCTTTATAATAGGAAGCGTTCTGTTTGTCCGCTTCGCAGGCCGCCTCGCTTATTTTTTTCGTAATTTTTATGGCGTTTTTGGGTGAAGTCCAGACGTGCTCGTCGTATTCGTAGCCGTCCGCTTCGTCCTCGTGCTCCGCGTCCATACCTTCCACATGCTCTTCCTTGAGCGCGTCTACGCAGTCCATCAGCTTAATAATACGCATATTTCCGGTATCAAGCGAAGAAAGCACCTCGTCCACCCATTTGTCCGACTCGCCGCCGACATAAATAAAGATGTTACTCTGCTGGATTTTGATAATATCCTTTGGTGACGGCTCGTAGCTGTGGCTTTCCGCGCCGGGGTGGAGCAGCATGGTAAGCTCCGCCTTATCTCCGGTAACCTGCCGGGCAAAGTCGTACTGCGGGAAAATCGTCGTTACGATGCGCAGCTTCTCGGCGCCCTCCCGAGAGCTGCCTCCCGAAGGCGCCGGTGTGCAAGCGGAAAATGAAAACGCAAGCATTAAAATCAATAAAACTGCCGTGAGTTTTTTCATATACCATGAATTTCCTTTCTTTACAGTCAGCGGTATTTCAATACGCTTCCCGGATATAATAACACAGACGTGAAAAACAAACAACAAAAAACGGAGGGCAATTATGGGAAAACAAAAGATAAAACTAATTGCAATATTATTATCTATTATTACAATTTGTATAATCTTTGCCGGCTGCGGAAAAGGGGACGACGCATACCGCGGGGAGCAGTCCCAGCTTGCGGTCGAGCGCGTGTTCGATAAAATCAAGACCGCCTATGGGGAGGATTACCTGCCGGATACCGAAATCGATACGGAACATTTAAAGGAAGAGTTCAAGCTCGATAAGGAGGTAATTGAGGAGCAAAAGGGCGAGCTGCCCGCAATCGGCTTCCACCCGGACCGCCTGCTCGTGGTCAAGGCAAAGGAAGGCAAGGGCGAAGAGGTCGAAAAGCAATTGAATGAAGCGCGTCAGGCGAAAATAAACGATTCCATGATGTACCCGGTGAACGCGGCGAAAATAAACGCGGCAAAGGTCGTGCGCCGCGGCGATTACGTGGCGTTTATTTTGCTCGGTAAAATCGACGAGGATGTAGACGCGCCGGAAAAGGAGCAGGCGGAATTCGCCGCCGCCCAAACACAGCGCGGTGTGGACGCGTTTGAGGATGCGTTCCGTTAGCCAAGGGGGAGGGCGAGCAGGCTCTCCCTTTACATATTTTTTCTGTTTTCTATTATAAAGCACCCATTTAAAAAATACAAATGAAAGGTGAAAAAATGCACAAATAAAAGAGAAAATTTTTTACCACGTACGCCAAAGAGCTTGTTTAAAAAGCTAAAAAATAACATTCATGAATTGTTCATATTTAACGACTTGACATCTCTGACGAATTGGATATAATAGTTATTAACTTCATAAACCATTAAGTTACTTAACGATTTAAAAAGAGGTGGAAGCAATCGTGGAGGAAAAGGACATCACGAGAGAGTTTTTAGACGCGATGACAGGCGTACGGAAGGCCTCGAAGATACCGCACTTTTTCAGCGAGCTGAACTACAGCGAGCTTGCCGTTTTTCGTGCGATGCGGTTTTTGTCCGGCGGCTGTCTGCCGAAGGAGCTCGTCAAGACGAGCGACATCAGCGCGCACCTGCAGATTTCCAAGCCCGCGCTTTCCCAGGTAATCAACAAGCTGGAGGACAAAGGGCTCGTAGAGCGCGTCGTTCAAAAAAGCGACAGGCGCAGTGCGTATGTCCGATTTACGAGGAAGGGAATCGGAATGTTCGAGCGGCAGAACGCACAGATGCATGAAGCAATCAGTATCGTCGTGGAAAAAATGGGTTATGAAGATACGCTCAGGTTTATCGCTTTGATGAAAAAATTTCACGAGGTCGTCGCGCAGGTCGATATGGAGGAGGTTCAGCGGCGGCTCGAGATGGCACAGGGCAAAACAACCGAAGCGCCACCACACGAAGGGAAGGAGACAAAGGAGATATGACAAAGCTGTTCAAATACCTCAAGCGGTCGGTTCTTCCGATTCTTGCAGTCATTGTCCTGCTCGTAATCCAGGCGTTCTGCGATTTGTCGCTGCCTGAGAATATCTCGAATATTGTCAATATCGGCATCCAGCAGGGCGGCGTAGAGCATATTGCCCCGCAGGAAATCCGGGAAAGCCAGATGAACCGGCTTTTCTATTTTATGGATGAGAAAGACAAGGAAGCGGTTTTGTCCCGCTACACGCTTGAAAACAGCGATAAAAAGGAAGGTTTAAAGGTATACGCTTTAAACGACGGCGTCACGGACGCAGACATTGAAGAGCTTGAAGAAATTTTTGGCGTACCGATGCTCGTCGTGTCGTTTTTGGAAAGCGACAGCAAGCAGGTCAAAGAAATGACCGCGCAAATGACGAAGGCCATGCCCGCGGGAATGGTGCCGGAAAACGCCACAATCCTCGATGTATTAGACAGGCTGCCGCAGGAGCAGAGAAACCAGGTGCTCAAGTCCTTTGAAGGGCAGACGGAAAAATACGAGGAAATCGACGAGAGCATTATCAAACAGATGGCTGTTTCCTTTGTACAGCAGGAATATAAAGAAGCCGGAATCGATACCGGCAAGCTGCAAAACGATTATATCTGGTTTGCCGGGCTTAAAATGCTTGCGTACTCGCTCGTTATCGTTATCGCTGCGGCGCTCGTTACGCTGCTTTCCGCGCGCATCGGTTCCCTGTTCGGCCACGATTTGCGCAACGCCGTATTCAGGAAGGTCATCGCGTTTTCCAACAGGGAGTTCAATAAATTCTCTACCGCGTCGCTCATTACGCGCTGTACGAACGACATTCAGCAGATACAGATGCTCGTCGTCATGACGCTGCGCATGGTGATTTACGCCCCGATTCTTGGTATCGGCGCGCTGACGAAGGTCGTCGGCACGGGCGGCGGCATGACCTGGGTCATCGGCGTTGGTATCGGGCTGATTTTGGCGGTCGTTATCGTGCTGTACTTTGTCGCGATGCCGCGCTTCAAGATTTTGCAGAAGCTTGTCGACAAGGTAAACCTCGTATCGAGGGAAATCCTGACGGGCCTGCCGGTCATCCGCGCGTTCTCCCGCGAAAAGCACGAGGAAGAGCGCTTTGACAAGGCTAACGTGGAGCTTACGAAAACCAACCTCTTCGTCAACCGCGTCATGACGTTCATGATGCCGGTGATGATGTTTATTATGAATGGTATCAGCGTGCTTATTATATGGGTGGGCGCGGATTCCATCAACAACGGACAGATGCAAGTCGGCAACCTGATGGCGTTTATCCAGTACACCATGCAAATCATCATGTCCTTCCTGATGCTCTCGATGATGAGCATCATGCTGCCAAGGGCTCTCGTTTCCGCTTCGCGTGTTGCCGAGGTGATTGAAACCGAGGTCACGGTAAACGACCCGGAACAGCCGCAGGCGTTCAATGAAAGCAAAAAGGGCGTCGTGGAATTTAAGGACGTATATTTCCGCTACCCCGGCGCTGAGGAGGATGTGCTGCGCAACATCAATTTTACCGCAAAGCCCGGCCAGACGACCGCGTTTATCGGCAGTACCGGCAGCGGCAAATCGACGCTTATCAATTTGATTCCGCGTTTCTTTGACGTGACGGGCGGCAAAATCCTGGTAAACGGCGTCGATATCCGCAAGGCCAAAAAGCACGATTTGAGAAAGGACATCGGCTATGTGCCGCAGCAGGGCATTCTGTTCTCCGGCACAATCGAAAGCAATATCGCCTACGGTATGGAAGGGGAGGATAAGGAGCAGGTAAAGCGCGCCGCACAGATTGCGCAGGCGGCCGACTTTATCGAGGCCAAACCCATGCAGTACAATTCTGAGATTGCGCAGGGCGGCACAAACGTTTCCGGCGGACAGCGCCAGCGCCTCTCTATTGCAAGGGCGGTCGCGAAAAAGCCGCAGATTTACATCTTTGACGACAGCTTCTCCGCGCTCGACTATAAAACGGACGTAGCGCTTAGAAAAGCGCTCAACGACGCGACCTCAGGCAGTACGATTTTAATCGTCGCGCAGAGAATCAGCACGGTACTCAATGCCGACCAGATTATCGTCCTCGATAACGGCGAGATTGCCGGCACCGGCACGCACAAAGAGCTTATGAACTCCTGCGAAGTATACCGCCAGATTGCGGCATCCCAGTTGTCAAAGGAGGAATTGGAGAAATGAGTGCACATACAAGGTCAAAACGTCCCATGAGAGGCCCAGGCGGACATGGGCATGGGCCCGGCGGCCCGATGGGCACGGGCGAAAAGGCAAAGGACTTTAAGGGCACGATGAAAAAAATGCTCTCTTATATGGGCAAATATAAAATCGCGCTCATTTTCGTTATCATCTGCGCCGTTGCGGGCACCGTTTTCATGATTGTCGGCCCTAAGATTTTAGGTAACGCGACGACAGAGCTGTTCAACGGCCTGATGAGCAAAATTGGCGGCGGAGACGGCATTAACTTTGGCAAAATCGGTGAAATCCTGATGTTCCTGCTCGGGCTGTATATCGTGAGCGCCCTGTTTACGTTTATCCAGGGAATTTTAATGACGGGTATTACGCAGAAAATCACCTACCGCATGCGCCGTGAAATTTCTGAGAAAATCAACCGCCTGCCGATGAATTTCTTCGATAAAAAGCAGACGGGCGAGGTGCTGTCCATCGTCACAAACGATATTGACACCCTTTCCATGAGTCTCAACCAGAGCGCGACGCAGCTGATTACATCGGTTACGACCATCATTGGTATTTTAATCATGATGTTCTCCATCAACTGGATTATGACAATCGTCGCTTTGCTTATCCTGCCGATTTCAATGGTAATCGTCTCAGTCATCGTCAAGCATTCGCAGAAGCATTTCCGCAACCAGCAGGATTACCTCGGCCATGTCAACGGGCAGGTCGAAGAGACATTCGGCGGCGTGAACATCGTCCAGGCGTTCAACAATGAGCAGGAAACCATCGACACGTTTGAGCAGTCAAACGAAATGCTCTACAAAAGCGCGTGGAAATCCCAGTTCCTTTCCGGCCTGATGCAGCCGATTATGCAGTTTGTCGGTAACCTTGGGTATGTTACGATTGCGGTGCTTGGCGGCTATTTCGTCATCAACGGCTCGATTGCCGTTGGCGACATCCAGTCCTTTATCCAGTACGTCAGAAGCTTTACCCAGCCGATTACGCAGGTTGCGCAGGTTTCCAATATGCTCCAGTCCATGGCGGCAGCCGCGGAAAGGGTTTTTGAATTCCTGGGAGAAGCTGAGGAGGAACAGACCGCGAAGGAGCACGCTTCGCTTACGGAGACCGTAACGGACAGCGAGGGCAGGCAGCAAACCGCAACAAGGAACGTCACGGTGACCGACATGGACGGCGCGGTCGAGTTCGACCACGTACATTTCGGGTATAATCCGGATAAAATCATCATCAACGATTTTTCCGCAGATATTAAGCAGGGCCAGAAGATTGCCATCGTCGGCCCGACCGGCGCGGGCAAAACCACGATGGTTAAGCTCTTGATGCGCTTCTACGATGTAAACGAGGGCGCAATCCTCGTCGACGGCTACAATATCAAGGACTTCGACCGCAGCGAGCTTCGGGAGCTGTTTGGCATGGTCCTGCAGGACACGTGGCTCTTCTCCGGCACGATTATGGAGAACATCCGCTACGGCAAGCTCGGCGCGACCGACGACGAGGTAATCGCGGCGGCAAAGGCGGCGCATGTGCACCACTTCGTCCAGACGCTGCCCGACGGCTACAACATGGTGCTCAATGAAGAGGCCTCGAACGTCTCGCAGGGACAAAAGCAGCTTCTTACAATTGCACGTACCATTCTGGCCGACCCGAAGATTTTGATTCTCGACGAGGCGACCAGCTCGGTCGATACGCGTACCGAGGTGCGCATCCAGAAGGCGATGGATAACCTGATGAAGGGCAGAACGAGCTTTGTCATCGCGCACCGGCTGTCTACCATCCGCGACGCGGATTTAATCCTCGTCATGCGCGACGGCGATATCGTCGAGCAGGGCACGCATGAGGAGCTATTAAGCGCGAACGGCTTCTATGCCGACCTTTACAATTCACAGTTTGAAAGCGCGTCTTAAAAATCAAGCAAGAAAAAAGCGGGAGGAACATGGTTTCCTCCCGCTTTTTTGGCGGCTGGTTACGAAACGTGGATACCAAATCATACATTCGCTATTTTACAAGGTTTCGTATATAATATAAACGGCAAATTGAAGAAGGAAGCCTTTCGGGGATGGGTTATATGCCATTGAGACAAGCCGCTGAAAAAAGGAATGTTTTAGTATGCAGCTTAAAGCTGTGCAAAATAGGCCGGATACTATCGTAAAACGATTTTGAAATGTATGAGCTGTTCCAAAGAATACGGAGAAACCCGTGGAAGAGCGTAAAAAACAAAGCTTAGCGGCCTGCATTTCATATACCTTCCACATCGATATGGTATCCTGAAATAGGAGATGTTTATATGGCGACGCTTTTGATTGTTGAAGACGATAAAAAAACAAACGAGGCTCTGTGCGAGTACCTGCAAGCCGCCGGGCATGAGACCATTCCGGCTTATGATGGAGCAGAGGCGGTACGGCTTTTTAAAGAAAAGCGGGTTGACCTTGCCGTTTTGGACATTATGCTGCCCAAAATGACCGGGTTAGCCGTACTGCACGAAATCCGGCGGACAAGCCCTCTTCCTGTTCTCATGCTTACCGCGGTTGAAGACGAGTATACCCAGGTGCAAAGCTTTGACGAGCAGGCGGACGATTATATTATTAAACCCTTTTCTATGGTTTTGCTTGGGAAACGAATCACCGCTCTGCTGCGCAGAAGCGGGCAGGGAATCCTGCCCGATACAATGACGTTTGGGGATGTAACCGTAGACTTTTCCGGCTATACGGCAAGAGATTTGAATGGAAAAGTTGAATTAACGCCAAAAGAAATCGACCTGCTGCGGCTGTTTGTGGAGCATAAAGGGCTGGTTCTTACAAGAAATCAAATTCTCGACGAGCTATGGGGCGACGACAACCCGATTATTGACCGGACGATTGACACCTATGTCAAAAACCTGCGCAAAAAATGCCGGCTCGATTGTCTTGTCACGGTGAAGGGAATCGGCTATAAATACGAGGTGAGAGAATGAAACGGCTGAAGCTTTACCCGAAAACGTTTTTCTATACGTTAGGCCTGCTGTTGTTTATCGTATTGGTGGCTCATGCGCTGCTTTATTTCCTTACCCCGCAGGTGCCTTTGGAGCTATCTCCCGGCCCCGGCAACGGCGAAGTACAGTTACTCTGGAAATTCAATTTGACGCCGTATATTACGCAAACGATTCAAAAGGTCCTCCCGATTTCGCTTCTCTGCTGCGTTCTGATTTCTGTCCTTTGCTCCCTGTTGTTCTCCAAACAAATCACGGTTCCAGTCAAGCAAATCTCAGCCGTTACTGAGCGTATGGCGCGAATGGATAAAACAGCGGCCTGTAAGCTTCATACAAAGGACGAAATCGGCGTGCTGGCCGACAATATCAACGGATTATATCAAAACCTGCTGGCAACCATTGAAAATTTGGAAATCGAAAAACAGCGCGTGCGGGAAATGGAGCAGTCTAAGGTGGATTTTATGCGTGCGGCTTCACATGAGCTGAAAACCCCGCTCACCGCTTTGAATGCCACGCTGGAAAATATGATTCTTGGGATTGGGAAATATCGAAATGTCGACGTCTATTTACCGGAATGTAAGGAAATGACGGAGCGGCTGGCGGAAATGATTCAGGAAATTTTGGAAGCCTCGAGGCTGGGAATACCAGCGGAACGTGAGGCTCCGGTAAAAACCGATTTATCGTCCCTGCTGACCCGGCTATGCGAGCCGTATGAGCAGATTTCCATAGCGCGCGGAATCGTTTTTAAACTGGATTTGCCGGTTGGCTTTTCCGCCGAGCTGCCGCCACGGAGATTCGGCAAAGCGGTTTCCAACATATTAGCCAACGCCGTCGCTTACACGGAAGCTGGCAAAACGGTTTCCGTTTATTTTGATAATTCCGCCCTGGTGGTCGAAAACGAATGCGCGCCGGTTCCGGCCGATGCCCTGCGGCATGTTTTCGAGCCCTTTTACCGGCCCGACTATGCCCGAAACCGCGAGGACGGCGGGAATGGGTTGGGGCTGTATCTCGTCGATACGCTCTTAAAAGCGATGGAGCTGTCCTATTCGTTTTGTCCGATGGAACAGCCGCCTGGTATGCGGTTTGTGATTTATCTATAACGCAAACGTGAAAAGCCCTCCGAATTTTCGGAGGGCTTTTTGCTTTCCATATCCATTCCATATACGTTTCATACAGCCTCCATAACAGCGTGCTATTCTAGCTGTACAATAAACATGGAGGTGTTCTTATGGGTTTTATCAAACGGGCGTTTTTATACGTCACCAAAAAAAGAGGAAAAAGTATTCTGTTGCTCATCATTCTATTGGTGATAGCAACCTTTGTGCTGACCGGGCTGTCTATTGAGAAAGCGACGCGCGTCACGCAGGATAATTTGCGTTACGCATTGGGCGGCGAATTTGAGATGATACCCGACTACTCGGAAAACAACCCGTATTACAAGAAGGAAACCGATGAAGAGGGCAACTTTACAATTGACACGAAAATGCCCGTTACCCAGAAAATTATCGATAAGGTGATGGAGACGGCCGGAATTAAGAGCTATGACGGCATGTCGCAATGCCTTGTTTCAACTAATCTGGACGTCATTCCCGGCACGGTTCCCGTCAAGGCCAAATACAGAGACCAGGTGTATAGCCGGTTTGTAACGGGCACGGAAAACAGCAGCTATTTCCGGGACGAGACGCTGAAGCTCATCGAGGGCAGCCATGTGCCGGCGGACGGCGGGCATGTGGCGGTTATCAGTAAGGCTTTGGCCGAAAAAAATGGCCTGAATATAGGTGACAGCATTACCTTAACGGTGGATGGCGGCGAAAAAACCGAAATAAAAATCATCGGGCTGTTTGAGGTGGCGAAGCAGGTGCAGGCGTTTTCCAGCGTTACCTCCTTTGATAAACTGGAAAATCAAATTTTTTCAGGCATTGAAGCCTATCAGGAGCTGCTGGCAGATTCTTCGGCGGGCTATCAAAGCGTCGTATTTGGGGTGGATGACCCGGCGCAGCTTGACGAAATTGTTTCAAAGCTTAAACAAAACGCGTCCATCGACTGGCGGGCGTTCAAGGTGGAGACCAACAACAAAACCTACCAGGCGGCTGCCGCGCCGCTCGAGAAATTCCAAACCCTGATTACCACCGTCCTCATCCTGATTGTGGCGGTCAGCGCCGTCGTGCTGTCCCTAATACTGACCATGTGGGCAAAAAGCCGGATTCACGAGACGGGAGTGCTGCTCTCCATCGGGTTCGGGAAAGGGGCTGTCGTCGGCCAGTATTTGGCGGAGGTGCTCTTAATCGCGGTGTTTGCGTTTGCATTGTCCTTCCTCACAAGCAACCTCATTGCGGGACAAATTGGCAACAGCCTGCTGCAGGCGCAGGTACAGTCCACGGAGGAGCAAACCGGCCCGCAGGACGATAATGGGCTGCAAATCAAGCTGAAGGACGATGCGAACCAGGACGATGTTGTTATCAATGACAATGGCGACGGCGGAGAACCGGTAGAAAAAAATGCGGCGGTGGAACCGCTCAATGTGGCTATCGGCCTTGACAATATGCTACAGCTTTATCTCATCGGCTTCGCCATTATCGTTCTTTCTGTTGGCATTTCCTCGGCATCGGTTATGCGTCTGAAGCCCAGGGAGATTCTGTCGAAAATGAGCTGAGAAGGGAGAAATACAAATGGCTGTTTTAGAAACCAAAAATGTCTTTTATTCCTACGCGAAGGGAAACAAAATTTTGTCCGGCATAAATGCCATATTTGAAACGGGAAAGCTGTACGCGATTCTGGGACCGTCCGGCTCCGGCAAAACAACGCTTTTGTCCCTGCTGGGTGGGCTGGACTCCCCGACAAAGGGTGAAATCCTCTTTGACGGGGAAAATATTGCCGGGCACGGCCTGCAATATTACAGGCGCAACCATGTCTCCCTGATTTTCCAAAGCTATAACCTAATCGATTACATGACGCCTGAGGAAAACGTGAAGTTGACCGCCAAGCAGGACGCCCTGCCCGTTTTGGAGCGGCTCGGACTATCCGCGGAAGAGGCGAAACGCAATGTGCTCAAGCTCTCCGGTGGACAGCAGCAGCGGGTGGCCATCGCCCGAACACTGGCGTCCGGCGCGCCGATTATCCTGGCTGACGAGCCCACGGGCAATCTGGACGAGGACACAGCGGCCGAAATTACAGGTATCTTGAAGGAAAGCGCCCATCAGCTCGATAAATGCGTAATCGTTGTGACCCATTCAAACGAGCTGGCAAAGCAGGCGGACGTGGTTTTTCGTTTAAAGCAAAGAAATTTGCTGAAGTCGAATTGAATCGTTTGTTTTGTGATTGGGCGATAGTATCGCCGGATTTTCATAATAGAAGAACAATGATTCAAAAGAATTTAAATTATAGAACCCCCGGTGTATCTATAGCGCGCCGGGGGTTCAAAAAAATTGAGCTTATAACCGGGTGGTTATATTTACGGCCTGTTTCTTTGTTATAATCATCTCATGATTTAACAGAACGGTAAGGAGTGTGTTGTTATCACAAAGATTTTACAGGACGTCAACATCGGCGCAAATTTAAAAAAGCTTCGCAAAGAAAGGCATATGACACAGGACGAGGTTTGCGTTAAGCTGAACTTGATGAGCAGGCAGATGTACCGCTCAAGCTACTCAAAAATAGAAAATGGTACGCGCAATATTTTTGTAAGCGATTTAATTGCTCTGACAGAAATTTTCAAAGTAGACTTCAACGAATTTTTAAAAGGAATACAGCCTGCGAAAAAAAACTCTGATTAAACGATTGATTATGTCATATTGCGTGCGGGTATTACACGCATAAATAGAGTTATGTAAAAACAGCCGCCGGATAAAAAAACCGGCGGCTGTTTTATATAAAAATACGGATTATCCAATGAACATCTGCGTCCAGTAGCTGCCGGAGGATACATACCCCACGCCAATCTGCGTAAACGAAGCGTTCAGGATGTTAGCGCGGTGCCCGCTTGAGTTCATCCAGCCGTCGACGACGGCCTGCGGCGTGCGGTAGCCGTACGCGATATTCTCGCCGTAGCTGCGGTAGGATATACCGAAGTCGCGTATCATCTTGCCGGGGGAACCGTACGTCGGGCTGTTATGCGCAAAGTAACGGTTGTCCTTCATGTCCTGCGACTTATAGCGCGCCACGCGGGAAAGCTCCCAGTTCTGTGTAAGCGCCTTTAAGCCCCTGGAGGTGCGCTCCTTGTTTACAAGGCGTACGACCTCCTCCTCAAAGCTCAGGACAGAGGAATCGAGGAACGGAATATTCAGTACCTGCCCGGGGTAAATCATATCGGGGTTCGATACCTGCGGGTTCGCGCCGATAATCTCGCTGACGCCGATTTCGTATTTCACGGCGATTTTCCACATGGAATCGCCCTTTTGCACCGTGTAGGTGCTGGATGACGCAGCGCTTACGGGTACGGCGGTAATTGTAAGGACGAGCGCCGCGGCTGTAAGCGTGCCAATAAGTTTTTTCGATAATTTCATAGCTGATACCTCCTGCAAACAGCATAACAAAAAAGCGGGACGCAATGCAAATGTAAGTGTTGGATGGGGGATTATTCAATTGAAAATATAGGAATGATGCGGTTTTATACTAAGGTGGTACTATAAATTGGACAATGGTTCTGCTCGTCCTTTTTCCGGCATACAAATGCCTATGGAATGTTTGGATAAAGGACGGTTGATTGCCATGCTGGTTTTATATATTGTTTTGTTTATTTTTGGATTGGCTCTGTTTTTATTTGGCATGAAATTTATGACCGCGGCGCTTGAAAAGCATACGGGGGACAGGCTTAAAAATTCTCTCTCCCGCTTGACCTCCAGCAGCTTTAAGGGCCTATGTCTCGGCGCGGGCGTAACAGCGGTCATACAGTCCAGCTCTGCCGTGACCGTTATGCTTGTGGGGCTTGTAAACGCCGGGATACTTACGCTCAGGGAAACGGTCGGCGTTATCATGGGCGCAAACATCGGCACGACAGCTACCTCATGGATTTTAAGCCTTGTGGGAATAAAGGGCGTGGGACTGCTTTCCATTCTCGTGAATTCCTGCACAATTGCCGCGGCAAGCGCGCTGTGCGGGCTGCTGCTTTATTTTATATCCAAACGGAAAAAGAAGGGCTTAGCCGCCTGTTTGTTCGGCTTTGCCCTCCTGATGTGCGGAATGGAGCTGATGAGCGGCGCACTGTCGCCTTTGCGCGATGTTCCGCAGACGGCGCAGGTGCTCACGCTTTTTTCAAACCCCTTTTACGGGCTGCTCGCGGGTACTGTGGTGACCGCCGTTTTGCAGAGCTCGTCAGCGTCCGTCGGGCTTTTGCAGGCGCTGTCGCTTACGGGAACGGTCCCCTTCGCGAGCGCCATCCCTATTGTAATGGGGCAGAACATCGGCACATGCGTCACGGCGCTTATTTCATGTATCGGGACGAACAAAAACGCCAAACGCACCGCGTTTATCCATTTGTACTTTAATATCATCGGCGCGCTGTTCTGGCTTGCGGCGTTTTACGGGTGCGATATTTTCCTGCATTTTTCCTTTATGGACCGAAGCGCCTCTCCCGACATGATTGCGCTCATCCATACTGTGTTCAATGTGCTCTGTACCGCGCTGCTGTTCCCGTTTTCCGGCCTGCTTGTGCGCCTTGCAAAGGATACGGTGCGCTAGACTACAGCCCGACGATTTCCACATTGTATTTTTTGAACCAGTAATCCATCTCGACAATATAGGCAAGAATCTGCGGCGCGCGCATGAGCTGCCCGTACCATGGGGAGGAAATCTCCTCCGGGTGGCTGATGATTTCCATTATACCTTTCTCGTCGAGAAACCCGCGCAGTACGGAGCTTTTATCCTTGAGCACCTTTTTCGCGCCCTCGCTGCACAGCCTCATATAAATGGGGTTGTGGGTTTTGGGGTACGGGCTCTTTTTGCGCCAGGTGATTTCATAGGGAAGGTCGCTGTCCATGGCGGTGCGCAGGATGCCTTTTTCCCTGCCGTGCAGGGCTTTTAAGCTCCACGGCATGTTGTAGGCGTATTCCACCAGCCGCCAATCGCAAAACGGCACCCTGACCTCCAGGGCGCTGTACATGGACATCCTGTCCTTGCGGTCCAAAAGCCCCTGCATGAACCAGTTGAAATTGAGCATGAACATCTCTTTCATGCGCGCTTCGAGCGGGTCCTCATTCGGCAGTTTGTCGGTTTTGTTTACCGTGTCCATATAACGGCTGTGCACGTATGCCTCGCCCTTTGGCAGCAGCCCTTTTTTCAGCACGCTCCGGCGGATGTCGAGACTGCGCGACCACGGAAAGCATTCCTCAAACAGAATATCGCGGTTGTGGTACCATGGGTAGCCGCCGAACAGCTCATCGGCGCATTCGCCTGAGAGCGCGACGGTGAAATCCTCCTTGACTGCCTGGCAGAAAAGCAGGAGGGAAGAATCTACGTCCACCATGGCAGGCAGGTCGCGCGCCTCTACAGCGGGGAAAAGCGCGTCGTAAAGCTTCTGGTTATCTAAAATGACCTGTCTGTGGTCAGAGCCGATTGCGTCCGCCATCAGCGAGATATAGTCGCTGTCGGCGTTCGGCTGGAACAGGCTTTTTTCAAAGTATTTCGCGTTGTCGGCGTAATCTACGGAATACGTGGTCAGCCGGCCAAGCCCGTTTTCTTTATAGTAATCCGCCGCTACCTTGGAAATGATGCTCGAATCGAGCCCGCCGGACAAAAAGCAGCACAGCGGCACGTCGGACACGAGCTGCCTTTGGATGGAGTCCTTGAGTAAATACCGCGTGGTTTCAATGGTCCGCGCTTCGCTGTCGGTGTGCTCGCGCGCCTTAAGCGTGAAGTAACGGTGTTTTTGGAGCGCGCCGTCCTCATAAACGGCGCATTCGCCCGGCAGCAGCTCCTTTATACCGCGCAGTACCCCCAGGCCGCCGCTCCTGCCCGGGCCGACAAAGAAGATTTCGTTTAAGCCCTCCTCGTCAAGCTGCGGTTTAATCAGCGGGTTTGCAAGCAGCGCCTTGATTTCGGAGGCAAACAGCAGCCCGTTTTTGTAGGTGTAATAGAAAAACGGCTTGACCCCGATGCGGTCCCTCGCCATGAACAGGCGGCGGTTCTTTTCATCCCAGACGGCAAAGGCAAAAATGCCGTTGAGCTTATGAACGCAGTCCCCGCCCCAAGCGAGGTAGGCGGTCAGCAGCACCTCGGTATCGGAGTGGCCTTCAAAGGCATAGCCGAGCGTTTTAAGCTCCGCCCGTAAATCCTCCGTATTGTAAAGCTCCCCGTTATATACAAGGGTAAAGCGCCCGCCCGCGCCCTTTATGGTCATCGGCTGTTTGCCGTTTTCCGGGTCTATGACGATAAGCCTGCGGTGTATCAGGCACACGCCCCGCTCCCGGTCTAAGTACACGCCGTCCTCGTCTGGGCCGCGATGGGTAAGCGTTTTTGACATGGTGCCGATAACGCCTGCCTGTTCGCTCAAATCTTCATACCGGTCGAGCCATCCGGCGATTCCACACATAAGCATACCACCTTACTGTTAAAAGTTAGAATTCACCGCCCGCAAAGGTTTCATACCGCGAACAGGGGTCGGATTGTGTCATCATACAATTGCGCGGCTATTATAATATGCGTTTCTGCTTTTTTTGGTACCTCTGGTAGGAGAAAAGGAAGCAGAAGCACATGACAATCAGCGCGACGCTGCCCGCGATAGTCGAGGAGGACGCGGCGCCCAGGCTCTTTTGCACGTTGGAAAAAACGTCCGCGACCGGCTCGGGACGGTAAAAGAGAAGAATCCCATACGTGATGCCCGCGCACAGAGCGCCCTGCAGCAGGCGGAACAGCGTGAACAGCAGCCGCTTGACGGGCAGCTCCCCGACGGCGGAATAAACCTGGAAATGCACGCAAAGCCCGCCCCAGCCGATTGCAAACGCCATCAGCTCGTAGGAGGCGCCCGCGTTTGCCGCCTTGTTGCAGCCGCCCGTGACCTCAAACAGGATAGGCAGGATGGAGGAGGCCGCAGCCTTGCTTACGCCGCAGCTTGTCAGCAGGTTTTCAAATATAGATTCCGCCCCGCCGCTTTGCAGAATTCCCATTAAAGAAGAAAACAGCACGACCATGCCGCACAGGTTTAACATCCCGAGCACACCGTCCGCGCACGACTGCACGAATGCGCTTGCAAGCGGCATCGGCTTTACTTTGTCCGGCGTGTTCTGTTTATATGTATCGTTTTTACAGAGAAAGCGCGACGCAAAGCCCAAAATAAGCTGTGTTACCGCCTGCGCCGCAAACAGGATAACGCCCATCGTAACGTCGTGCAACAGCGAACAGCCCACCGCGAAAATAACAAACGCGGGCCCCGCGCCGACGGCAAAACAGAGCATGCGCGCGCCCTCCTCACGCGTAATAAGCCCACGGTCGAGCAGGGTACGGATACCGCGCGCGCCGACCGGATAGCCGCCGAACATACTGAGCAGGATTGTTACGCCGGCGCTCCCCGGCAGGCGGAAAAAGCTTTTCGTAACGGGCGCCAAAAAACGGGATAAAATTCCTGAAATGCCGCAGTTGACGACAAACGAGGATAAAACCATAAAAGGGAACAGGGAGGGGATTAAAATCTGCGCGCAAAACAATAGCCCCTCGTACGCGCCCTGTGTCATAACTACCACCGCCAAAGCATAATTTTAAACAGCCGTACCTGTTAAGTTTATGAACCGGGCGGCCAACCTTATGCAGAAACGTGGTGGAAATATGGCAAAGTCCAGACAAAAGGACGACGGCTGCGGACACCAGCAAAAACCGAAGCTGCTGGGCGTCCCGCAGCAATTGATGCCGAATATGCCATATATAGAGCTCAAAGGGAATAAGGAGGCGCTCATAGAGGGCTGCAAGGGCATACTGGAGTACGACACGCAGGTCATCCGCGTCAACGCGGGAGGGCTGGTTATCTCGTTTTGCGGCAGGGGGCTCAATATCAAGTGCCTGACCGCCTCCTCGCTGATTGTCGAGGGGTATATTGCTTCGGTTGAGTTTGTCCGTTAAGAGGAGTCGGTTACATGTTTGTTTTAAATATCCTGCGGTGGCTGCGCGGCTATGTAGGCTTTGAGGCGCAGGGCGCGTTTCCGGAGCGCTTTTTGAACCTGACGCTGCGCGAGGATATTCCGCTTTGGGAGCCGGTCGGGGAAAAGGGGAAGCTGCGCGCGAAAACGGCGGTCAGCAATTATAAGGAAATCCGTCCCGTAGCCCGGCGCGCGGGCGTTAAGCTGCGCGTAACCAAAAAGAAGGGCCTTCCTTTTATAATCTACCGCAACAAAAAGCGTGTGGGACTGGTGGCGGGAATCGCCGTCTTTTTTATTTTAATCCAGATTATGTCGTCGTTTATCTGGAGCGTGGAAATATCGGGGCTTGACCACCTGAGCGAAACAGATGTGCGCACAGCCCTTGCGGATAACGGCCTTTCGACAGGCGTGTTCAAAAGCAGCTTCGACATCGACCGCCTGGAGCGCGACGCGACGCTGCAAATCGGGCAGGTCGGCTGGCTTTCCGTCAATATCATTGGAACAACAGCCTATGTGGAGCTTTCTGAAAGCTACAAGCGCCCGGAAATCGTACCCGACGACCAGCCGTGCAACATCAAGGCAGCCTGCGACGGACAGATTTTGCGTATGGATATCGCAAAGGGCGCGGCGGCGGTCAAAACGGGCGACGGCGTTGTAAAGGGCCAGCTGCTCGTGAGCGGCGTTATGGAAGACAGCCTGGGGCAGTCGACCCTGTGGCACAGCGAAGCAAAGGTTTACGCGCAGACGCAGCACGTCCAAAAGGTGGAAATCCCGTTTGAACGCACGCAGCTGCTGCCGACGGGCGAATCGGTCACGCGCAGGCAGGGCAGGCTTTTAAACATCCGTTTTCCGCTTGATTTCCACTTTGTCCCGCAGGGAACCTTTTATAAGCAGGCGCGCCTTGACAACTACACCATCAACGGTAACGGCCTGCCGTTTGATATTTATACCGAGCACTGGTATGAATACCGCGAAGAGAAGCAGACGCTCACGCAGAAGCAGGCGGAGCAAAGCGCCATGACACAGCTTTCTCTGTACGAGGCGTTCGGCCTTACGAACGCGGACATCAAAGACAGGCAAATAAAAAAGACGATGACGAAAAAGAGCATTACGCTTGAGGCCACGTATACCTGTGTGGAGGATATCGGCTACCAGACGCCCATCGGTATAGATACCGGGCAATAACAGAAAAAGACCGTTCTATTTCAGAGGGGAATAGAACGGTTTTTTATCATATAGTTCAGCAGAAAACCGGCTGAAGCTGTTTTTCTTCCAGCGCAAGCGTGAGCGTATCCTCCAGCTTGTCAAAATGCGCAACCAGGGAATTGGGCTTCTTTTCCGGGTCGTCCTGCGACAGCGGCGTAAAGAAGATATGCTTGGTGTTGAGCGCCTTGCCGATGTTCTGCGCGGACGCGCCGAGCGCGTCGTTGCTTGCAAGCGTGATGACGACCGGACGGCCAATGCGCAAATGCGACTTTGCGGTATTCGTACAGTGGCAGGGTTTCGACAAATTTCCCATCAATCCCCTTGTAATAGTATATCAATACTTTCACCGTCCCATAAAATTTTATCAATAATAATCTTTAATTTATCACGCTGTTCAAATACAGATAAGCTGTCAAATGCAGTCATGATCGTAAACAATGTATTTTTCATTTCTAGGGTTGCCTGTATATCCTCTGCATGATCTGTTCTTTGTGCATTTAACTCGTTGATCTCTTTTTGGGTTTCTTGCTTTTTTTCAGTAAGTTCATTTATCTGTGACATAATCACATCAACAACAGACTTTTCATAGTTCCCTTGCGATAGATTACTAATAAGGGAACTAATTGCGTTATCTACTTCTTGTAGCTTGCCGTTCAAGTTGCTAAGCAGTATATCGTTTTGGTTTGTTTCGTCACTCTTTAGATCAATTGGGTCTACTGCAAAGACTTCCTTAAAATCAAAATGGGCAAGGGTCATATGATGTAATTGATTCAAAAAAACTTTATCTAAATAATTACCGTTTACATTGCAAACATTGCAACGTGTTTTCTTGCTACGCTCTTTCATTTCACATATGTAATAATATCTTCTATCATCTACTTCTGGATTTTTGCATACTGTATCATATTTCGGGCGAAGATGTGAACCACAATGTTTGCAGTACAATAAGCCGGATAATAACGCCTTAGGATTGCGTATTTGCCTAATAGCCTTGTTTTTGTTGTTATCAAGTATGTTTTGTGCCTTGATCCAATCACTGCTAGGAATCATACCTTCATGTTTTGCAACTGCAATAATCCACTCGGAATAATCTTTCGGGCGGGTTATTTTATTATGGTCTTTTGATGTTTTGTTGTAGCAAGCCAAACCATATGAACCGTTAAAATCACTTTTTGGTGAAAATATTTCAATCCCCTTATTTGTTAAATAATCATAAACCTCTTTATCTGCCACACAGTAAACGGGATTAGCAAGCAAAGTACGCAAGCAGTTAATATGAAAATCTTTGCCATTACGAGACTTTAAGCCATGTGTATAAGTGAATTTTTGTAACTTAGTAAGTGATCCTTGTTTTACAAATTCGCTAAAAATCAACTGAACAATTTCCTTTTCATGTTGTTCTGTATCTAAAACATTATACTTTCGATTTTTGCCGTCCTCGTCTATAAAATTAATTTGTTTGGAAACAAAACCAAGCGGGGAAGCTCCGCCAAGCCAACGCCCTGTTTTTGCAAGTTCGTACATATTATCCCGTATACGTTCTGCAATTGTTTCACGTTCAAGCTGTGCAAATACAGAGGATATGTATATCATGGCTTTTCCCATAGGGGTTGAAGTATCAAAACTTTCCCGTATAGATATAAAATCAACTTTATTTTGCACAAGCATTTCTAATATGCTTGAAAAATCCGCTACATTACGGCTGATTCGATCCAAACGGTAACAAACAAGGGTTTTTATTTTCTTTGCTTTAATATCCTTTAGTAACCGCTGAAATTCAGGACGTTTCATATTTCCGCCGGAAAACCCCTCATCTTCATAAATAGCTATATCATTCTCGGTTATATTAAGAAATTTTACTGCATGTTCCTTACAAAGCTGAATTTGATTTTCTATGCTATCGCCAACACCTGTATATTTTGATTTTCTGGAATATATCGCTACCACAATACCACCGCCTTAATAAAAATAATGGGACATACAAGAATACTTTCTCTGCTGAATATATTTTCAGTAGGTGATCAAATGAGAAAAAACATCAAAGTAAACTTTGTTTTCCCTACTAATGAAGAAGATAAAAAACATGTAAATGATAAAATAACGGAGTTTAATCGGGAAGTCATTCTTGCCTACATAAACAACTTAAATTGTGACCATGCAGAAAAAACAAGGATATTAAAAGATTTGTCATTGACCTATAATAAAAAAGAACCGCCGTAATATATTCATATGCCACCTCACAGATAATTATTGTGAGAAAACTCATGCATTAAATGTAAAGCATGTAACAGATTGCCCCACTGGCTAGACATTGACCAGTTGAAAGTGCCGCCAATGCCCACCCAGTGGGACAATATATTTGTATATGGTTTGCCATGAAGTAAAAAGCCCTCTATTATATAATAGTCATTTTGCACTCCGTTTTTACCGTATGGGGTATAAAATTTATATAAAAACTTTTTGTGGGCAAACCTGCAAGGTTATCCTTACTCTATCGTATTTATGCCACATAACAGAAGAATAACACTGTCATAGACCGCCATAGGCGCTTGTTTTAGTCTTGACAGTGTTATTTTCTGTTATATCATTTTATGCGATAGTAAAGGAGAATTTATTACGATACTTTATTAAACATAAGAATAGTTATTGCATTGTCAATTTTTTCAGTAAAAACTCCTTGCCCAAATTGTTCTAAATGTCCAGTAGCTTCATAAACAACATTATTTGCTAAATCAATAATCTTATTCCCTTCTCCCTCTGTTCTTGCGATGGCAAACCCTTTTTGATCAAATGAAGAAATTTCTGTATATACATATGGAATGATCATTTTATTATTCATATCAATAACAGCAGATTCCCTGCGAGAATTTGCATTTGACATCACAATTGCATAACCATTTACAAAATCACTTGATATTTCATCATACATAAAAGGAATAACTTCTTGACCTTTCAAATTAATAAAACCACATATAGAATCCTTTTTGACAGGATATAGATTTTTACACCCTGTTTTTAGAAATTTAGTAGGCTCATAATTATCGGATATATTGAATACTTCATTTCCTTTCCGATCAATTGTAATGATTTTTCCGTCAAGTGTTGAAGCTAATGTATAATCGCAAGAGTTTTTTTCATTATCCCATAAGTACCTAGAAACTGTAAGATCTCTAT
>OJQY01000352.1_pt1 | contig 25622 bp, 22 predicted proteins | sample 1599091 | NCBI WGS metagenome assembly OJQY01 (sample SAMN03922524, study PRJEB24848) | human gut metagenome | isolation source: stool sample | host: Homo sapiens | place: Germany | collected 2010-02 | reverse complement strand
AGAACTCCGCGCGAAGGCGCGGCGCTGGGCGGTCCCGTAGTACCGTTTCTACACCTCGCACACAAAACGAGGAACGGACAAGCTTTCTATAAAACGGGGATGGTAAGGGGCGCAGCCCCTTGCTCGGCTGGAAAGGGTCAAGGGAAAACCTGCGACGAGGTTTTCCCTGTCGCCGGAAAGAAGATTCCAAAAGGAGGAAACCGGCGAAAACGGTTTCTTCCTTTTGAAAAAGATAACATAGAAAGTTTTATGAAGAAACCCAAGAAGTAGTATGCTTCATTAAATAGAAACGGGACGTTTCAAAAAAATCGCACCCACGAATAACTCCGCGCGCAGGCGCAGCGCTGGGCGGTCCCGTACTATCACTTCTACACACGGCACATAAAACGAGGAGCGACCACAGTTTCTACAGCACCCCCGAAGGATTCTTAAGGGAACTCTTCAGGTTCCCTTAAGTCGGCGGAAAGGTGATTGCAAAAGAGGAAAACCGCCGAAACGGTTTCCCTCTTTTGAATAAACATATAAAGTTTTATGAAGAAATCCAAGAAACGGATACGTTTCAAATAAAAAATAAGAAGCAGCATGCTTCAAAAAACAAAAAGCAGTATGCTTCAAAATAAAAAGAAAACGGCACGTTTCAAAAAAGTATTAGAAAGCAAAAAGGGAGAAACCAGTTGGTTTCTCCCTTTGCTTAATAGTCGATTTTATCGAGAATCCCCGAAAGATAAGCAAGCACCACGCCGTAGTTCGTCATGGGAACCCGCTGCTCCTTCGCCTGCGCTACGCGCGACAGCACATACCTGCGGTTGAACATGCACGCGCCGCAGTGGATAACCAAATCGTACCCGCTCAAATCCCGCGGGAAATCCGCGCCGTTTACATGGTCGATTGTAAGCTTTTCCCCGTACCGCTTCCGCAAAAGCTTCGGGATTTTCTCACGCCCGATGTCCTCCTTCAGAGGAACATGCGTGCAGGCCTCCGCAATAAGTACCCTGCCGTTTTCATCGAGCAGCTCGAGCGCCTGCGTGCTTTTGACAAAATAGTCAATATCCCCCTTATACTGCGCAAACAGCGTAGAAAAGGAGGTCAGCCTGCTCTCCGGCGGCTTCTGTTCATATACGGCTTTGAACACCTGCGAATCGGTAATAATCAGCTTGGGCGGGCTGGAAAGAGAACCGAGCGCCTGCGAAAGCTTGTCGGCCGTCACGCTCATGACAAGGCATTTTTTGTCGAGCAGCTCGCGCAGCGTCTGCACCTGCGGCAGGATAAGCCTGCCCTTCGGCGCCTGAATATCCTGCGGCATCACGAGCAGCACCAAATCGTTTTCCCCGATGAGGTTTCCCGTTATGGTGATTTCGGCAAGCTCCTCCGGAACAGAATCGATGAGCGCCTGGCGCAGCCTGCCGATTCCCTGGCCCGTCGCGGCGCTTACAACAACCGGTTCCTTTTGGCAAACTGCGGCGACAGCCGCTGAAATCGCGTCGATACCGGACAGTATATCCGCCTTGTTGATTACGGGGATAACGGGCGTGTTCTGCTTTTTTAGGAGGGAAAGCCACTTTTTTTCCTCATCGTCCGGCTCCTGAGAAAAAATCAGGACAGCGACGTCCGTTTTTTCCATCGCCTTTATCGTTTGCTCTACACGCTGTTTTCCAAGCGCGCCGGTATCGTCAAAGCCCGCGGTATCGATGAACACGCAAGGGCCGATGCCGTGGATTTCCATCGATTTATATACGGGGTCGGTCGTTGTCCCCGCAACGTCCGATACAAGGGAAATTTTCTGATTCGTCAGCGCGTTTACAAGTGAGGATTTCCCCGCGTTGCGTTTTCCGAACAGGCCGATGTGCAGCCGGCTTGCGCGTGGTGTGTCCTGAAGGCTCATATCTCATTCTCCTCTGCGTTCGATTTCCCTGTCCCAATTTAAATTACGTTCCTGTATTAAAAACGAAAATCGCGTTTGCCTTCCTTGAGTTCTAAGAGATACTCCTCCGCGATTTTCTTGACCTTTTCATTGGGAATTTTTTTAAGCTCCTCCGAAATAACGCGCTCGCCCTTTTCCCTGGTGTCGCCGCTTGCGTAATCCTCCAGGTATTCCTTGAGGGTCATCAAAGCGTTTGGCTGGCAGCAGTTTGCAATCTGCCCCGACTTTACAAGCCGCATAAAGCGGTCGCCTGTGCGCCCCTCGCGGTAGCAGGCGGTACAGAAGCTCGGAATATAGCCAAGCCCTAACAGCCAGTTTACCACCTCGTCGAGCGTGCGCCTGTCGCTTACGTCGAACTGGGCGGAATTTTCCTCCTCCGGTTCCGGCTCGCAATAGCCGCCGACGCTCGTGCGCGACGCGCCGCTTATTTGTGAAATGCCTAAATCGAGCACACGCTCCCTTGTTTTCTGCGATTCCCTGGTCGAGATAATCATGCCGGTATATGGGACGCAGATGCGTATTACCGCGACAATCTTTTCAAAGATTTCATCGGAAATCGCGTTGGAAAACTCGCCGGGGTCGATGTCGTCAGCCGGGCAGATGCGCGGTACGCTGATGGTATGCGGCCCTACGCCGAATACCGCCTCCAGGTGCTCGGCGTGCATCAGCAGGCCGACAAAATCGTAACGGTAAAGGTTCAGGCCGAACAGCACGCCGCAGCCCACGTCGTCGATGCCGCCCTCCATTGCGCGGTCCATCGCTTCGGTATGGTAGGCGTAGTTGTGTTTTGGGCCTGTCGGGTGGAGCGCTTCGTAGTTTTCCTTGTGATAAGTCTCCTGGAACAGGATATAGGTGCCGATGCCCGCTTCCTTGAGCTTTCTGTAATTCTCAACGGTCGTTGCCGCAATATTGACGTTGACGCGGCGGATTGCGCCGTTTTTATGCTTGATGGAATAAATGGTTTTGATGCTATCCAGAACATAATCGATGGGATTGTTCACAGGATCCTCACCTGTTTCGAGCGCCAGGCGCTTATGGCCCATATCCTGGAGCGCTATGACCTCCTGCCGAATTTCCTCCTGTGTCAGCTTTTTGCGGCAGATATGCTTGTTCTGGTGATGATAGGGGCAATAGGTGCAGCCGTTTACACAGTAATTGGAAAGATAAAGCGGCGCAAACATAACGATGCGCCTTCCATAGAAGCGTTCCTTCAATTCCTTCGCCAGCTTGAAAATCCTTTCGTTTTCCTCCGGCAAATCGCATTCTAAAAGGACTGCCGCTTCCCGGTGGGAAAGCCCCTTACATTCCTTCGCCTTTTCAATCAGGCTGTCAATCAGCTCCTTGTTATGCCTGTTTTGCTGCGCGTATTCGAGCGTATCGAGAATTTCCTGATGGTCGATAAACTCCTCGGCTTTTTTTGATTTTGGATTATACATGCTGTCATTTCCTTTCTGTTTGCGGAATTTGTGTCATTGTTTATACAGTTTGTATATTATAAATCTTCCGGTTTATAATCTCCACGGTCGGTCACAACCTCGTAGCCAATTGCTTCCATTTTCTTTTTCAGAAGCATAAGCCCCTCCGCCGCTTCCTCACCGGTGCTGATTTTATTGTTATAAAGCGCGTACTGCTTGCGGTTTTGTAAAGGGGAGAGGTTCGGCATTACGATGTTTGCGCCCGCTAAAATACCCTTTTCGCGCCCGTTTTTGTCTGCCGTGCCGAGCGCCGTGGTGGCGGGTATCAGGGCGTTTGGGAGCATCAGGCGGATTATCCCGATTAAAAACAGGCAAAGCTGCGTGCTGCCAGGAGGCTCGTTGCGGAAAGGCGTGTCGCGGTGCGGCAGGAACGGGCCGATTCCGACCATCTGCGGGCGGAGCCTTTCAAGGTACAGCAGGTCTTCCGCAAGAAATTCCGTCTTTTGATACGGCGACCCCACCATAAAGCCCGTGCCCGTCTGGAGCCCGATTTCTTTTAGGTCCTGGAGGCACTGCATACGGTTTGAAAGCGTTAAATTTTCCGGATGGAGCTTTCCGTAATGGCCGCAGTCCGCCGTTTCGTGCCGCAGCAAAAACCTGTCCGCGCCCGCGTCGAAGAACGCCTGATAGCTTTGCCGGCTGCGCTCCCCGATGGAAAGCGTAACGGCGCAGCCGGGGAATCGCGCCTTGATTTCCCGAAGGATGGAGCAGAAGCGTTCATCCGTAAAATATGGGTCCTCGCCGCCCTGTAAGACGAAGGTGCGAAAGCCGAGGCCGTACCCCTGTTCACAGCAGGATAAAATTTCCTGCTGTGATAGCCGGTAGCGCTCCAGCTTGCTGTTTGCCGCGCGGATACCGCAGTAATAGCAGTTATTTTTGCAGTAGTTAGAAAACTCAATCAGCCCTCTTATGTAAATTCGATTGCCGAAACGCTCCCGTGCAGCCTTTGAGGAAAGGCGGAACAGGTATTCGGACAGTTCACTGTCGTTCGCATGGCACAGCAGCTGTATGAACTCTTCCTTGGAAAGCGTTTTTTCCCGGCAAAGCTTGTCGATTAGCTCTTTCATAGCCTGCCTCCTTATTTTTTGGAGTATACTGTTTTGGTCGTCATGCCGCTGAGCATCCCGAGCTTTCCCGAAAGCGCGCTGATAACGTCTGCCGGCGCGTCCACCACGACGCTGATGACGTTGATATTCCTCTGCCGGTAGGGGATTCCCATCCTGCCGACGATATACTCGCCGTATTCAGAAAGCAGCCGGTTCATCTGGCCAACGTTCTCTTGGCTTTCCACCAATATGCCGATTAGGGCGATTCTCGTTTCCATAATGTCATCCTTTCAATGTAAAAGGCGTTTAGGATTCCTATCATAAAAAAATCCCGCGTCCTTATAAAAAGGCGCGGGATGAGAGAAGGGCGCAAATACCCTTCAAATATGATAAATTCCCATGCCTTTTTACGCGGGACGAACCCTTGTAGTCAGTACATTATCTTTATTATATACCCTGCTTCGCTTTTTTACAATCCTTCTTTTTTATACGAATGAAATAGGCTGCCGGGCAATTGGTTTTGGTCAAAGCCTTAATTTTTTTCCTTCGACAAAATGGGAGAATAAGGCCGATTCGTTTGTCATATGATAGGCATGTGGAAAGGTATATTCTGTAAAGCTGTTGGTGAAGAGGTGCTGTGTATGAAAAGAAAAATGCTTTTGGTTTTGATTCCGGTCTGCATAATTTTGACGCTTTTATGTTCCTGCACGAGAACAGCCGTCCAGAGCGAGGCGGATGAGCTCAAGGCCAACGCCTGGCACGGGAAAGGGGACTATCAGTCCACCATCGATTTGAGCTTCAACGGCGATACGGCGGCGTTCGATATTAAGGCGGGCGGAGGCGCCAAGATGCAGATTTGTGGCGAATGCGTCGTAAACAACGACAGCATCACCGTTACAGACAGCAATTTGAATGAACGCTTTGAATTCAAGTACAATCTTTCCGGCGACCAAATTGAACTTACCTACGGGAACAACACGGTAACGCTGGAAAAAGTAAAATGACCGGCTTTTGCCGGTCATTTTTCATTTACGATGCTCCAGTCGCGCATCTCGTCCACACCGTACTGTGAGGGCTTTGCATTATGGTCCTCTATATCCATTTCATAATGCTCGGCGCCGGACAGCGTAATGTTGCGCGGGCCGACCTTCAGGCGCTGGTCAATCAGTTCATCGGTCACGATGGGAATATGGCGTTCGTCAGCAAATTTCTCTCTTTTATCCATTTGTCACCGCTCCTTTGTTTTGTTACTCTTATTATCCGCAGTAGTTTACGGAAAAATCCCGGAAAATTGAGGAACAGCTTTTTTGATATAGTGAAATTTTTTCTCTTTTAGATATGAATTCTTGCCGTTATTGTCGAAAAATGGTAAAATATGAAAGAAAAATATTTTCAGTAAAAAAGAGGAGAGAGGAAAAGGATGGAAAAGAAAAAATTTGCTGCTTTTACCGCCGTTTATTTTATTTTCGGTAATTTTTATTGGATTGCCTGGCAATTTTTCCAGAGCAAGAATTTGTTTACCGATACGGCAAGCTCAATTGTAATCGGACTTATCATGCTGGCGGCCACGGTGTATTATTTTTATATGGTCAATAAAGAAAAAACGGGCAGGTTGACCATATTTTATTTTTTGTTACCGTTAGCGTTAGCGGGTGCTAATTTCCCTCTTCTTTATTTCGGCAGCCGTTTAATAAGCTTCTTTTCCGCCAAAGGGAGTCCATTTTCTATTTTTCTTATCGTAACAATTGCACTGTGGTATACGGCGTTTTGTTCTTTGTGTACGCTCATTAGACAGAACAAAATGGGATTGCCGAAGGGCGTCGCGTTATATTCGCCGTTTTATATACGGGTTAATTTTAAACAAATATCCGACCCGCACTATATACAGGACGCGAACCCACAAAAACGCTCCAGTATGCTTGCAAATGTTATTTTTGTATGGGCGTCAATTTGCACCGGACTATTTCTGATAACATCATTGATAAATCTGATATACCCTTTTATTGACATGAGCAATATTTTAAATAAATTTGGATGAAAAGAAAAGCGGCTGAATTTTCAGCCGCTTTTTGAAAGAATATATTTTTGAATTTTTTGATGATAAGGTTGTTTCAATTATGCGTGTGAAACATATTTTTACTAAAACAGCAGTACTGCTTACCTTTTTGCTGACGCTTGTTGCTTGTGTGGGCTCTATCTTAATTATAAACGATGAAGCGAAAATGCTGACTGACGAGCGCTTTTTTATGGGCTTTTCGCCGTGGACGTGGGGACTGGTGAGTGCCGGGGCGCTTACTCTTTGCGCGGCGTTCCTGCTGTGGCTCCATTATTCAAAAAGACTAAGTCCAAAAGGGCTTACCATATTTTCCGCGGCGCTTTTTGCCGTTTGCGCACTGCTGTACGTTATTACGGTTTGCAATTTTCAGTCAATCCCAACGACGGACAGCTATATCGTACAGGACCAGGCGCTTGTTTTGGCTAAAAACCCCGACAGCACGATTGATACTTCGATTACCTACTTTGCGCGCTACGCAAACAATAATTTGCTCATTCTTTTGTTGAGCGGCTTTTTCCGAATCATATCCGTGTTTGGCGTTAGTAATTATTACCTTGCATCAATTATATTGAACGCTTTTTGCTTGTTCATTTCAGAGGTTCTTATTTATCTGGCTGTTAAAAAGCTTTTCGGTACCCGTTTTGCGTGCAGCGTTCTGTTTATCAGTGTGTTGAGTCCTGTAATGTACCTGACCGCCCCCTGGGTCTATTCCGTTTCTCTTTGTATGCCTTTTATCGCCGCTTTGCTTTATTTGGGCGCGTGTTTGCTAAAAGAAAAGCGCTATCCGTTTCTTGCGGTGGAAGCAATATTATTCGCGGCGGTTACGGTGCTTGGATACTTCATCCGGCCAATTGTCGTGATTTTTGCATTTGCATTTTTTATCTGCTTTTTGATATGGCTATCAAAAACTCATAAAAAATTAATCAAATCGCTTTTGATTACTGTTTGCTGCGTCTGCGTGTCTGTACCGGCCTTTTTTTGCGTAAACGGAGTAATCAGCAGTTACTATCAGGATGATTCCGGCAATTTTCCAATTACACACTGGATAATGATGGGGCTTCATACGAATGGTTCGGTCAATGCGGAGGACCAGCGCTTTACTGCACAATTTGCGACAAAGGAAGAAAAGACAAAGGCAAACCTAGAGGAAATAAAAAAAACGCTGCGCGAATATGGGGTACCGGGACTTGCCGTCCATTTTGCAAAAAAACATTGCCTGACCTGGTCGGAAGGCAGCGCGGATTATACGGCGCGTGTCAAGCAGAACGCAGCATACACGCCGCTTTATGATTATGTGGCGGGGGACAGAAACGATTTTCTACTGCTCTACTGCCAGGCGTTTCGTCTCGCTCTGTTTTTGCTTGTGCTTGTAAGCCTTGCAAGGCAGTTTTTTAGTAAACGGCGTTCGCCGCTGTTTTTCTTTGTCTTATCGCTGTTTGGAGGAATGCTTTTTTACTTGCTATGGGAAGCAAAGCAGTCCTACAGTATTCCATTTTTGTTTCTGCTTACAGTTCTGTCCGTTCACGGGCTTGAAACAGCCGATAAGCTTATTTTGGATAAATGGCGGCAAAAGAAAACAACTTATAAAAAGGTTGCGTTCTATTCGCTCTCCGCAGCCGTTTTGATTACGACGCTTTCCTTTGGCATAGCGCGATACGGCTCATTTACACAAACGACAGCTGAATACCGGGATATAAGCATTATGTGCTGTAATACCTCCAATATAAAACAGATAAAAAACTTGGCAAAGCTTGACAGCACACTGACACAGACGTTTTTTACGGACAAAGCCTTCAATACGGTTGAACTTCATACAGCAAAGCTTGACGGGGACGCAAGCTACCAGATTACGTTATTAAACAGCAGGCCGGAAGTTTTGCTTCAAAGCATCGTTTCAGAAACAGATGTGGGAAAGGGCGGGATTTTGAAGCTTTCCGTACCGGAGACAAAGCAAAAATTTGGTGAAAAATATACGCTGGAAATAAAAAGGGTGGACGAAAAGACGGATTCCATCGGCTGGAAGTATTGCTTTTCCAGAGAATCGGATATGTACCGCGGGTTATTATCAGCTGGCGCCAAAGTAAAACCATTTGATTTGATGCTAAATGTTTACAGCCTGCAAAACAAGGTGTATATGCCACCTGCTATTTATATTGGCATCTTTCTGGGAATATTGATTTTTGAATTCTTGATAATTTTGCTGTTGAAAAAAATATATTTGTAACAGCTGTTTCGTAAATCCCACACTTATTCTTTTGTATACAGAAAATTGGTGATTTGCTTACACCTGCGCTTGCTTTTAATCCTGATTATAGATATAATGATAAAGACATGCAGGAATATTTTGTATATCTTTCAGGAGGAAGGGTTATGAATCCTAATAAAATAGCTGCGCCGGTAAGCGGCCGGAATTATGGCGTAGACCTGTTAAAAATTGTTTCAATGTTTATGGTTGTGGTGCTCCATGTTTTAGGAGTGGGTGGAGTGCTTGGCGGCAGCGCGGCGCTTTCGCTCAATTATGAAATATCATGGCTCCTGGAAACCGGCGCGTATTGCGCGGTTAACTGCTTCGCCTTGGCAAGCGGGTTCGTCATGGTCAATGCAGTGTTTAAATACCACCGTATTTTTGCGCTTTGGCTGCAGGTCGCGTTTCATTCCCTGTTGATTATTACGCTGTTCAGTGTTTTTATGCCAAATGCAGAAGGAGTTGAAGGCGGCTTTATCAAGGCGTTTCAGCCGCTGTCGCTCAATCGGTACTGGTATTTCACCGCTTACTTTGCCATGTTTTTCTTTATCCCGTTTTTTAACCATCTCCTGCAAACGCTGAGCCAGAGGAGTATGCTGAGAATGATTATCACATTGGTAATCATCTTTTCTATCATACCGACCTTATTTAACAAGGATACGTTTCTCACACAAAATGGTTACAGCGTTTTATGGCTGTCCGCATTATACTTAATGGGCGGTTATTGTAAAAAGTATTCTGTTGCGGAAAAATTTCAGTCGTGGAAGGCTCTTTTGATTTACACGGCGGCGGTACTTGCTACCTGGGGCAGCCGCTTCTTATTCCGTGCGTTGAGCCCAAGCCTTCCTGAAGAGCTGCGCAATGTAAATTTACTGGTAAATTACACTTCTCCGACAATACTGCTGGCAGCGTTTGGCCTGCTGGTGTTATTTGCGAATATGAGCCTTAAAAATAATTTTGTCAAATGGCTCATACGTTTTTTGGCCCCGCTTTCATTCAGTGTTTACATCATTCACACCAATCCGCTGGTATGGAATAATATCCTTAAAGGAAGCTTTACAAGCTATGCCGATGGTTCTGTAATAAAGCTAGTTGGCTTTGTGCTCATTACAGCTGCCGCGATTTATTTGATTTGTTCCTTGATTGACTGGGTGCGCCTGCTTCTATTCCGGCTGTTCAAGGTGGATTGGGTCTGCAAAGTATTGACGGATAAAGTGTACATACTCTTTTCCAAACTGTTTCGGGTTGACAAGCTATCGTAAAAGCCAAAAATGATTCTGAAAACTTAAAGCCGCGGCGGTATCCATTTAGTTACCGCCGCGGCTTTGCTATTATTTGTAATAAAAAACGGAGCAGGATATTTCCTGCTCCGTTTTGGTGGACGTTAACGGACTTGAACCGCTGACCCTTCGCACGTCAAGCGAATGCTCTAGCCAGCTGAGCTAAACGTCCAAATTTACTGCTGTTCTATTATAGCCAAACGTTAAAAAAAAAGCAAGTCCTTTTTTTGAGTTTTACGGATAAATCTATAATATCGTCCATAAAATGGAACGAAGCTATCTATTCTTTTATAACAAGTGCAAAAAATACAGTTCGATTGTCATCTTGTATTTCCGTTTTTTAATGAAATGTAAATTAGGATTCTTTTTCTTGCCCGTAAAGTGACCATATGCTATAATACAAGGATAGAATAACAAAATTGCGCTTTGCCAGAGGAGGAACGGATTTCTGTGATTGTTTTGGGGATTGACCCAGGCTACGCCATCGTGGGATGGGGCGCCATTACATTTCAGAACAACGCGTTTGCGCCCCTTGGCTTCGGCGCGATTACAACGCCGGCGACAGAGCCTTTCAACAGGCGGCTGGAGGTCATTTACGACGAGCTGTGCGCCATTATTGAAAAATATAAACCGCAGGCGCTTGCAATTGAGCAGCTCTATTTCCAGAACAACCAGAAAACGGCTATCAACGTGGCGCAGGCCAGGGGGGTTATCCTGCTGGCGGCGCAGAAAAACAATTTGGATGTGTTTGAATACACGCCGCTGCAGGTGAAAACGGCGGTAACCGGTTACGGGCAGGCAAAGAAGCCGCAGGTGATGGAGATGACGCGCAGGCTCCTGCGTTTAGAGAAGGTTCCTAAGCCGGATGATACGGCCGACGCGCTGGCCATTGCAATCTGCCATACGCAGGCTTCCGGCAGCCGTCTGCGGGAAATGATGTACAAAAGGGGTTTGAAATAAATGCTCTACAGCCTGAGAGGGACGCTCATACACATGGAGGCCGGGTTTGCCGTAATAGAGTGCGGCGGCGTCGGTTATAAATGCCTGACGACGCTTAATACCCAGCGCAGCCTCCCAAAGCTGCATATGGAAGCTACCCTGTACACGCAGCTCAATGTGCGTGAGGACGCGGTCGAGCTGTTCGGCTTTGCAACGCAGGGGGAGCTTTCCTGCTTTAAAATGCTTACCGCTATCAGCGGGGTCGGCCCTAAGGCCGGTCTTGCGATTTTATCGGAGCTTTCTCCGGAGCAGGTGGCAATGTGCGTCGCCTCAAACGACAGTAAAACGCTGACGCGCGCGCAGGGCGTCGGCCCCAAGCTTGCACAGCGCATCGTGCTGGAGCTCAAGGATAAGCTCAAGGGCTTTGCCCCCGGCGGCGAGGCGTTCTTGCCGGGAGAAACGGCGCAGGCAATCGAGGAGGGGAATATCGGCAAGGCCGTCGCGGCGCTTGCGGTGCTCGGCTACAGCAGCGCGGACGTTACGCCGATTCTCTCACGGCTTGACGGCAATCTGACGGTAGAACAGCTTATCTCGGCGACCCTGCGCGAGATGGGAAGACGCTGAAAGGAATAAAGGAATGGATACGGAACTCGATTTTGAAAACAGAATTCTGAGCGCGGCGGAAATACCTGCCGATGCAGGAGCGGACGACAACCCGCTGCGCCCGCGCAAAATGGAAGAATATATCGGCCAGGATAAGGTCAAAGAAAACCTTTCCGTCTTTATCGAGGCGGCAAGGCAGCGACAGGAGACGCTCGACCATGTCCTTTTGTACGGCCCGCCGGGCCTGGGCAAGACGACGCTTGCGGGCATTATTGCAAACGAGCTGGGCGTTAACCTGCGCATTACCTCCGGCCCCGCGATTGAAAAGCCGGGCGATTTGGCGGCGCTGCTTACGAACCTGAATCCGGGCGATGTGCTCTTTATCGACGAGATTCACAGGCTGTCCCGCGCGGTGGAGGAAATCCTCTACCCGTCGATGGAGGATTACGCCATCGATATTATTACGGGCAAGGGCCAGATGGCGGCTTCTTACCATCTTCCGCTCCCGCGCTTTACGCTCGTCGGCGCAACGACACGCGCGGGGCAGCTTACGGCGCCTTTGCGCGACCGTTTTGGCGTTGTGCTGAGGCTTGAACTGTACTCCCCGGAGGAGCTTGCGACCATCGTAAAGCGCAGCGCCTCTATTTTAAATATTCCAATCGACGAGGACGGGGCGCTGGAGCTTGCCTCCCGTTCGCGCGGCACGCCGCGTATCGCGAACCGGCTGCTTAAACGCGTGCGCGATTTCGCGCAGGTGATGAGCGACGGCGTGATTACCTGCGAAACGGCGCAGACCGCGCTCGACCGGCTTGAAATCGACCATCTGGGGCTTGACGCGAACGACAGGCGCATGCTTACTGCGATGATAAGGTTCTATAAAGGCGGCCCGGTGGGGCTTGAAACGCTCGCCGCCGCAATCGGCGAGGAGGCCGTCACAATTGAGGACGTTTACGAGCCGTACCTGATGCAAATCGGTTTTTTAAACCGCACGCCCAGGGGACGCTGCGTCACACAGGATGCCTGCCGCCATTTGGGAATGGAGCTTCCCGGCACGCAGGCGCCGCAAAACACAGGGCCGACGCTGTTTGCCGGACAGGAATAAGCTTTTTAGATAACAGCAGCCCGTGAAGGCGGAGAAGAATCGAAGGAAATCGGCGGGCTGTTTTGATAGAAAACCATATATTTGGAGGTTGTTAAGATTGGGTAGACTATTTGGGACGGACGGCGCGCGGGGCGTAGCAAACACGGAGCTTACCTGCGAGCTTTCCATGGACATCGGCAGGGCTGCCGCTATGGTACTCATCAGCGACGAGGTGGAGCATCCGACAGTGCTTATCGGCAAGGATACGCGCCTGAGCTCAGACATGATTGAAGGCGCGCTCGTCGCGGGGCTTTGCTCTGTCGGGGCAAACGTATTGCTGCTCGGCGTCGTGCCGACGCCGGCGGTTGCTTATCTGGTGAAAAAGTATAACGCCGACGCGGGTATTATGATTTCCGCGTCGCATAACCCGTTTGAATTCAACGGCATCAAGATATTCAGCATGGACGGCTACAAGCTGCCTGACGATTTGGAGGAGGAAATCGAGTCGATTGTGCTCGACCATTCCATTCCGTACCCGGAGCTTTCCGGTAACCAGCTCGGCCATGTAAAATACGCGGACAGCGCAGTGGAGGATTACGTCTCCCACGTCATCGAATCTGTGCCGGAGCGCATCGACGGCATGAAGGTCGCGCTCGACTGCTCAAACGGCTCCGCCTCACGCACGGCGAAGCAGCTATTTGAAGGCATCGGCGCGCAGTGCCATATGCTTTACGACGAGCCGGACGGCGTCAACATCAACGACGACTGCGGTTCGACCCATATGGAAAGCCTGATGAAATATGTAAAAGACAACAAGCTCGACGCGGGCGTCGCGTTCGACGGGGACGCGGACCGCTGCCTTGCGGTCGATGAAAACGGCAATATTATTGACGGTGACTATGTCATTGCCATCTGCGCCGCGGATTTAAAATCGCGAGGCCTGCTCAAGAAGGACACCGTCGTCGGCACGGTCATGACGAATATGGGCTTTTCCCGGTTCTGTGATGATATGGGCATGAACTTTGTGTCCACACAGGTAGGCGACCGCTACGTGCTCGAAACGATGATACGCGAGGGCTACAACATCGGCGGCGAGCAGTCGGGGCATGTGATTTTCCTCGACCATTCCACCACAGGCGACGGGCAGCTCACGGCCGCGCAGCTTTTGAGCCTTGTCCACCGCAGGAACGCGAAGCTTTCAAGCATCGCGACGCTCATGGAGCGGTTCCCGCAGGTAATGATTAATGTAAAGGTAAGCCCGGAGGGCAAGCGCCGCTTTTATACGGATAAGGACGTCAAGGCGGAAATCGACCGCGTAAAGGAGACGCTCGGCAGCCGCGGAAGGATTCTTGTCCGCCTGTCCGGTACGGAGCCGCTGGTGCGCGTTATGGTCGAGGGCGAGGATTCCGCTGAAATTACGCGCCTTGCAAACCAGACGGCGGAGCTTATCAGGGAAAAGCTCTCCTGACTGCATTTTTAGATTCAGACAGAAAAACATCGGAGGAAGCCTATGCGTACAGCCTTGTGGAAGGATTATGAACTGCTCGACTGCTCCTGTGGGGAGCGCCTGGAGCGATGGGGGGACGTTATCCTGATTCGCCCCGACCCGCAGATTATCTGGGAAACGGAAAAAAAGCACCCGCTTTGGAAACAGGCGCACGCGCGCTACCTGCGCTCGCAGACGGGCGGCGGCAAATGGCAGGTCTACAAAAACCACCCTGACGTTTGGGAAATCGGCTGCCGTTCGCTTCGTTTCCGGATTAAGCCGATGGGCTTCAAGCACACCGGCGTTTTCCCGGAGCAGGCGGTCAATTGGGATTTTGTTTCCGAAAAAATCAAGCAGAGCGCACGGCAGCTGAATGTACTAAACCTGTTTGCCTATACGGGCGGCGCGACGCTTGCCTGTTTGGAGGCGGGCGCGAAGGTTTGCCATGTGGACGCCTCAAAGGGTATGGTACAGTGGGCAAAGGAAAACGCGCAGGCTTCCGGGCTTTCTGAACGCCCCGTCCGCTGGCTTGTGGACGACTGTATCAAGTTTGTACAGAAAGAGCAGCGACGCGGCAATCGGTACGACGGCATCATTATGGACCCGCCGTCCTACGGCAGAGGGCCGGGCGGTGAGGTTTGGAAGCTGGAAGAGCAGCTTTATTCGCTCGTGGAGCTGTGCGCATCGATTTTGTCGGACGACGCGCAGTTCTTTATTTTAAACTCTTACACGACGGGGCTTTCACCCGCTGTAATGGAATATTTGCTCGGCGCGGTTTTGACGCCGCGCTTCGGCGGAAAGGCCACGTCGGACGAAATCGGCCTTCCCGTCACGCAGACGGGGCTTGTACTGCCGTGCGGCTCGACCGCAATCTGGCAGTCGGGCGGAAAGTAAGCCGGAATAAAACAGGATTGGAAACAGTATGGAAGATTTTATCAGGACAGAAAACTTGGAATTCCAATATATAAACGAGGACGAGTCAGGCGGACAGGCCATTTCCGTGGACGTCTTAAAGGGTGTTTCCATGGAGGTAAAGCAGGGCGAGTTCGTCGCGCTGCTCGGGCATAACGGCTCCGGCAAATCTACAATGGCAAAGCAATTCAACGCTATGCTCCTGCCCATGGGCGGGAAGGTATACGTCGACGGCATGGACACGCTCGACGACGGTAAAAAGTACGATATCCGCCGCAAGGTCGGGCTGGTGCTGCAAAACCCGGACAACCAGCTTGTCGCGAGCATCGTCGAGGAGGACGTGGCGTTCGGCCCGGAAAACCTCGGAATCGAGCCGGAGGAAATACGCTGCCGCGTCGACGAGGCGCTGAAGGCGGTCGATATGTACGAGTACCGCACGCACGCGCCGCATAAGCTGTCCGGCGGGCAGAAGCAGCGCGTGGCAATCGCGGGTATAATCGCGATGGAGCCGCGGTGTATCGTGCTCGACGAGCCGACCGCCATGCTTGACCCGCGCGGGCGCGAGGAGGTACTCTCAACCATCCGGAAGCTCAACAGGGAAAAGGGTATTACTATTGTGCTGATTACGCATTATATGGACGAGGCCGTGCTTTCCGACCGCGTTATCGTCATGGACAACGGCGAAATATTGACGCAGGGCACCCCGCGCGAGGTGTTTTCCCAGGTGGAGCTGCTAAAGCGCCATAAGCTGGATGTTCCGCAGGCGACGGAGCTTGTGCACAGGCTGAAATCGGGCGGCTGTAACATCGAGGGTACGGCGCTCGACGAAGAGGAATGCGCACAGCTTCTTTTAAAGCTCCTCAATGAAAACCGCCCGCAGAAACAAGGGCGCTGATTTAAAGGAATGTGAACCCCTATGTATGTACTGGAAACAGAAAATTTAACATATACGTATGGAACGAATACGCCGTTTGAAAAAACGGCGGTCAAAGACGTGTCGCTTCATGTGCAAAAGGGCGAGTTTATCGGGATTATCGGGCATACAGGCTCCGGTAAATCCACGCTTGTACAGATGTTCAACGGCCTAATCCGCCCGACCTCCGGAAAGGTTCTGCTAAACGGCAGGGACATCTGGGAGGAGCCGAAGAAAATCCGCTCCGTGCGTTTTGAAGCGGGGCTCGTGTTCCAGTACCCCGAATACCAGCTGTTTGAAGAAACGGTTCAGAAGGATATTGCGTTCGGCCCAAAAAATATGGGGCTCGACGAGAACGAAATCAGGAAGCGCGTCGTATCGGCGGCGCGGTTTACGGGGCTCAAGTCTGAGCTTTTATCAAAATCTCCGTTCGAGCTGTCCGGCGGGGAAAAGCGCAGGGCGGCAATCGCGGGCGTTATCGCCATGGACCCGGACGTGCTCATTCTGGACGAACCGACAGCGGGGCTCGACCCCAACGGGCGCGACGTACTGCTCGCGCAGATTTCGGAATATCATAAACAGCGCGGGAACACGATATTCCTTGTGTCCCACAGCATGGAGGATATTGCGAAGACGGCGGACCGGATTCTTGTAATGAACAAGGGAAGGGCCGTGATGTTCGACGAAACAAAAAAGGTCTTTTCCAGGGGCGGTGAGCTAGAAAAGATGGGGCTTAGGGTTCCGCAGGTTACAAAAATCATGGCCCGCTTGAAGAAAGAAGGCTACCCCGTCCCGGACGGGGTTCTGACGGTGGAACAGGCTCTATCTGAGCTGCTTGCGCTGATTGGCAAAAAGGCTGACAGCGACTAACTGGAAACGTGGTGATTCTATATGGTCAGGGATATCACGCTTGGGCAGTATCTGCCGGGCAAATCGGTCATACACCGGCTTGACCCGCGCACGAAAATACTGCTGCTTCTTGCGTTTATCGTATTTATTTTTATAACGGGCAACTACTTTGCGCTTGCCATTACGACCCTGTCGGTCGTCGCTGTTATGATTACGACGGGAATACCAATCAAAATGTACATGAAAAGCATGAAGGTTATCCTGTTCATCGTGCTGTTTACAGGCGTTTTGAACCTGTTTTATGGCAGGGGGGAGCCGCTTTTTCAGCTCGGCTTTTTGAAGATTACGCTTGCGGGCATCAACAACGCCATATTCGTTGCGGTGCGTATTGCATCGCTGATTATCATAAGCTCCGTCTTGACGTTCACGACCTCCCCGACGGATTTGACGGACGCGCTCGAACGGCTGATGAAGCCATTAAACCACCTGCACGTCAAGGTGCACGAAATCGCCATGATGATGACGATTGCCCTGCGCTTTGTCCCGACTTTGCTTGAAGAGACGGATAAAATCATGAGCGCGCAGAAGGCGCGCGGGGCCGATATGGAAAGCGGTAATTTAATCCAGCGCATCAAGGCGCTTATCCCGGTGCTGATTCCCCTGTTCGTTTCGGCGTTTCGCAGGGCTTACGATTTAGCCACGGCGATGGAATGCCGCTGCTACCAGGGCGGGGACGGCAGGACACGCATGAAAAGCCTGCACTTTTCAAGGCTGGACGCATTTGCGCTTATCGCCAGTGTTTTAATCCTGACAGGAGTGGTTCTATGCAACGTGTTTCTCCCGGCGGCGGTCCGCTGAGGAATATCCTGCTGACAATCACATACGACGGCAGCCGTTTTCACGGCTGGCAAATCCAGCAAAACGCGCCAAGTGTGCAGCAGGCCTTTCAGGAAGCGCTTTTCCAGGTGATAGGAAACGAATTTGAAATCAAAGGCTGCAGCCGTACAGACAGCGGTGTGCACGCAAATATGTATTGTTTAAGCGTTAAAACAGGTCACAGAATTCCAGCGGTACGCTTAAAGGCGGCGCTCAACCGCTTTTTGCCGCGGAGCGTCGCTGTGCTCGGCGCAATGGAGGTACCGGGGGATTTTCACGCGCGGTACTCCTGTAAGGGGAAGGAATACCTGTATAAAATATGGAACTGCGAGACAAGGAACCCGTTTCTAGAGGGCTACGCCCTGCATTACCGCTATCCGCTTGATGTAGAGCTTCTGCAAAGGGCGGCGCAGGCGTATGTTGGAACGCACGATTTTACTTCCTTCTGTACGCTCGACAAGCGGGAAAAGGGTGATTTTACACGTACGGTACGGCATTTTACCGTTACGCGCGAGGATAAAATGGTTTTTATGCGCGTAGAAGCAGACGGTTTTCTTTATAACATGGTAAGGATTATGGTGGGTACGCTGCTGGCGGTCGCGCAGGGGAAAATCCCGGAGGACGCGATAGCGGGCATACTGGAAGCTAAAAACAGGGAAGAGGCGGGACCGACGGCGCCCGCGTGCGGACTTTACCTCAACCGGGTGTATTACGAAAAGGAGTACGCAAATGGCTAACGATTACGATAAAAGAAAAGAAACACAGGAAAAAACCTCTGAGGAACCGGCGCGGGATACAGCTGTTCCGGAAGAGGAGCATATAAGCTACGAGGACCGCTCGTTTCAGGACTTTGAGCCGGAAACAGCGCACCGGTCATCTATTTCCAAAAAGACCAAAGCGGTGATTACTATATTGCTCTTATGTATGGTCGCCGTCATTGTAGTCGCCGGGTGGCAGAATTTGTCGCCGGACAGGCTTGCCGGCAGCATGGAAAAGAATTTTCTCGATAACGATAAGGGTGACGGATTCCCGTCTGCGCTTGTAGGCACGAAGGTCAATAACGGCAACATGAAACGGTGGGATAAGAACTTAGCCTATGTGAGCGATACCTCTTTTGTCGTGCTCAACAGCAGCGGCGGTAAGCTCATAGACAGGCAAATCAGCTATTCCGACCCGGTAATCGTCACAAAAGGCAACTACTGCCTTATTTATAACCTGGGCGGCCTTGGCTTTGAAATCAACACGATGGGCGACACCATCCACAAAGGCGACGTCAAAAGCAACCTGCTTTCCGGCGACATCAATACGCGCGGCGAATACGCCATATTGTCAGAAACAGACGGCTATCTTGGCAAGCTCACCGCGTTTAATACAGATAATTCACAGAAATACGCCTATTACTTTTCGGACTATTATCCAAGCAGCGTTTCCATTAATGAGGATGGTACAATGGCCGCGGTAGCGGGCGTATCCTCAAAGGACGGCGTGCTGCGCAGCGTATTGTACGTGCTCGATTTCACATCGGCTGAGCCAAAAGCAATGCTTGAGTTCGACGACAACCTTATTTACACAGTTTCTTTTATGGACAACGGCAATATTGCGGTAATCGGCGACAGCTCGGCGTCGGTTGTTAAATCAAATTACAGCGACAAGCAGACGGTTTCCTATGATAAGCTGATGCTTACCGCCTACGATATAGACATGTATAATGGAGTGGCGCTGTCCCTGTCGCGTTCCGGCGACGGGCGCTCCTGCAACCTCTTGTACCTCGATAAAAACGGGAACGCGGGGGAGCCCATCACGACCGACCTCAAAATTACCTCCATCAGCATGTACGGCGACAGGATAGGCGTCTTGAGCGGGGAAGAGCTGCGCACCTTTTATAAGAACGGAAACGAAGGAGCCAAGACGAACGCCGGCGTGGACGCGAAGGCCATCTGTATGGAATCGGAAAACAGCGCATATATATTGGGGATTAGCGAAATGCGCTTTACCCGCTTCTGATGAATTCACAAAATGCTCATTGTTTTTTTATGGATTATATGATATATTGTAGCCTAAGGACGCGCAAACGGCGGGTTTCTGTTTGCCGCGCCTGGACATTAAAGGATTGGTTTTAGCATATGAGTCTTGCTCTCGACATCATCATACTCGTTCTGCTTGCGGCCTTTTTAATAGGCGGCATGAAGCGCGGCGCGGTAAAAACGCTGATTAACGTGCTCGGTACCATCGCGGCTGTGACGGTATCCATATGGCTCGGACAGCATGCCGCAAGGTGGATTTATACAACCTTCTTCCAGCAGGACCTGATACAAAACATGTCACAGCAAATTATGGCGTCGGGCGGTTCCGACGTCCAGTCCGGCGTGCACAGCGCGCTTGGGGCGCTGCCTGATTTTGTGCTTCGGCTCCTGCCGAATTTTGGCATAGACATGGCGCAAATCGGCCCCGCGGTACAAAGCACGGCCGACGCGACGGCAAAGGCGGTCGAAACGGTAATCGCCCCTGTAATTATTTCGCTTCTGAGCATCGTGGCGATGCTGGTTCTGTTTGCATTGCTGATGCTCTTGGTAAAGCTTGCGTCACACGCAATCGGCGCGGTGTTCAACCTGCCGGTGCTTCATGGCGTCAATTCGTTTTTTGGCGCGGTGCTCGGTCTTTTGGAGGGCGTATTATTAGTAGTGCTCGCCGTGTTTATAATCAAGCTTTTTGTCCCGACGCTCAGCGACGCGCCGCAGTTTTTCAACAAGGAAGTTATAGAAGGCACCTTTATATTTAAGTATATATACAGCTTTATCCCGCTGTCAGGCATTTTTGCCGGATAAGAGGGAAGCAGGAATTTGAAAGCTTATTGGGAAGGTAATCGAAATGGAAAATGACCGAAACGCGTGGAAGGAAAACCTAACAATACCAAACCTTTTATCCGTGCTGCGCATCTTACTGATTATACCGTTTATCTTTTTCTTTCTGTCGAAAAATTATATTGCCGCCGCCGCAATGGTTATCATTTCGGGGCTGAGCGATATGTTCGACGGCATGATTGCCCGTAGGTTCAACCAGATTACGGCGCTTGGAAAGATTTTGGACCCCATTGCCGACAAGCTTACGCTTGTCGCGGTAATTATCTGTATCGGCATCATCGTCCCCAAGATTATCCCGCTGGTCGTTATCCTTGTCATAAAGGATTTGCTGATGCTGCTGGGGGGCGCGTACCTCATACAAAAGAAGATAACACCGCCTGCCGCCAAATGGTACGGCAAGCTTTCCACCATATTATTTTACCTGTCCGTATCGGTCATTGTGCTGCTTGAAATCATTACCGGCAGCGCGAGCGATTTTGCAGTGCTTACCACCGTAATCATGCTGGTTACGACGGCGGCAATGCTGTTTTCCATGGTAAAATACTTTTTAATATTTTTAAGCCTGCTCAAAGAGAAGAAACAGGAAGGTGCTTCTAACAGGAAAGCGGGCACAAAAGACTAATTTTGCGGTAATATCCGCACTCGGAAAAGGAGAAACAATATGCTTTGCTGCAGATGTAAAAAACGGCCTGCTGTGGTATTTGTCGCCACAAACGCAGAGAGCGAGTCGCAGGGCTACTGCCTGTCATGCGCTAAGGAGCTCGGAATCAAGCCGGTTACAGACATCATAGAGAAAATGGGAATATCCGAAGACGACCTGGACGCTGTTCAGGAGCAGATGGATTCCCTGATGAAAATGAGCGAGAATGGGGACATTCCCAATTTCGCGGAGATGCTTGGGCAGAACCCCGAAGCGGCTGCCGGAGAGGACGACGACCCCGACAAGGAGGACGGCTTCAGCCCGGGCGGCGCGCCGACCTTCCCTTTGTTTAAGAACATTTTTAATCTAGGTGAAAAAAAGAACGAGCAGCCCGGAGCTGATACCGATACGAAAAAAAGAAAAAAGGATGAAAAAAAGCCGAAGAGAAAACACATCGACACGTACTGCACGGACCTGACCCAGCGCGCGCGCGAAGGAACAATGGACCGCGTGATTGGCAGGGACAGCGAGATTGAGCGTGTTATCCAGATATTAAGCCGCCGTTCCAAAAACAACCCATGCTTAATCGGAGAGCCGGGCGTCGGCAAGACCGCTATCGCGGAAGGGCTTGCGCTGCGCATCGCGCAGGGCAGCGTACCGCAGCGGCTTAAGGACAAGGAAATCCAGCTGCTCGATTTGACGGCGCTGATTGCCGGCACACAGTTCCGCGGACAGTTTGAAAGCCGTATCAAGGGACTTGTAGACGAGGTAAAGGCCGCGGGTAACGTCATTTTGTTTATTGACGAGGTACATAATCTCGTCGGTACGGGCGACTCCGAGGGAACAATGAACGCCGCCAATATCTTGAAGCCCGCGCTTTCTCGCGGGGAAATCCAGGTAATCGGCGCGACGACGTTTACTGAATACAGGAAATATATAGAGAAGGACGCGGCGCTTGAAAGGCGTTTCCAGCCGGTCAAGGTCGCTGAACCCTCAATTCAGGATACAATCGATGTGCTTCTGGGCGTCAAGTCCTATTACGAAGTACATCACAGGGTCAGGGTACCCGAACAGATTGTAAGGCGCGCGGTCGTTTTGTCGGAGCGCTACATCACCGACCGTTTCCTGCCCGATAAGGCCATCGATTTGCTCGATGAGGCCTGCGCCTGCGCGGCGCTTCGCAATAAGAGCATGGAAACGTACGACAAGCTCAAGGAAGAGGAGCGGGCACTTGCCGCCCAGGAGGACGAGATTGCCTCCAACACGGAAAGCATCGACTACGAAAAGCTCGCCCTGGTACGGGAGGAGCTTGCGAAAACGAGCAATAAAATTAAGCGCATTCAAAACAAGGCGCTCAATTCCTCTGTGGAGGAAAGCGACCTTGCGCATGTAATAGAGCTGTGGACGGGAATCCCCGCCTCCAGGGTGCAGGAAAACGAGCTGAAAAAGCTGTCTGATTTAGAAGAAAAGCTCAAGGAGCGCATCATCGGACAGGACGAGGCCGTTGCCGCCGTCGCCGCCGCAATCAGGCGCAGCAGGGTGCAGATAAGCCCGCGCCGCCGTCCGGCCTCCTTTATCTTTGTAGGCCCTACGGGCGTAGGGAAGACGGAGCTTGTAAAGGTGCTGTCCACAGAGCTGTTCGACACGCCCGAAACGCTCATCCGGCTCGATATGTCCGAGTTTATGGAGAAGCATTCGGTTTCGCGTATTATCGGCTCGCCTCCGGGCTATGTCGGCTATGACGAGGCAGGCCAGGTGACCGAAAAGGTACGCCGCCGCCCGTATTCCGTGCTTCTGTTCGACGAAATTGAAAAGGCGCATCCCGACGTGCTCAATATTTTGCTCCAGATTCTCGACGAGGGCAAGGTAACCGACGCGCACGGCAGGCTCGTCAATTTTGAAAACACCGTCATTATCATGACCTCGAACGCCGGCAGCAACAAGAAGGAAGGGCTGATGGGCTTCGGCAAATCGGAGCAGGATATGCAGAAGGAAAAGGTTATCAAAGCCTTGTCTGAATTCCTGCGGCCTGAATTTTTGAGCCGTATTGATGAAATAATAGTGTTCAGGAGCCTGGACGACGGTAATTTCCGGAATATCGCAAAGCTTATGCTCAGCGAATATATCGGAACACTTGAAGAAAAGGGAATCAAGTTTTCTTATGACGATAAGGCCGCCGAATATCTCGCTAAGAAATCGACGGGCGGAAAGAGCGGCGCGCGCGATTTGAGGAACACCATCCGCAAGGACGTGGAGGACAAAATCACGAACGCGATTATCGAGCGCCGTGAGGGTGAGATTGCGGGAATCCATCTCACCGCCGATGAAAACGGCCTGAAAATGGATATTTTATAAACAGCCGCAAGTGTGTTTATTCAAGAGAAAACTTTTAGGAACTGCTTGACAACGCGGCGGGTTATATGGTAAAATATAACCCGTCGCTTAAAAGGCAGACAAGCCGTGCGGATGTAGTTTAGTGGTAGAACTTCAGCCTTCCAAGCTGATCGTGTGGGTTCGATTCCCATCATCCGCTCCATTCGTTATTTACCGGCTGGCCGGTTGAAATATTTGATTTGCGCCAATAGCTCAGCTGGATAGAGCAACTGCCTTCTAAGCAGTAGGTCAGGGGTTCGAGTCCCTTTTGGCGCGCCATATATGGTGGGTATAGCTTAGTCGGTTAAAGCGCCAGTTTGTGGCACTGGAGACCGTCGGTTCGAATCCGACTATCCACCCCATACGACCCATTAGCTCAGTTGGCAGAGCACTTGACTTTTAATCAAGGTGTCCGGAGTTCGAATCTCCGATGGGTCACCATTTTGTTCGTTCCGGCGGAAACGCTGTGAAAAATATAGATGTGCTTTCGTCCACTTTATCGGAGATTCGAACTCTGAGAGGGTGAGCGGCGTAAAGAAAAGGCGCCTGCGGCGCGTTTTTAGCCGCGAAGTGCGAAGACCGGCACCGCAAATAATCGGTGATTGAGCACGGGAGACTGCAAGGCAGGCTCCAGCTCCGATGGGTCACCAATTTGTTTATTTCGGCGGAAACGCCGTGATAATATAGACGAAGCAATCAAGGCTTTTTGCTATAATACCTTTCGTTTGGCTGAAAGCCATGGAATAATGGGCTGTAGCCAAGCGGTAAGGCAACGGACTTTGACTCCGTCATCCCGTGGGTTCGAATCCCGCCAGCCCAGCCAAAATTTTTGACTGGCGCGCGGCGAGCACCTGCGCGGCAGTCAAAAATCCCCTTTGGGGAGAGAAAATACATATATGGGCCCGTAGCTTAGCTGGGAAAGCGCTGCGTTCGCAACGCAGAGACCGAGGGTTCGAATCCCTTCGGGTCCACCACAATGAACACCCCCGAATCTTGCGCCAATTAGGACAAGGTTCGGGGGTATTGTTTACAATAAATTGATTTAGAAGAATGGGCATGGGTTTCGCAACGCGGAGCATGTCTTTTTTAATATGTAAAATATGTTTTTTATATTTATATTATATTTTGTTTTAAATTGTTTATTGCAACAGTTTTTTATGAGGATGGTTGCGATAATTTGTCGTACCCTGTTGTTTATGCTTGATTTATGTGATAATATTTTACTTAGTAATATGGTTTTAAGTAATCAAAATTTAGTATTGTGTTATTTAAGGAGTGCTATACATGAAAATGAGCGTAGAAAAAGGGTTTGAGTTGACTTCGTGGCTGTTAACCTGTACGGGACTTGTGTGGCAACCTGCTTCCGTAGCAGACAAAGGGCTGAAGGGGCTGCAGATTTTTCTAAAAAACAAGGGTTATCTGGAGAAGAACATCAGCGAGACAGTTTCAGTCCAGTTCGAACAAGCATTTACCAAAGCGGTGGATGAGACAAAAAAGAGATTTTTGGAAGATGAGAAATTAAATAAAAACAGCTACCGTAAAATATTGGACAGCTTAAAAATTGGGTATCAGGATACGCAGGATTTGGAATCATGTATTAAAAAAACGGAGGCGTATTTGGAACAGCTTCCTTCACAGCGGGATGTCAAAAGAATCGCCGAGACGCTCTTTCACTGCTTTGAAGACGAAATGGAGCGTTATCCCGAGCTCAAATGCAGCTTCCATCTGAACAAGCTTGAAATAGAAATGAGCTCCGTATGGGAAGAAATTTTTGAAATCAAAGAAAAAATAAAGGATAATAAAAAAGAACCGCGCCTTGTACTGCCGGGATGTCCGCCGGCTATGGAGCTAATCGGCCGCGACGGGACGCTCGACGATTTCAAGTCAGTCGTTGCGAAAAACAGGAAAGCCGCGGTTGTAACAGGAATCGGCGGGATTGGAAAGACGGAGTTTATTAAGCTGTTTCTGGAAAAGAATACGTTGGAATACTCAGAAATCGGCTGGTTCGATTATCACGACAGCTTTAAAGAAACACTTTTGTTCAGAAAAAACGAGCAGGGCAAAGA
>OJQY01000348.1_pt1 | contig 25927 bp, 25 predicted proteins | sample 1599091 | NCBI WGS metagenome assembly OJQY01 (sample SAMN03922524, study PRJEB24848) | human gut metagenome | isolation source: stool sample | host: Homo sapiens | place: Germany | collected 2010-02 | reverse complement strand
ACGATCTTACATTCTATTGCTTCCAAATAACCAACCAAAGAAGCAAGGGGAGTTTTTACATCATGGGAAATACTTGTCATTAACCGTTTATATGCCTGTTCAGATTGTTTTTGCTTGATAAGCTGTGTTTGGCTGTTCATTGCAATATCGTTTATACCGTAGCAGATTTTTCTTGTCATATCGTTCTTTTTAGTCAATATACGGCGGTTTAAATTCCCGGATTTTATATCTTCAAGGGCTTCTTCGATAATAGATAGTTGTCCCCGTACACTCCTAAGTTTTTTGACAAGAAACAAGATAAATAAAAGTGCGATACAAAACGCAATCAATAAAAACAGATTAACATTCATGTTATGCCTCCCTGTTAAAACGATAACCAACGCCACGGACGGTTAAAATATAAAAAGGGTGTTCCGGGTCTGGTTCAATTTTTTTTCGTAATTTGCTGATAAAAGACATGATATTGCTATCATCAAAAGCATATTCTTCCTCCCATACATGGGTATAAATCTGCTTTTTCGTAAATACTTTCCCTTTGTTCGCCGCAAGAAAAGAGAGCAGATCAAATTCTTTTCCTGTAAGCTCCACTTGTACGTCGTTCATAAAAACAAGACGATTAAGATTATCAATAGTCATTCCTTGAAACACCATACAATCCGTTTCGGTGCTGGAAGTTGGATTGAGCAGGGTATAACGCCGGATAAGGGAATTGACACGCGCCATAAGCTCGTTAATGCTAAATGGCTTTGTCAGATAATCGTCTGCCCCCATTCGTAAACCGGACACTTTATCTTCTTCATTGCTTTTTGCAGTGAGCATAAGAACGGGGACATTGCTTGTCTGCCGTATTTGCTGCAATACTTGAAAACCGTCTAAATCGGGCATCATAATATCAAGAATAATAAGTGAACAGACATTTTTGTTTTCCTCCAACATCTGCAAGCCCTCTATACCGCCGCCTGCAACAACCGCAGTAAGGTTTTCCTGCTCTACGCATTTTTTCATAAGTGTGCAAAGCTCTTTATCATCATCAATAATTAAAACTTTATTCATGTTTTTTCTTCCTTTCTGCTTTCAACCGGGCATCTGTTGGTTTTTCAGCGTCTTTTGGTATCAGCCATAGCCGACTAAATTTTGCTACACCCGGTATACGGTTTTCCTCACATAGCTTTTGCACCCGTCTTTCTGAAATGCCCCATTTTTGCGCTGCTTCCGGGGCAGAAATATACTCTAACATCTTCATTCACCCTTTCTCTAATCTTTATTAGTATAATTATATGCGTCCAGCCGAATAACTTCAAGACAATTTTTAGTGGATATAGGAATTATTTTAGCTAATTGATAGAACTGTGTAAACATATCCAAAAAGAAAGGTGAACAGTAAAATGTAATAGGGTGAATGAATATGGCAAAAAGACCAGTACCACGATATGATTTTAAGGCTTTTGGTGAAGCAATCAAAGCGGCGCGTAAAGGGCGCAAGGAAAGCAGGAAAAAGGTGTGCGACGAAATGTATATATCTCCGCGCTACCTTGCGAATATTGAGAACAAGGGGCAGCACCCCAGCGTACAGATATTCTTTGAGCTTATGCTCCGCTATGATATATCGGTAGATCAGTTCCTTTTTTCGGAAAGGGAAGCGGAAAAGTCCACGCAGCGGCGGCAGCTCGACGCGCTTCTTGACAGCATGGATAAAAAGGATTTAACGATTATCACCGCTACGGCAAAAGGAATACAGGAAGCCAAAGGGACAGACGATTAGACCGCTGTTCCCTTTTTCCGTTGCTGGTTAGGATAGTTGCAGCCGTTTTTGTGCTGCAATATTTTTTTGCACCAAATTCAGAGAAAAATGCAACAAATAAGCTCTTTTCAAGGGGATAGTGAGTAGGATAGCAAGCATAGGAAAAGAGTACCCTTTTCCGTATTTCTGCCCGCCCGGTCGGTCAGAAATTGCTTGTTGGGAAGTGTCCCAAACCCTCTAAGAGAACGGAAAGGAGCGAAAAACCATGAACGGACGCAAAAGGACAATACAGGTCAAATTCTATGTGACAGAGGAAGAAAGGAAACTGATTGAGGAAAAAATGAAGCTCGTCCCCACAAGCAACATGGCGGCGTATCTGCGCAAGATCGCCATTGACGGGTACATTATCCAAGTAGACCACACGGACATAAAAGCAATGACAGCGGAGATACAGAAGATCGGGGTCAATGTCAATCAGATCGCACGTCGCGTAAACGCGACGGGAAACGCCTACAAAGAGGATATAGAGGAAATCAAGGGGGTGCTTGCGGAGATATGGCGGTTACAAAGATTAAGCCTGTTAAAAGCACTCTAAGCAAAGCCCTTGACTATATCGAAAACCCGGACAAGACGGACGAAAAAATGCTCATATCCTCTTTCGGGTGCAGCTATGAAACGGCAGATATTGAGTTTGGCTATACCCTCTCGCAAGCGCGGGATAAGGGCAACAACTTAGCCTTTCACTTGATACAGTCCTTTGCTCCGGGAGAAGTGGACTATCAGAAAGCCCATGAGATCGGGCGGCAGCTTGCCGACGCGGTAACAAAGGGGCAGCATGAATATGTACTTACGACACACATTGACAAGGGGCATATACACAATCACATTATTTTCTGCGCGGTCAACTTCGTAGATCATCACAAGTATGTTTCCAACAAGCGGACGTATTACGGCATACGGAACATGAGCGACAAGCTGTGCCGGGACAACGGGCTTTCCGTCGTCGTCCCCGGTAAGGGCAGCAAAGGAAAAAGCTATGCGGAGTACCAAGCGGAGAAAACCGGGACAAGCTGGAAAGGCAAGTTAAAGATCGCCGTGGACGCGCTCATTCCCCAAGTGTCCAGTTTTGAGGAATTATTGCAGCGGTTACAGGCGGCGGGCTATGAGATCAAGCCGGGAAAATATATCTCATGCCGCGCACCGGGACAGGAACGCTTTACCCGTCTAAAAACCCTCGGCGCAGATTATACAGAGGAAGCCATAAAAGAACGGATAGCGGGCAAGCGCACCCGTGCCGCCAAAGCTCCAAAGGCAGAACGCAAAGGAGTTAATCTTCTCATTGACATTGAGAACAGTATCAAGGCGCAGCAGAGCCGGGGCTATGAACAGTGGGCGAAAATCCACAATCTGAAACAGGCGGCAAAGACTATGAACTTCCTTACCGAAAACAAGATTGAACAGTACGCCGATCTGCTTACCCGGATAGAGGAAATCGCCACGGCAAGCGAACAGGCGGGGGACAGCCTAAAGGAAGCGGAAAAGCGTCTTTCGGATATGGCGTTGCTCATTAAGAATGTCACTACCTACCAAAAGACAAAGCCCCTCTATGAAGCCTACCGCAAAGCCCGGAATAAGGAGAAATACCGGGCAGAGCATGAACGGGGTATTATCCTCCATGAAGCGGCGGCAAAGGCATTAAAGGCGGCGCAGATTGGCGGCAAGCTTCCCAGCGTCCCCGCCCTGCAAGCAGAGTATGAAAAGCTGCAAGGGCAGAAAGAAAGCCTTTATGCCGATTATGTCAAGCTGAAAAAACAGGTACAGGAATATGACATTATCAAGCGGAACATAGATAGCATTTTACAGGCAGAGAAGCAGCCGGAACGGGAGAAAGGAAAGGAACGGGAATAATTATGAAAATCGTTGATATTACACCATGTTACAGAATAACATTAGAAAATGGCAGCTATGGAATGGAAACCTATATTGACGCAGATAGTAAACTGCAAATTACTTTTGAGGACGGAAATACACTTACTGGCTATATAGAACGTGTGGAATATGGGACTTATCCCGATGAAAATGATACTCTGATTATAAGGGTAGAGGACGGGGAACTTTATATCTTAGTGGGAAACCGAATAAAGGATATAAAAGAACTGTCCGAATAAAAAGAAAGCCGGGACGCGGCAGCTATCAGATAGCCACCGCGCCCCGGTTTTCTCATGGGTGCAGAGATTGGATTGTTACGCAATAGAACGCCATTTTGAGGGTTAAAGGTATAAATCCCTTGCCGCCTTATTTTCCCACCCGGAAAGCCGCATAAATCAAGGCTCATTTCGCCCCTATCGCGTCACATTCGCCCGTAGCTTCCTCATGCGCTCGGCGGTCTGTCTGCGGGTGATACGTTTCCGGCAGTCCGGGCAGTAGATCGCCCGGTTAGAGCTGGACGCAAAAGGTAAGCCGCACACGCTACACCGCCGCATATCCTCCGCATGGTAAAGCTCGGCGTACAGCTCCTTATCTGCGGGCAGTACCGCAATGCGGAACCATTTACAGAGCAGGGAATAGGAAATAAGCTGCGGACATACGCACTCGTTCCCGTCGTCCAGCAAGATACAGTTTCCACTATCATAATTGCAGCAAGTCCGGCGCACAAGGGCGTTGACTTTCCGGCTTTGGGGCGGCGTTAGCCGCTTAATGTCGCTCATACCTCGTCAGCGGGGTAAAGGGCAAGCCCCGCAAATTCCGCTTCGGTCATGCGCCCTACTTTGGCAAGGGTGCGGGCGGCAAAGTCCCGCATTTCCCCCTCCATAAAGGGCAGCGCGGCGTTCATAGCCACCAAAAGCCCCTCCTTGCTGCCTGTCATGTAGATACTCAAAAGGTTGGTTTCCTCAACCGTAAAATTATTATATGTGTTCATGCTCATACCTCCAATCCGTGATTGTTTGTTTTCGCCGCCGCTTTCTTCGGGGCGGTTCTCTTTTTGTCCTGTGCAAGCTGCGCCCGGACAGAGGGGCGGGGCTTCCTTATCTGTCTGTCCCGGTTCTCGTCCTTGCCGATCAGCGCGTATGTGCCGTAGCTGTTCTTGATTTGTGAGAAAGCAAGGGTCTTATAGGGCAGCATGGAGAAAAGGCGTTCTGTGTCCTTTGTAGAAGCAAGCCGCATAAAGGACGGGGACAGCTCCACCATGAAATGAGATTTATCCGGGCTGTTGGGGGCAGACAGCTTTTTCATGTCTGCCACAATGCGCCGCGCTTCCCGTTCGATCATGCCCTCATGCAATGCGGCGATATGCTCCTTAAAATCCCCCGGTTTCAGTTTATCCCGGCTTTCCTTTTCCTCCCGTAACAGGAATTGCAGGGCTTCCGGGTTTTGGGGCTGTACCTCGAAGCGTTCAAACTTCCCAAGCTGGGGGTCGGGATAACCGTCAAAGCGTCGGTCTGCGGGCTGCTCCCGCGTCCCATGCTCATACACAAGCGTCACCGTCCCGGCTGCAAGGGTATCATTCTTGACGCGCTCATAGTGCTTTTCATAGTCCAGCTCATACAGGTTGCCCTTGATCTTCCCGCCCTCTGTCCCGGTCAGCTCCACGGCATACGCAAGAATAGAGTCGCGGCTCTGCTCCTTGTAGTAACGCCATGTATTGTGCGGGGCGGTATCGCTGATGAAAACGTCACGCTCCCGGAAACAGTACGTCCCAGACGGGCGGGAAAGCCACAAGAGGGTTTTATCCTCCTTGCTGGGGCTTGCCGCCTTTTCCGCAATGATCTGTTTGTCAATGTCAAAATCGCTCTGATAAAATCCCGTGTTCTGTTTCAGAATGGCTTCAAGGGAAGCCAGCACGTCCACATTTTCAAATTTATTCCGTTTCCCCATAGGGTCAGCTCCTTTCCAAGTCCTGCGACTTACTTCTTGCCTGTTTCTTCTGCGCCGCCCGTTCCTTGTCGGCTTTAAGCTGCGCCCGGATAGAGGGCTTCTTTTCCGGCTTTTTTCCCGGCTCCGCTTTTTTGCCCTGTTCCTTTTCCGCTTTCAGCGCGGCGGCATACTCGGCAAGGGAGATCTGTTCGCCGCTTCTCGCCTTTTCTTCCAGCTCGTCAGCGGTAGGGGTGGGCGTGTTGTTGATGATACCGTCAAAATTGTTGTCGTTCTGCTCGATAGCGTCCTCGACGTGCTTTAAGGGGTTTGCCTTTTCCGGCTGCTCTGCGGCGACTGCAAACGCCTGTGTCCCGTTCCCCATAATGAGATACTTCCCGTCCTCCGACGTGTGGTGAAATCCATACCCGGCTTCTTTCATCTGCTCGGCGGTCATATCGGTTACAGAAAAGCTCCCCCGTGGCGTTCTGATCTGCTCCCCGGTCATGCGGGTGTCGGGGGTAAGCTGCGGTGTCTGCTCCTGTAAAAACTCCGGCACTTCCCGATAACCGTAACTGTCTGCATAGTGGGCGGTGTCCTGTCCGTTCTGATGAAGCACTACCACGTCAGAGGTTGAAAGGCTGTGTCCCTTAAAATCTTTCGGGTGGTCGATATTGAAACGGACGGAAATATCTTCAAGCGTCATATCCGGCGCAAGTGGCGCGGTATAGATAAGGTCATAATTTACCGCTTCCACGGAAAGCCCCGCCGCCTGTAAGCGGTCGTAAGGTTCAAAGCGGTAGTCCCTTGTTTCGTCGCCGCGCTTTAGCTGGTAAATAGAAAAGGTGTCCTTGTCCGGCTCTTGCTCTGCGGCGGGCGGCTCCGGCGTTTCCTGTCCCAGCTCGGCTGCGGGCTGTGCTTCCTGTGCCTTTGCATAAAGTTCTTTCACGTCGCCCTGTGTCAGCTCCCCGGCTTCCAGCTTCCCCAAAAGCTCCCGGCATTTCTCCGGCGTTCCTGTGTAGAGAATGTCCCCCAGCTTTGCCATGCCGTTTTCCTGTGTCACATACTCCTGCAAGATAGAGCTGTTTTCCGGGCTGTCGCTGTATGGGTTCTGCCGCACCTTATAAATGCTTTCCGGCTCAAAAGGTTTCTCCGGCGTGTCCGTGGTTCCCGGCTCTGCGCCCTGTGTTTCCTCCTGCGGCTGCTCCTGTGCGGCTTCTTTCTGTGCGGCGGCTTCCTGCCTTGCCCGCTTCTGTAACTCGGTGGGGCGTTCCCCGGTAAGGGGCTGTATGCACTTAATACGGTCGGCGGCGTAGATTGCATTGTCGTTTAGCTGCCGCTGCCATGCTTCCGCGCTGGGCGCATAGCGGAAGCCGTTCCCTTTGAGTTCCTCCCGTATGTCCTTATCCGGCTTTTCATCAAAGAAAATCTGCAAGCGGTTATCTGCTGTATTGGCTTCCACACGTCCCCCGTCAAACTCCCAGCCCACATATCCAAGCTCTTTCCTGCGGGTAAGGGCGGTAATGCGGTTTTTCAGCCTGTGGATTTCCGCGTTGTTGTTGGATAGCTGGTAGCTCTCAAAAGGTTTCGGGTTCGCCCGGTAGCTGCCGGACATGGACGCTTTCAGCTTTTCGATCTGCTCCGGGGATAAATGGGGGCAGCCGTCAAGGGTCTTATGCTTGCGGTAGTAGGCGTTGACCGCTTTCATGGTTTCCTGCAAGGCTTCCAGCTTTGCAAGTTTGCTTTCCAGCTTAGAAACGGTGTTGGGGTCGTCGGCACTGATACCGCCCATGCCCGTACTGCGGATTTTGTCAAGCAAGCCCTGTATCTCCGTAAACTCCTGCATATTTTTATCTGCGGCGGCGTTCTGCTTCTCCTTTTTACGGACAGGGAAATTGCTTCCCCCGGCAATCATAATGGACGGGACGCGGGCGGTGATCTCGTAGCCCTTATTCATGTTCGCCGCCAGCTTCCGGGCGTAAGCGTCAAGCAGCCCGTCGATCTTCTCATGGAAAGAGGGGTCAACGCGCTTTTTCTGCCTTGCGGCAATCTCGGCGGCTTCGTCTACATAGTGGCGGTATTCTGCCGTTGCGCTTCCGGGCTTGTAATCGGAAAAGCTGATTGCTTTCTTTGCGCGGCGGGCGGCGTTCTCGTTGATCGGGTAGTATGTAACCGTTGTTTCCGTCGGCTCCGGGGTGGAAGTCTGCGCCGCTTCGCTGGTGGTTGGATCTGCCTGTTCCGGCATATCTGCTTTTTCAGAAACGGGGCTTTCCGGCTCCGGCGGCTTTTCCTGTGCTTCGGGTTCTCCCGGCTCCGGCGGTTCGGTGGTCTGCGCTGCTTCCGGCTCCGGCGCGGTGTAAGGCTCGTACCCGTTGGCGGCGTATTCCTCCACGGTCATTCCCGCGTCTGCCGCTTCCTGTGCGATTTCTTCCTTGACGTGTTCCTTGTAGGCGGCAAGCTCCACGTCAAAATCTTTGAGCTGTGGGACGGGCGGCAAATGGTATTCGCCTTGATTGATAAGCCCCCGGCACTCGGTAACATAGGCTTGCATGGCGGTATGGTAGGCGGTTTCCGTAGGTGTCAGATTATCCCCGGATTGCAAGGCTTCCCCGGCGATACGCTCCATTTCGGATAAGTTACAATGCAGTTTCAGATAGGGGATAAACTCATTCAGCAGCATTGCACGGTGTTCCTTGTCGGCTTCCAGTGCTTCCTTGCCCTCATGCTGTAAAAGGTAGTTTTCCCAATTCGGATCATTGGCATAATAGGTATGGTACTTTTCGATATGTTCTATCAATGCGCCCTCCCCGTCGCCTAAATCCTGCCGCCCCTCGTAGTGGTCGGGTGTGCCGTTCATCACATAATCAATGCGGAACTCCGTTTTATCATATCCGGGGCTTGCAAGGTTCGCTTCGTCAATGGCTTCGATAAGGGCATTGGCACGGGACAGGGGGAATGTGTCGCCCTCCCGTAGCTGGGGGCTTTCGCTCCAAAGGATTGTGACGGTTGGCTCTGCGGCAAGGTCGGGTGTCGGCTCTTTTTCTGCTTCCTGTGCTTTTGCGGCTTCCCGTTCCTTTTGCAGCTCCGCAAAATGCCCGTCAATGGTGTTGATGATCTCGGCGGCGGTGGCGCGGATTGTTTCAAGGGAAATTTTCAGCTCCGCAAGCTCCCGCCCGCTGCTCCACCCGGCGACGTACCCAAAGGAATAGTCGGACGTGTCAAGCCCGTAATGCTGGCACACGGTATAGGCGATACTTTCCGCCTGTACCTCCCTTGTCCTGCGGTCGGGTCTGTCCGGCTGTTCCGGGGCGTTAAGGTCAATGTCGTGCAGCTTCGCGTGGGCGATCTCATGGATAGCAGTCTTTAGGTTCTGAAGCTGGCTCATGCCCTCGTCAATGGCAATGCGCTTTTCCTCTAAATGATAGTAGCCGTGTGCTGTCCCCTCGATTTTCTCAAAGCCCATAGGCACGGGAGAGGTCTTTTCCAGCGCGGCGAAAAAATCCTCGTATTGTTCCACGTCCCCGGTCAGCTCGTTTGCGGAAATGCTGGGAAGCTCCCGCCCCTCGGTCTGCGACACGTCAAAAACGGCGACAACTTTATAAGCGGGGATTTGGATTTCCTTTGTTTCCGTGACAGGCTTCCCGTCCTTGCCTATTACTGTCTTTCCCGTCTGCGGGTCTTTCTTCTCTACCTCCTGCCGGATTTTGTACGGCGACGGGGCAAGTATGCGTATGCCCTTTTCCCCGCGTATCACGTTCCGTCCAAAGTTATTTTTCCATGCGTTAAATCCGGCGATAAGGGAAGCGTCGGGCTTCTGCATGGCGATCAGCAGCGTATTGTTGAAGCTGTAATTGTGGAACTTTGACATGACTTGCAGATATTCCTTGTAGCGTTCACTGTCAAATAATTCTGTAATTCCCTGCTCCAAGCGGTCTGTGATCTCTTTCAGCTTTTCAGCGGGTTTGTCGGCGGTAAGAATAATCGGGTTCACCGGGCGCGGCTGGGCTTCCGGCTGCGGCTCCTGCGGGGCGGCTTCCTGTTCCGGCGCGGCTTCGTCCTTTTCCAGTTTATCCGGGGTAGGGCGTTCCGGCTCCGGGAAGCTCATAACCTTGTATTCTTTCGGTATGTCATTGTCCCGCCCGTTGTACCACTGTGAAAAGGTGTTGCCGTTGTTGTAGATATAGCCTTGATCGGTAAACTGTCCCCGGTCTTTCTGTACCGCGTCCCGCCCGTATTCCTCATACTTGAAATACTTCTTTGCTTCTTCGGGCAGCTCCAATTCGTCCAGCTCGTCAATGAGGTAATAGCCGTAGTCGGCTTCGCTGCGGACAGTGGGGTATATCCAGTAGCAGTCAAGGTTTTGCGCAAGGTTGATAAGGTCTTTCACGCTCCCGGCGTGTTCCCCCAGCATTACCGCCGCCGTGAATTTGTCCCTGTCCTCGTCGCTTTGCATTTCTAAGAGCTTGCCTAAATAATTCAGCTCGTCAATGGTGCTGCCCTGTATCACGGAAAGCGGCACGTCAAAGGGGTATTGCTCGGTGTTGGAAAATCCATTGATGAAAAAATCCTGCGGGTTCTCTGCGGTAATGCCGACGCTTCTCATAGCGGCGTGAAGCTGCTCCGTAGTGGTCGGCATGGAAAGCCACTCGCCGCCCGGTTTCCCGGTTTCAAAGCGGGTGCGGCTGTCGATTAGGATTGAAAATGTTTCGCTCATTTGCTTGCTCCTTTCTTCGTTCATCATGCGGTACATAAGCTCGAAATCCTCTATGCTCATGCTCCCGTCAAATACATAGGGGTTAAAATCCTCCCCGTCCCGGTAGGGCTTTTCCGAAAAGGGAAGCCCTGCGTCGTGGGCGGCGGCTCTTGCTTCCTCCAACAGCTCCGGGGGTAAGGTGTCGTCGTGGGCTTCGATAAAGTCAGCCACGTTGTTATAGCCGTTCTCATAGTGGCGGCGTACCCCGGCGGTCAGCTCCGCAAGGTTCATGTCCTCGCCCAAGTAACCGCAATAGTAGCCGTTTAGGACAACGGCGGCGGGGTCTTTTTCCTGTATCTCCCGCAAGCGTCCCCTGTCCTCCGGGGTGAGGGTGTCGTCCGTTTCAAGGTAGATATAATCGCTGTGCCATGAACGCCCCTCCCGCCAAAACGCTACCCATGCAATCCCCGCTTGCAGTTCGTCTTGATAGTCCTTTACGGCTTCCCGTAAACCTGCCATAGCTTCATTCCTCCTTTCCGTTGGGGCAGAAAAAGGGCGCGGCGTTCCGGCTCCCTTGTCCGTCCTACACCGCGCCCGCGCTTTCTGCCAAAGTTTTTTATTTTTTCAAAGAGGGTAAAACCCTCTAAAGATACAGAGGGTTTGGGACACTTCCCAACAAGCAAAATCCCCGTCCGGCGCGTCAGCGTCGAAAGGGGATTTACGGAAAAGGGTACTCTTTTCCTATGCTTGCTACGGAACTTATTTTTTCTTCGGTAGCTCAATCTTATAGTTGACATACTTCCCGCCCGTATCGGCTAAAACAATGCTTCCGTCGTAGGTTTTGCTTGTTTTCGGGGAATACAAGCCCTTGACGTTCGCCTTGCCGGATTTTAACAGGGCGGCGGCAATCTTCGGGGTAAAGGTGACTTTTCTTTCTTCAAAGAAACGGTCATTTTTCCACATGGTAAAGGCGCAATCCCGGTTAGAGCAGTAGAAATTTTTCTTGCCCTCATGGACGGGAGAACCGCACCGGGGGCATTTGCCGATAGAGGGCTTTTCCTCCCCGCCCGTGAAAACTGCATTGCTTTTGTCAGCGGTGGTATTCTCCTTTACCAGCTCCCGCGCCATAGCTTCAATGCGCTGCATGAACTCCCCGGCGTCGGCGGCTCCCTTTGCGATCTGCGTCAGATTGTTTTCCCATTCAGCGGTAAGCATGGGAGAGGTCAGCATATCCGGCAGAATGGAGATAAGCGCGTTACCGTTCGGGGTGGGGATAAGCTGCTTTCCCTTTCTTTCCGCAAAGCCGGACTTCACCAGCTTTTCAATGACAGCGGCGCGGGTGGCGGGTGTGCCAAGCCCCCGGCGTTCCGCGTCCGGGTCGGTGTCCTCGTTCCCGGCGCGTTCCATTGCCGAAAGCAAAGTTGCTTCGTTGTGGGGCTTCGGCGGCGTTGTGAAATGCTCCGTTACCTTTGCCGTGGGAGTTTCAAAGGTCTGTCCCTCGACAAGCTCCGGCAGGGTGTTTTCTCCGTCACTGTCTGCGTCCTCCGGGTCGGGCTTGCCTTTCAAGGTCGCCCGGTAGCGGCGTTCAAGGTCTTTCCAGCCGCCCGCAAGCACCGTCTTTCCACGCGCCGTAAACTCTGTATCTGCGCATGAGAAAACCGCCGTGACCGCTTCAAAGATATGCGGCTCGGCGGCAGCGAAAATAAGACGCGCCCCGGCAAGGGTGAGGATATTCCTTTCACTTTCTGGCAGGGCGGCAGGGTTGGTCTTTGCAAGCTCCATAGTGGGGATAATGGCGTGATGGTCGCTTACCTTGCTGCTGTCAAGCGTCCGGGAAACGTCCGGGGTAAACTCCGCGCCCTCCATAAAGGGGAGCTTCCCGGACAGCATGGTAACGGTCTTTGCCGCCGTGTCCCCCATGTCGTCCGTAAGAAATGCGCTGTCTGTCCGGGGATAGGTAAGCAGCCGCTTTTCATACAAGGTCTGTGCAAGGTCAAGGGTCTGCTTCGCCGTGTAGCCGTAGATTTTATTGGCTTCCCGCTGTAAGGAAGTGAGGTCAAAGAGCTTCGGCGGGGCGGCGGTCTTTTTCTCTTTGGTGAGGGAAACACATACCGCCGTTTCCGCTTCACAAGCAGCTTTCAGCGCGTCGGCGTTCTTCCTGTCTGAAATCCTCTCGTTTACGGCTTCCGCGCCGGATAAGTCAAGGCGCACATGGTAGTATTTTTCTTTCTTGAAATGGGAGATCGCTTCGCCCCGGTCAACCAGCATTTTCAGTGTGGGGGTCTGTACCCGCCCCACGTTCAAGGTCTTGTGATACAGGCAGGAGAAAAGGCGTGTCGCGTTGATACCAATGATCCAGTCGGCTTTTGCGCGGCACAATGCGGAAGCATAGAGCGCGTCATAGTCCCGCCCGTCCCCTAAGTCTGCAAAGCCCGCCTTGATCGCCGCGTCCTCCATTGAGGAAATCCACAAGCGGCGCATAGGCTTGTTACACTGTGCCACGCCGTACACAAAGCGGAAAATCAATTCCCCCTCGCGCCCAGCGTCGCAGGCGTTCACCACTTCGGAAACGTCGGCGCGGTGCATAAGCTCCTTTAAGGTCTTGAACTGTTTGCCTTTGTCGGCGGCGACGGTGTACTGCCATTCCTCCGGCAGAATGGGTAAGCTCTCATAGCTCCACTTTTTATACTGCTCCCCGTAGGCGGCAGCGTCCGCAAGCTCCACCAAATGACCGACACACCAAGAAATGAGGTAGCCCCCGCCCTCGATATATCCGTCTTTCTTTTCCTTAACGCCAAGCGCGGCGGCGATACTTGCCGCGACGCTGGGCTTTTCTGCAATGACTAACTGCACTTAAAAATCCTCCTTTCATTTTCCCGTGGTTTTCTTCTCTGTCAGCTTCTTGATACAGTACCCCACGCAGGGCGGCTCCCGGTTGTAGGGACAGCCCTTGCAGCGCGGGGGAATGGAAGCGGGCGGCGATTTTCCACGCCGCCCGTCGCCCGGTTTCTGTATCATCATTCTTTCTAAGGGGTTGTCGGTGAACAGGGTCATGCTTCCTCGTCCTCCGTTTCCCCGTCGTCCCCGGTTTCGTCGGGTTCCGGCTCGTCCTCGTCGTAATCGTCAAAATCGAAATCGTCAAGGTCTGTGCCGCCCTTTACGTCCTGTTTGGGCTTCATAATCTTAAAGTAATAGAACGCACCGCCGCCCCCGGCAATGGCGACGATCAGAAAGAGCAGCAGCCCGCCCGTGCCTGTTTTCTTCTCCTTTGGTTCCTCCGGCTCGCCTTGTTCCGGCTCCGCTGCCTTGCCGCTGCAAGCGGTCATGTTGTCTTTACAGACGGGGCAGCTTACATTTACTTTCCCGGCTTCGCATTTCTCCGTACAGTTGCAGACTGCGGGCGGCTCCGTGGTGGTGTTCCCGTCCTCGATCAGTGCCATAAGGTCGGCTTCGTCCACTTGATTGAGGAAATGCACGGTGTTTTCTCCCTCGTCGTCCCGGTCAATGAGGATATAAAAGTAATTGCCGTTTTTGGTCGTCACGGTGATAAGCTGCTTGTTGCCGCCGAAATCGTCAACCAGCGTCGCGTTCCCGTCCGGGGTGAGGTGTTCTTCTTTTTCGGGTTCCTCGTAGACAACGCCGCTGTCGTCGGTCGCGTCGTCCTGCCCCTCCGGGGTCTGCGCGTAGGCGGTGACGGAAAAGCCGCCCATGAGGATAAGGGCGGCGCAAAGGGTCAAAAGCATTTTAAGGGTTTTCTTATTCTTCATCTTCGTTTTCCTCCTGTTCGTCATTGTCTGCGCCGCTTAAAACGGGCGCGGGGGTCATGCCGGGGATTGCCCCGTTTTGCAGCATGGCGGTAAGCTCCTGTGGGGAAAGCCGCATAGAGCGCACAAGCTGGACGATCTGCAAATTCTCTGCTTCGGTTTTCTGCGCTTCCAGCCCTTTGAGCTTGTTCTGATACTCTGTGATCTTCTCGCGGGTCTTTTCAATCTCCCGGTTGATACGGTCAATCTTATTTGCTGCCATAATGTAAAACTCCTTTCATAGTCAAAAATGTGTTCAGTTCCAATTCATCAAGCCGTACCCTTTGATACAGCCATAGTCAAGGGGGTAGCTTTTTATCTTGCAAGCGTCCCCAGAATTGCCCTCGACGGTGTAAACGCGCTGCCCGTCCGTGCCGATTACAAGCCCCACATGGTCTGCGCTCCCGTCCCCGTCCCAATCGAAAAAGATCGCGTCGCCGGGGGCGATATTCTCATAGCCCCTCGCGCCCCATTGCCCCCGTGACTGGAACCACGGTACGCCCTGTGACTGGCACGCGGCAAAGCGCGGCTCGCTTTTCCCGGCTTGATTGTAGCACCATGAAACGAAACAGGCGCACCATTCCACGCGGCTGTTGAAGCCGTACCAGCTCCAATAGGGCTGTCCCCCTACATTGCCTACCTGTGACTTTGCCCGGTCTACCACGGCGGTATTTCCGGGGCGTGTGCCGTTTACAAGCTGCACTCCGCTTAAATCCTCCGACGGGTTCCCGTCCGGGGAACCGCCGCCGAAAATAAGGGGCTTGTTTCCGCTGGTTTCCAAGTACACCCGGAACATTTCAAGCTGCTCCGGCGTAAGCAGTCCCGGCGCAAGCTCGGATATGGGCTTGTTCTCCAGCTTGATATTGAGGATAAAATACTCATAGGGGACTTCCTCGGTGGTGGTTTCCCCGGTGTCCGGGTCTGTGCTTGTTTCTGTGCGGTAACGTATTTCCACTTCCTCCGTGAGAGTGAGGGTATATTGAAGTTCAAAGATACGCTGTATTTCTGCCTGTGCGGTTGCCGGGGTGTAGGTCTGTAAAAGCGCGGTCAGATAGGACGCTAATTCATGGGGGTTATGCCCGATACTGTCAAGGTCATAGCGGTACTCGTCATAACCGGGGTTGTCGCGCTCGATATTGTCAATCCTGCGCTGCAAGTCCGTTTCCAGTGCCGCATAGTTGTTTTCCACGGCGACTAAATCCGCGTCCTCCGACGTGTAGGAAGTCCCGACAATGCCGTTAATCATGCCGGAAAACATAGCCCCACAAGAGGACAGCGCGGAAGAAATCATAATGAAAAGCAGCAGCGCACCTATGGCGATACATACGCCCGCCGGGTGTCGCCCGACAAATGCGATTGCCTTTTTGGTTCCCTCGGCGGTCTTTTTGGCGGCTTTTCTTGTGTTCTCCGCTGCGTTCTTGACAGACTTTGCGCCCTGTGCCTTGACAGACTTTGCATACTGCTTTTTGATACGCTGCTTCTGCATATACCGGGAGAATGGATTTGACGCGGCGATCTGCGGGTTGTCATGGAGTGCCTTTTGGTAGAGATAGTTGGCGTTTGCTTTCTGCGCCGCCTTTTCAGCCTTTGCCGCCGCCCGGTAGGGTTTGAGCTTATGGCTGCGGTAGCCCTCCTTGACTTTCCGCGCCCCGTACTTCGCGGCTTTTTCGGCGGTTTCCTCGGATTTGTGCGCACCCTCCACGCCGGAATTGTCCTTTTCCACGGAATGTACCTTGTTATGGACGAAAATACCCGCTTCCTGCGCGGGGCGGGATAACGGGTTTTTATGTGCCTTGCCGCCGTTCATTGGCTTTTCCCGTTCCTCGAAACGTAGGCGGGTCTTGCCTTTCCCGGTGGCTTCGTCAAAGGTGCGTTCCCTTACAAGTTTCTTTTCCTTTGGGATTTTCGCCCTTGCTTCGTCCAGCCTGTCAGCGGCTTTGTCGGATTTCTTGATATAGGGTTGCAGCTCCGGCGTTGCCCGTTCTTCCTCGGTGAATTGCAGCCGGGAAGTGTGGGCGCGGGCTTCCGCTTCTGCCTGTGCTTTCCGTGCCGCTTTTTTGCTGGCTCTGCGGGTGTGCGCCCCGTCGATATGCTCTAAGACGCGCTCGGCGGCTCCCGTGTCCTGTGCGTCTTCCGTCCCCGGCGCATGGGGCAGGGGCGGCGCATTGGGGGATATGTCCGGCGCGGGATTGCCCGGTATGGGCTGGGCTGCCTGTGCGTCCTGTGCTGCCTGTTGCTCCGGCGTTTTCAGTAAGGCAGCTTCCCGCGCCCGTTTGCTGATACGCTTTTGTTTCCCGGTCGCCGCGTTTACCTCGATAGCCCCGTCGCGGCTCATTTTCTGCGTGATCTTGTCGCGGGCTTTGTACTGCTTCATGGTGGTTCACCTCCAAACTGCGCCCCAAGAGGGCGCAAGGCTGATAAAATAATCTGCGGGTTACGCGCCGCCCACTTCCTCCGGCTTTGTCGTCATAACACGGTACAGCTCGGTATCTTTCGGGAAACGGTCTACAAAGGGCAGAATGACATTTCCATAAAATAAAAGCCCCTCGCCCGCTTCGGAATGGGTGACATAGCTCATTTGCTGCGGGGAGATGTTGAGCTGCTTTGCAAGGATAGCCCGGTCGCCCGCCGCTTGATTGAGCATGAGGACAAAATCGCTGTTCTCAAAGATATTTTCCACTTCCCGGCTTGCCAAAAGGTCTTTGACGTTCTGCGTGATCGCGGTGGGTATGCCGCCCCATTTTCTGAAACGCTTCCAAATCTCCACGGAATAGGCGGCGGTCTGCTCGTCTTTCAGTAACAGGTGAAATTCGTCCATAAAATACCGCGTGGATTTCTTCGCCGCCCGGTTCACGGTGACGCGGTTCCACACTTGATCTTGAACAATCAGCATACCCAGCTTTTTGAGCTGCTTCCCAAGCTGTTTAATGTCAAAGCAGACAAGGCGGTTGTTAAGCTCTACATTTGTCCTGTGGTTAAAGACGTTAAGGCTCCCGGAAACGTAAAGCTCCAATGCCGCCGCGATACGCGCCGCTTCCGGCTCCGGCTGCTTCAAAAGCTCGTCGTAAAGGTCGCCCAAAATCGGCATTTTTTCCGGGTCGGGGGCTGCAAGGAAAGGACGGTACACGTTCCTAACAGCGCGGTCAATGACGGTCTTATCCACGGGCTGCAAGCCCTCCTTGCCGCCGACGATCAGCTCACAAAGGGAGAGGATAAAATCGCTTTTCAGCGCAAGCGGGTTGTCGTCCTCGGAATAGTTGAGGTTTATATCCATAGGGTTGACGTAGTGCGGGCTGGTGGGGGAAAGCCTTATCACCTGTCCCTGTAATCTTTGCACAAGGGGGTAATACTCGGCTTCGGGATCGCAGATAATAATGTCGTCGTCCGTAATGAGGAAAGCGTTTGTCATTTCCCGCTTTGCCGCAAAGGATTTTCCGCTTCCCGGCGTTCCCAAGATTAAGCCATTGGGATTTTTAAGCTGCTTGCGGTCGCAAAGTATCATGTTGTTACTAAGGGCATTTAAGCCATAGTAAAGGCTTGCGCCCCTCTGAAAAAGCTCCTGCGTGATAAAGGGGATAAAGATTGCTGTGCTGGAAGTCGTCAAGCCCCTTTGAATGGGGATAAGGTTCTCACCGATAGGGACGCTTGACATTAGCCCCGCTTCCTGCTGGTAGTCAAGCCGGGTGAGGGCGCAGTTATATTTCTGTGCAATCCCCGCCGCCGCGAAAATGTCATTTTCCAGCTTTCTTTTTGTGTCCGCCATGTTCACCACAAGGAACGTCAAGAGGAACATTCTTTCATTGTGGCTCTGTAAGTCCTGCAAGAGATTTTTCGCTTCGCCGCCAAACGTGGCAAGGTCGGACGGGATTATATCCATGTCGTACCCTGCGCGGACGGCTTTCTTCTGTTCCTCGATTTTCATTTTGTCAAGGTCGGTGATTTTGCGCTTGACCGTCTTAATGGCTTCCGTCTGGTCGATACTGTGGATATGTAAGTTTACAATCACGCCCGTTTCAAGGTCTAACATATCCGCTAAAATGCGGTCGTTTAACTCCGGCGCAAGTATCTGTAAGAACGACACCGCGCCGATCTTGCGCCCCATGCGGAAATACCGCCCCTCGCCAAAACGGAATGAGGGCGGGGCGATAAAGTCCTTTGTGGTAAGCCCGGACGGGGCAAGCCATGAAAAATCAAAATGAAACGGCTCCCCCTCCGGGTGGAATACCCCGTGCATGGTCTGTAACCGTTCATAGCCTGTCTGCGGGCGGGCAGATACCCCCAGCACCTTGAAATTGTTCAGTATGTCCGTTTCGATACGGGAAAGCCGGGATTTTGCCGCGCTCATGTTGTCCGCTTCAATACTGAACGTGATATATTTGTGCTTCACAAGCCCGTTGTTTCCTTTGGAAAGCTGGCTTTTTAACATATCCCCGTATTCGGTGCGGATAGAGTTGAAAGCGTCGTCCTGCGCCGGAATGTTGATTGCTTTTTCCGCTTCCTCCCGCTGCGTCCCTTGATTGATGAAAGAGAGCTGCACCGATACGGAAGCGTCAAAGTAGTTGAGGAAGTCACACCAGTTTTCAAAAATGGCGGTCTTGTCGTCTGCCTGTGCAAGCTGGTAGTTTATATCCTCGTAGACAATGCTCTTGCTGTATTTCTTTTCCGTTATCCGGCATATCCCGTCCGGGTACAGGTTGATGTAGGGGATTGTCTGCTGGGCGGTGTGCGCCTTTCCGTCCCCCTTTGCCTGTCTGATTGCGGCGGCGATCTGTTTCTTCTCGCTGCGGGTCAGTTTCCGCTTCGCCTTAGTTCCGGGGCTTTTTCCCGGTGCGCCGCCTTTGGTTGGTTCCTTTGACAATCGCTGATACCTCCTTTTCCAGTTTCCGCTGCCTTTCCAAGACAGCGTATAGATTTTGTGTCTGATAGGGTCGCTCCTTTGGTCGGACAAATTTTGTCTGTATGATGTTTTTCACCACGGTTTCAAGGGGCTGTCCGTGTTTCTCGTACATTGCCATGAGGAAGCAGGGCAGCATGACGACAATCATCACAAATGCCGCCGCGCTGGTTCCCGCGCTGTCCTTTAGCAAGAAAAAAAGCGGCAAGCCTGTAATGAGTGCTGCCGCGAAACAAACGATCTGCCGCTTCGTGAGGTTGAAAGCGACTTTTGTTTTTATCTTTGATAAATCCTTTGGTACGGGTACATACGCCATACCGAAAACCTCCTTTCCGTCAAAGCTCTATGCTGTTCTTTGTTTCATTCCCCCATGTGTCCCAGCCCGCCGTTTCCTGCCTTGCGAAAAGCTCTATCCGGGGAATGTCGCCCATAAGGGCAATGATTTTTTCCCGCGTTATGTCCGGCTTTTTGCTGTGCTGCTCTATGGGGGAGATAATGAACTGATGAATACCCGCCGATTTTCTCTTTGGGTGTCCCCGTGTGGCAAACAGGCAGAGTTCCGCGTTTCCCCGCGTCCAAAATCCCAAGCCGTAAAACCATGTGTAGGACTTTTTATTGAGTTTCAGCCATACAAAGGCGGCGGTCTTATAGGTAAAGCCCCAAGCCTTGATAAGCCGCAGGGCTTCGGGAAGCTGGGGGAATGTCGCCCACAAGAAAAGTGCGCTGTCCTCTGCCGCAAGGTCAGCCACGGGGAGCGCGCAAAGTTCTTCTATGCTCATGGTCGGGTAGTGGTGTTCTGCCGCGCCGGAAAGCCGCTTCTGTGCGTACTTCCACGGGGGATCGGCGTAGATTATGCCGTATTTCTTTTCAATGGTGTTTCGTCCCTCCTTCCGTGTGCTTCCTTTTAAGCCCCATAAAGGTAATCAAGGCAAAGGTCAAGTTTTGCCCTTTGCCTGTCCCTATTCTATGGGTTCCTCCCGCGTCAAGGTCGGGTCGTATTTTCGCCGCTTCGCTCTGAAAATCTCCACCCTGCCCTTGACGCGCCTTTAGTGTGCTGAAAAGATTGACTTTGCAAGTGCGCCGGACTTGAACAGGGAAAAGCAGAGGATCACCGTATAGGCAGCAAGGGAGAATATCGCGCTGTGTAGGTTGTCTGCCACTGTTATGTTGTTCACCAGCACCGCGTAAATGCCGACGCACACCATAATGAGGAAGCCTTGAAAGCCGATAGCGAACAGGGCTTTTAAGTAGTTGTTGCCGATCTGCCCCCACTCTTTATTTGTCATTGTTGCAAATGGGATAGGCGACACGGAACAGTAAAGGTAAATTTCTATCATTCTGCCGTAGAGGACAACGGTTATCAGTACGGACATGATTTTCATGCAAAGGCTCACAAGGCTTGTTTCCATAACCAGCAATAAAAGTTCGGGGATTTCCATTGCGTCAAGCCCCTCCTGCATGGAAGCAAGGGCGGCGGCAACGTCAATTTCTGTGCTGCCGCTTATCACCCCCGCCGCGCCGGAAACGACGTGCTGCGCAACGTCAAAGACTGCCATAGTAATATCAAAGGTGTGGGTGACAAGGTACACCGCCACCCACGCCTTGAAAAACCACTTGAAAAACATAAATGTGTCAACGTCGTGCATATTGTTCTTTTCCGTTACCATGCTGATTAGCTCCACGCATAGGACGTAAGTAATGACAAGCCCCGCTATGGGGACAATGACATTTTCCGATAATGAGCGTATCATGCTGAAAATGCCCGCGTTCCACCCCTGCGGGGTCTGCCCTACCTCGGCGGCGATTGTGCCGACTTTCTCGTTTACGTCCCCGAACATAGTTGACAGGTTCCCGTTAATGGCTCCTATGAGGATTTCCTTTATCCATTCCGTGATCGCGTCAAGTATGCTCTGCATAGGCTCTTACCCGCGCTTCTTAGCCGAACAGCCCGGAAAGCAGGGGTACAAGGGTCATGCCGATAAGGGCAACGCCGCCGCCCGCCATGAGCTGTTTCATGCCCTGTGATTTCGCGCCCGGATTGTCATTGCCATAGCCCTCCATGAGATTGATCACGCCCCAAATGCCAAGTCCGGCTCCAAGTGCTACAACAAGGGTCTGCAAAACGTCTACTGCGCTATTGAAAAATGCCATGAATATATCCTTTCTGCCGCGTCTGCGGCTGTCCGGCAAGCGGACAAAAGGCGGTCAGCGTATGGTCGCCGCCGCATAAAAAAACCGCCCTGTATGAAAGGCGGTGTCCCCACGCTGCGTAAATTCTGCGGCGCGGCGGTATTCAGTTGTAAGGGTTTGGGCGGTACGTCCCCCGGTAGGGGCGCGTACCATGTAGCCCGTGTTTACGTTTTTGATTTCCGATCAGCTCCTTAAAAAATTTTTTTGAATGACAGGTAGGAAAGGGTCTTTTTCCGTAGCAGTCGGCGGTGTGGGAATGTGGGTAACTGGCTGCTCTTTTGGGGCTGTGGGAAACGCTGTTTGCAGGACGTGGGAAAGCCGCACTCTGGCTTTTCCATGTGCTGTGAATGGCGTTTTCCATAGCTCCATAGCCTGTTATCCACATTTCCACGGCGCAAGGGGCGCGTATCTCATGCCCGGTTTTTCTGTTCTTAACTGCAATCCCTCCTTTCTCCCTGCTGGTGGGTCAGCTCCATGTGCCGGATATAGCTTTCTGTCCCCTTAATAGCAGCGTCAACCGCCCCGGCTATAAGTAGCTGCCACTTCATAACCTCCCGTATCTCCATTTCTTTACTGATACCTTTCTTCATGGTCTGCGTCCTCCTGTAAATGCGCCCGGTTCTTCTCGTAAAGCCGTTCGCAATCCTTGATAAATTTCCGCAGGGCGGCTTGCCGCCGCTGTTCCTCCCGGATTTTGGGGTTGACAAGCACCGTAAACCGCCGCCTGTCAGTTCCGGGGTGTTCACTCATGGTCTGTGTCCTCCTGTAAGCCCTCCCCGTCAATCTCGTAGTAGTCAAATTCTTCGTCCGGCTTCACAATGGCGGGGCGGCGTTTGATGTGCTTCTCCATGTCAAAGGCGTTCTTCGGGTCTGCGTCGGAGAGGTACTTGTATTTCGGGTGCTTCGTTATGTCGAATTTATCCGAAAAGAACGGGCGCACCCCGCGCACCTGTAAAATGCACTTGCCCCCGTCCATGACCGCGATCTCGTCCTGCGTCATAAGCTCCTTTCCCAATTTCTGATAGTTCAGCCCGTGGGAAAGCTCCCGTCCCCGCGTTTCGGACGTGTTGAAGCTGTCTATGGTTTCCTTTCCTAAAAGCTCCGACATTTCTTTGAGCGTCGTTTTCTCCTTGCCGCCCAAGAAAAGGGTCGTGTCGCAGTTCCCGGTGATCGTGTCGGCGTTGTCCTTGTAGATCGCTTTTAGCTGGCTCTGTGACTGCAAGATGATTGAAGCGGAGATTTCCCGGCTCCTTATGGTGGCTATGAGCTTTTCAAACTTCGGTATCTGCCCGATATTGGCAAATTCATCAAGCAAGCACCGTACATGGACGGGAAGCCGCCCGCCGTATTCATCATCTGCCTTGTCACACAAGAGGTTGAATAGCTGGGTGTAGAGAATACTCACGACGAAATTAAAGGTGTCGTCGGTGTCGCTGATAATGACGAAAAGGGCGGTCTTTCTGTCCCCCAGCGTGTCAAGCTCCATTTCGTCCGTTTCCATTAGCTCCCGCAGCTCCCGAATGTCAAAGGGCGCAAGCCGCGCACCGCAGGAAATGAGGATAGAGCTTCGCGTCTTGCCCGCCGACAGCAGGAATTTCTTGTACTGCCGGACAGCGAAATGCTCCGGGTCTTTTTCTTCCAGCCGTTCAAACATGAGGTCAACCGGGCTTTGAAATTCCGGGTCGTCCTCGCGGGCTTCGCTGGCGTTTATCATTTCAAGCAGCGTCGTGAAATTCTTTTCTTCCTCCGGGGCTTCATAGTGGATATAGCCGATAAGGGCGCAGTAAAAAAGCCGTTCCGACTTCACCCAAAAATCCTCCCCGGATTTCTCCCCGTCGCCTTTGGTGTTGGCGATTATGGTATTTACCAGCTTCAAAATGTCTTTCTCGCTCCGCAGATAGGCAAAGGGATTGTAGCGCATGGACTTTTTGAAATTGATTGTGTTCAGCACTTTTATCCGATAGCCGCCCCGCTGTAAGAGCTTCCCGCACTCGATTAAGACAGTGCCTTTCGGGTCTGTGACAACATAGCTGCTGTGCATTTGCATAAGCGACGGTTTGACGAAAAACCTCGTCTTGCCGCTGCCGGAACCGCCGATCACAAGGATATTTTTGTTTCTTGCATATTTCGGCTGCTTCGGGCGGCTGTTCATGGTGAGCCGTTCCGTCTGTGTTAAGGGGATATTGTTCTCAAATACCGGGTCGGTGTACGGCTTTATATCGTCGGCGGTTCCCCAACGCGCGGAACCGTACTCAATGCCTTTGCGGTACTTCTTCGCGTTCTTGCCTTTTAGGTAAACGGCAAGCCGGATAATCACCGCCCCGGCAACGCCGATCAGCAGGTCGGCGGGGTGGAAGCTGGGCGCGGCACTGGCAAAGGCGGCGGTGAAGCCCTCCCCAAGATGTAAAATCTTTTGGCTTGCGTCCATGCCGGGGGAAAGCCGGACAGCCGCGCCCACCTTGTCAAACAGGTACACAAAGAGCAGATACGGGAGATTGAGGATAAGCAATTTCTTTACTTCCGGCTTCATAGCGATACCTCCCTGTCCTTGTTTTTGGTCTGCTGGCGGCTGGCGTTCAGCTCCTTTGCCTTTTCCCGGAAAGCGGCTAATGCCTTTCGGATTGAGGGCTTCTTATCCTGCGTCAGCTTCTTTGCGGAAAACTCCTTGAAAGCGGCGGTCAGTGCGTCCGCGTCCCTGCCCTTAAAGAATACAAGGTAGCGGGGCGGGGTTTCCGTCGCGTCCTTTTTCAGCGCAAAGTCGATACCATATTTTTTCGCTGTACTCTCAAAGGCTTTGATGTTGTCCTTTGTGATCTCAATGTTGGAAACGCCCGTGTTCTGCTTCATAAGCTGCTTTAGGGTCTGCTTCCCGTGGGGGATTGCCTGTCTGTCAAGCTCTTTCTTTGCCTGTGAGAGCAGCTTTTTGATTGCCTTTTGCAGCACTTCGGCGGTCAGCTTCCCGGTCTTGATATACAGGGCAACGGTTTTTTCGTTGATCTCGTCCTGCATGGGGTCTGTCCCTCCTTTCGGGGTAGTCTATGGGGCGGCGGTCAGATACGCACCCGCAGCCCGTTTAAGTCGTCGGCTCTGATACCCACCAAGTACCATTCCTGCGCCATGTTCATTTCAATACGGGTCGGCTTCCACTTGCCGCGTGTGAATACGTCGAAACATTCCCCGCAATGCAGCCCGCCGTAATAGCTGGCAAGGTCAAAGCGAATGTCGTAGCGGTCTGTGCGCTCGTCAAATACCAATGCTCCCGTCATTTTCTGTGCCATAATAAAATCCTCCTTTTGTGGTTGTGGGTGGTTACAGGCTTTCGCCCGGTTTGAATGAATAGGGGTCGTGCGGCTCCTGTGGCGCAAGTGCGCCGCTTGCCATGTCGTGAGCCACAAGGGACGTGTAATAATTGCCGATTGTGGACGGGGCATTGAAAAGCACCGCCCGTAAATACTGCTTGATGTTGCGGATTTTGGTTGTGTTCTCTTTCATACAGTCCAGCACAAAGCGGATATGTTCGCTGTCTAACTTCATAAACTTAGCTTTCACCAGCTCGGCGGGGTAGTCGTCCCCGGCAATGCGGATTGTCTTTCTCCGGGTGCAGACGGTTTCCAGCATGAGGTCAACGATCTCATTCAGCCTGTCCCCGTCAAACTTCATATCCTGTATGAGAATGTCATAGTCGATATTTTCCTTGATGATCTCCCGGTAAATCTCAAAAGCGGTCTGTGCTTCCGCTTCCTTTCGTTTCCGTTCCGGCGGCGCAGCCGCTTCCTGCTCCAAAGGAGAGGGGTTAGGGGAAAGGATAGGAATGGAATGGGTACTTTGTAAATCCGTATTTATTTTTTCTTTTGTTGGTAAGTCAGTTCTTTGTATATCTTTATTTAATTGCATTGGATTTTCCGTCGTCGGTTTACCCGGTGTCGGATTTTCCAATATCGGATTGCCCGGTGTTGGATTTTCCAATGTCGGGTTATCCAATCCCGGCGGGGTGTCGTCCGGCGGCTGGGGCTGTTCATAAATGGTGTATTCAATGGCGGTCATTTTGCCTTTCTCGTCCCGTCCCTGCCGCCGCTTGATATATCCGGCTTTTTCCAGCTCCCATACGGCGGTACGGATAGCGTCGATACTTTCCCGGTTGATCTGTGACAGCCCCGCAAGGGTGTAGTCCCAATCTTCGGGCAGGGAAAGCATTTGCGACAAAAGCCCCTTTGCCTTTAAGGTCAGCTCCTTGTTGCGTAAATGGTGGTTGCTCATAACGGTATAGCCCTTGTTGCGTTCCACTCGGAAAACTGCCATAGCTTCATCACTCCTTTGGTTGTGGATTTGTTACGCGATAGAACGCCATTTTGCCGGGGTTAGGTATAAATCCCTGTCCCCGGCAAAAGTGCGCCCGCAAAGCCGCATATAGCAAGGCTCTTTTTGCCCCTACTGCGTAACATGAGGGCATAAAAAAGCGGCGTTCCTGTTCTCCCGTGTTGGGATAGAGAAACGCCGCGTATGCGTCGTATTCAGTTTTCATTTATTCTTTCTCAATGCTGTGTGCTGGTGGCTGGGCTGGCAGGGTTCCGGGCGGTATATCAAGGCTCTTTCCCTCAAAAGTAGTAAATTGGTAGTAAATTCAGCTTGAAATCCTGCTTGTATGCCCGTAAATCAAGGCTTTTTTGAGATAATCAACCATTTTTTGATAAAATTTAAGGAAATATTATAAGGAGGCAATTTATCATGAAAGAAAAAATTTTCCTATCTTGTCC
>OJQY01000344.1_pt1 | contig 26531 bp, 29 predicted proteins | sample 1599091 | NCBI WGS metagenome assembly OJQY01 (sample SAMN03922524, study PRJEB24848) | human gut metagenome | isolation source: stool sample | host: Homo sapiens | place: Germany | collected 2010-02 | reverse complement strand
AACGCCTTATGAAATGTTTGTGTGCGGCTTGGTCTTTGTTGCCGCCTTGTTTTTAATTGCCTTGCTTTTTAAGTTTCTCTATCAAGCAATCACCCGCACAGGGAGGATGATTCGCTGATGTTTAAGATTTTAAAGGTCTATATCACAAAGTTTTTCTTGTTCCCCCAATACATCATGTACCATACATACGATAAGCTTATGTACTGGTATTTTTGCATGAGCAAAGAGTTTTTCGGCTGGGGCATCCACCTTTATGTCGGCCTTTTTGGTGCCGGAAAGTCCTGTTTTGCCGTCTCCGACGTTTACGCCATGTGCCTAAAATACCCGCAGCTGCACGTGCTGACCAATATTAAGTTGACAAACTTTCCGGAGCATACAAGGATTCTACGGCTTGAAACCGCGCAGGACATCCTAAACGCCCCGCGCAATACCGTTGTCCTTATTGACGAGATAGGCAGTATCTTTAATTCCCGCGACTTTTCGAGCGGAAAAACCGCCGTGCCGAAGGTCTTGTATCAGCACCTCACACAATGCCGCAAACGCAAGATTATGATTTTAGGCACAGTCCAGCGGTATAACCTGCTGGATAAGCAAATACGCGACGTAACGGCAGATGTAACAGCCTGTGTAAGCTCCCCGGCGCACCCCTTTACCCGCTATATGACCGCTTACAAGTACGACATCGACGAATACGAGATGTACCAGCAAAACCGCACTTATGCCCCCCGCATTGAAAATACCCGCACAAAAATACAGCGCGAACTCTTTAGGAATCTTTACGACACGGAAGAACTCGTTCAAGGCATGCTCAAAAAGGAATATCTGTCTGACGCTGAAATTCTGCAAAATCGTGACGATATTCCAAGCAACGCCCTGCCCCTCGACCGCAAGGGACAAATAAAAATTAGACACAGAAAGCAGGTGTAATAATGAAAAAGCTAGGTGCCATCGAATGGATTTTAATTATTGTTGCTGTCCTGCTCTTTGCAATCTCTCTCTGCGTCCGCACAACCGAGGCCGCAGAAATCGACAGCACACAGCCGCCGCCCGAAGCTGACGCTGTTTCTCCCCAGCTTCTTGCGGACATTCGCGAAGCGTCTGAAAAGTTTCAATTCTGCTTCAAAACTGACGGGGATATTTATAAGCTTTTTGATGAATATTTCCCACAGTACAATGCCGCCGATTATAGCCGTTTTTTTGTAAGCATCCCCACAGGGTCGATTACCTTTTATTTTATCCCCAACGATTGTGTTTTTTCTGGCACAGCGACTACCCTGCGTTTTGACAAGCCGTGTCTAAGGCTCGTATATGGCCTTACGACGCAAACCTATGTTGCAAACGTAATTCAGCCCACTACTTACTTTTCCTCCGGCAATTCATTTTTCCGTAACGCTGACATCTCCATTGATGATGCCGTCGTGCTGCCGAAAAACATTGACTATTTTTACGCCGTCAATGTCGATACAACGCCAAAGGACGGAGAGCCGATAGACTATACCGACCATTTGGGTTTTATTATGGCGGCTCTTGTCCTACTCATTGTTTTTGTACTCATAATGCTAATTTGGAAAATTTGAAAGGAGGAAAAATCCATGAAAAACGCTAAAAAGTATGAAGAAATTAAAGTTATGACATACGCAGAATTTTTGATACATCGTGAGGTTATGTCTCTGGTAGAAGAATTGATAGATGATATTAAGATTATGGGAACTACGGATGATTTTAATGAGCTTTACGCTGAACGTTGTATTGCCGAAGAACGGTTTAAACATTTGGTCTCGCTTGCAGGCAAACGGATAAAAATAAGGCGGAAAATTTGAAAGGAGAAAAATATGGTAGATAATCTTTTGAGCCATCGGGAATATTTAGACCTAAGTAATATGCTAAGAAGTTGTATCAACCGCATGAATGTTACCAACGACCAGAATGAACTTTCTAAGCTGTATAAAAAAGCTGGTGATTGTTTACATGATTTATATTCTGCATCAGAATGTAGAATCGCCGAAAATTCAAACAAAGATAAATAGAGATGGTGCAGAAAAGGGGCAAAGGGGTGCGCCCGCAGGGCGCGCCCCTTTACTAGACTAACTAACATAAAGCGGGCATTTTATTTTGGTGGTGTGAAAATTGGAAGGGAAATCATGCTATTATTTTACGAATGTAACGACCATTAAACGGTATGGTGATAAGATGCTACAGGTCAAAACAATGAATATACAGCGTCACAAATTCGATGATGATGAAATCCCTGTCTGGTATGAGGAGCGCGGAACGCCTAAAGTAAAATCAGTCCTTGCGACGTGGGAAGAAATGAGCGACGATGAACGGGCAGAATTTGAAAAAAGGCTTGCCCGATGGGTTGGTGAAAACTATGTGCCGAAAGGCTCGGTTAATGACCGCAAAATTTCGGAGAGCCTTATCCGAAGCAAGCGTATGATTTTTGAGTATGCCTACTGTAATCCGTGGGAATACTTTTGCACCTTTACGGTGGACGGCGCGAAATATGACCGCTATCAGCTTGACGCTTATCACAAGGCTTTTGCACAGTGGATTCGTGATTTGAATAAGCGAAAGGGATTAAGTATTAAATACCTATTGATTCCCGAACAACACAAGGACGGCGCATGGCACGAGCACGGTTTTTTAATGGGAATCCCTTCTGAATATCTCCGCAAATTCACATTAAAGGAAAAGCTTCCCTACTACATACGCTTTAAGCTAAAACAAGGTGATTTGGTTTATGATTTCCCCGCTTACCGTGAAAAGTTTGGTTTTTGTGACCTTGAACCCGTCCGCAACCATGAAGCCGTCGCAAAATATATAACAAAATACGTTACAAAGGATTTAACGCAAAGTGTAAAAGACTTAAACGCACATGTATACTACTGCTCGCAAGGCTTAAAAAAGGCCGAAAAAATAGCCGTAGGCCGCTATAACGGCATACCGCTTTATGACTTCGCAAATATCTATTGTAAATGCGGAAATTTTGCTTATTCGGAAGAATTTGAGGAACTATTAAAAGGAAAAATACAACCACTTGAACGTAAAAAGGATGAAGAAGATGAAGGTAGTCGAAGCAATAAATATGTTTGTAGAGGAACAGAAGTTTCGCGGAAACTCAAAAGAAACGATAAAAGATTACGGTATAAAGCTCCGTATTTTCTCGGACTTCTGCGGCAGGGATACCGATATAGACGATTTAAGCGTAATGATTTTTAAACAGTATCAAGTCTATCTAATGGAACAGCGCAATTTAAAGCGTGTTAGCGTACAATCCTATGCCCGTGACGTGCGTGTTTTTCTCCGCTGGCTTTACTTCGAGGATATGCTGGATATTGATATTAACCGCCTACGGCTTGTAAAGAGCCAAAAAGATGTAATACAGCCCCTAAACGACTTGGAGAGTAAGAAGTTGTTGAATATGTTTGATGAAAGCGTATGGCTGGATTTACGCAATAAATTGATGTGTATGCTCATGCTCGACTGTGGCCTACGCCGTGGCGAAATTGTTAAACTGGATATTGATGATGTAGATTTAAAAAATTGCACCATGCTTATTAATGGTAAAGGCAGTAAACAGCGTATAGTGCCTTTTGGCTCTACGACTTTTCACCTACTAAAGAAATATATTAAGTGTACCGCCCTTACCAGAGGAACCCTCTTTCGGAATCATGATGGTACACCTATCACGGATAACGCTATTAAAATGTTATTCTCCCGTTTAAAAAGGAAGTCCGGCATTACCCGGCTTTATCCCCACTTACTCCGGCATACGTTTGCTACAAATTACATCTTGAACGGTGGAAACCTTGAAGTCCTTCGTGTTCTAATGGGACACAGTACCATTAATATTACACAGGTCTATGTACATCTTGCCGCTCAAATGCGGATTATAAACGAGAAACATCTATCCCATGTGGATGAAATGTATAGTGCCTAAATTGTTTGTGCAAATTGCCTTTTCTCGAAAATCGATTTTGTATTTTACTCTACTTTTCGTCATAATAACGAATAAAAAAAAAGAACCTACCATAAATGATAGATTCTCTGGCGCGCCAGAAGGGACTCGAACCCCTGACCTCTTGATTCGTAGTCAAGCACTCTATCCAGCTGAGCTACTGGCGCAAAAATACAACTCAAAAAGAGCTGCTAAAGTATATTACCACATCTCAAATTAAAAATCAAGGGTACATTTTAATTTGTGAGAAAAAAGTAGGTTATCTCTGCACGCAACACATCCCCCGCTGTCAGGCATACTGCCCGCTGCGGGGGATTCCATTGTTATATAACAGTTTTTATTGCGCTTCAAAAAACGAGGTAAACGCGCGGTACGCCATATAAAGGTCAACCTTTGACGCAACCTCAAACGGGGAATGCATGGATAGCACGGGTACGCCCAGGTCAATAACGTCCACATTCAGGTTGGCAACATATTTTGCAATCGTTCCGCCGCCGCCCTGGTCCACCTTGCCGAGCTCACCCGTTTGCCAAAGGATGTTTTCCTTGTCGAGCAGCAGGCGTATTTCCGCCATAAATTCCGCTGACGCGTCGGAGGTATCATACTTGCCGCCGTGTCCCGTATATTTTGTAATTACGACGCCGTTGTTGATATAGCAGGAATTGTTCGCCTCATACACGCTTGCGTACGTCGGGTCGAACGCCGCGTTTACATCGGCGGAAAGGCATTTGCTTTTTGAAAGCACCCGATAGCCCTCTAGTCCCTCGCTTTTCGCCAAATCAAAGATAAAATATTTCATATAATCGCTCTGCATACCTGTGTTGCCGTCGCTGCCCGTCTCCTCTTTGTCTACCAAAACGGTAATCGATGTTTGTCTGGGAGTCTTGCAGCCAATTGCAGCCATCAGTGCAGGGTACGCGCAAATGCGGTCGTCGTGGCCGTAACCGCCGACCATACTGCGGTCAAAGCCGATATCCCGCGCTTTATACGCAGGAACAAGCTCCAGCTCTGCCGATAAGAAGTCAGCTTCCGTAATTTTATACTGCTCGTGCAGCAGCTTCATGATATTGAGCTTCACAAGCTCGGATTCCTTATCGTCTTTAAACGGGCGGCTGCCGACGAGCACGTTCAGGTCCTCGCCCGTAAATCCCTTTGCCAGGGTTTTTGTGTTCTGCTCCTGCGCAAGATGCGGCAGAAGGTCGGTCACGCAAAAGCACGGCTCATCTTCCTTTTCACCGAGGCATACAGAGATTTTCTCCCCGTTTTTCAGCACGACCGTACCGTGCAGGGCAAGCGGAACCGCCGTCCACTGGTATTTTTTGATGCCGCCGTAATAATGCGTTTTAAACAGCGCCAGGTCGTTTGACTCGTATAAAGGGTTCGGCTTTAAATCAAGCCGCGGGGAATCGATATGCGCGATAGCAAGGCGTACACCGTCTTTGCATCCATCTGTGCCGATAACGGCAAGCATTATATTTTTCCCGCGGTTTATCGTATAAACCCGGTCGCCCGGCTGATATTGTTTTTCGCAGTCAAACGCCGTAAATCCTGCTTCCTTTGCTATTTGTTCCGCCGTGATGACTGCCTCGCGTTCTGTTTTTGCGCAGTCTAAAAACCTTTTATAACCGGTGCAAAATTCGTCCGCAGTTTTAATTTCTTCCTCATCACGTGTAGCTATTCCATTTTTTCTGTCAAGAAACAGTTCTTCCTTGAGCTTTGCTGCCTGTGATTTTTCTTCTGCCATTTCATATCAATCCTTTCCATGCTTTATTTTACCCTGATTGCGCCGTGTTATCAGAAACTGTTTTATAGCTGGTACAGCTCCTTGTATTTTTCACGCGCGTTTTCTACCTTAACCACATAGTTTGAGGTTTCGTTATAGGGAATCGTGTCGAGATGGACGCCGTCTGAAGAATACTGGCTATCAGAAAGCCAGCTGTCCACCGCGCCGAAGCCCGCGTTATACGCGGCGATAGCCGCCTGCTCGCTTTCGTAGCGCTCCAGCAAAAATTTTAAGAATTTTGTTCCGTAATCGATATTGATTTCCGGGTCTGTAAGCTTATCCGTTTCCATCGTAATTTCACCGTCGTAATAGGTCTGCAGCCATTCAAAGGTCGTCGGCATAATCTGCATCAGGCCCATCGCGCCCGCATGAGAACCCGCCTCCGGGTCGAACCCGCTTTCCGTGCGGATGACCGCGTATATCAGGGCTTTATCCACGCCGTAGCTCTGGGAGGCGGCGTTCACTTCATTTTGATATTTCATTGGATAAGCCGATTCCTGCAGGTCGTTCTGCGCATTTGAAAACGCATAAATCGCAACGACAATCACGACGGCAGCAAACAATATGGAAACCGCCGCTACTATAAAACCGGATTTTCTTTTCCTGCTCATCCTTCACCGCCTTGTTTCTTTCTAAGCTCCTCCGCCGCAAGCCGTGCTTCGTGCAGCACCATTTCCAGCGGCTGGGAGCCGTCAATCACCCGGTCGGACCGGGTAATGTAAAAATTATCGTCATATTGTGCGGAAAGACGCAGCCGCGCCTGCTCCTCAGTAAGGAAGTCACGCCGCATTATGCGTTCTATACGGACGCTTTCCGGCGCAATGACAGAAATCACATAATCGCACATAACGTCCGCGTTGCTTTCAAATAAAAGCGGCGCGTCGAATACAAAGTGCGCAACCCTTTGCTTGCGGTATTCGTTAACAAGCTCCAACGTCCGCAGGAACACCCAAGGGTGCACAATACTGTTTAAAAGCTTGGTCTTTTCACGGGAAGAAAACGCGTGCTTTGCAAGCAGCTTACGGTCGATTCCGCCGCCAGGCGTGCGGATATCCGCCCCAAACACGCTGCAAAGCTGCGTTACGCAGGGAGAGCCGGGCGCGACCACTTCACGCGAAAGGGCGTCGGCGTCGATAATCGTCCAGCCGTTTTCACGCATTACCTGCGACACCGTACTTTTCCCCGCACCGGTTGGGCCTGTCAGCCCTACGATTACAAAATCACGCAAGCTCCTTCACCTCAAATCCTGCGGCGCGTATCAGGCGGTTATACACTGCCATTCCAACCCCGTCCATGTCGGGGCAGCGCGCATATACGAGCGTCATCCCGTCGTCGTCAATCTGCCGAAGCGTTGCGAACAATACGCGCGCCTGGCGCAGGGTGTCCCATTTCGCGCCAAGCGGATACGTCTTACCCGCACGCAGCGCCGCGGCGTCTTCATCAAAGCACATACACGCGGTATCATCGTCCGCGTGACTGTTTACATAATCAATATATTTTTGGTCGTCTGCTTTTATTAATACAACGCGCGCTTTCGGTGCGTAATGCTTGTACTTCATACCGGGGCTCGCGGCCTGCGCGCTGTCGTCAAGCCGGTGAAGCACCGCGGCGTCCACGTCGATTTTGCCGATAACCGCTTCCATCTGCTCAAGCGTCACGCCGCCCGGGCGGAGCAGGCGCGGCCTGTCCCCTGCCAAAGTAATTACAGTCGATTCCACACCGACACGGCATTCACCGCCGTCGAGCACCGCCTCAATCCGGCCGTCCAAATCGCACAGGACATGCTGCGCCGTCGTGGGGCTTGGAATTCCTGAACGGTTGGCGGAGGGAGCCGCAAGCGGCGTGCCGCTTTCCCGAATCAATTCTTGAGCGAGCGGGTGCGCCGGGAATCGGATTCCGACCGTGTCGAGCCCCGCGCTCACCTCATCGGGAATCAGCTCCGATTTTGGAAGCACCATCGTCAGCGGCCCGGGCCAAAAGCGGGAGGCAAGAAGCCTTGCCTTTTCCGGAAAGCAGGATACGAGCCGTTCCAAATCCTCTATTTCCGCGATATGCACAATCAGCGGGTTGTCCATCGGCCTGCCCTTTGCTTTAAAAATTTTCGCAACGGCTGTGCCGTTGAGCGCGTCCGCCGCCAGGCCGTATACGGTTTCGGTCGGCATGGCAACCAGGCCTCCGTTTCGGATAATCTGTGCCGCTGTTCCTATTTGTTCCTTTGTTAATATTTGAGTTTTCATCATACGCCATTCTTTCGTTAAAATCAAAGAACGAATTGTAAATTTTTCCTTGTCATATCAGTCCGGCTGCTCTTTCCCGAGCTGTTTCGCGCGGTCTGCCGTAATAAGCGCGTCGACCACCGTATCCAAGCTGCCGTTTAATATATCCTCAAGCTGGTAAACCGTCAGTCCTATGCGGTGGTCGGTAATCCTGCCCTGTGGGTAATTGTAGGTGCGGATGCGCTCGCTGCGGTCACCTGTGCCGACCTGCAGGCGGCGTTCCGACGCAACCGATTCCTCCTGCTCCCTGCGCTTTGCGTCGAGCAGGCGGGACTTTAACACCTTCATCGCCTTGTCCTTGTTTTTATACTGGCTTCGCTCGTCCTGGCATTCCACCACGGTACCGGTCGGCAGGTGCGTAATACGGATGGCCGATTCTGTCTTATTGATATGCTGTCCGCCCGCGCCGCTGCTGCGGAACGTATCGATTTGCAAATCCGCCGGATTGATTTCAAGCTCCACGTCCTCCGCCTCGGGCAGTACGGCGACCGTGACGGTGGAGGTATGAATTCTCCCCTGCGATTCCGTTTCCGGCACGCGCTGTACCCGGTGCACGCCGCTTTCGTATTTCAAACGGGAGTATGCGCCCGAGCCCGTGACCATAAAGCTGATTTCCTTATAGCCGCCCAGCTCCGTTTCATTGGCGTTTAAAAGCTCCGTTTGAAAGCCGCGTTTCTCCGCGTACATGGTGTACATGCGGTAGAGTACCGCGCAGAAAAGCGCCGCTTCCTCCCCGCCGGCGCCGCCGCGTATTTCTATGATAACGTTGCGCTCGTCGTTCGGGTCCTTCGGCAGCAATAAAATTTTAAGCTCCTCAGAAAGTGTTGAAACCGCCTGCTTTGCTTCGCCGAGCTCCGATTCGGCAAGCTCCCGCAGCTCCCTGTCCGCGCCGCCCTCGTCAAGAATCTGCCGCGCCTCCCGCTCGGACAGCACGGCGTTTTTATATTCCCTGTACTTGTCTACAATCGGCTCTAAGGACTTGACTTCCTTCATCAGCTTTGCGTATTGCTCCGGGTCGGCCGCCACCGCCGGGTCGTAAAGCTTCTGGTTCAGCTCCTCAAACCGCTTTTCCAGTACCGTTAATTTATCAAACAAGCCTGTCATCCGCCTTTTCTTCGTAAAATTTATGAAATACGGCGGATAAGCTAATGCTCTTCTCGAATAATCTTTTTTATGTTCTTTTCCGCCTTGGAGCGCGGCAGCATGATTTGATGCCCGCATTTGCAGCATTCAATTTTAAAATCCATACCGATGCGCCGGACAAGAAACCGTTTTTCCCCGCACGGGTGCGGCTTTTTCATCTCCAGGATATCCCCGACCCTGACGTCCATGCACAGCGCCTCCTTTTCATCCTAATTAGATTTTATTATACCATTATATTGCGTGGAGTACAACCGGATGCTTCTTTCAAAAAATTTAGCGGTTTAAAGCAACAAATTACCGGAAACCTATTGACAAAATCCATTTTGCGTATTATGATGATGCAAACAGCAAATTGAAAGCGGAGGCAACGGTATGGAGCGCAGCATGACAAAACGATTTACAGGTTTTGTCGCTCTCAACTATTATTATGGTTGGGATTTTTTGCGTTGCCCTGTAAACAGGCAGTAAGCTTACTGTTTGAGTTGCCGCTTTCTTTTTAAAAGGCGTTTTACGGGGCTGAAAACCATTCAGCCCCGTTATTTTTTTGTAACAGCGGATTTTATCCGCACTGAAAGGACTGGTCATTCATGATTATCGTACTCAAACCGCAATGCAGCGAGGAGCAGCTCAGGAAGTTCAAGGAACAACTGACCGACAACTACGGCGTCAAGGTCAACACATGGAACGGCGTGCATTCCACCGTGCTGGGCCTCATAGGCGATACCACCGCAATCGATATCGACTATATCAACGCGCAGGATATCGTGGCAAACGTACAGCGCGTGCAGGAGCCTTACAAAAAGGCAAACCGCAAATTTCATCCGGACAATACCGTCATTACGCTGCCCAACGGCCTGAAAATCGGCGACGGCAGCCTGCAGATTATGGCGGGGCCGTGCTCGGTCGAAAGCAGCGAGCAAATTTGCGGCATCGCGGAAAGCGTAAAAAAATCAGGCGCAACAATGCTGCGCGGCGGCGCGTTCAAGCCGAGGACCTCTCCCTATGCGTTCCAGGGACTCAAGGCGGAGGGGCTCGACCTTTTGAAAGAGGCGCGCAAAATGACGGGGCTTCCCATTGTAACGGAAATCATGCGCGTGTCCCATATCGATATGTTTGAAAATGTCGACATCATCCAGGTCGGCGCGCGCAATATGCAGAACTTCGAGCTATTAAAAGAGCTTGGCAAAACCAACAAGCCGATTCTGTTAAAGCGCGGCCTTTCCAGCACCATCGAGGAATTCCTCATGAGCGCCGAATACATTATGGCGGGCGGAAACGAGCAGGTTATTCTCTGCGAGCGCGGCATCCGCACCTACGAGACGTACACGCGCAACACGCTCGATATTTCCGCTATCCCGATTCTCAAAAAGCTATCCCACCTGCCCGTCATTGTAGACCCGAGCCACGCTTCGGGCAAATCTTGGCTGGTGGAATCACTTTCCATGTCGGCAGTCGCCGCCGGTGCGGACGGCCTTCTGATTGAGGTGCACAACGACCCCGCGCACGCGTGGTCCGACGGCGCGCAGTCCCTGACGCCCGCACAGTTCGATATGGTCGCCAAAAAGGTCTTCAGCCTCAAGGGTTATCTGCAAAGCGTACAGGAGCCCACAGCTTACAAGGAAGAAAAAAAGGAAGAAGCGAAGGCATGAACATTGTAATCGCCGGGCTGGGCATTATCGGCGGCTCGTTTGCAAAGGCAATCAAAAAATACACAAGCCACAGGGTTATTGGCATCAACCGCAGTGAAGCGCCTCTTGAAAAGGCGCTCTCCTGCGGCGCCATCGACGAAATCGGGAATACTCAGTCGCTCGGCAGCGCCGACCTGATTATTTTAGGCATATATCCGGCCGCCGCGGTAGCGTTTATAGAAAAAAACGGGCGCCATATCAAAAAGGGCTGTATTGTGGCCGACACCTCCGGCATTAAATCCGCCGTCTGCCCGCAGATGACGGCACTGGCGGAAAAATTTGACTTTACGTTTGTAGGCAGCCACCCAATGGCGGGCAAGGAAAAAAATGGGTTCGACGTTTCGGACGCCGATTTGTTCAAGGGCGCCAGCTTTATTGTGGTCCCGTGCGGCGCGCCGCGGGCGGCGGTCGATACGCTTGCCTCCCTTGCGCTTTCCATCGGCTTCGGCGGTGTGCGCATAACCGACCCGCAGGAGCACGACCGGATGATTGCGTTTACGTCGCAGCTTCCGCATGTGCTCGCCTGCGCGTATGTATTGAGCCCGCAGTGCAAAAACCACAACGGGTTTTCGGCGGGCAGCTACCGCGACGTTTCCAGGGTGGCAAACATCAACGCGCCGCTTTGGGCGGAGCTGTTTTTGGAAAACAGGCAGCCGCTTAGCGCAGAGCTTGATTTGCTGATACAGAACATCAGCGCCATACGCGAGGCAATAGACAACGAGGATAAGGAAACGCTTACCGCTTTGCTTGAGCGGGGCAGGAAGGTAAAGGAGGCGCTCGGGGAATGAAAACGCTCCATGTAAAAACGGGACGCCCTTATGATATTCTGATAGAAAACGGGATTTTAAAGGATTGCGGTGCCCATATTAGAAAATGCTCACGCGCTGGGCGCGCCATGATAATTTCTGACAGCAACGTGTTCCCGCTCTACGGAAATGCCGTGTCCGACTCGCTTTCCTCAAATGGTTTTGCTGTATACACACATGTTTTCCCGGCGGGCGAGCAATCGAAACGCCTTTCCTCCATTGAGGCGATGTACACGGCTTTGGCCGGAAACGAATTTACGCGCGGCGACCTGATTGTGGCGCTCGGCGGCGGCGTGGCGGGCGATATGGCGGGCTTTGCCGCGGCAAGCTATCTGCGCGGTATCGACTTCGTTCAGATTCCCACCTCGTTGCTTGCGCAGGTAGATTCCTCCGTCGGCGGTAAGACAGGCGTGGATATTGCGGAAGGAAAGAACCTGGTCGGCGCGTTCTGGCAGCCAAGGCTCGTACTCATTGACCCTGACACGCTCTCCACTTTACCGCCGCGTTTTTTCTCGGACGGTATGGCGGAGGTTATCAAATACGGATGTATCAAAAGCCTTTCTCTTTTTGAGCAGCTTGAGCGCTGCGATATAAAAAAGGAAATCAACGATATTATTTTTAGGTGCGTCGACATCAAGCGCGCGGTCGTCGAGCGCGACGAGCACGAAGCAGGCGAGCGGATGCTTTTAAACTTCGGCCATACGCTCGGCCATTCCCTTGAAAAGCTTTATCATTACACCGGCCTTACCCATGGCGAGGCGGTGGCGGTTGGTATGGTGATGATGACGCGCGCGTCCGAGCACGCGGGTATGACAAAGGGAGGAACCCTTGCCCGCCTTGTCCCGCTCCTCAAAAAATACGGGCTGCCTGTAAGCGACCCCGCTGACTGCAAGATGGCCGCAGAGGGTGCGTTTACAGACAAAAAGAGCAGCGGCGGCGGCATCCATATCGTCCTGCTGCATGAAATTGGAGACAGCTTTACGAAGAAAATAGCAAAAACCGATTTTTACGGTTTTTGTAAAATAAACGAAAAGGAGCTTTCCCAGTGAGCAATGTCGTCATTACGCCCGCTGCTTTAAACGGCAGGGTTACCGTCCCCCCTTCAAAAAGCGCCGTGCACCGCGCGGTACTGTGCGCCGCCATGGCAAAGGGTGTGAGTAAAATCCGCGGTGTGGATTTTTCAAACGATATCAAGGCAACGATTTCCTGCGTCCGCGCGCTCGGCGCGGATATTCAAACCGACAGGGACACGCTCACCATAGACGGCACGCGCCTGTTTTCCCAAAAACAGGCGGAGCTCAGCTGCGGGGAATCCGGCTCCACGCTGCGTTTTTTGATTCCCATTGCCGCCGCGGGCGCCGTTACCGCCTGCTTCACAGGCTGCGGCAGGCTCCCGCAGCGCCCTATTGGCATTTACCTTGACTGCCTGCCGGAAAAGGGCGTTTCGATGCAAACGGAAAGCGGCCTGCCGCTTACGGTAAGCGGCGCCCTCCATAGCGGCGTTTTCTCTCTGCCCGGCAATGTGAGCTCCCAGTTCGTCACCGGGCTTCTGCTCGCCCTCCCGATGCTTGAAGGCGACAGCGAAATCGTGCTTACAAGCCCGCTCGAATCGGCAGGCTATATCGACATGACTATAGAAACGATGGCGCGGTTCGGCGTAAACGTACAAAGGACCGGCACCGGTTATTTTATAAAGGGCGGCCAGAGGTATATCCCGCGTGACATGGTATGCGAGGGCGACTGGTCGCAGGCAGCCTTCTTCCTGGCGGCCGGTTCGCTCGGCGGCGGCGTAACGGTGGAAGGCTTAAACCTTTCCTCAGCGCAGGGCGACCGCATGTGCGCACAGCTTTTTGAGCGGTTCGGCGCTAAAATTACATACGGGAAAAACAGCGTGACCGCCGAACAAAGCGCCTTGCGCGGAATCCAAATCGACGCAAGGCAAATTCCCGACCTCGTACCTATCCTCGCCGTTACCGCGGCGTTTGCCGGCGGTACGACCGTGATTACGGGAGCCGGGCGGCTGCGCATTAAGGAAAGCGACAGGCTTATGGCCATAGCCGACGGGCTTTCCGTGCTCGGCGCAAGCATAAAAGAAACAGGCGACGGTTTAATTATCACCGGCGTTTCCTCCCTTGCCGGCGGAATTGCGCAGGGCTATAACGACCACCGTATCGTTATGGCGCTTTCTGTCGCCGCAATAAAAGCGGACGGTTTGGTTACCATAACAGACAGAGAGAGCATCGGCAAATCGTATCCCGCGTTTTTTGAGGATTACAACGCGCTCGGCGGCAAAGCCGCATTTGAAGTGGAATAAAGGAGAGAACGATATGTCATCAAGCTGGGGCGAACAGGTTAAAATCAGCATCTTTGGCGAAAGCCACGGGGAAGGCATCGGCGTGGTAATCGACAACCTGCCCGCGGGGCACAAAATCGATATGGAGCAGGTACGCAGCTTTATGGAACGCCGCGCCCCGGGACGGGATAAATTCTCTACCCCGCGACGGGAGGACGACATCCCGCGCGTGCTGTCCGGCATGCTGCAGGATACCACGACGGGCGCGCCGCTGTGCGCCGTGATTGAAAATACAAACACGCGCTCAGGCGATTACAGCAACCTGCTTGCAAAGCCGCGCCCGGGACATTCGGACTATCCCGCGTTTTTGCGCTATGAGGGCTTTAACGACATTCGAGGCGGCGGGCATTTTTCCGGCAGGCTGACGGCCCCGCTTGTGTTCGCGGGCTCGCTGTGCCGCCAGATTTTAGCGGAGCAGGGAATAAAAATCGCGTCCCACATCAGCCAAATCGGCCAAATTACGGACCAGCCGTTCAACCGGCTGGCAATTGAAGACGGCTTGATTGCGTCGCTCAATAAATCGCCGTTCCCGCTGATTGACAGGTCGGTAGAGGCTCCTATGCGCCATTACATTGAACAGGCGCGCATGAGCCAGGACAGCACGGGCGGTATTGTCGAATGCTGTGCCGTGGGCGTACCCGCAGGGCTAGGCAGCCCGATGTTCGGCGGGGTGGAGAACGTAATCTCCTCCATTGTATTCGGCGTACCCGCCATCAAGGGGCTTGAGTTCGGCACCGGCTTTGGTTTTGCTTCCCTTCACGGCAGCGAAGCAAACGACCCGTATGCCTACCGGGACGGCAGAGTCGTTACGCTCAAGAACAATAACGGCGGTATCCTGGGCGGCATTACAAACGGGATGCCGGTCCTGTTCCGCGCGTGCGTCAAGCCTACCTCCTCCATTTCGCAGGAGCAGAAAACGGTTGATTTGACCGAGCAAAAGGACACGACGCTCGTCGTCAAGGGCCGGCACGACCCGTGCATCGTCCCGCGCGCGGCGGTGGTGCTGGAATCGGCTTTGGCGCTTGCGCTGATGAACTTGATTTAAGGGGGCAAAAAAATGGAACTCGACGCAATCCGGCAGGAAATCGACCAAATAGACGAGCGGCTGATTGCTCTTTTCAAGCAGCGGATGGACTGTGCCAAGCGCGTAGGCGAATACAAGCAGGAACGCGGCCTGCCCGTACTCAATACAGACCGCGAAAACGAGGTGCTCGACAGCGTGGAGCGCGGCGGCGGCGAATACGGCTATGCGGCGCGTTTGCTGTTTTCAAACATCATGGAGCTGAGCCGTGCCTTGCAGCACGATATTATGGGCAGCGGCAAAGAGATGAGGACGCTTTTGGAAACCGCGGAATATGCGCTTGAAACCGGTTCCCATGATATTAAAATCGCCTGCCAGGGAATCAAGGGAGCAAACGCGCATGAGGCCGCGCTCCGGCTTTTCCCGAACGCCCCGGCGCTGTTCTGCAAAAGCTGGAACGACGTGTTCCGCGCCGTGCGCGACGGCAAGGCCGATTACGGCGTTTTACCGGTGGAGAATTCGTCGGCGGGGTCTGTGTCAGACGTTTATGACCTGATTTTGAAGTACCGCTTTTACATTGCGGGCGCGCTCGACCTGCCAATCGAGCATGTACTCTGCGCGCTGCCGCAAAGCGAGCTTTCGGACATCGAGCAGGTCTGGTCGCACCCGCAGGGGCTTGCCCAATGCTCGGAATACATAGCGCAGAACAGCCTGAAGGCCGTCCCCTGCTCGAATACCGCTGTCGCTGCTAAGCTAGTACAGGAGGAAAAGCGTTTAAATTGCGCCGCCATTTGCTCACAAAAGGCGGCACAGGAGTACGGGCTAAAGGTGCTGCTGCGTAATTTCCAGAACAGCAGCGAAAACTGCACGCGGTTTATCGTCATTTCAAAGAAGCTGTATATACCAAAGGAAGCCGATAAAATCAGCCTTTGTTTTTCGCTGCCGCATGTAACCGGCTCGCTTTACAATGTGCTGTGCCGCTTTAGCTGCCACGGTCTGAACCTGACGAAAATCGAATCCCGCCCCATGCCGGGCAAAAGCTTTGAATACCTGTTTTATCTCGATTTTTCCGGAAATGTGCGCAGCGAGCGCGTAATGAATTTGATGTGCGCGCTTTCTGAGGAGCTGCCGGAGTTTTCGTTTTTGGGGAACTATAAAGAGCAGTAAAAAAGAGGGAAACCGTTAAATGGTTTCCCTCTTTTCTTATAGAGATTAGATACCGCTTGAATCGTTCAGTTCAAACAAATTCCCTTCCGGGTCCCTAAAATAAGTGCACCGCATCCCCCATGCTTCAATGTACTGCGGTTCGCCGAGAAACGGTACGCCCGCTTCCTTCAGCCGCAGGTAGTCTCCGTCCAGGTCTAGCGTGGGTATGACCGCTACAACGGTATCCGGCTGCCCGGTGGTGTTTGGCTGCTCATATCCTTGAAACATCGGCATGGCTTCTCCCGCAAAAATGGCGAAGCACGGCGGGGCGTCATTGCTTGTGGTAAAGGAAGTATATGGCCCGTTCCTGTCTCCCCAAACCGGAATCAAACCGATTTTCTCCGTGTAAAAATCAAAGCATTCCCCATAGTTTTTCCTTACCAAAATACGAATTGTCGTTTCATTGAATTTCATTTCTATAATCCCTCTCTTTCCGTTTAACCTACAGGTTATATTATAGAATTAAAATTTAGCTATTTCACTGTAAAAATCGGACATATTCGTTCTGTATTCCTGCGGCGTGATGCCGCATACGATTTTGAAATCTTTTACAAAGTGGGAAATATCATAAAATCCAAGCCTCTCACATATATCATCAAGCGTATTTTCCTTTATATTCAAAAGACCTATCGATTTGTTTATTCTCACAAGCCGGGAAAAGGCTTTCATGCTCATACCGAGATATAGATTAAACAGCCTGTTAAGATGCCGCGGACTATAAAAAGCATGATTTGATATTTCAGCAGAGGTCATGCCCCCTTCCATCTGGATAATCGTTTGAATCGCATGCGTGAGCTCCTCAGGGTATTGAAACCGAATACCTTGGATTAGTTTTCTTTCACATTCAAGCAATAATTGCTCTGTAGTTAACGCGGCGCTGAAAATGGTTCGTAATGTTTTATCCAAGGAATCATCAATCGACGAAAAGGGCACAACACTATCTGTCAAGTCCTTTTGATTTCTTTTTGTAAAAGGATAAAAACCAGCCGGTTGAAATTCGATAATAAAGATAACATTGCATTTATTCGCAGCGTCGCCTACCCTGCGCGGTTTTGTAGTTGGCCCAAATAAAAAACTATAAAGTCCAGTTTTATCTTGAAATAGAACAAGCGTAACGCTGCCGTGCGGCATAATGGTATAGTTATCGGATATTATGGTTTTATCAGGAAATGAAATGGTAAAATTCGATATTAAGCCTCTAAGCTGTTCACATGGCAATAAATAGGCAAAATTTTCTTCGCGCAGCAGTATTTTTCTATTTGCAGATATGTTCCTGAGGCTGCTTTTATTTATCATTGCTCCTTCATCCTTTTTTGTAATTATTAAAAAACCGTCCATACATATACTGATACAGGATAAATCCAAAAGGGAGCACGTATTGTTATCAGCAGCTAATATGCAAGCCTCTTACTCTTTGGCTGAAAGCTCACCATCCAAATACCAAAGCAAACAAGAGCGGCAGAAATAAGATTGTTTACATTCAAAATATCCTCGCCCAGCAAAATGCCCGACCAAATTATCCCGAACACGGGAATCAGCAGGTTATAAATGCAGATTTTACTGACCGGGTTGTATTTGAGCAGGGCCGTCCACAATGTGAACGCCGCTGCCGATACGGCCGCCAAATAGAAAAGCAGGCCCCACTGCGCGGCGCTGCTGTAATAAAGCCTGCCGCCCACGGCTCCGCCCGCAATCACCAGAACCGCGCCGCCGGTCATCAGCTGATACGCCGTGACCTGCATGGCGTTTCTCCCGACCATTGCCTTTTTACTGATAAAGCTGCCGCCCGCGGAACAAAAGGCGGACAGCAAAACAAACCCTTCCCCGAAAAAGGTGAAGCGGTCAAACGTAAGCCCGTCGAAATTGATAATGATGATTCCCGCGATTCCGAGCACGCAGCCGGAAACCTTGAGCGCCGTAAGCCTGTCCGTCCTGAAAACGAGCGGAGCCGCCAGCACCGCTATAAACGCGCTGCAGGCGGTCAGTACAGAGGTTTTTGTCCCCGTCGTATTCGCAACGCCGACGTAGGAAAACACGTATTGCAGCGCCGTCTGCACAAGCCCCAAAAATACAATGGGCAGCGCGTCGCGCTTTTTCATCTTCGGCGGTTTTTTGTTCATGATGAACGCAAGCAAAAACACCATAATACCCGCAAGCGCAAAGCGCTCTCCCGCAAACAAAAGCTTTGCGCCCGTATCCCCGGCACTCAAATGAAACAGTTGGTAGGATAGCTTTATAACGGGGAACGCCGTGCCCCAAAGCGCCGTACAAAGCAGCGCGCAAAGCGGCACACCCCATTTATTTGTAAGAATTGCTTTTGCTTTCATTCCATGACCCGTCCTTATTTGGGATAAAAAAACAGTACCTCAACCCAGAACAGCAGGTACGCTGCTATTTTAGAAGCAGCGCCCGTTATTGCCGCGGCGGCAGCTGTCGTCAGGTCCGCCCGTGCGGCAGCGGTAGCAGATTTCGTTTTCCAGAGGTTCCCCGTTAAAAAACGCGTTTAGGTTTTGAATGGTCGTCTGCGCAATATTGCGAAGCGCCTCATTCGTCAAAAACGCCTGGTGTGACGTTACGATGACGTTCGGCAGGGAAACAAGCAGCTGCAGCACATCGTCCTGAATGACGGAGCCGGAAAAATCCTCAAAGAACAAAGCCGATTCTTCCTCATAAACATCAAGGCCTGCCGCGCCGATTTTCTGTTCCTTGAGCGCCTTTAAAAGCGCCTCGCTTTCAATCAGAGAGCCGCGCGACGTATTGAGGATAAACACGCCGTCCTTCATTTTTTCAATGCTTTGCTCGTTGATGATATGGTGCGTGCTCTCCGTCAGCGGGCAATGCAGGGAAATGACGTCGCTTTGCGCGAACAGCTCGTCGAGCGTAACATAGTGGATATCGCGCCCCTCGGCAGGGTACGGGTCGTACGCGATGACGTCCATACCAAACCCTTTGCAGATGTCCATGAACACTTGGCCGATTTTGCCTGTGCCGATGACACCCGCTGTTTTGCCGTAAAGGTCAAAGCCCGTCAACCCGTTTAGGCTGAAGTTGAAATCCCTCGTCCTGTTATAGGCGCGGTGAATTTTGCGGTTGAGCGTGAGCAGCAAAGCCATGGCGTGCTCCGCGACGGCATACGGGGAATATTTTGGAACGCGGACAATATTTATCTTTTGGAACGCCGCTTTAAAATCGATATTGTTATACCCGGCGCAGCGCATAGCGAGCACCCGAACGCCGCAGTCATAGAGCGTTTCGATTGCCGCCTGATTGATGTCGTCGTTTACAAACGCGACTGCCCCGGTACAGCCCTTTGCAAGGCTTGCGGTATCCTCGTCCAGCTTATTCTCGTAGTATTTGAATTTAAGCGCCGGATGGTCCAGCTTTTCAAACCAAAGCTTGTCATACGGTTTCGTGTCAAAAAAAGCGATTTTATTCATAACGGAAGGCCCTCCTTTTTTTAAAACGCTACGTTTTGTCTTTTTTGCTAATAAAAATGAAAACAGCGTGATAAGCATTATTATACGCACTTTCCGGCGCATATATTATACGCCCGTTTCCTTATCATTTCCAGCATAATTGCAACATCTCAAGCCATACTATTATAAAAACAAACGCCGTTTTAAACGATATCGTTTACCGGGCTCCCATCCGCCTGCAAACCGCGCGTGCGCGTGAAAGCAAAATCAAGGATTTTGCGGGAGCCCTCCAACAAATTGAAAAGGAGCTTACCAATATGACCAAGCACCAGGAATTTTTACTCTGCGAAAAATGCGGCAACCTTGCCGGACTGATTCAAGACGCTGGCGTACCCCTCTACTGCTGCGGTGAGGAAATGAAGCGCCTTGTGGCAAATACCTCTGACGGAGCGGCTGAAAAGCATGTCCCGGTCGCCGACGTCGACGGACGTACCGTTCATGTCTGCGTTGGGGAAAACGAGCACCCGATGGAGGACGACCACTTTATCCCATTCGTCTATTTACAGACCTGCTGCGGCGGACAGCGCAAGTCCATCCGTCCCCACGAGGCGCCGCGCGTTACGTTTGCGCTGGCAGACGGTGAAACACCCAAGGCGGTTTTTGCCTATTGCAACAAGCACGGGCTTTGGAAATCAGAGCTTTAAAGAACAGACAGAAAAACACATCTGGTTTACTAAGAAAACGAAAAGCGATGAGATATTTTGTCTCATCGCTTTGTTCTTTTATTCGTTTACATAGTTAGCTATGGGCTTACAAAAGCCCTGTAAAGCACATGGCAGACGCCTTATTTGTCCATACAGCCCTCCCCGCCCATCAGGGCGGTGAGCTCCTCGATACGTTCCAACGGAAACGGCGGAAGCGTCAGAGGCTTTAACGCAATGGACATCAGCTTCATAGGGTTGTCGTCCGCCGCTACGCGGTTGGATGAAAGGCTCCCGCACCTGCGGCAGCGGTGAATGACTGCCCATTCCCCGTTTTTTCGCACCCAAACGCTCACAGGCTCCATGATTCCCCCGCAGTCCGATTCCCGGTCTCCGGGCTCGATGTCCACATGAAGGCTGCTAAGGCAGTTCGGGCAGTGGTTGCGGTGGCTGCTGCCGGCACCCTCCGGCACAATCTGCCGCCCGCACACCTTGCAGGTAAATGTATCGTTGCAGCCATGTGTTTTATAATATCCTTTTTGAAATTGTTTTCTTTTATTTTCCCGATTCATGGGATATTCCTCCTAAAGGTTTACATATCCTTATGGGAGGATTTGCGGGAATTAGTTTGCGCAAACCTCCCGGTTTGCTGCAATCTCCTTAAATATATTATTACGTTTCAAAAAAAACACTCCTTTTATCAATTTTAAATTAGAAGAAAATATACACAAAACGGCGTCAAACCTATGCTGTTTACTAAACGCCGGATTTGCCCGTCAGGTTACATAAATTCCTTTTGGAACCGTTCGATGATGTCAAAAAGCATTGGGTTAAGCCTTTTCAGCGCTTCGTTTTCCATCCATTCGGGAATCGCTCCATAAAACGCCTGCGCAATCCCGCCCGCAATGCAGGCAATGGTGTCGCTGTCTCCGCCGACAGAAATCGCCCGGCGTACCGCGTCTTCGTAGGAATCCGCCTCCAGGAACGCAGTAATCGCAACCGGGACGGACAGCTTCGTCCTGCTGGAAAAACAGTAGGTATCTTTGATGTCACGAAGCTTGAAATTCAGGTTATAGCCCGCTGTTTTTTGCACAAACCGCCTGATTTCACCCTTTGTTTTTCCGCTGCGCGCGAGAAAGATAGACCCCGCGACAGCCTGCGCCCCGCTGATGGCCTCTCGGTTGTTATGGGTGTAAAGGCAGCTTCGCTCCGCGTGGACGAGCACATCGTCGAGCCGGTCAAACGCAAACCCAATCGGGGCAATGCGCATGGAAGCCCCGTTGCCGTAGCTTCCCTGAACAAACAGCCTGTCGTCCTGCGCCCATTTTGCGAACGCTGCGCCATAGCCCGCGTCCGGGTAGCGCATATAATACCGCTTATAAAGCGAAGCGTATACCTTTGAGGTATGCTCCTCGGCAATTTCGTTTTTCTCTTTCAGGCAGAGCACCGCTTCCGCCGTCGCGCAGGACATCACCGTGTCGTCTGTAAAACGGCTGCCTTCCCCAAACATTTCAAAATCATCTGTTTTGACGTTGTTCCACTCATAGGCCGCTCCGGCAATATCGCCGATTACAGCACCCAGCATGGAGGCACCCCCTCAATTTTTTCCAACACATTTTAAATATGCTCCTCGTCATCCTCCGGCATGAGCTTTGGAATAAAGCGGTCGGCGAACTTATTTTTTCCGCGGCTTTTGATATAAAAGAACCCTATAATCGAAAACGCAACCGCTCCAAAGAAATTGACAATCAAATCCTTCATCGTATCGAGCAGGCCGATATCCAGGTAAGCGCCCAGCGTGTATGCCGTCCCGTCCGCCGTCCTGATAATGACCTGTGTAATGTCATTGACGGGAACCGGAATATTCCTGCCCTCCGGATGGAGCGATACGGATGAAAACTGCGTTAAAAACGTGTCCTTTTGCATATCGGTATGCAGGAGCATGTCGGCGCCGAACTCAAAGAATTCCCAGAGAACACCGATGGTCATGGAAAAGCAGAACGCCACGACAGCAAGGAACACGGGCGAAAGAAAAAATTTTGTGCGCTCGCTCCTGTTGAAAATGTCGACGAGTGAAAAGCCGATTGCCGCCATCAAAAAGCCGTTGATTGTATGGAGCATCGTATCCCAGCCGGGAATCAGCACATAAAACTCATTGATTTCCCCCAGGATTTCGGCAGCGAAGATAAACAGGATAATCATGACCTCGAGTGTGTTGGGCAGGTCGATTTTAAGGCCGCGCTCAACAAACGCCGGAATCATAAACAGGATAAGCGTCAGCACGCAGACAAACACATTTTCAAAGTTACGGTTGAGCGCCTGGATTACAATCATGCCGACGACGAACAGGCGGATTAGGATATAAAAAATAAATTTCCCTTTATTTTCCTTAATATTCTTTTTCACAATTACCCGTTCGATTCGTTTTCTCTCTTTATCCTTCAAAGCCATTACTCCTCCGCCTTATTTGTTCCCCCGTTTTTTGGGGGCGGTCAGATGAAAGCTGTCGGCGACCATCTCCATAAGGTCCTCACGCGGCACGCCCGCGTCGAGCTCCACTGTATTCCAGTGCGTTTTGTTCATATGCCACGCGGGTGTGACAGCCCGGTATACGCCGCGCCAAAAGCAGGCCTTCTGCGGGTCGCATTTCAGGTTGACGCACAGCTTACCGTCGCGTGTGAAAATCAGCGCGAACCATTTTTTGCTGCCCGCGTGCCGGACGACAATATGCTCGTCGGCAAAGGGCTGGTCTGAAACGCTGTTTTCAAAGGAAGTACAAAGCGCTAAAATATCCTGCCTGGTCATTTCTTCTCCACTTTATTATACGCCCGGCCCCGTCCTAACATGTTTTCGTTTTTACGGATAAAGCCCCGCCCGGAAACTCTTTGGTGGCTGCCTTGCCCCGGACGGCGGAAAATAACATCTCGCGTAGATTTTCTCCTGAACATATCATAACGCATTTCCGGGTATGAAACAAGGAAAACCGCCATTTTTGGCGGTTTTTCCAAATTTGGGGCAGCTATACCCCCTCTGTTTTCTATTGCGTATCAAACAAGAGAAGGCGCTTATCCTCCCCTTTGTTTTTTCTTCCGTTATATGCCAAGCAGCAGCTTTGCAATTTGGAAATAAACGAGCAGTGAAATTGCGTCAACCGCTGTGGTAATGAACGGGCTTGCCATGACCGCCGGGTCGAAGCCGATTTTTTTTGCGAGCATCGGCAGCGTACAGCCGATTACCTTTGCGACGATGACGGTCAAGATGAGCGTGAGGCAGACGACCGCCGCAATATGCATGCTTACCCGGTCAAAAAACATCAGCTTTAAAAAGTTGGCGGCCGATAGGGTAACGCCGCACAGCACTGCGACGCGGCTTTCCTTCCAAATTACCTTAGGCAGGTCGCAAAATTCGATTTCCCCCAGCGATATGCCGCGGATAACCGTTACGGACGCCTGGCTGCCCGAATTGCCGCCCGTGTCCATCAGCATGGGAATAAAGGCCGTCAGGACCACCTGAGCGGCCAGCGCGTCTTCAAACGAGGTAATAATCATGCCGGTAAACGTCGCGGAAATCATCAAAATCAAAAGCCATGGGATACGCTTGCGCCACGTCTCGAATACGCCCGTTTTCATGTACGGCTTATCCGTCGGCGTGATAGCGGCCATCATTTCGATATCCTCCGTCGCCTCTTCCTGCATGACGTCGATTGCGTCGTCGACCGTTACGATGCCGACCAGACGGTTCTCCCCGTCGACGACCGGCATGGCGAGAAAGTTATATTTACGGAACATATGCGCGACGGCCTCCTGGTCGTCCAGCGTGCCGACCGCAATGACATGCGTTTCCATAATGTCTCGAATAACGTCGTTTTCCTCTGATAACAGCAGCGTACGGATAGAAACGATGCCCACCAGCTTGCGGTTGTCTTCAATGACATAACAGGTATAAATCGTTTCTTTGTCGACGCCCGTCCTGCGTATTCGCTTAATCGCCTCCATGACCGTCATATCAGGCCGGAAGCTGACATATTCCGTCGTCATGATACTGCCGGCGCTGTCGTCCGGGTATTTCAGTATCTCGTTTATCATTTTCCTGGTATCGGGGTCAGCCTGGCGTAAAATGCGCTTGACGACGTTCGCCGGCATTTCTTCAATCAGGTCGACCGCGTCGTCGACATATAGCTCGTCAACGACCTCCTTGAGCTCCGTATCGCTGAAGCCAAGGATTAAAAGCTCCTGCATATCCTCGTCCATCTCGACGAAGGTTTCCGCCGCCAGCTCCTTTGGAAGCAGCCGGAACAGCAACGGAAGCGCGTCGTCCTCCAAATCGTCGAACAGCGCGGCAATATCGGCAGGGTTCATCGTGGTCAGAATATCTCTGAGGGTTGCGTATTTTTTCTGTTCAAGAAGCGATGTAATCGTATCCTGAAAGGTCACCGGATTCCTTTCCATTGGTCTCTCCTCCTAACTTGTACGTTTGGTATTAGGCAGAAGTACGACACAAGAACCGGCCAAAACAGTCAGGGTCAAAAAAAGCGGACGCGCGGGCGCGCACACCTTCTTTTACCGCCGCTTCGCCCGGGTACTGTGCCGCTGCTACTTCCTGCGTCCATCTTTTTTCACCCCTTTAAATTTAAAATTTACATACGAATTTATTTTATACCGAAAAAGAAATAATGTCAACGCCGTGTCCTTTAATTACGGCGGTTTTATCTATTACGAAAAATAAAAACAACGGTTTTGTCCCGGGTTAAAGAACAAAACCGCCATACCTTATTCAAACGCATCCATCCATTTGAGCAGACGGATACAATCGCTGAAGCCCTTACGGTAAATCCACTCCTCCTGCGTACTGTAAACGGAATTTGCCGTTTCCTCAAGCCGGCGCATCAGCCGGTAATCGTCCCCCAGCTTTTTTTCTATTTCATCAAACAGCTCATCGTACTCCGCCTTCTGCTGTTCGTAAGCCTGCCGCTGCTCGCCCGTGAGCTTTTCCTCTCCTGGGCGGAAACTGCAGCCCGCCTGTATAAACGCGTCGATAAATTCGTCAGCCATAAGGCGCCGCCTCCCTTACTATTATTCCTCTGTTTATGATATAGCCTTATTATATTATTAATAAATAAAAAAGTTTCAAAAATGTGAAATACCTTCATTTCTTTTAAGTGAAAAGCACAGGCAAATCTATTTAAAGTATTTCACATTGCGTCCTGACGAACCGGCAAACCTCATCCATCGGCAAAGACTTACCCGCGCAAACACACCCCCGCGGAATAAGGGAACCGAGCTCATACTGCCTTCCCTTATCGTAAAGCGCGCAGGCAAAATATTCGCGGCTGATGGAATCGGGCCGCAGCTGCTCATATTCTTGAGGCAGGGACAGGGCATACCTGTCAAACACGACCCCGCGCACGCTGACAGCGGGTTTATCTCCTGTAAACACGACGGTATTGTCCGAAAGCGGCAGCTCCATGCGTATTTTTTCCGGCGCGATTACGACATGGCAGCTCTCCAGGCACCCGATGCTTTTATGTACAGAAATAAAGGCGCCGCTTTCCTCCATGATTTCGTCCGCGCGGTCAATGTACGTTTTCATATTCCCGCTGACCGCGTTGATGCAGGTGGAAAACGGCAGCAGCAGGCGGAGCATTCCGTCGTTTGCGCCGTCCGGGTCGAACAGGCCGAGACGCAGCCGGTACGGCGGCAGCTTCAGCCGTGACAAAACCTCGAGCGCCGCGTTTTCCGCCATCCGGTGCATCAGCGCGTGAGAACGGTAACGCTTAAATCCCTTCGGCAGGGGAACAGCCCCGGTGTACAGCACTTCCTTTTTCCCGTTCCCAAGCTGCTTTTCAATTTTATCCCACGCAATTTTCTCCCTTTTCCTTGCATACTCCACATGAAGTACAGCAAGTGTGTCGTCTATTGTGCTCAGGGTTGAAACGGGCGGGTTCGGCCTGAAAAACGCTCCAACCTTCCCACACAAGCCCCTTGGAATTTCTTCTTTTATGGTAAGCGCCGTAATCATAAATATATCCTCCGATTTCCAATTGAGTATCATAGATATTTTTATGCCGGAAAAGAAATACGTATTCCGTGTGCAGCACAATAAAAAAATCCGCCGCGGCACAAAACTGAACTGCACCCCATTTGTTAGACAGTATGATATACTGAAAAACAAAAGGGGTGT
>OJQY01000340.1_pt1 | contig 26775 bp, 26 predicted proteins | sample 1599091 | NCBI WGS metagenome assembly OJQY01 (sample SAMN03922524, study PRJEB24848) | human gut metagenome | isolation source: stool sample | host: Homo sapiens | place: Germany | collected 2010-02 | reverse complement strand
TGTGTATAAGAGACAGGCCGTACGCAAAGCTTGCGACCCAGCTGTTCGGCGACAGGATGTTTATCGCGAACGCGACCGGCTGTTCCTCCATCTGGGGCGGCAGCGCACCGGCAACGCCGTACACGGTCAACAAGAAGGGCCACGGCCCGGCTTGGGCGAACTCCCTGTTTGAGGACAACGCCGAGTTCGGCTACGGCATGGCGCTTGGCCAGAACGCAATCCGTTCAAGGCTCTGCGAATATGTAGAGAAGATTGCGCAGGGCACCGATAAGGCCGACCTTAAGGAAGCCTGCGAGAATTACCTGAGCACCGTGACCGACAGCGGCAAGAACCGCACGGCGGCCGACGCGCTCATCGAAAAGCTCGAGGAAATCAAGGACTGCTCCTGTGAAGCGGGCGAGCTTGCTAAGAAAACGCTTCAGGATAAGGACTGCCTCGCTAAGAAATCCGTCTGGATTTTCGGCGGCGACGGCTGGGCTTACGACATCGGCTTCGGCGGCCTTGACCATGTCATCGCTTCCGGCGAAAACGTCAATATCCTCGTGTTCGATACCGAGGTTTACTCCAATACAGGCGGCCAGGCATCCAAGGCGACCCCGGTCGGCTCGGTTGCGCAGTTCGCCGCAGCCGGCAAGGCGACCAAGAAAAAGGACCTTGCGGCAATCGCCATGAGCTACGGCTACGTTTATGTAGCGCAGGTCGCGATGGGCGCCGACTACAACCAGTGCATCAAGGCGTTCAACGAGGCGGAAAGCTACAACGGCCCGTCCATCATCATCGCTTACGCGCCGTGCATCAACCACGGCATCAAGGGCGGCATGAGCAAGGCTCAGGAGGAAGAGAAGAAGGCGGTAGCCGCGGGCTACTGGAACTGCTTCCGTTTCGACCCGCGCCTGGCGGACGAGGGCAAAAACCCGTTCACGCTCGACAGCAAGGCGCCTTCCGCCAGCTACCGTGACTTCATCATGGGCGAGGTCCGCTACAACGCGCTGACCCGCGCTTTCCCGGAAAGAGCAGAGGAGCTCTTTGAGAAAGCCGAGGACTACGCTGCAAAGCGGTACGAAAAGCTTGAAAAGATGGCAGAGAAATAAACTTGCAGAATCCTTTTTAAAGGGGGCGGCGCTTTTGCGCCGCCCCCTTGCTTGTCGATAAACTGTCAGACCGGGAAAAATCGCGCAAGACAAGGCGGCAAGCTTGCAAATAAGCAAGTAATCCGTATGTATATGAGTGCAATTTGCAAGTGCGGCTAACGCAGTAAGCAAATAAGCATAGCTAATTTGCGGCTGCACGACTTTTTCGACGGTCTGGGGGATGGCGCAGAAGCGCCGCCCTTCTTTTTACTTTCGGCCGTTTCCCCATGTGAGAAAATATTTCACAACAATACAAACTCGTAAAAAATTTGTTTGATTTTACCAATAAAGTGTAGTATAGTATATTCGGGTGATACCCAAAAGAAGAGAAAAGAACAGTCAAAGTTAAACATGGAGGATTTAGAACATGAAGAAAATGCAAAAATTGTTAAGCGTTATCCTGTCGCTCATTTTAGTGCTCAGCCTGTGTGCCGCGGCTCCGGCAACGGCATCCGCAAAGCAGGATGACGTCTCTGAAGCGCTCTCGGCAGCAGTGGAGGGCGCGAACCCCTCAGCGGTTGTAAAATCGCTTTACAACATTATTACAATTGCGCTCACAATCGACGGGCTCGAAATTCCGCAGGAATCACTGGATATTATCAACCAGTCCCTGGAGGCCGCGAAGCCTGTCATCGAAAATGAAAACGCGACCGACTTACAGCTTCAGACGGCTTTGATGGGCCTTTTAAATGCTTACACCATCCTGTCGCAGCATATGCAGGAGCTGCCTTCCGATGAGATGCCGCCCCAGGTGATACTCATTATGTGTGAAACCCTGCGCATGATGCTCGACAGCGGCATGGCGGATACACTGACAGCGGATGAAATTGCTTTGCTTGAGGCCGCGATGGAGAAAGCGGAGGCAATCGCGAACGACCCGAACGCCACACAGGAGGATATTCAGAACGCATACATAGAGCTGATGGAAACAATCGGCTCCGTCGGACCCGATGTCCCGTTCGACCCGGACGCCGCTCTTGAAGAGCTTCAGGCCGATTTGGAATATCTGACAGAGCTGCGCGACACGTTCGGTTTTCTTCTTACCGAGGACGAGCTCGCACAGGTGAACGAATCACTCGATAAGCTTGCGGAAATCGCCGGCAAGGATGTAATCACGCAGGAGGATTACAACACGGCGTCGCTTCTCGTCATCGAGCTGTATGGTATGCTTTCCTTTAATGACCTTACAAAAGACGACCTGAAGCAGCTTATTGATAAGGCTCAGGAATATCTCGGCAGCGAGCTGTATACGCAGGAAAGCCGCGATGAGCTTGAGCTTGCGATTAACGACGCTCTGGCTGTTTATGACGACGAAGCAGCCAGCACAGAGGATATTTATATTGCTTTCTTGAATCTCCAGGAAGCGGTGAGCTTGCTGGAGAAAATAGAGGAGCCGACAGACCCGACCGAGCCCTCAGAAGCTCCTTCTGAGGACCCAACGGAAGAGCCGACCAGCGCGCCGACAGACGCACCGACCAACGCTCCTACCACTGCGCCGACTAACGCGCCGACAAATGATAAAAACGGAAAAGACAACGTTACCACAGGCGATAGCAGCACAGCGGCCGTCGCAACGCTTTCCCTGCTGATGCTCGCGGCGGCAGCCGTAGTGGTTGCAGTCAGAAGAAAGAAAGAATCCGTCTAAGCCAGGCTATACCGGCAGCACATATTGCCGGTGAAAAAGCATGAAGGCCAGACGAACCTATCCAACATTATGCACTTTAAGGGACTGGCGCAGCCGCACCGGTCCCTTTATTTATAATATATTGATTAAAAAAGTTGTGAGAATATATTTCACAACTGTAAATAAATACAAAATTTTGTTTGATTTATCTAATAAAATATTGTATAGTATATTTGGAAATTATCCAGGAAAGAAAAAGCAAGGGGGAAAAGGACATGAAAAAATCGCAGAAGGTTCTCAGCATTATCCTATCCGTCGTACTGGTTTTAAGCCTGTGTGTCACCGTGCCGGTAACCGTTTCAGCTAAGCGGCCCAGCACCTCGAACATTTTAGATTCCATAATCCGTAACGGACCGAAAAACCCTGTCCCTGTTATCAGCCTGTTATCCAACATCATTCCAATTACGCTTACTATCGATGGGCTTTACGTTCCGCCGGATTTCGTAGATATAATTGACCAAGTGCTTGAAGAGGCAAAGCCTATTATAAACGGCGAAGACGTAACAAAATTGCAAATCCAAACGTCTTTGATTAGGCTCACAAATGTTTACAATGCGCTGGCGCAGTGTGTAAACGAACGCCCTACCGACGAACTCCCTCCGCAGACACTCCTTATTATGTGCGAGGCGTACCGAACGGCGCTCAGCAACGGTATGGCTGGTGCGATGACTGCGGATGAAATCGCCCTGCTGGAAAACGCTATGAAGAATGCGGAGTCAATCGCGAACGACCCCAGCGCAACACAGACGGATATTGAAAGGTCTATGGAGGAGCTGATAGCGTTATTTAAGCTTGGCGAAGACCCGACTGACCCAACTAACCCATATGACACCGAACAAACGCGCCAGGAAATCCGCGAAGACATCAAGCTGTATACCGGTTACCTTGATTTGTACCGTTACCTTATGACGGACGAGGAGCTGGAAATAATGAACAACGTCATCGACACACTTTCCGGGATTCTGGAAAAGGACGTAATTACGGAAGACGACTATAATCAAATATTTTTCTGTGACGAGGCGGTGTACTGGCTTTTTTATAACGGCGAATTTTCCCTCTTTTCAAAGGACGACCTAAAACTCGAAATAGACAGGGCGCGTGAATATATCGGCAGCGGCCTCTGCCCGGAAGAAATCAAGGGCGGGCTTGAATCCGCAATTGACGCCGCGCAGCTTGTATATAGCAATGATGAGGCAACGAAAGAAGAACTTGTGGAAGCATATAACGGTCTTCACGAGCTTTTGCCTGAGTGGAAGGACCCCAGCAAAGACTCAACTGACCCCACGCAGGCGCCGACCGAGGAGCCTACCCCCGCTGACCCAACACAGGCGCCCACTAAGGCTCCTGTCTCCGACCCGACAAACGCGCCTACTCCCTCCCCGACCTCTGCTCCGACAAACACTGGGAACGGCAAGGGCGATATTCCGACCGGCGACAGCAGCGCGGCGGTTGTCATGACACTTTCTCTTATAATGCTCGCGGCGGCCTTTGTTGCCGCAAGTAAAAGGAAAAAGGAAACCATGTAGGTTTACCTGACCGCAACAGAACCGCCAGAAACGGAGGAAACGTAATGAAAAAAATAATCAGTATCCTGCTTGCTGCCGTTCTGGTGCTCAGCATGGCTGTAGTAGCTGTATTTGCGGCCCCTCCACAGCTGGACAGCGGTTCCGGCTACCGTGATGTATTGGGCGAATTTATCGCGCAGGCGGAACAAATTTTAACCGATAACGCGTTTGTTCCCAGCGACGCTGAACGTGAAGCTCTTTCGCAGTCCCTTGCGGCTGCAAAAATAGTATACGATGAGCCTTCGGCAACAGACAGCCGGCTGCGAGAAGCCGCGGATGGGCTCAAGGCGCAGATAGAGTCTCCCCTTGTGCGTTCCATGCTTGCGGAAACAGCGAGGATTACAGAAAACGCCCTGGATATTGCGGGCTTTGCGCTAACAAAGGATGTATTAGGCGCATATCTGCAGGCAATCGAACTGTTTCAGGGATATGTCAAACAGCTAAAGAATCTTACCCTGTCCGACTATGAGTATATGTCAAATGAATTCAAGTCCCTTACCGCCGAGGCTGACGCACGGTTTGCCCCTACTATGGAGGAACTGGGGCTTCTGCTGGGCAGGGGCGAAGCAATATCGCAGCAGCCGGAACGCTTTGCGAAGGACGGCTTCGATTCATTCCTCGGCGTATATCAGGCCGCTGCCGTTGTTTCAGATAAGGGGGAACAGGCTTCCCCTGAAGAAATTGAGTCCGCCTTTCGGCAGCTTACGGAATATGCATCGTACCTGCGCGACGACTCAAAAGCGCCGCACTACGGCAAATACGGCGACGTTACCTGTGACGGTTCCGTAACGCTTCCCGACGCGCTCCATCTGCAAAAAGCGCTTGCGAAAATGCTTGTGCTGACAGCGGGTGAGCAGAAATACGGCGATGTGGACAGCGACGGAAAAATTTCCGTCTACGATGTATTGCTCATCCAGCAGTACATTGCAAAAATAATCGACCGCTTTCCGGCCGAACCTGTTTTGGGGCCGGATGATATTGAGGATACCACGGTAGACGACGTCCCATTTGCGGACTGACGCCAAAAATTATGCCGCCCTTCCCACAAGAGGAAGGGCGGCTGTTTTTAAGTTTACGAGACCGCCTGCGGCTGTTTTTGCAGATGGTAAAAATGCTTGAGCACATCCCGCCGTGTGACAATTCCCATAAAGGCGTCTCTGTCGTCGGTAACCGGTACAAAGTTTTGATCCATTACCTTGAGTAAAAGCTCCTCCATTGTGGTCGTAATTTTAACGGAAGGATTCCAACCCTTCTTAAGAATATCGCGCACAAAAAATTCTTCCTGCTGCCTGATTTCAAAGGAATCCCTCTTGAGCATATGCCATAGGAAATCGCCTTCCGTCACCGTGCCGGCGTAGGAGCCGTCGCGTGTAATCACAGGAATTGCCGTATAGCCGTGATAACGCAGCTTCTCAAGCCCTTGGCGCAGAGTGTTGTCGTCGTATAGGAAAGATACATCACACTTCGGTTTTAAAAGCATGATTATGTTCATTCCGTAACCATCCCTTTCATATTTTTTGGCCCTGTTGGCCGTTTCATAACCTTCGGAGTCATTATATCAGAGAACGACGAAAAAATCAAAAAACAAACTGTTAATTTTATGCAGGTTTTTCGGTAATTTCTTTACATAAATGGCTAAATACCTACAAATCTTCCTGTTTGCCCGATTAAGTTCGCTTTCTTCTATTTTTTCTCACTTGGATTGTAGAAAAACTAAATCTAGAGAGGAAACCAACCGTTTAGAGGGCCGGTTTGCTAGACTGATAACCCAGGCCTGGAGGCGAAGCGGTTAAAGAGCAAAGGACAAAAACGAGCGGATTCTGTTTGATAAATAGGTTATTAATAAAAAATGAAACGTCCGTGCAGTAAAACGCTGCGCGGCTTTTTTTATATATAACCCAGCGCGAAACATGTCGATTTCTGTAATTAAGAGCCTACAAAAAATACCAAACTTACCAGAATAACTACCAAACATCACAAACGGTAGATTTTATATATAAAAAACGATAATATTTAATTGAAAATATAGAAAGAGGGGGGCGGTTCCAATGGACAGCCATTCCTCCGCGGATACCGCGGAAAATAAGGGCAATCAATTAAACCAAAAAAGAAAGGACTGAATAATATAATGAAAAACAAAAAAACAGCAAAGCGTAAATTTACAAAGAGGACGGCAGCGGCAATTATGATTGCCATGCTGGTTGCGGCGGGCTGTATTGGCTCGGCGTCAGCGGCTGCGGAGTCTTGGACGCACACGGTAAGCTGTGCCGCAACGGGGAGCACATCGTTCGTGTTCAATGCGAATAAAACCGGTAATCGAACCGATACGTTTAATTCATATATAACAATTTATAACGGAAAGAGCTATAGTAAGGGAGTAACAAAGGTTGTTTTAAATGGGAAAACATATAAAAAACAGGCTTATTACTTACAGGGGAATTCTCCCTCGCACCCGACAATATATTTTGACAGGGTACCGTACGGCTCGAGCGTACATTATTACGATAATACCTACGGTGGATTCAGCTCGTCTGTTGTAACCGCACAACAGTATTAATTCAATTATCCATTGCTGCAAACGCTGCCCGGTGATTCAATTTCCGGGCGGTGCCCTGGCTTTGAAAAAAGGTGATAGTATGAAGCTGCAAAGCTATCAATTTCTTGCAAAAGCTAACAGAAAGCGCAACAGACAAGGAGGTACGGTTTTTGTTCTGCTGCTGCTTTCGGTGTTTGCCCTTACGCTGATTATGAGCTTTACGGCTACGCTCAGCCGTGCTTTAGACGGCTTTAAAAACCAAGACCCGGCACGGCGGCTAAGTATAGATAGCACATTTGTTGATTTGGGTATGCAAATCCTTACTCCGGAGCTGATTGAGGAAATTAGCAGGTTGGAGCACGTGGAGTCGGTCGATATGGATGACGGGATGGATTATCAGTTTTTTAAAATCAACAAGGTTTCAGACGATAACGGGGACTGTACCGGCATGCTGCCTGTACCGCCTGAGGATGCTTCGATAGAAACATGGGCACTCTATAAAACGCAGAAAATGGACGTCGTCGCGGGCAACCGGCTCGACGAAAGCCCCGTGTTCTCCTGTATTGTTCCGGACAACTTCTGTCCTGTTGACGATTATGATACGCAGGGCGGCAAAAAGGACGGTTATATGCAAAACGGTTTGGATTACCTGGGCAAGACGTTTACGGTGAAGGTATGGGGAAAATCCTTTGATATCCTGGACTATAAGAAAAGCGGCGGCGTTTATATTATGCAGTGGGATTCCCTCCCGGCGCTGGAATACAAGCTCAGGGTGGCAGGCGTGTACCATGCCTCCTACGAAGGGAACGGAAATCCGAATACCGTTTATGTGTCGAACGAGACGGCAAACCAAATTGAGCGCATGGCGGTCGATGCCACAAAAAGCGAAATTTATATGGAGGAATATTACGACGCGCTCAAGCGGACGGATTTACACAGCTTTACCGTGCTGGTGGACCGGGCGGACAATGTTGAAAAAGTCCGCGGCATGTTGGAGGACATGAAGGTAAATGTGTATCCATCTACCCCACAATCCGTCCCCGATGACGTTGGCCTGCTTGCAAACGTATTCATCGCGGCGGGAAACTTCTTTACCGTTGCCATTTTACTGCTGACGGTCATTAACCTGTTCCTGTCCACCTCGAACAGCCTTTTGGGGCGCAAGGCGGAAATTGGGCTGCTCAAGGCAATCGGCTACAAAAACCGGCAGATATTCTGGTGCCTTTACCTAGAGCAGACGGCGCTCGGCCTGCGCGCGTTTATAATCGGCGGAGGGATTTCGGCGCTTGCCGTGCTTGTCATGAACCTCATCAACGCAAACGGGGCGTTCGTCAACCGGATTTATGTGGTTAGCTGGACGGATTTCCTGCTTTTGTGTGCTGCTGCGCTGCTGCTTACAATCGTTGTGCCGCTGCTGTGCGAGCTGACGCTTTTGCGCAGTATGATGAAAATTTCTCCCCGGCAGGCCATGGCGGCGCAGTAATCTAAATAAAAGCGTGAGGATGCCGTGCAGTAAAACGCTGCGCGGCTTTTTTGTATATAACCCAGTGCGAAACATGTCGATTTCTGTAATTAAGAGCTTACGGAAAATACCAAAGCTACCAGAATAACTACCAAACATCACAAACAGTGGATTTTATATACAAAAAATGATAATATTTAATTGAAAATATAGTAATGGGGGCGGTTCCAATGGACAGCCATTCCTCCGCAGGAAACCGCGGAAAAATAAGGGCAATCAATTAAACCAAAAAAGAAAGGACTGAATAATATAATGAAAAACAAAAAAACAGCAAAGCGGAAATTTACAAAGAGGACAGCAGCGGCAATTATGATTGCTATGCTGGTTGCGGCGGGCTGCATCGGCTCGGCTTCCGCGGCGGTAGAATCATGGAACCATACCATCAGCTGTTCCGCGACAGGTAGTACATCATTTAACTTTGTAGCCGACCATAAGGGCACGCGCTCCGACTCATTTGGGTCTTATCCCACCATCTACAACGGCAAAGACAAAACCTTGGGGAATTGTAGGGTGGAACAAAATGGAATAAGATATGGAGAACAAGCGTATTGCCTATATGCCAACCAGTCTTCCCACCCGACCTATTATTTTGGAAGAGTACCGGAAGGGTCAAGCCTGCACTATTACAAAAATACCAGCGGAGGGTTTAAATCCTCCCTGACAACAACGCAAACCTATTAAGCAGAGGAAAAAGCCGGGCGTGGTTTCTCGCGCCCGGCGGAAAGGAAGCGCGTATGAAGCTCTGGCGGTTAAACTTTCTTGTAAAGGCCAACAGCAGGCGGAACGAAAGAAGCGGTTCCGTATTTCTTTTGCTGCTGCTTTCGGTGTTTGCCCTTACGCTGATTATGAGCTTTACGGCTACGCTCAGCCGTGCTTTAGACGGCTTTAAAAACCAAGACCCGGCACGGCGGCTAAGTATAGATAGCACATTTGTTGATTTGGGTATGCAAATCCTTACTCCGGAGCTGATTGAGGAAATTAGCAGGCTGGAGCACGTGGAGTCGGTCGATATGAACGACGGAATGGATTATCAGTTTTTTAAAATCAACAAGGTTTCAGACGAGAACGGGGACTGTACCGGTATGCTGCCCGTGCCGCCTGAGAATACCTCAATAGAGACATGGGCGCTCTACAAGACACAGAAAATGGACGTCGTCGCGGGCAACCGGCTCGACGAAAGCCCCGTTTTCTCCTGCATCGTGCCGGATGCTTTTTATCCTGTTACTGATTATAACTTACAAGAGGATGCCATAAATGATGTAATACAAAGCGGGACGGATTATTTGAACAAGACGCTTACGGTAAAGGTAGAGGGAAAATCCTTTGAAATCCTGGACTATAAAAAAAGCGGTGGCGTTTATATTATGCAGTGGGATTTCCTCCCGGCGCTGGAATACAAGTTCAGGGTGGCAGGCGTGTACCATGCCTCCTATGAAGGCGGCGGAAATCCGAATACCGTTTATGTGTCGAACGAGACGGCAAACCAAATCGAGCGGATGGCGGTCAATGCCACAAAAAGCGAGATTTATATGGAGGAATATTACGACGCCCTCAACCGGACGGATTTGCACAGCTTTACCGTGCTGGTGGACCGGGCGGAAAATGTAGAAAAGGTCCGCGGCATGTTGGAGGATATGAAAATCAGCGTATCTCCGGGGACTGAACATTTTATTCCTCACGAGGTGGGGCCGTTTGCAAATGTGTTCATCGCGGCGGGAAACTTCTTTACCGCTGCCATTTTACTGCTGACGGTCATTAACCTGTTCCTCTCCACCTCAAACAGCCTTTTGGGGCGCAAGGCGGAAATCGGGCTGCTCAAGGCAATCGGCTACAAAAACCGGCAGATATTCTGGTGCCTTTACCTAGAGCAGACGGCGCTCGGCCTGCGCGCGTTTATAATCGGCGGAGGGATTTCGGCGCTTGCCGTGCTTGTCATGAACCTCATCAACGCAAACGGGGCGTTCGTCAACCGGATTTATGTGGTTAGCTGGACGGATTTCCTGCTTTTGTGTGCTGCTGCGCTGCTGCTTACAATCGTTGTGCCGCTGCTGTGCGAGCTGACGCTTTTGCGCAGTATGATGAAAATTTCTCCCCGGCAGGCCATGACGGCGCAGTAAATAATAAAAACAGAAGGGGCGGCCGCTAAACGGCCGCCCCTTCTGTTAAAAGGCAGGTTCCATACAATATGTATGGAGGGGGTTGGAGAAATATGTATGCGGGTCGTAGGCAAAATTTTGGCACAACCTGATTATACCAATATGGTTTCAAATTTGCAAGTTAAATTTTAATATTTAACAAATTCGATAATTTTATAAACAAATTGAAGAATTTAAACCTTTTTATTCAAAATCCGCAATTTCGGCGAGCGCGTCCATGTCTCTGAGTAATATACTGCGGTAAGCCGTTTGAATCATGCCCTTACGAGCGAAGCCGTTTAATATTTTGCTGACCGTAACGCGCGAAACACCCACGCTGCTGCCAATTTCTTCATGGGTCAAATCGACCGCGGCGCTGCCGTCGGGACGCATGGTCTTTGCCTGGAGCAGAAGCCGCGCAATGCGGCAGTCCGCCTGTAAAAAGGTAATGCTCGTCACCTGGGCGGATAACATCCGGATGGAACGCGCCTGAAGATTCAAAAGCTGCATGGCAAGCCCCGGCGTTTCACGAAACTTTGCGAGCAGGCGGTTCCTGTCAATTGCAACAATGACACTCCTTTGCAGCGCCTTCGCGGAGGATACGCGCGGCATCTCGTCAAAAAAAGCAGCCTCGCCCAGAATAGCCCCGGCGCCCACGACGGTTAGCGTTTTTTCCATTCCATCCGGGGAACTGAAAAAAATCTTTGCCTGGCCTTCTTTTAAATAGTAAAAGCAGCCAGCCATTTCACCCTGCGTATAAATCATTTGGTTTTTCGCATACAGTCTGCCGGTCTGCATACCTTCAAATACGCCGCGTATTTCAACCGGCAAACCGGCGTAGCTGTTTCCATAATAAGCCATCGTACGTTCCATAAAAGCCCATCCTTATCGTATGATTTGCGAGGTTCTTTTAAATTGTAGCATAGTTAACATTCTTTTATCAAGCGCTGTGAGATAATACCCCTGCAATCAATCTTCAGGAGGTTATTTTTATGGGTATGACAATGTCACAGAAAATTTTGGCGGCGCATGCCGGGCTGCCGCAGGTCAAGGCGGGGCAGCTCATTGAGGCAAAGCTCGATATGGTGCTCGGCAATGACGTTACGTCCCCCGTTGCAATCAATGTGTTCAACGACAGCAGCGCGAAGGGCGTGTTTGACAATACAAAAATTGCGATGGTTATGGACCATTTTACCCCAAACAAGGATATAAAAGCGGCACAGCAGTGTCTTCAGGTACGGCAGTTCGCCGACAAATACGATATTAAAAACTACTATGACGTAGGCGAAATGGGTATCGAGCACGCGCTGCTTCCCGAAAAAGGACTTGTCGGCCCCGGGAGCCTCTGTATCGGCGCAGATTCCCATACCTGTACATACGGCGCGCTCGGCGCGTTCTCCACGGGAGTGGGCTCCACCGATATGGCGGCAGCCATGATAAGCGGCAAGGCGTGGTTCAAGGTACCCTCCGCTATCAAATTTGTATTAAAGAACAAACCCGCACCTTATGTAAGCGGCAAGGATGTTATTTTACATATCATCGGCATGATTGGCGTGGACGGCGCGCTGTACAAATCGATGGAATTTACGGGCGACGGGCTCAATTACCTGAACATCGACGACCGGCTTTGTATTGCGAATATGGCAATCGAGGCGGGCGCGAAGAACGGTATTTTTCCGGTGGATGAAATCACGCGCGCCTATACGGACGGCCGCTTCCAGGGTACGCCCGTAGAATATACGGCGGACGAGGACGCGCAGTACGACGCTGTGTATGAAATCGACCTATCCGCATTGCGCCCGACGGTCGCTTTCCCGCACCTTCCCGAAAACACCAAAACCATCGACGATGTCGGTGAAGTAAAAATCGACCAGGTGGTCATTGGTTCCTGCACCAACGGCAGGATGACCGACCTGCGCATCGCGGCTGAAATATTAAAGGACAAAAAGCTTGCGAAGGGCGTGCGCTGTATTATCTTCCCGGGCACGCAGAATATCTGGCTCCAGGCCATGCATGAGGGGCTGTTCGACATTTTTGTCAAAGCGGGGGCGGTCGTTTCCACACCGACCTGCGGACCGTGCCTGGGCGGGCATATGGGTATTCTCGCGCAGGGCGAGCGCGCCGTATCGACCACAAACCGTAACTTTGTCGGCAGGATGGGCCATGTGGATTCCGAGGTCTACCTTGCAAGCCCGGCTGTGGCCGCGGCCAGCGCGGTCACTGGCTATATTACAGACCCGGCAAAGGTTTGACCTGATATATAGAAAGGAAGGATTTACATGAACGCACACGGTACAGTACATAAATACGGCGATAACGTCGATACGGACGTCATTATCCCAGCTAGATATTTGAACACCACCTCCCACAAGGAGCTTGCCTCCCACTGCATGGAGGATATCGATAAGGAATTTGTAAATAAGGTAAGCAGCGGCGACATTATGGTCGCGGAAAAGAATTTTGGCTGCGGTTCCTCCAGGGAGCACGCGCCGATTGCCATCAAGGCGTCGGGTATTTCCTGCGTAATCGCTTCCACCTTTGCCCGCATATTTTACCGCAACTCCATAAACATTGGGCTGCCGATACTCGAATGCGACGAGGCCGCGAGGGAAATCAAGGACGGGGACACCGTGAACGTCGATTTTAATACGGGCGTCATTACCGACGAAACCACAGGGAAAACCTATCAGGCAGAGCCTTTTCCTGAATTTATCCAGAACATTATTCAAAAGGGCGGGCTGATTAACGCGATTACGAAATAAAGAAGCCAAAGGCACACCGCGCGCTCCATTTTGGAGCGCGCGGTTTTTGTAAAAAGCAGCGGCGCAAGGTTTTGTCCGGTCTGCGGCGAACAAAACGGGAAGGATGTAAGTACATGCCTTGGCTGTGGCAGAGTTTTATAAAACAAGAAATACTTGTTGTTTTATTTGATGAGAAAATATTTTGATACCTTCTGGTAAATAATAGAGACGTTGCAGGATTGCGGCTCCTCTTTTTGTATGCGCATGGTGCGCGCACAAAAATCGTTTGAAATTTTTGTATAGTTTGAGGGAGTGGAAACACAATATATAGAAAACGATTACAAAACTCACAAGATGTTGTGGTGAAAAATTTTCATTGTTATTTTGTTACAATATTGTCAGCAATCGTTACAGAAAAAACTGTTGCAAACAAAGCCCCAAAATGTTAATATAACTCATGAAGACAAGCGTTCCTGGAAAAATTTGTAAAAAACTTACAAAAAACTTGTCGCAACATTGCTTATTAAGCCGAAGCCTCGGCTTTATAGGGGAAAAACCAAATAAAATTTTAAGACAAGAAGGAGAAATTCACATGCGCAAGGTTACAAGAATTCTGGCAGTGCTTATGGTACTCTGCATGGCGGTTACGATCTTCGCGGGTTGTAACAACAACAATACCAGCAGTACGACCAGCGGCGGCGCCTCGGGCGGCGACGTCAAGGAAATCTATTTCTTAAACTTCAAGCCCGAGATTTCTGAGAAATACGACGCAATCGCAAAAAAGTATGAGCAGGAAAAAGGCGTCAAGGTTAAGGTCGTTACCGCGGCTTCCGGCGAGTACGAGAAAACCCTGACCTCTGAAATCGCAAAATCCAATCCGCCCACAATCTTCCAGATTAACGGACCGGTTGGCTACCAGAACTGGAAAGACTACAGCGCGGACCTCAAGGATTCCGAGCTTTATAAAATGCTCACCGATGAGAACAAGGGCCTTGCTGTAACTGACGGCGACGGCGTTTACGGCATTCCGTACGCAATCGAAGGCTACGGCATCATCTACAACAACGCAATCATGGATAAGTACTTTGCTTCTGAGAATAAGGGCACAGACTTTACATCGGTTGACGAAATTACAAACTTCGCGGCTTTGCAGGCTGTTGTCGAAGATATGACCAAGCTCAAGGACGAGCTCGGAATCAAGGGCGTATTTGGCAGCACCTCTATGTCGGAAGGCAACCAGTGGAGATGGCAGACACATCTTGCGAACATTCCGCTGTACTATGAGTTCAAGGAAGACAAGAACTATGACAACCCGATTCTTGCCGGCCTGAATTCAAAGGAAATTACCTTCAAGTACAACAAAGAATATCAGAACATTTTTGACCTTTACATCAACAACTCCGTTACAGACAAGAACCTGCTATCCTCCAAGACGGTTGACGATTCCATGAACGAGTTTGCGCTCGGCCAGTGCGCCATGATTCAGAACGGCAACTGGGGCTGGAACACGGTCAAGGCTACAAAGGGTAACGTAACAAAGGCCGAAGACGTCAAATTCCTCCCGATTTACACGGGCATGAAGGGCGAAGAGACGCAGGGCATCTGCATCGGCACAGAAAACTATTTCGCAATCAACAGCCAGGTTGACGAAGCGACTCAGAAGGCTTCCATCGACTTCCTCGTATGGCTCTTCTCAAGCGAATACGGCAAGAAGACCGTAACGAACGACCTCGGCTTCATCACCCCGTTCAACACCTTTACAGACGCTGACCAGCCGGACGATCCGCTTGCTAAGGAAGTCCTTGCCTGGAAGGCAAAGGAAAGCGGCGACATCCACAACCTCGAATGGCTCTTCACGGCGTTCCCGAGCGAGCAGTTCAAAAACGATATGGGCGCGGCTCTCCTCGAGTATGTCCAGGGCCAGAAGGATTGGGAAGGCGTAACACAGGTAGTCGTCGACGCCTGGGCGGCTGAGAAGGCGGCAACAGCCTGATTATAGCCACGGCATCCTGTTAATCCTGACTTAGAACTGAAAATGTACGTTAGGTCCACCCCGTGCCTTCGGGTACGGGGTGGATTGGGTAAAATAGCTTTTCTTAATAACAAAAAAGGAGGATTGTATGCAAAAAACGATAAAAAAGTGGTTTCCTGTCTTTGCGCTCCCCACAGTGCTCGCTTTTTTGGTTGCGTTCGTTATCCCGTTTATCATGGGTATTTATCTTTCGTTTACCAAATTCACCACTGTGACCAACGCAAAGTGGGTCGGAATCGACAACTACATCAAAGCCTTTTCCAACCCTGATTTTGTCAACGCGCTTTGGTTTACGGTCAAGTTTACCGTGATTTCCGTCATCACCATCAATGTGCTGGCTTTCCTTTTGGCTTTGTTATTAACAAAGGCTATAAAGGGAACAAACCTGTTCAGGACGACCTTCTTTATGCCAAACCTCATCGGCGGCATCGTCCTGGGCTATATCTGGCTGATGATAATCAACGGTATCCTTTACTACTCCAACGCGACCATCACGACAGACCCCGCCTATGGCTTCTGGGGACTCGTCATCCTGATGAACTGGCAGCTTGTCGGTTATATGATGATTATTTATATCGCGGGCATACAAAACGTTTCGCCTGACCTTTTGGAGGCCGCCGACATCGACGGCGCGAACAGCTTCCAGAAGCTCTTTAAAATCACCATACCGCAGGTTATGCCGTCTATTACAATTTGTACGTTCTTAACGCTTACCAACTCGTTTAAGCTGTATGACCAGAACCTGGCCCTCACCGCGGGCGCGCCGGGCAAAAAGACACAGATGCTCGCGCTCGATATTGTCAACACCTTCTACGGAAGGCCGGGCTGGCAGGGCGTTGGACAAGCCAAGGCAGTAATTTTCTTTGTCATAGTCGCGGCGATTGCGCTGACGCAGCTTTACCTGACAAGGCGTAAGGAGGTGGAAAGCTGATGGCGGCACAAAATGCTGTGGAGCTTTCCGCTCCCAAGAACAACAAGAAAAACCAGAAAATCAAGACGAAAATGCGCGGCAGGGACTGGGTAAAGGTAGTTATCCTCATCGTCGTTGCCATTGCGGTGCTTGCCCCGATTTTCCTGGTGCTGATGAACTCCTTTAAAGGAAAGGCGTTTATCAGTACGGAGCCGTTTGCGTGGCCGAGCGCCGAGTCCTTCGCGGGACTCGACAATTACCTCGGCGGCATCGAAAAAATCAACTTCTTCACGGCGTTCGGCGTATCGCTGTTTATCACGGTGTTTTCCGTGGCGTTTATCGTGCTGTGCACCTCTATGTGCGCGTGGTTCATCGTCAGGGTAAAGACGTGGTATACGAGCCTTCTTTACCTGCTGTGCGCGTTTTCGATGATTGTACCGTTCCAGATGGTCATGTACCCGATGACGCAGGTCGCCAATATGCTGTTTTTGGACAACATGTTCGGCATCATCTTCATCTATCTGGGCTTCGGCGCGGGACTTTCAGTCTTCATGTTTACCGGTTTCTGTAAGAGTATCCCGCTCGAAATCGAGGAAGCGGCCATGATTGACGGCTGCGGCACGCTGCGGACGTATTTCATGATTGTTTTCCCAATCCTCAAGCCGACGGCGATTACGGTAGCGATCCTCAACACCATGTGGATATGGAACGACTACCTGCTGCCGACGCTCATTCTCGGCTCTGACCCGAATATCCGCACGCTGCCGATGGCAATCCAGTACCTGCGCGGCGGCTACGGCGCAATCGACATGGGCGCCATGATGGCAATGATTGTACTTGCGATTATTCCGGTCGTCATTTTCTACCTCTCCTGCCAGAAATACATCATTAAGGGTGTTGTCGCAGGCGCGGTCAAGGGATAATTTTTCTTTACAAATTACAGCGGGGGCGGTTCATTTTGAACCGCCCCCCAGCTTTTTGTATCAATAATGTTTTTCTGTATATAACGTCATGTTGAAAAAGCCGGCCCCTTATTTGGCGGCTGCCTTTTTAAATCTAAGAAATTCAACATAGAGCCTGACTGCGGCAATATCCTCGCCGTCAAGTCCGTCAGCCAGATAAAGGCATTTCCGGTCCCGTTTATACGAAAAAGGCTCTCTCACCAGGCCGAGCAAATAATCAATAGAGATATCGAATATCTCCGCGATTCTCACCTTCAGCGCGTCGTCCGGGTCGCTTCGGTTGCACTCGTAAGAGGAAACCGTAAAATGTGAAACGCCGAGAAGCTCTGCCAGCTCCTGTTGGGAATAACCGCGGTCTTTTCGCAATTCCTGTAATCTCTCACCGATCATAAATAATCACCCGCCTTTATTATAGAGTTTCCGCAATTTCAGAATTTATATTATGGCAAATCTTCTACTTTTCCTTGACACTTGCAAGATTCTTCATTAAAATGTAAACATATTATGTAGATTCTCACATAAAAGAGCCTACAAAAACAGAATGATATGGATGATGGAGATAAAAAGCGGATTGCGTTGATGAGAGGATGGGAAGAAGCGGTGTATAACGGCCAGCAGAAAATTATTGCTTCTTCGCAGCCGAAGGTTTCCGCGTGGAAGGTATCGGCAGGCGGCGTGCTTGCGGCCGTTGGCGCCGCGGTCATTGGAATTATCATGAGCCGGCAACCGGAGGTATCCGTTTGGCCGGAAGGGATTGCGCTGATAATCTCCGCCCTGCTTATCCTCAGCGGCGGCTGTCTGCTTTACCGGTCGGCGTCCATTTCAAAATCTGAAATCATTTTATACGACGGGGGCGTTCGGGGAAGGGCGGTACAGGAAGCGGCCTCCGTACACGGGAAGGAAAGGTACGTGGATTTTGATATCCGGCTGGAGGATGTGCAGGACATTTCCTGCCATGAAAGCGCGGTTATTATTAAAAGCCATGAAAAGAGCCTGCGCGCGCTGTGCGACACAGAGAAAACCGCGCGGGAGCTTACGGCGATGATTCAATTTCAAATGCGGGAAATGCAGGTTATTACAAAATAGCGAATGGCGGCTGCGCTGCCGTAACAGCCGTAAAATTTAAAAAAGCTTGCATTTTTACGGATACCGTGGTAAACTAATACAGTTGAATAGTGTAAAGTCGAGGAGTGGGAACAAAAACCCGCTCCTTTCTTTTGAGCAAAAGAAAAAGCAGGCGGCCTGCCGCCTGAAGAAAGGAATAGGCTCATGGCAAAAAAAGGCTTGGGAAATACCGCTGAGGCGGTGTGGAAGCTTGCGCAGCCGCTTGTTGAAGGACTGGGGCTTACGCTTTGGGACGTTCGTTTTATAAAGGAAGGCGCGAACTGGTACCTGCGTATATTTATCGATAAGGAAACGGGCGTTACCATTGAGGACTGCGAGGCGGTCAGCCGCGCGCTCGACGAACCGCTCGACCAGGCGAATATAATTGAGCAAAGCTACTGCCTGGAGGTTTGTTCCCCCGGCCTTGAACGCGAGCTTGTACGGGATTTCCATTATGAGCGCTTCACGGGCTCGGAGGTCCTGGTTAAAATGATAAGGCCGCTGCCCGTGCTCGGCAGGGAATTTGGCGGCACGCTGACAGCAAGCGACAAGCTGACGTTTACCATCGCCGACAGCGGCGGCCAGCAGGTTACAATCGACAAAAAGGACGCGGCATGGGTAAAGCTTGACGATTTTGACCTGTAACCGCGTTATAAGGAAAATGAGCAAAGAGTAATATATGGAAAGGTTGATGGAGGAAAATGGATAACCGCGAATTGTTTGAAGCGCTCGCGCTTTTAGAAAAGGAAAGAGGAATTCCGCAGGATTATATGCTCGCACAGATTCAAAAGGCAATTGTAATCGCCTGCAAAAACACATACGGCGGCAATGAGGACGTAAAGACTGTTATGGATAAGGATACAGGGGACTTTGAAGTCACCCTGTTTAAAACAGTTGCTGAAGACGTAGAGGACCCCGATTTTGAAATTTCGGCGGAGAAGGCAAGGGAAATCGACCCGACCGCCGCGGTAGGCGAAAAGGTAGGGATTGCGCTGGACCCGAAGCAGTTCGGCAGAATCGCCGTACAGACGTCCCGCAGTATTATCAGGCAGGGCATCCGTGACGGGGAAAAGGGGCAGATGCTCCAGGAATTCCAGAGCAGGGTGCAGGAGCTCGTTACGGCCACAGTTGAAAGAATCGACCCCAGAACCGGCAACGTTACGCTCAAAATCGGCAAGGCTGAGGCGGTGCTTCCCAAGAGCGAGCAAGTGGGGGAAGAGACGTTTACAGAGGGCGAGCATATCAAGGTGTATATCGTCGACGTGCGCGAGGGCGAAAAGGGTCCGCGCGCGGTCATTTCCCGCACACATCCCGATTTTGTAAAGCGTTTGTTTGAAACAGAGGTTCCCGAGATTTTCGACGGTACGGTCGAAATCAAGTCCGTTTCCAGGGAAGCGGGTTCCCGTACGAAGCTTGCGGTCTGGAGTAAGGACAGCAACGTCGACCCAATCGGCGCGTGCATCGGCGCAAGAGGCGCCCGCGTCGGCACGATTGTAAACGAACTCGGCGGGGAGAAAATTGATATTGTAGAATATGACGACGACCCGGTCAAATTCATTGCCGCGGCGCTTTCTCCCGCGACGGTACTGGACGTTACGCTTGCCCCGGACGACACCAAGGCATGCAGGGTTACGGTGCCGGACGGCCAGCTTTCGCTTGCTATCGGCAACAAGGGGCAGAACGCGCGCCTTGCCGCGCGCCTTACGGGCTGGAAAATCGATATCCGCCCGGAAAGCGGCTTCTATGGAGAAGATGAGGCCGCCGCTCCTGAAACGGAAGACAACAACGAATCCGCTGAAGAGATTCAGGCGGAGGAATAGTATAAAAGGATTGCTGAAGGCCTGCAAAGGAAAGGCGGGAAACTAGTGCAACAGAAGAAGGTACCGCTGCGCAAATGTACGGGCTGCGGTGAAATGAAACCCAAAAAAGAACTCATCCGGGTGGTCAAAGCGCCTGACCGGAAGAACGAGACCGGGGAAATTACCGGCCCGGGAGAAATCAGTCTTGATTTGACCGGGAAAAAGCCCGGACGCGGCGCCTATGTCTGTAAATGCCTCGGCTGCCTCAAGGCGGCCAGAAAGGCAAGGCGGTTTGAACGCGCGTTTTCCTGCCGTATACCGGACGAGGTATACGATAAAATGGAGGAGGAGCTTGCCTGCGATGAATAATCCGATACTGTCCCTATTGGGGCTGTGCCGACGCGCCGGGCGAATATCGATCGGCTGCGACCCGGTAAAAAGCTCCATACTAAAGGGTGAGACGAGGCTCGTGCTTTTTGCGGGCGACATTTCCAAAAATACGGAAAAAGATATTATGTATCTGATAGAAGAATATCACACAGACCTCATCCGGCTTAACAGCTCAAAGGATGAAATCGGTACGGCTCTGGGAAAATACGCGTCGGTCGTTTCCATAAACGACGCGGGCTTTGCAAAGAAAATCAAAAAGCTTTACGCAGGGCAGCAAGAACTACGGGGAGGAATGTAATTTATGTTTATTAAATACAGGGTACACGAGGTCTCAAAGGATTTGAACGTCCCAAGCAAGGACGTTGTAGAGCTTTTAAAAAAGCATTTTGGAGAGACCAAGAAACATATGACGGCGCTCAACGAGGATGAGCTCGACGTCGTGTTCGATTACTATACCCAGCAGATGGCGCTGGAAAACTTTGACGGCTACTTTGCTGTAAGGGACCGCGCAATCGAGGAGCACGCTGAGGAAAGGGCCCGCGAAAAGCAGCAGGAGCAGGAGCGCGCCCAGAAGGCAAAGGAAGAGGCGCTCAAAGCGCTCAGAGGAGATAAAAAGCCGCCTCAGCAAAAACCAGAGGGTAATAAGCAGCAGGCTGCGCCCCAGCAAAACAGGCAGAGGCCCCAGCAGGGGGCAAATCCTGCCCGCCCGGCACAGCAGCAGCGTCCGCAGAATAAACCGCAGCAGAACGCGGCGGGTGCGAATAACAATACGCCGTTTAAGGGCAAACCCGATAAGAGGGTTGTCGATACCAGCAAGGTCGTCGTGAATATAGACCGGTACAACGAAAAATACGACCGGCTTGCCTCTGAGAAAATCAAGACGGAAAACACCGTCCAGAAGCAGAAGATTACGCAGCGCTCCCAGCAGAGGGGCAGGCCGCGTAATTCCCGCAAGGAGACAGAGGCGGAACGCCTGAGAAGAATTGCGGCGGAGCGTAAGAGCAAGCCGATTACCGTTTCCATCCCCGACGAGATTACAGTAAGTGAGCTGGCCCTGCGCCTGAAGGCAACGGCAGCCGAGGTCGTCAAAAAGCTGTTTTTGATGGGTACCATGGTTACGGTCAACGATGTGATTGATTTCGATACCGCGACGCTTGTCGCGATGGAATTCCACGCGAAGGTGGAAAAGGAGGTTGTCGTTACCATCGAAGAGCGCATCATCGACGACAGCGAGGACGACGATGAGAACCTCCAGTCCAGGGCGCCGGTCGTGGTCGTCATGGGCCACGTCGACCACGGCAAGACCTCCCTGCTCGATACCATTCGCCACGCGAACGTTACCGCGAGCGAAGCGGGCGGCATTACACAGCATATCGGCGCGTACCGCGTGCAGATAAACGGCAGGGACATTACGTTCCTCGACACGCCGGGCCATGAGGCGTTCACCACTATGCGCGCCAGGGGCGCCCAGGTTACGGACATCGCCATTCTGGTCGTCGCGGCTGACGACGGTATCATGCCGCAGACCATCGAAGCAATCAACCACGCGAAGGCGGCGGGCGTTTCCGTCATCGTCGCGATCAATAAAATCGATAAGGAAGGCGCGAACATCGAGCGCGTCAAGCAGCAGCTTACCGAATATGAGCTCGTACCGGAGGAATGGGGCGGCGACACGCCCTGCATTCCCGTATCTGCAAAGACAAAGCAGGGCCTTGAGGACCTGCTCGAAATGGTAATTCTCGTATCTGAAATGAAGGAGCTCAAGGCGAACCCCGACCGCGCAGCGAAGGGAACCGTCATTGAGGCGCGCCTCGACAAGGGAAGGGGTCCCATCGCGACTATGCTCGTGCAGAACGGTACGCTCCACACCGGCGACATTATCGTTGCGGGTATGGCTGTCGGCAGGGTCAGGGCAATGACCAACGACAAGGGCGAGAAGGTAGAAACCGCCGGCCCGTCCTATCCGGTTGAGATTACGGGGCTTGACGACGTACCGGCAGGCGGCGATATATTCAACGCCGTTTCCGACGAACGCCTTGCAAGGGAGCTTGTCGAGCAGCGTAAGACGAAGCAGAAGGAAGAAATCTTCAGCCGCCAGACGAAGGTTACGCTCGACAACCTGTTCGACCAGATGCAGCTCGGAGACGTAAAGGAGCTGAAGCTCATCGTCAAAGCGGACGTACAGGGCTCCGTCGAAGCGGTGCGCCAGTCGCTTGAAAAGCTTTCAAACACGGAAGTCAGGGTCAATGTCATCCACGGCGGTGTCGGCGCGGTCAATGAATCCGACGTTATGCTTGCGGACGCGTCTAACGCTATCATTGTCGGCTTTAACGTCCGCCCGGACCCGGTCGCCGCGGAGAACGCGGAGCGCGACGGCGTGGATATGCGCCTGTACCGCGTCATTTACGACTGCATAGAGGAAATCGAGTCTGCTATGAAGGGTATGCTTGCGCCGAAAACGCGTGAGGTTGAGCTCGGCCGTGCGGAATGCCGCAATGTCATCAAGGTAAAAAGCATTGGAAACATTGCGGGCAGCTATATTCTTTCCGGTAAAATTAATAGGAATGCGAGCGTGCGCGTCGTGCGCGACGGAATCGTAATCGCGGACGACCAAATCGGCTCCCTGCAGCGTTTTAAGGATTCCGTCAAGGAGGTTGCAGCCGGCTACGAATGCGGTATCGGCCTCGAGCATTTCAACGACATCAAAGAGGGCGACATTTTTGAAGCCTATACGATTGAGGAATATACTGAATAATATAAAATCAACTGTTACAAATTACCACAGCATTCCGTGCGCGTTTTGTGCGCGGGACAGGAATAATAAACAGGAAATACCTGTTTAAAGGATGAGGCAATATGAGCGGACACAGAATCGACCGCACGACGGAGGACATCAAACGCGAGCTTACCGCGATTTTTCGGGAGCTCAAGGACCCGCGCGTAAAAAGCGCCCTGGTAAGCGTTGTGCGTGTAGAAGTAACGAACGACCTGTCTTATTGTAAAATTTATATCAGCGCGATGGAGGGCCAAGACGCCGCAAAAGAAGCGGTTAAAGGGCTGAAGTCAGCGGGCGGCTACATCCGGCGCGAGCTGGGCGCGCGGCTAAAGCTCCGCCATGTGCCGGAGCTGCAGTTTACGGCGACCGATTCCATCGAATACAGCGCGAATATTTCGCGCATCCTGCACGACCTTGAAAAGGACGGTTCAAATGATCACGATTGAACAGGCGGCAAAGACGCTGCTTCAGCAAGATAACATTCTCATACTCACCCACCATTTTCCGGACGGTGATACGCTCGGCTCCGGCTTTGCTCTTTGCCGGGCGCTTTTATCGCTCGGAAAAAAGGCCAGAGTCTGCGTGGTGGGCGAGCTGCCAAAGAAGTTTGAGTACCTGTGCGACGGGATGGAGCAGCTCCAGTTTGATGAGGATTTTATTTGCAGCGTGGATATTGCCGACGAAAGCCTGCTTGGTATGGAAAAGGAAAGGTATGAGGGAAAAATCAACCTTTGTATCGACCATCACGGTTCAAATACTCTTTACGCGGCCGAATCCCTTGTGGACAGCACAGCCGCCGCGACGACGGAGATTATTATACAGATAATCCGCCAAATGAAGGCGCCTGTCACCCAGAAGATTGCCGACTGTATTTTTACTGGGATTACCACCGACACAGGCTGCTTCCGCTACACGAATACCACGGCGCAGAGCTTCCGAACTGCCGCGGAGATGGTGGAATGCGGCGCGCGTTCTGCGGAAATCAACCGTGTAATGTTTGACACGAAATCTCGTGCCAGGCTGGAAATTGAGCGTATGGTGCTCGACTCTATGGAATTTTACGCGCAGGACCGCTGTGCGCTTATCTGTATTACAAGAAAGATGATAGATGAAAGCGGCGCCGAAAATGACGAGCTTGAAGGTCTTGCGTCGCTTCCGCGCCAGGTTGAGGGCGTTTGTATTGGGATTACCCTGAGAGAGCGGCGCGATGGCGCGTACAAGGTTTCCCTTCGTACGACCGATGGCTATAATGCGAGCAAGCTCTGTGCGCTGTTTGGAGGAGGAGGTCATGCTGCGGCGGGAGGCTGCACCATCGACGGTCCGCTTGTGAACGCGAAACAGAAAATTATAGATGCCGCGTGCGCGGCGCTTTCCAAATAAAAAGAGAAGGAAATCACTCATTTCCTTCTCTTTTTTTATTTATTCTTTTACCGTTACTCCTTAAATGAGTGCAAATCTGTTTTAATCAGCCGTCAATCAATTCTTCATATGTAATGTGAAAAATTTTAGCAATTTCCCTGATTTCAATATCAGTGACATAGCGTTTATTATTCTCTATACGGCTAATTACATTTCTGTCGATATCAACCCCGTTTAACTGAAGCTGAGTCGCTAGGTCGCGTGTAGACATTCCCGCCTCGTGACGTAAAATTTTTAACTGAACCCCTATTAAATTCTTTCTCCCGTCTTTTGCTCTAGGTTTTGGCATACGGTTATCACTTCCAATTAAAATTCTATCTTTTTTGTTTTCTACATCACTTTCTATTGATATTTTGTATCATTTTTTGCACCTGATTAGATTTTATAGCATACAAAAGATTCGATTGGTGTCGAAAGTGAGACAAAATAAGATTAATTTGAATTTAAAGATACCCTGTTTTTTCGGCTCCTAACGAAATGTATTGTTTTTATAAAAACTATTTATTTTTTATTTAAAGAAAAATAAATTTATTTTTTATGTGAATATAGAATAAACCAACATGTGCTTGCTGCTTATTACAAAGAAAGCGGCTTATTTATGCGTTTGACACTTAGTTAATGTCATTTATGTCCCGAATTATTTTATACTTGGAAATGACTATTACTAAATGTCAAAGGCAGGTGAAAAGAATGTATAAAAACAGGGCAGGCACACGCAACAATATTTGTGGGGAACAAATCAGACAGCTAAGAGAACAGATGGTTCCCAGAACTTCTCAGCGAAAATTTGCAGATATGCTTCAGCTTTATGGAGTCGATTTGGATAAAAATGCCGTGCAGAGAATCGAGAGCGGCAGCCGTTTTGTTACAGATATTGAGCTGAAAGCAATTGCTAAAGTGTTAAATACGCCATATGAAAAGCTTCTTGAATGACGGTAGATTGCTACAGGCGGCCGTTTTCATGCACCGGAGGCAATGGCGCGCCTGGGGCTCAGGCAGGGGATGATAATAGTGTTTAAAAACAGAGCGCCTGGAGGCGCTAATAATATAAGTGGCAGAATGATAAAATATTACCGGCTAAAGAAGAGCCCTCGCACCTCACAGCGTATGCTTGCGGAAAAGCTTCAGCTGCAAGGATTGGATATTGGAAAGAACGCAGTACAGCAGATTGAAAGCGGTGCGCGGTTTGTTACCGATATAGAACTAAAGGTTTTTGCGAAAGTCCTCGGAGTTTCCGCAGATGAATTATTAATGGAAGCACCCGTTTATTGAACGGGTGGTTTTCTTTTTGCAGAATTTTCTGCGACCTGATTCAGCTTACCGCATATTTTATAGTCGTTGCCTATAAAACAAAGTATAGGCAATGCCTATCACATATAATCGCATTAAACGAGGTGTTTATTAAATAGAAACAAGGTTGAGGGAACTCCGCGAAGGCCATGATTATTCACAGGATGAGTAGCCCAAAATTTACACATTGCGCAACTAACATATAGCGATTATGAAAACGAAAAAATAAATATTGCAATAGAAATTTTTATAAAATTTCGCTGATATTTATCAGGCAATATTGATTATATTGTCAAGCGGACAAAAACGACATTCCTCGTCCATTGCACATGGCTTTACTGCTCTGACCTGGCCTTTAATAAGCTGAGAGGTGACACATTTGATAAGGACAAGACTACGCGAGCTGCGTGAGGACAGAGAAATCAAACAGATGACGCTGGCGGATTATTTAAACGTTACCCAACCGACCTATTCTGATTATGAGAATGGAAAAATCAACATACCGATAGAAACATTCAGTAAATTGGCAGATTTTTATGGGACAAGCGTAGACTATTTAATCGGCCGAACCAATGAAAGGGAGCCTTATCCAAAAAGAAAGCTGGGAACACACAGATAGCAATTGCACATATTTGTTAAATTAGAAGGGTCTTGGGTTCCATTTTGCCGTCTGAACGAACATGGAACCCCCTCTTCTTTTGTTCATTTTTAGTTAAAAAATAATATCTTTTCTCTTTTGTCTCGTTTTTACAACCGATTGGCACATCATTTTATTGTAGA
>OJQY01000336.1_pt1 | contig 27051 bp, 27 predicted proteins | sample 1599091 | NCBI WGS metagenome assembly OJQY01 (sample SAMN03922524, study PRJEB24848) | human gut metagenome | isolation source: stool sample | host: Homo sapiens | place: Germany | collected 2010-02 | reverse complement strand
AACATCGCGTAAATCAATCGGGGAGTTTTATAAAGCGCTCCAGAAAAGCGGGTTCAATTTGGAAGGAATCAAGGAAGAGGTCATACGGGAAAACGGGAAAGAGAGTAAACGATTTATTGAGCACATGACAAAGCTGTTCGGCCTTGCGGGTATAGAAAAGGGCTCTCAGGAAGAGCACATTTTAAAGAACCTATGCACGATACCGCTGGACCGGTTCGATATTGTAACATTACACGATTGGCTGGGTCTATCGTCCTATAACGAGCTGGAAAGCCTGAACCGGAAGGGCTGGATTCGGATTTCAGAGGACGGGAAGGCCGTAACCATGCACAATGTGATTGCGGAAGTTTTGGCAATTGAGCTGCAGCCGGTGCAGGCGGATTGCGGGCAATTGCTAGAATCGTTATTGAAAAATACTTATTATAATCAAACGGATGTAAACAAATATACCGCGCCGTACCTCCGGCAGGCAGAGGATTTTTTGGCCTGTATGAAAGAAGAAACGCAGGAAATCGCCGCGTTAAGCGCGAACCTGGCATTTGTTTATGATGCCCAAGGCGACTATGAAAAAGCGGAGGATTTCTATGAGAGAGCCCTAGAAATCAGAGAAAAAGTTCTGGGTCAGGAGCACCCTGATACGGCGACGATGTACAACAACCTGGCGGGAGTATATAAAACCCAAGGCGACTATGAGAAAGCGGAGGAATACTACTTAAAAGCATTGAAAATTTTAAAGAAAATCTTGGGCCAGGAGCACCCCGACACAGCGACGACGTACAATAATCTGGCGGGAGTATATAAAGCCCAAGGCGACTATAGGAAAGCGGAAGAAACCTATCAGAAAGCCCTGAGAATCAGAGAAGAAGTTTTGGGTTGGGAGCACCCTTCAACAGCGAGGACGTATAACAACTTGGCGGGAGTATATAAAGCCCAAGGTGACTATGGAAAAGCGGAGAAATACTACATAAAAGCCCTGAAGCTCGCAAAGAAAGTTCTGGGCCAGGAGCACCCCGACACAGCGACAACGTACAACAACCTGGCGGGAGTATATAAAGCCCAAGGCGACTATGGGAAAGCGGAGGAAACCTATGAGAAAGCCTTAAGAATCAGAGAAAAAGTTTTGGGCTACGAGCACCCTGATACAGCTGCGACGTACAACAACCTGGCGGGAGTATATCAGGACTTAGGCGACTATGGGAAAGCAGAAGAATACTACATAAAAGCGTTAAAGATTGTTAAAAAAGTTTTGGGCCAGGAGCACCTCAACACAGCGTCGCTGTACAACAATCTGGCGGGAGTATATCAAGACTTAGGCGACTATGAAAAAGCGGAGGATTTCTATGAGAGAGCCCTAAAAATCAGAGAAAAAGTTCTGGGTCAGGAGCACCCTGATACAGCGATAACGTATAACAACTTGGCGGGAGTATATCAAGCCCAAGGCGACTATGGGAAAGCAGAGGAAACCTATGAGAAAGCCCTGAGAATCAGAGAAAAAGTTCTGGGCTACGAGCACCCTGATACGGCGGCGACGTACAACAACCTGGCGGGAGTATATTATGCCCAAGGCGACTATGAGAAAGCAGAGGAAACCTATGAGAAAGCCCTAAAAATCAGAGAAAAAGTTCTGGGTCAGGAGCACCCTGATACAGCGGCGACGTACAGCAACCTGGCGGGAGTATATAAAGCCCAAGGCGACTATGAAAAAGCGGAGGATTTCTATGAGAAAGCCCTAAAAATCAGAGAAAAAGCTTTGGGTCAGGAGCACCCTGATACAGCGGGGACGTACAACAACCTGGCGGGAGTATATTATGGCCAAAGCGACTATAAAAAGGCGTTAGACTATTACTTACGGTCGTATAAAGTGGTTATAAAAAAGCTAGGCCCTGCGCACCCAAATACGAAAATTGTTTATAACAATCTCAAAACGGCATATGAAGACAGCGCTCTATTTGATATGGATTTTGAGGCTTGGCTGGACGAACAGCTGAAAGAATAATTGTCACCCTGTTTTTAAACCAAGCGTTCCGGCAAAAGGTTGATAAGCAGGGACGAATAGAAAGCGACGGAGAAACAGGCGCAAAGGAAAACCGCCTTTACATGACCGGGCTGTACCGGGCGCTTCGCTTGCTCCGGCGGAAGCTATACGCCTGCGCGCCGTCCATGGTATGAAAACAGCGTGAGCGTTTAAAAACCCGCGCATGAGAAGGCGGAGCCACCACCATGGCTCCGCCTCCCCTGAAAAAGTTCAGTGCGCCCTCGTTTAAAAAAACAAGAAAAAATAAACGAGGGGCTGTTTTATATTTTACTCACCCTGCGCGGGGCCGTGCCTCCGGCCTGGTTGCCCGGCCCCGGCGGGGGAGAAAATATAACGATGTTGTCCGGCGGCGCCCTTTTGGGAAACCGCTGTGCTTGCCGCGCCGTTGCAGCGCGCTTTGCATTATGTCTTTGGCGTACTAGTTCCATGTACCGTGCGCCGCTGTACGCCGTACCTTGTGCGCTGTTGTGGCACGTTTTGCGCTATAGCTTTTGGCACACTAATTCTATGCACTGTGCATCACTTGTAGACATGCCTATTGCGCGCCGTGTACTGTGGCGCTTTGCCTTGTGCGCTGTTGTGGCACGTTTTGCGCTATGGCTTTTGGCACACTAATTCTATGCACTGTGCGCCACTTGTAGACATGCCTGTTGCGCGCTGTGTACCGCAGCCGTGCCCAGTGTACGAACTGTGGCTGTGTCCGGCGTGTTGTTCTATGTACGCTCTTGTACGCATGCTTTTTATCTACCGCGTTCGCGTTGTACCCGTGCGCTGTGCCTATACGGTGGTTTGCAATGCTTATACCTCTGTGCTGGCGATGGTTTAACGCCTTTCTCGCCGCTGTGCGGCTTGTACTGCGCACGCAATAAATCATCAGGTGCGTTTTATCTATGGGGCCCGTATGGCGGTAATTGCCATACAGGGCCCCTTTTGACGCCGGCGGCTCATGCGGAAAGAATCATAGAGTCATTGGTAAGAGAAAGAAGGAATTGCCGCCAGCTGTTGCTGTCTGTTTGCTAATGGAACCTTATGTCAAGTAAATACCTATTGCCAGTCTGTTACTGGAACGTTTGCGCCGCCTGCCCGCAGTCTGGCTCTACTGGAACGTTCGCGCCGCCTGCCCGCAGTCTGGCACTACTGGAATGTTTCCGCTGACTGCTCGCAGTCTGGCTCTACTGGAACGTTTGCGCCGCTTGCCTGCTTGCGTCCGGCTGTTACTGGAACATTTAAGCCGCACGCCTACTCGTGATTTGGCTCTGGAGCGTTTACGCCGCTTGCCTGCCCGCGGTCTGGCACTACTGGAATGTTTCCGCCGCCTGCCTGCGCAGTCGGCTGTTACTGGAATGTTTCCGACCGTCTGCCTGCCCATGGTCTGGCACTACTGGAATGTTTGCGCCGCTTTCTGTTTGAGCGGCGTTCGCGTATGTTTATATTACTGCCGGGTTACGGCTTGTGATGTTTTCAGCTTTTTGCTATATTTTCCGCCTATTTATTATCCGTGCGCCCGACCAGGTAATCGATGGAGGTACCGTAATAATCGGCGAGCTTGACCAGGTTGCACAGAGGGATGGCGAGCTTACCGGTTTCGTAGCTGCCGTAGGTCGTTTGGTGGACGCCGAGGGATTTTGCCATCTCATATTGGCTGATGCTCCGGGACTCCCTCAGTTCCCGCAGCCTGTTGGGGTAATCGTGTTCCAGCATGACCGCCTCCGTGCTCGTGCCCGTGCGCTTGTTTGTGCCCGCAGCCAGGCTTTTTATGATTTTCTTGATTAATGTGTAATCGTGCTCCTGCAGCCCCTCCACGCTGATTACGTGCATGTCGTCCAGGCCGAGCAGGTAGTCGGCGGTCACGTTGAAAAAGCGCGCCGCTTTTATAACGGACTGAATCGTGGGGTAACGGGCGCACAGCTCGTAGCTTGAAATGACGACGTTCGAGACCGATAAAGCCTTCGCAAGCTCTTTTTGTGTCAGCCCATATTCTTTACGAAGCCGCTTGAGCCTTATTCCGAAAGTTTTATCCATAGCGAACCTGTCCTTTGTGTTAAAGTTCCGTCTTTTATGGCCGCGGGATACACCCGGATGGAGGGGCATATCCCGCGTTATCAAAATACGGCTGGCAGCGGGCAAATGAAGCTTGTGAAACTGCGAAAAGGTTCAAATGTGCCTGGCCGTATGATGATTAAATTGATATGGTTTCTGCCGAGGCCACCCATACGCCCTCTACAAGCCTGCCGGAGCTATCCCTGGCAAGCGCGTATGAAACGGCGCGGTAAACGCCGGGCGGTGGGTTCGGGAGCGGGATAGAAAGCGGATGCCCGTCCTTGCCCGGCTCGAACGTTTGGGTGATGGTCTGCAGATGCCTCCAGCAGAAACGGCCCTGCCTTTCCAGAATGAGGCAAAGCTGTACGCTGGCGGCGGTTTTCATGCCGCAGCGGCAGCCGGCACAGAGAAGGCCGTCCCGAAAGGTGATTTCGCAGGAAACCGCTTCAAAGAATTTCAGCCGCCGGCCCCGCGTGCTCCCAATGCAAGTGTGGGAGGTGGCGTCCTCCGGCGGGCGCCTGCCGGTATGGCTCATAACAGGCCGCCGCCGGAGGAACATCGCGCGGGGAAGGGGGGATGCAGAAATCTTTTCACATGTGCCATGCTACCAGCTCCTTGTCAGTTTTGGGAAGGGGTTAGACGGTTACGGTTTTTGCACTATAAATTTTGATAGCTTCTAAAATTTTACCACTTGAATTAACAGCCATTGCTGTTGTTGCAGCGCGGTATGTGCCCGAGGGCGGGTTTTTGTATGTGGTAGAAAGTAAATTGCCGCCTTTACCCGGTGAGTATGTCCGTGAAGTGTAATGAACCTGAGTCCAAGATGAACCGGATTTTTTTTCTATTGCTACAATAAACATAACATCAATTCCATCAGCGAAACTGGTATAGCTTCCGTTACCTACAACATTTCCATCTTTTAAAGAAACGCCAACAGAAACTGTACCAAAATATGAATAACGAGGTTGAATGTCTGCTGTACTACCATAATAATCTAAAGGAATTTCAGTTGTCTGTAATGTCTGTGCGGAAACGTTCAAAAATGAAAAGGTAAACATTGCAAGGACTAGAAAAAAAGCGATTGCTTTCTTAGCCTTAGCCATGTTATCAGCTCCTTGTCGTTTGGGAAGGTGTTAAACCCTAACGGTTTTTGTTGAGTATATTTTTACTGATTCGACAATTACATTCTTTGAATTTATTGCCAAAGCGGTGGCGACGGCGCGGTATGTTCCAGATGGAGGATTTTTGTATGTAGTGGAAAGTAAATTCCCTCCCTTACCCGGAGAATATGTACGCGTAGTGTGTTGAACTTGAGTCCATGTAGAGCCAGACTGTTTTTCAATAGCCACAATGAATGTAACGTCAATTCCGTCGGCAAAACTGGTGTAGCTTCCATTGCCTACAACATTTCCATTTTTTAAAGAAATGCCAACAGAAACTGTACCAAAGTATGCAAGTCTCGGTTGTATTTCTTCCGTACTTCCATAGCAGACATAAGTGTTATCATCAGTTGTTTGAATTGTTTGTGCGGAAACGCTCAAAAATGAACAGGTGAACATTGCAAGGACTAGAAAAAAAGCGATTGCTTTCTTAGCCTTAGCCATGTTATCAGCTCCTTATTAATTTTTTGAAACGCTTTCCGCTATCTTCACCAAATCAATTGTGTTATTTGAAGCAGATAAAGTAAATAAATAATCTTCAGTCATCCAGACCAGATAGGCTTGACCGTCTGTACCAACGCTCAACCTTCCTTCGTACCCATTAATTGTTACCTCTTTCACCTCAGAATTCTCTGTGTCAATTGTTGCCGAATTATCAGTTGGTTCTTGCGTGAAAATCAGTATATCACCATCTGAATTTGTATACTGTATCATGATTGAAGCGTCAGTAGTTTGAAACGATGCAACAGTATAACCGTCAGGTAATAAAGAGGGCGCTTGAACATCCTCCTGCCCGACCAATATCCCGTTGGGCATCTGGTAAATATCGCCGTGCGATTCATTCAGCCCCAAAAGAAAATTAATCGTGTAATCACGCAAACTCGAAACCGACATAACCCCGGCAATCAGCAGTATCAGCAAAACCAGAATGCACAGCGTCACCTTGTTCAGCCTGCGGTAGCTGTGCACGCGGCTGCGCCCAAGCCGCAGGTAGGGGTGCTCCAGCCGTTTTTCCATCGCGTACTGCTTTTCAGGTGTCAGCTGGTACCGCGGGTCTTTCTTTAATTGTTCGTTTAGCTCAAGGTAATACCTCCCTTCCTCCTCAATCGATTCATGAACCTTTTCGCAGAAAGCAGTTTCATCTATTATATTACCACTTTCTGGAATATCGTTCAATTTTTTATCTTTCATAAATAATCACCTTTTCCTCCTAATAATCTTTTGGCGCGGTCGCGCGCCCGTTGCAGATAGGTGCCGATGTACTTCGGCTCGATTCCCAGCAGCTTTCCGATTTGCTTGTACCGGTAGCCCATAAAATATTTGTATATGAGCAGATGCCGGTCGAGCGGCGAAAGCTTTGTGAGCATGGTGTTTACCGCGCGCCTGATGTCGTCCTGCTCAATCAGCTCCTCCGGCATAATCGCCGGAACGCGGCTGTCTTGGGTTCCCTGGCGCTTCTTCTTGCTGATTTCCTTGCGCATGTACGTAATGGAAACTGTCTCGACCGTCCGCGCGCAGTAGGAGGCAAGCTCGTTTTTGTTGAGCTTAAGCAATGTGGGCAGGTAATCCATGAGCTTAATCATCGTGTCCTGCACCATATCGTCCGCGGCGAACCTGTCGTCTGTAATCTTGTACGCCATATAGTTCATCAAAGAGTAGTGGTCCCGAAAAATTTTTGATAAAATTGCGTTCTCTTCGGTCGTAAAAAGAAATATCATAAAAAATCCCTGCCTAGCCTGTTGTATTTTCCCTCTCTCCTGCGTCCTATTTATGTAAGCATGTTTTATTCCCTCGCTTTTGAAGGGCGGCGCAGCCAAACCCGCCGCGTGTACGCAAATAAAAAACCTGTCCGCCGTACCCGGCAGAGGGGGGAGCGCCCGCGGCAAACACGCCGCGCGGTAAGGGCGGGCAGCCCGGCCTGCCGCGAATATTTGCGGATTCCTATTACATATGTGTTTCTTATTTAAATTTTTACTAAATCCCCGCGAAAAACATTTATTTCTTCCTTTATGACAATCATATACTATATTTTTACATTTGTCCAGTATTTCGAGCAAATATTTTTAAATAATCTTGTGTGAATGTCATACACTTGGATAAAATTGGAAAGAAGGTGATGCAAAATGTTGAGCGATTTGGGCGAAAGACTACAAATTTTACGCAAACAAAAGAGAATATCGCAGGAACAGCTCGCCAAACGCGCGGGGCTGTCGAGGTCGAGCATTTCCGCGTATGAGAAGGGCGCGACCATTCCTTCCGCCGAGGTCATATACGAATTGTGCATTATTCTGGATACGACGAGCGATTACCTGCTCGGCTTGGAGAATATCAGGAAAATATCTGTGGAAGGGCTGTCCCAAAGGCAGATTGACATCATGATAGAAATGGCGGGCGCGTTCAAGTCAAAGAACGGCTAGCGCCCGGTAATGTGAAAATAAATCTCCCCCGTACGCGGCTTTTTCGCGTACGGGGGAGATTTTTTGGTTTCGTTATAAATAAAAGCGTTAAACTGTCAAGCCGGGAGCAATCGTGCGGACAAGGCGGCAAGCCAGCAAATAAACGGGTGACATGAGTGTATATGAGAGCCACTTGCGGCTGCGGCTTTTCCGGCGGCCTGTGCCGCTCTATTCGGCGCGGCCTATAAATTTATGGATTTCGTTCTTCATGGCGGAAACGTCGAGCGGCTTTGACAAGTGGCCGTTCATGCCCGCCTCCTTCGCGGCGGCTACGTCCTCGGAAAATACGTCAGCCGTCATTGCGAGGATGACGACGCCGGCGGCGTCACCGCGCGCCATGCGCCGGATTGCCCGCGCCGCGTCGTAGCCGTTCATGACAGGCATCTGTATATCCATTAAAATCAAATCGTAATAGCCCTCCGGCGACCTGGAGAATTTCTCCACGCCCTGCGCGCCGTCGGGCGCGCTTTCGATTTGCGCCCCGGTCGCGGACAGCAGCTCCTCCGCGATTTCGCGGTTGAGCTCGTTGTCCTCCACCAGTAAAATACGCTTCCCGGTAAAATCATACGTTTTTTCAGAGTCACGCAAGAGCGTATGGTCCTCCTGTCCCAGCACATATTTGCGCAGGCCGCGGCATAGCGTGGAGCGAAACAGCGGCTTCGGCAGAAAACCGCTTACGCCCGCGCCCGCCGCGTCGTCCTCGATTTCCGTCCAGTCGTAGGCGGAGATAATCAGGATAGGGAGCCTGCCGCCGAGCCGCTCCCTGATTTGCTCCACCGTTTCCAGCCCGTCCTGGCCCGGCATGACCCAGTCGAGTATAACCGCGTCATAGCCCTCGTTTGCGTTGTGGGCGTCCGTCACCCTGCGCACGGCGTCCGCGCCGCTGCTGACCCAATCGGCCTTCACGCCGCAGGAGGCGAGCATCTGCGCGGCGTAGTCGCACATGGTTTCGTCGTCGTCCACGACGAGCACCCTCATATCCGGCAGGCTGCATCCGCATTGCTCCGTTTCGTCGATTTGAAGCGGGAGCTTTACAATAAAGGCCGTGCCCTTGCCGTATTCGCTCTCTACGGTGATTTCGCCGCCCATCAAATCAACGATTTTCTTCGTAATCGCCATGCCCAGGCCGCTGCCCTCGGTTTTGTCCACGCGGGTGTCCTGCTCGCGCGTGAACGCGTCGAACATATTGCCGAGGAATTCCGGCTTGATGCCGATTCCCGTATCCTTGAACGTAAAGACGAGGTTTGAAAACCCTTCCCTTTCACAGGGGGCTTCCTCCACGTCAACCGTGATGCGCCCTTCCTCCGGCGTGAACTTCGAGGCGTTTGACAGGATATTGATAAAGCACTGGCGCAGGCGCAGAGAGTCGCAGAAATACCGCTCGTGCGCAAGGGGGCGCAGCCGGATGGAGAACTGCTGCCGTTTGGCCTTGACCATCGGCTGCAAAATCGCGACGATGTTTTCCATTACCTCTGGCAAGAACATCTCGTCGCTTCTCAGCGACATTTTGCCGCTTTCTATTTTAGACATGTCGAGCACGTCGTTGATAAGCCCAAGCAGGTGCTGGCTCGATATTGAAATTTTTTTCAGGCAGCTCTGGACCTTGCCGGGGTCGTCCAGATGGGAGGAGGCGACCTCCGTCATCCCGACGATTGCGTTCATCGGGGTGCGTATATCGTGCGACATGCGGGACAAAAAGTCCGATTTCGCGCGGCTGGCGCTTTCCGCCGCCTGCAGGGCGGTTTTTAATTGCTCCGCCTGGTGTTCGAGCTTCTGCTGCATTTCGCGCAGCTCCGTCAGGTCGGTAATATCGATATATACCAGCAGGTAAACCGGGTTCCCGCCGAGCCAGTCCACGCATTCGCCCTTGACCTGCATCCATAGAACCTGCCCCTGCTCGTTTTTCATCTGTGCCAGCAGGCGCACGGGCTTTCCGGCAAACGCGTTTTCAAGCTGCGGCTCAATTGCCTCGCGGTTGATGTCCAGGTTTAACTGCAATACGGCCTGGGAATCGTAATCGGTGCCGAAAAAGGCCTTGAACTGGTCGTTCGCGTCCAGCAGCTCGATTTGCATATCCCGTTTAATCAGGAATTTCGCCACGAAGCCGGGAATGCTGTTGTAGGTAATCGACTGCTCCATGCGCGCGCGGACCAAATCGTCGATATTCGTAATCGCGGTATAAGACACCTGGTACCCGTCGATATACTCGTCTACAAACGTCGCGACCATGCGCACCCATACGTGCCCGCCGCCCTTTACAGGCATCCGGCTGATGACGCTGTAGCCGGGCTTTCCTTGTGAAAGCGCGCGGAGCACCGTTTCGGTAAGCTTTGCAAGCTCGTCCTCATAGCCGTGCGCGGGGTAATACAGGTCGGGCCGGCTATGGAATTTTTCCTCGTACTCGTCCTTGGGATAGCGGATGAGCTGGTAATAAAAGTCGTTCGCCCATACCATGGTAAAGGCTTCGTCCAGCAGATGCTTGCTTACGCTCGTTTGCAGCATGCTCATCAGCGTGTTGTATTCGTAATTTTTGGTGATTTGCATTGCGCCGCTGTCGTTCGTTTTTCCAGATAATGCTTCAGCCATTTGCTACCCCTCCTGTTTTGTCCGGTAGTACGGTCTTGTTTCATCGTCCTGTTCAGAAAAATCATTTGGACCGCGGGCGGCGTCCCGTCGTTTCAGGAAGGCGTGCCGGAGGCCGGGGAAGTCTATCGTGATTTATTTTTAAACGGTCAGCTGCTTGGAATCCGCTTTAGGGGAATGACCGTCCGTGTATTTTTTTGACAGCGCCGAAAACTGGGCGCGGACACGCGCAAAGCATTCCAGCAGCCTGGGTGAGAAGGCGCCGCATTCCCCGCGGAGAATCATATCGAACGCTTCGCCGGACGGGATTGCTTTTTTGTAAACGCGGTCGGTGGTGAGCGCGTCGTAAGCGTCCGCTATGCCCACGGCCTGCGCGCAGATGGGAATATCGTCGCCCGTAAGGCCGTCCGGGTAGCCGCTGCCGTCCCAGCGCTCATGGTGGTGGCGGCAAATCAAAAACGCGTATTGAAGGTATTCCTTGTCGTCCATACGGTCGAGGCCGGACAAAATCTCGCAGCCCTGCTCCGTATGGGTTTTCATAATGTCGAACTCCTCTTTCGTAAGCCGCCCGGGCTTGTTGAGGATAGCGTCGGGAATCGATATTTTTCCAATATCGTGCAGCGCCGCGGCGCTTGCGATGATGGTAATCACCCGGTCGTTGAGCTCGTATTCGGGGTAATGCTTCATAACCTCTTCCAGAAGCACCTTCGTAAACATACGGATGCGCAGAACATGCTGCCCCGTTTCTACGCTGCGGTGCTCAATGACGGAGGAAAGCGCGTCCATCAGGATTTCGCGCGATTCACGCAGCTTGCGCGACTGCTCCTCTACCATTTCCTCCAGGTGCAGCCTGTGGCGGTTGAGCTCCGCCGCGTTCTGCACGCGCCGTTTTACCACATGCGGCTCGAACGGCTTCATAATAATATCAGACGCGCCCAGGTCGAACGCGCGCACCTCGTTTTCAGAGGAATCCTCCGACGTAATCACAATCACGGGAACCTTCGACAGGCGGCTGCTTTTCGCCATCTCCGCCATAACCTGGTAGCCGTCCTTTACAGGCATGACCAAATCGAGCAGCACCGCCGCGAGCGAGCCGTGGTGCTTCCTTAAAATGGCAAGGGCCTGCTCGCCGTTTTCCGCTTCTATAATATCGTACTGCGCCTCGAACAAGGAGCGCAGAACCGCGCGGTTGATTTCCATATCGTCTACAATCAGTAAAGTATCCCGATTCATCCCGTTTCTCCTTTGCCTGCAAGTACTGCAGGGTGGCTTTGTCTATGCCATACATATTACATTATACCAACTGCGTTTCCTGATAGCAAGATAAGAAAAACATAATTTTGGTAATAACGCGGGAGAATCTGCCGGGCATACGTGGGAAATATATCCATCCAAACAAATAAAAGCAGGCAAAACGAAAGCCCCTTGCCTTCGTTTGCCTGCTTATCGTCTGCCAAACGTTACATATTGTCCGCGAGATAGCGTTCAATAAACGCGTCGGCCCCGCTTTCCTCAAGCTCCAGCGCCTGCGCTATCTGCCCGCGGAACAGCCTTGCCGCCTTTTCTCCGGCTTCGGCTTCCTTTTGGGTCAGCGGCCTGCCCTTTTTAGTAACGCCGTTTTGCCGGACGTAGCATGTCTTGATGATTTTGACCCACTCGAGCGGGTCGTCCTTTGCGGCCGCCTCCTCAAAAAGCTCCTCCAGGAGCTTTTCGTTCGGCGCCTGGAACGTGCGGATGTAGGGGAGCCGCTCAATCAGCTCCATCGCTTCAGACCGGCTGAGCAATAAAATCACCCGCGTTCTCCAGCTTTCCCATTATAAACGGGATGACCTCCTCGCGCCGGATTTGCAGCACGCTCGAAAATTCCCCGTACAGCATATCCTCCGCGTCCTTCATGATTTTTTCATCGGCGGCGTGGAATTTTTTACCTTCGCCCAGCTTTTCCTCGCGCTTGAAATAGAGTGTTTTTATCATCTTGACCAAATCCCGGTGGTCGCCGCTTTTGACAATCGCGGTAAACGCCTCCTTGCGCTTCTGGTCGTCCTCAATCCATTCGACCGTGGTGTCGGGCATAATGCTGATTAAGCGGTTGACCTCGTCCAGGGTAAGCAGCCTGCGCATCCTGATTTTGTCGCTGTCCACCGGACAGTATATCGTCATATTCTCGTTTTCGGCAGGCTTTAAAATATAATACGTCATTTTTTTGCCTGCCAGCTTTTCGGGCCGGATGTCTACGATGGTACATACGCCTGAGTTCCCGTACATGACCGTGTCGTTGATAGAAAACATATAAGTCACCTTTGCTCCTTCTCTTCGTTCCATGGCATATTGCCGCCGTAGTATTTATTCGCTATTGCGGCCTGTTTCGTTTCGTCGAGGCTCTTGAGGCGCCTGCGCCACCGTTCCTCCTCCTGCGCGCCGCCGCCCGCTATGCGGACGAACGGGCAGTCTTTTCCAAGGCATTTTGGCACGTCCAGCTTATCGCACTTGCCTTTCATCGATAGATACGAACAATCGGGCAAAGCACAGAATTCAAAATGCGCGTTGACGTCGTCCGTGCGGATTGCCCTGTGGGCCGCGTGCATTTGTCTCACTCCTTTTATTTGGCTGAGCCAATCCAAGCTGGCAGGCGCGCTTATTTTCGGCGGTTTGGAACCGCTTGCCGTTTTTGCCTGCACGGTTGCTTCATATCTATATTTTAACAGATAAATAGCCATGTTTTCAAGTAAAACCTTCTGCGCTTTTTCAACGAAAAACTATGAAAGATGAAAGGATGGCTTTCGTGCATATTGAAACGGGCGAAAGCAGGCGCGGTAAGGGGGAATACAGAGGAAAATCCGCCCATACTTATAAATGGGGGTGGTACTGTTGCAAAACGGCCAAATTACAGTAAAAACACATACAGAGGAAAAGAAAATGGAGTACAGGGGCGAGGTGGTTTTGACCTACCGTATTTCGTTTCCCGAATTTGTCGTTTGCCGGTATAACGCGGCGCTGATGGCAATCAATAAATATTACCGGTGCCGGGCGCGCGGGTTCAGGGAGCATGTGGTAAACGATTTATACCCGCAGGCAGTCGAGCAGTTCCGTGAAGCGCAGAAGGAAAATTACCCGATGCCCGCCTACGAGGCCATCAGCGAATTTACCGTCACCTGCAATGACGGCTGTATCCTGAGCCTCTATACGGACCAGTACGAATATACGGGCGGTGCGCACGGCAATACGCTTCGCAGCGCGCAGACGTGGAACCTAAGCGGCAGGGGGCGCGTAGCGCTCAGTGAGTTTTTTGCCCAGCCGTCTGATTACAAAGACTTTTTGCTCAGCGGGATAAAGGAACAGATTGAAAGGGAGCCGGAAATCTATTTTGAAAATTATGAAGAGCTGGCCGCCGAAAATTTTGACGATGAGAATTTTTATTGTACGCCGCAGGGGCTTGCCTTCTTCTATCAGGAATATGAAATTGCGCCTTATTCCAGCGGAATCCGCGTATTTGTATTTCCATTTTCCGAAACGGTGCGCTCCCCTGAGCAGCTTTGCAAATAGGGCGTTTTTATAACATAAATTTATCGGAAAAACAAAAAATGTTAAAATAATAAAAAATCCAATTTGTGGGATAAGTAGAATTAAAAGCAAATAGTTTATGGGCTGCCGTCAAAATGCCGGTAGTCCATATTTTTATTTGTTGCGATTATACGAAATCGGTATTATTTTCAATTCGCGAATTTGCATATTCTACAAAAAATGAAAACAGAGCGGACATAAAAAATATATTATTTTATTTTTCCTTATTAACATTGACTTTATAAAATAAAAAATATATAATGTTAATGAAATGAATCATCATCGACATCAAAAATTAAATGTTGGGAAATTTAAGTCAACCGGCTATATTTAAAAAAATTATGATTATGTGTGTATATTTCACATACTTCAAGAGGAGGTATAATTATGAAAGGGTTCCTCGAAAAAATGACCGGATATAAATGGGCGGCCGTTATTGCGGCAAGCCTTACAATCGTGGTGTTATCCGGCTTTCTTCTTTCGGGGAGGAGCGCCGGGGTGTCCGGCGGCTTCCTCGGCCCACAGGTCAGGCAGGAAAAAATGGCAAGTACAAAGCAGATGTCTTTATTCAGTAAAAGCAGTACAAACTTGAAATATAAAGAAACCATGAATCAAAGCGACCTGCCAATGAGCGAGCGGGCCGATAAATACGGCAGCTACGACATTTATGTGGACGAACAGGATACCCAGTATGTGTTCCTGGCGGATTCCGATTTGTTCTGCGGCTTTTTGAAGACGGGCGCTTCCCTGGAAACAAACGGCAAGCTTCTTTCAGAGATAGAGGCGCGCGGGATTGCGGACGCTTACCTTATGGAAACCCTTGGGGAAGACCAGAGGGAGTATGTATATGAGAGCATGTACTGCGACCAGTCGAATATGTATCACATCACCTACGCGTCATATATCGGCGACATTAAAACAGACGACGAGTGTATTATTTGGGTGCGGGGCGCGACCGGCGAAATTTATGCCTGTTCCATGTTCAACCGCGGCAGGTATGACAGCTACCGCGACAGCAGTCTGACGTTCAACGACAGCACCTCCCTGCTGATGGAAAAGCACCCGGAGCTGGAGGAGGATTATAACGACTGTGAAATCCTCGATAAATACTTGACCCTGTCGGACGGCGGAAGCCTGGTAGTCACTTATGAGGTGTACAACAGCCAGGACGGATGCACGCAGGAATATTCTATTCCCATATCACAAACGTAACCTTAGCTTTATATCGGCGGCCGGAGCAGTAATTGTGCTCCGGCCGATTTTTCTGTTGTTTTATCAGGTTTCCACGCGCGAAGAGGGGATGGGCTGCGGCCTGCTTCGGCTTGTAAGCTCCTGTACGCAAAATTCAAAGCTTGCGTTGCTGCGCGTTACGTCGAACAGCGTGATTTTCCCGACCGTAAAATGAAATCGTACCGTACACGCCGGGCTTTCTTTAATTATACGCGCCATTTCACCATTTTTCGGTGCCTGCAGCTTTTGCGCGCCGCTGTCCTCAATGAGCTGTACGCGCAGCCGGTACGGCCCCTGCTCGACCACGGCTTCCTTCTGGGAATATTTCAGCAGCTTCGCGCCGCGGTAGGTGGCAAGGCGGTATTCCCGCCCGCCGTAATACACGCTTGCGATGCAGCCGGTAAAGCTCGTTCCCGCAACGGGAACGTCCGCGATTGAAAGCATTGCGCAGCAGTCTCTGTTTTCAAACCAGTTGAGCTGCGCCCACAGGTAGGATTTTGGGAAGGAGCAGCCCCAGTCCTTTTCAATATAGCCCGTGCCGCCTGTAAAATCAAACGGTTGCCCGTTTATTTCAAGTGTGCCTGTAAGCTCGTGCGTCAGGCTTAAAACACCGTGATTGCACTGCATAATCGGGAGATGGCGGAACGGGCCCATCATATCCGTTTCGGGCTGTGTGAACGTGCCGTATTGGAGCGTGCCCTTTACGCTCAAGCCCTTGCCCTGTAAATCGACGTTGATTCCGGCGCTTGAAAAGGCGTTTGCCCCTACGCGCACATAAAACCGGTTCTCCTCCGCATGGAAGGCGGTGGGAGGGAAGCGAAAGCAGTGGGCGCCGTTTTCCGTAACGACCTGAATCTGCGCGTAGCGTTTTCTGTCCTTACAGATGTGAAAGGACGGAATAAACGCGATGGTTGTATCCTTGCTCTGGTGCTTTAAATACCAGCCCTCAAAAAAAGGATGGGTTTTATATTTTCCATGAAAATTACGCATGGCCTATATCCTCCTGTGCCGGATTGTCGATTAGGTTCCCTTTGTAATCAAAGCGCGAGCCGTGGCAGGGGCAGTCCCAGCTGAGCTCGTCGGGGTTCCATTCGAGCTGGCAGCCCAGGTGCGGGCACCGCGTTGGTACAAGGTAGGTTTCTCCCTGCTCATCCTTATAAACGCCGACCTTTTCCCCGTTACAGTCCACAACACCGCCGTGGCCTGCGGGCAGCATGTCTATTTCCGTTTTGGGGATGTGGAACAGCTCCTTTGAAAGGCCCTTGACCGCCTGCAGGCCTTCCGCCAGAACCGACTTCGCGCCGGGCGGGGAGGCAGAACGCTGCGGGCTGAAAATTTCTGTATAGGGGGATTCCTCCCTGGTTATCAGCCCGGTAATAATCTGTGCTGACAGCATGGAGCTCGTCATGCCCCATTTGTTAAAACCGGTCGCGACATACCAGTTCGGCGTGGAGGAGGCGTAGCGCCCGATATACGGCACGCCGTCCGCCGGAATACAGTCCTGCGCCGACCAATGCGCTGTCTCCGCGCTTTCCGGCCAGAATTCCTTTGCCTTTTGCCGGAGCGTTTTGTAGCTGCCGCCCGCGGAATGCTCGCCTGTGCGGTGCCCGCCGCCCCCGAGCAGCAGAAGGCCGCCTGCGTTGCGGAAGGAAAGCCCATCCTCGTCTATGCCGAGGAACATGCCCGAAAGCGGCTGCGCGTTTTCAAGCGCGAGCACATAGCTGCGCTTCTGGTGCATGCGCGCAAAATAATAGCCCGGCACGTTGATAAAGGGATAGTGCGTCGCAAAGACGATATGGTCCGCCTTCACGACCATGCCGTCCGCCGTGACGACGCTGTTTTCCTCCACGCTTAAAACGCGCGTCTGCTCATAGATTGTGACTTCACGCGCGATTGCCTCCAAAAATTTAAGCGGGTGGAATTGTGCCTGCCCATCAAAATACAGTGCGCCCGCGGCCTCGAACGGCAGCGGCGTTTCCTTTGTAAGGCGCGCGCTGATGCCAAGCGACTGCGCGGCGCGTGCTTCATCCTCCAAAAGCCGGGGCTGGCTGTTAGTATAAAGGCAGGCGGGCAGCTCCTCGAAACAGCAGTCTATCTGATTTTCATTGATAATACGGCGGAATTCACCGATTGCCTGCTCGTTGCCGCGGGCGTAAAGCTCCGCTTTTTCCTTACCAAAGGTTTTTATCAGCTTATGGTAAACGGCGCCGTGCTGGGACGTAATCTTCGCGGTCGTGTTTTTCGTCTGGCCGCTTCCAATGCGGGAAGCCTCCAAAACAATCGCCTCTATGCCCTTTTGCTTTAAGCGGTACGCGGTCAGAATACCCGCGAGCCCGCCGCCTATGATTACCGTATTTACCCGCTTGTCGCCGTAAAGCGGCTTGCGCGGCTCTATGTTTGTTTCCCTGCTCCAAATCGATTCCATCATAAGTCACCTCTATGATAGGATTGACCGTGCCTGGAAAAAATAAACAGCTTTTATCCTTATTATTCAGAAAAAGTTTTTGCCGTTGAATGCGTGCGGAATAATATGGTATAATATACCGCAAAAGGAATTCGGAGGCATATTGCATGGATATTTTGTTTGTCAACTGCTGTATCAGCCAGAAAAAAGAAAATTCCCGTACGCTTGCGCTTTGCCGCGCATTCATAGAAGCCTATGAACAGGCGCATCCGCAGGATGAAATAAGCGAGCTTGTACTGGAACAGGAGGCGCTTTCCTGGATGACGGTTCCAAAGCTCGACCGACGAGACGGGCTGATTGGGAAGGGCGGTTATGACGACGAGCTGTTTCGCTATGCCCGCCGCTTTGCGCGGGCGGATAAAATCATCGTCGGCGCGCCTTACTGGGACAAGTCGTTCCCCGCGCTTTTGAAGGTGTACATTGAAAACGTGAGCGTCAACGGCATTGCGTTCCACTACACGGAGAATGGGCCGGAGGGCCTGTGCCGCGCGCGGAAGCTTTTGTACCTGCTCACCTGCGGCGGTGAAATTGGAAAAGCGGATTCCGGCATTGCGTATCTTCAGGATGTATGTAATATGTTCGGAATCAAAGCATTCGATTCGATAGCCGCCGAGGGGCTCGATATTGAAGGCGCGGACATTGGGGCGCTGATGGAACAGGCGTGCAGTGAGGCGCGGGCGTTTGCAGGGCAGTGGTGACATCGGTAAGTTAAATGCATATAGAAAAAGCGGGAGGCGAAAACCTCCCGTTTTTTGAAATTTACTTATTTCTGTGGTTTGCCGACGGCCTCCGACATGCCGGTCAATATTTGCTCACGCGCGCCACAAGCCAGGGTTTCCGGGTCGGTACGGTAGCTCGCGTTATAAAGGCAGGAAAATAGGAATTCATTGAATGCGATGTTCCAATGCTTATCTCCGTAGGTTTCATCCCGCGCAACTAAAAAGGTTTCAAAGCTATTGAGCGCAAAGCCAATGGCGTAGAGCGTTTCCATATCCCAACTGTAACCGGGCCAAAAAACAGGGCAATCCTTGTCCGCTGGTATAATGGGGTTTTCAATTTTTTTGGTTTGGATTTTTTGGGTTTAATTGTATCGTTCATAAAGACCTCCTGCTGTTTGTTGTACACGCTTGCAGAAAGCTTTCACCTGCGGTATAATAAATTATACCACGGGCGGGCTTATGCCTGCGTGTTGGGGGTAGGGCGTTGTGCTGTCTTTCTAGGAGGGCGCAGCGTCCGCTTTTTTGATTGATTGTATTTATAGACTGATACAATGAGGGCCTCCTTTCTCGTACCTATCATAGCTGAAAAACATAAGAAAAGAATAAAAGTTGAAATGAATTCACAACATATTTAATATAAATACTTATTGTAGCTACAACAAGTATGGCAAAAATAACAAATCCCTTCCGCTGCATTTAAACAGTGGAAGGGATTGCTTTATTCAGTTTTACAGCTCGCTCCTGCCTTCGAGCGCCCTTGCGAGCGTTACCTCGTCGGCGTATTCCAAATCGCCGCCGACCGGAATACCGTAGGCAAGCCGCGTCACCTTTACGCCGAGCGGCTTTAAGAGCTTTGAAATATAGATGGCGGTCGCCTCGCCCTCAACGGTGGGGTTTGTCGCCATGATGACCTCCTGCACGCCGCCCTTCTGAATGCGCGCAAGCAGCTCCTTAATATAAAGCTGCTCTGGCCCTACGCCGCTCAGAGGAGAAATCGCGCCGTGCAGCACATGGTAAACGGCGTTATACTCCTGCGTGCGCTCAAGCGCAATTACGTCGCGCGGGTCCTCGACCACGCATATGGTCGCATGGTCGCGCTTTTCGTTGCGGCATACGGGGCAGAGGTCGCCGTCGGTCAGGTTGCAGCATTCCTTGCAGTAGTGGATTTTTTCGTGCGCGTCGAGGATGGCGTTTGCGAATTCCTCGGCCTGCGCCTTGGGGAGCTTCAATACATGGTAGGCAAGGCGCTGCGCCGTTTTCGCGCCGATGCCGGGCAGCCGTTCAAACTGCTCGGTGAGCCTTGCAAGCGGAGCGACGTTATATCCCGCCATAATCAGAACAGCCCCGGAATGTTAAGCCCGCCGGAAATTTTCTCCATCGTCTGCGCCTTGTCGTCGGAGGCCGCGCGCAGCGCTTCGTTTGCCGCCGCGATAATCAAATCGGAGAGCATTTCCACGTCCTCGGGGTCTACGACCTCAGGCTTTAAATCGACCGCCTTGAGCTCAAGCTTGCCCGTAACGGTCACGCTTACAGCTCCGCCGCCGGAGGACGCGTTATATTCCTTTTCCTCGAGCTGTGCGGTCGCGTCGTCCATCTGTTCCTGCATCTTCTGCGCCTGCTTTGCCAGATGCTGAATATTCTGGGTGCCGCCTGTGTTGTATCCCTGGGGTAATCTTGCTTTCATAATAAACATCCTTTCCTTTTGCTCTGCTTTATTTCATTAATTATCATAATCAGACTCACCGGTTTCCTCAGTAACCGGTACGCCGGCTTCCTTAATTTTCTCGGCAAGGCTTTGCAGCGGGTCTTCCTTTTTTGCTTCCTCCTGCGGACGCCTGTACGGGCCGAGCTTGTAAACACGCCCGGTAACCTCCTTGACAGCAACGCGCATTTTATCGCGCTGTGCAGACTGGCGCAGCAGCTTAAACGGAATGTCGCTTTTTGAATCGATTAAAAGGAACTCGCCGCTTACATACGCCTGCGTCCCTTCAAAGGAGGCGGCAATCGTTTTGGAATATTTTTTTAGGATTTGCAGTACTTCCGCCCAATCCTCAAACGGCTGCGCGTTTCTTAGGATTTCCTCAAAATCGGGAGGAGCTGCCGCCTGTTTTGGCGGCGCGGGCGCGGTCTCTTCCTTTTTGGGAGGCTGTTCCACGATGGGCGCGGGAAGTGGCGCTTCGATTACAGGCTCCGGCGGCGGTTCCGGTATGGGGGAGGGAGCCGCCTGCTTTGGCTGTACCGGTTTGTCAGCAGTGGGTGCATCCGCTTTCTGCGTGGCGGATGCCTTTTCCGGCGCTTCCTGCGCCGCGGCGGGTGCGCCGTATTTGACTGCGCGCTCAAGCCTTGCAATGCGCGCAAGCAGCGCGTCCATGTCCGGGTCGAGCTGCGGCGAACAAATTTTAATCATCGCCGTTTCCATCTCGGTGCGGCGGTCGCCGCCGCGGAACATCTTTTCATAGGAGCTTTGCAGCACATCCATCGCGCGCACGGTTTCCGCCAGAGACAGCTTCTGCGCCTGCGCGCTTGCCTGCTCAAATTCGTCGTCCGCCATGATGAGCAGGTTGCGCGGGTCCTTCATGGTTTTTATCAGCATCAAACCGCGGAAATGGGAGGTAAGCTCCTCGCTTAAACGCGCCATGTCCTTGGCCTCTTTATATAAGGTATCGATTGTGTCGAGCGCAAGCGCGCAGTCGCGCTTGATTACGGCGTCGGCAAGCGAAAAGAGGTATTCCCGCCCGGCAAGCCCCGCGACCTCCCGCACAAGGGCGGAGGTAATCTGTTTGCCCGCGCCGATACAGCGGTCTAAAAGGGAAAGCGCGTCGCGCAGCGCGCCGTCTGAAAGCGCCGCTATCAAAAGCGCCGCGTCGTCTGAAAGCTCAGCCTCTTCCTGCTGTGCTACAAATCGGAGCCTGTCTGCGGTCGCCTGCGGGGGAATCCTGTGGAAATCGAACCGCTGGCAGCGCGATAAAATCGTCGCGGGGATTTTGTGCACCTCGGTCGTCGCCAGAATAAAGACGACGTGCGCGGGCGGCTCCTCGAGCGTTTTCAGCAGCGCGTTGAACGCGCCGATGGAGAGCATGTGTACCTCGTCTATAATATAAACGCGGTATTTAGCGCGCGTCGGGGTAAAGGCGGATTCCTCAATGAGGCTGCGGATGTTTTCCACGCCGTTGTTGCTCGCGGCGTCGATTTCGACGACGTCCATAATCTCGCCGTTTTCAAGCCCCTTGCAGTTCTCGCATTCGCCGCACGGGTCGCCGCTTTGCGGATTCAGGCAGTTAACGGCCTTCGCAAGGATTTTCGCGCAGGTCGTTTTGCCCGTTCCGCGCGAGCCGGTGAAAAGATAGGCGTGGTTAATTCTTCCCGCCTTCAGCTCGTTCTGGAGCGTTACGGTCACCTGCGGCTGTCCCGCAACGTCGCTGAAAAACCGCGGCCGCCATTTCCTGTACAGTACCTGATACATCTTTTCACACGCCTTTCGTTTAAAAGCTACACCTGCACGAAAAAAGAGCAAGACAGACGGAAAACCCGTTTGTATATGAGAACGGCAGACTTACTGCATCGCATCGGGCATACCGCTTAATGCTGCTCGGTTCCCCGCCTGACATGGTTCACGGGTCCCAATCGCACAGGGCCTGCCGCCCACATATATAAACGAATTATTTTCTGGCTTGCTCTTCTTGCCGCCTAATCCGGTGACGGGGTTTATTATACTATAACCGCAATCAAAATGCAAGAGCAGGAAAGCCTTTTATTTCCGGTATATATTCGGGAATAAAAGGAATATGGTTGCATTTGGGGCTGGAATCCTGTAAGATAATACAGCCGGACATAAGAAATATAGTCTTTCAAACGGCAATGAATTCAAATTTTGAAAAACCTGAAAAAATGTCTTGCATTTTGGAAAAACATCTGATATGATAATTGATGTTGTAATTTCAAAAGCATGGAATAAGGAGGTGCAGACACATGGCAAAATGTGATATCTGCGGCAAGGATGTTGCTTTCGGTATCAGAGTATCCCACTCTCACAGACGTTCCAACAGGACATGGAAGCCGAACGTTCAGCGCGTAAGAGCGATCGTTGACGGCTCGCCGAAGCGTATTCACGCTTGCACCCGCTGCCTGCGTTCCGGTAAGGTAACCAGAGCAGTCTGATAAATTGTTTGACACTTAGGAGCCGAAAGGCTCCTTTTTGTTTTTTACGGGTGTTAATTCGCCGTTAATCCCTTGTATTTTCAATCAGCCTGCTGTATAATAAAAGCTAAATATTTTAATGGAAAGTAGCGTCTTTTTTACGGAGGATTTTATATGCTGTTAGATTTAATAAGCGGCCAGCTTAGTTTTACTTCTGCCCTGATTGGGATTCTTGCGAGCCTTCTTATCATTTTCCTTGTGCTGCCCTTCCACGAGTGGGCGCACGGGTTCGCGGCCTACAAGCTCGGCGACAAAACGGCAAAATACAGCGGCAGGCTCAAATTCAACCCCCTTGCCCACATCGACCCGTTCGGCGCGCTGTGCCTGCTTCTTTTTAACTTTGGCTGGGCAAAGCCCGTACCGGTCGATTCTCGCAATTTCAAGCGCCCAAAGACCGATATGGCCATCGTCGCGCTGTGCGGCCCGCTTGCGAACATCATCGCCGGAATTGCCGGCGGCCTGATATTAAACGCAATTATTGTGTTTGGAGGCGTAATGCTTGTAACGGGCGGGGCTCTTTACTATATCGCGCTGTTTTTAAAATTTTATATCAGTATGAATGTATTTCTTGCGGTGTTCAACCTTATCCCAATCCCGCCGCTCGACGGCTCAAAGATTCTGTTCGCGTTTTTGCCGGATAAAATCGTTTATACAATTTACCAGTATGAACGCTTTTTCTTCCTGGCAATCTACCTGTTGCTGTTTATCGGGTTCCTGACAGGCCCGCTGAGTTTCCTGTCAGGGGCGCTTGAAAGCTTTGTGATGTGGCTGACGCGCCTGCCGTTCCTTCTATTTGTTTAAGGACAGAATAAATTGACAGAAGGAGGAACATACCCGTGCAGCAGGAAACCCATGTGCTACAGTATAAGCTGACTTCGTTTGAAGGGCCGCTCGACCTGCTGCTTTCCCTGATAGCGAAGAACAAGCTCAATATTTACGATATCCAGATTTCCGAGCTACTCGAGCAGTACCTGGAGCAGATAAACGCCATGCAGGAAAACGACATGGACATTGAAAGCGAATTTTTGGAGATGGCGTCCAGGCTCGTTTACATCAAATCGGCCATGCTCCTGCCCAAGCACGAGGAGGCCGAGGAGCTGAAAAAAGAGCTGACCGGCCAATTGCTCGAATACCAGGAATGCAGGAGGGTCGCCGCGATTCTGGGTGGAATCGTAACCTATGATTTATATGCGTCTGCCCCGGCGGAAATTGAATACGACATGACCTACACGCGCGTTCATGAGAGCGCCGACATTGCGCAGGCATACCTGTCAGCGGCGGGCAGGGGAAAGAAGCGCCTGCCGCCTCCGGCAGACGCGTTTTCCGGTATCGTATCCCGGAAAATCGTTTCGGTCAATTCCCGCATTATTTATGTGATGCGCAGGCTCTATAAAGGTGCGGTCGTACGCTTTAAGGCGCTTTTCCCGAACGGGAGCGAGAAATCGGAGCTCGTCGCGACGTTCCTCGCCGTGCTGGAGCTCGTCAAGGGCAAGCGGGTGCGCATCGAGGGCGACGGCGAAAACGCCGATGTGAAAATGATTCAATAAAGGTGTCTGGAAAGGAATGTCCCGATGGAGAAACAGGAAATCAAAGCGGCAATCGAGGCCGTACTGTTCGCGGCTGGCGCGCCCGTCGAGGCGGACAGGCTTGCAAACGCGCTTGAAGCGGAGCTGAAGGCTGTCAAATCTGCCGCGGAAGAGCTGATAACAGAATATAACGCCTCTGAAAGCGGACTTACCATCATAAAGCTCAACGACAGCTACCAGATGTGCAATAAAAAGGAATACGGCGAATATATCCGTAGGGTTATGGATTTACGGCGCAATACGCTGCTGTCACAGGCAGCACTCGAAGTTTTGGCGGTTGTCGCCTATAACCAGCCGGTAACGAAGGCGTTTGTCGAGCAGGTCAGGGGCGTGGACTGCTCCGGCGTAATCGGCAGCCTGACGACAAAGGGGCTGATTGAGGAACGCGGTCGCCTGGAGCTGCCCGGAAGACCGCTGCTATACGGCACGACGGAAAATTTTCTGCGGTGCTTTCAGCTGAGCTCGCTCGACGACCTCCCGCCCTTGCCGGAAAAGGAACAAGCACAGGACGAGAACGGGGAAACTGAAAAACAGGCGGAGGAAAATGAGACACAGCCCGCCTGATTTCATATCTTACATAAAACGGACGGGAGGGCAATGAAATGACGGCGCTGATTATCATACTTTTGGTGCTGCTTGTCCTTGCTATTTTGCTTTTCCTTCCCGTCACCTTAAAAGCAAGCTATCAAACGGAGCTCTTTGCCGAGCTGCGTTACCTGTTTTTTCGTTATCAAATAGCGCCGCATGAAGAAGAAAAATCGAAAAAAAAGAAAAAAACGCCTCCGAAAAAAGAAAAAGAAGAGCTGACGGAAAAAAATAACTCGATTTGGGACATTATAAAAAAAGAGGGACTCTCGGGGTTCCTTGATATTTTAGAAGAACTGGCCCGAGCCGTGGGCGGCGCGCTCAAGGCGATTTTCCACCACGCGACGCTTTCCGAGCTGACGCTTCAAATAGCGGTCTGCGGAGAGGACGCGGCTGATTGCGCTGTGAATTACGGCTATGTGTGTACCGCGGTTTATCCGGCAATCGGGATTATTACGTCCTCCATCAGGCGCTATAAAAAGCTCGGCGTCGACATCCGCCCCGATTACGACGGGAAAGAAACCCGCATCCAGTGTAAGCTCCGCCTGAGGGCGCCGGCATTGTTTGTACTCTGCTCCGCGGGGAAGGCCGTATATACGGCGGTCAGGCAAATCATAAAAGCAAAACGGAAGGGAATACTATAAATATTTATTCCTGTTTCATTGACTCGCCGTCCGTAAGGACGGTGTGGATTAAAATATAAAAACATTAAAGGTAAAGGCGGTGTTTTGTATGAGCGATCATCCCATTGAAGGGCTTATGAACGTAACCATGCAGAAAATCAAGGAAATGGTGGATGTCAACACGATTATCGGCGAGCCGATTTCCACCCCGGACGGTACGACGATTATCCCCATCTCCAAGGTGAGCTACGGCTTTGCGTCCGGCGGCTCCGATATTCCTTCCAAAAACGCGCCGAATAAGGACATCTTCGGCGGTGGCAGCGGCGCGGGCGTTTCGATTAACCCGATTGCGTTCCTTGCCGTGCACGAAGGAAAGGTTGAGCTTTTGAACATTGAGCATTACGACGGAACGGCTGACCGCGTCGTTTCGCTCGTCCCGGAGCTGATTGATAAGATTTCCGGCCTGTTCAAAAAGGACAAGGACGGCAAAAAAGAGGAAAAAGAAGCGGAAATCAAGCTCGACGACCCAGAGGTCTGAGGCATAATTTATTAGGGTACAGGCATATTTATTGCTGTTAGGCGCTTTTGCGCCCAATCAATTCTTTTGGGGAGAGATTGCCCTTGCGTAAGCACAAAAGAGCTACAGCAGCACTATGCCTTGCCGCTTTCTTTTTGACGGCTGTTTCATGCCGGCCGGCTTTTGCGGAAGAGAACGCTCCCGGCGTTTCCGCAAGGGCGGCCGCGCTGTTCTGCGTAAACAGCGGTGAGTTTTTATTTGAGAAAAACGCCGGTGAAAGGCTGCCGATGGCAAGCACGACAAAAATCATGACTTCGCTGCTTGCGCTGGAATCGGCCGCTGCTTCAAACAAAACGGTAACGGTCACAAAAGAGATGTACGCCGAGGGCTCGTCCATGTACTTAAAGGCGGGCGACCAGCTAAAGCTTTCCGACCTTGCCGTGGGCATGATGATGGTGTCGGGCAACGACGCGGCGAACGCGGCGGCGCTCACGGTGGGCGGGACATATGAAAAATTCGCGGACCTGATGAACACGCGCGCCGGGCAAATCGGGATGAACGACACGCATTTTGTCACGCCGTCGGGGCTAGACGACGAGCGGCATTACTCGACTGCGCACGACATGGCGCTGCTTCTCGACTGCGCGAACCAGAACGATACGTTTGCGAAAATCAGCTCACAGAAGAACATGAAGGTAAGCTTTTTAAAGCCGGAGGACCAATCCTATACCTACGGCAACCACAACCGGCTTTTGTCGCTCTACGAGTACTGTACGGGCGGAAAAACCGGCTTTACGAAAACAGCCGGCAGGTGCCTCGTCACGAGCGCTGAAAAAGACGGCGTCAAGCTTATCGCGGTTACGCTGCACGCGCCGGACGACTGGAACGACCATATGAACCTGTATAACTACGGCTTTTCCCAGCTTACGCGCGTTTCGTTCGACGATACGGCTTACCATATCAAGCTGCCGCTGACAGGCGGGGACAGGGACCAAATCAGCGTCAGCGCCTATACGACGGCGGGCGTCGTCGTAAAAAACGAAGATAAGGACAAAATCAAGCGGGAGGTGTCCCTTCCGCCGTTTGTTTACGCGCCGGTGGAGGCGGGCCAGGTGCTCGGCAAGGTCATTTATACGCTCGACGGGAAAACGGTCGCGATAAACGATTTGGTTTCCGACGGCGACTACCCATTACAGGAAGAAAAGAAAGGCTTTTTTGCGTCGATTGCGGACTTCTTCGCAAACCTGTTCGGCGGTTAGGGCTTGTATATATAAAGGATTAAGAATAGATAAGGA
>OJQY01000328.1_pt1 | contig 27574 bp, 17 predicted proteins | sample 1599091 | NCBI WGS metagenome assembly OJQY01 (sample SAMN03922524, study PRJEB24848) | human gut metagenome | isolation source: stool sample | host: Homo sapiens | place: Germany | collected 2010-02 | reverse complement strand
GCCGCAGAGGCGGCGGCTAAACAAACCGTTCCTTTTTTCCGTTCAAATTTGCTGCCCAAGAACTTATAGCAAAAAAACATGAAGATGAAGCCCTGGAATACATTTACCGCCAGCTCAAACAGATTCCATAAAACTACGTTATCCATCTTCAAAAACCCTTTCTTTAATGAATCTGTCCTTGATTGCTTTATAACGGTTGCGGCTGATTGGGATGCTGTCTCCGTTATCCATTACTAAGCTGCTTTTATTGACCTGGTAAACATGGTCCATATTGACAAGAAAGCTTGCGTGAATCCGGACAAAGCCATACGACGTCAGCTCGCTCTCCTTTTTATAAACGCTTTCGCGTGTTTCAAGCTTTCCTTTCGTCGTAATATAGGTCATGGTATTTCCCATATTCTCCAGATAAACGATATCAGACATAAAAATCTTGGCGTAACCGCCTTTATGCTTGACCGTCAGCTTTATCTCATTGGATGATTTATTTTTCAAAATATACGAAATCATATCCGGCAGGTCGCGGTCGAGGTGGCTTTTTCTCAGGAAGCCGGCCGGATGGCTGTCGAGCGCTTCAAATACAAGGTCGTCGCGGTTGGTGGTAAAGACGATTATATAATTCTCGTCGCTGTCCTTAAGCTGCTCCGCTATTTCCAATCCGTTCAAACCCGGCATTTCAATGTCCAGAAAAATCACTTCATACAGGGAGGAGCGCACGTCGTCAATCAGGGACTGCCCGTCTCCAAACAGGATAATCTCTACGGTTTCTTCCGGCAGAAAGCTCGCAAACAGTACCTTGAGCTTATTTCTTAAGCCTTCCGCGAAAACCCGTTCATCGTCACAAACCGCGATACGCACAACCATTCACTCCTCTTCCAAAACACGCTGTCTTCATTCACACGGACTATTCCAGTTATTTTCTATCATATCAGAAATTTTTCCATTTTTCAATGATATAGCCAATTTTATTTATTATGATATGACAAGGTTCGACAAATTTTCCATATGAAATATATCACCAAAATGGGACAAGCGGCATAGTATAGAAGGAGCTGAAAAGCTCTGAACTCAAACAAGGAGGACAAAGCCTATCGAAACGTTCAAATTTTCTTCCTCTGACGGCTTTTCGTGCGTACTGAGCATCGTACTCAGCCTCATATTTGCCGCTGTGACGGGCGTGCTTTATTATATGGCGTATCTCCCAAATATCATTATAGCTGTTGTAATTGCGATTGCCCTCGCCGGATTGATTCTGCTGCTGGCAGGCGCAGGCTATCTTTTCTCTCCCCCGGGGCAAAGTGCCTGTGCTGGAAAAACGTCTGGCTGCCTGCTGCTCGGTATCCTGGGCACAGTTTTAACCGGAACCGGCGCGCTGGCTACAACGCTTGATGTAAGCTCGGTCATCGATATTATTCTAATTTCCTTCGGCGCGTTTTTCTTTGGGCTCATGCTTCTTTCCTTCCTGCAATATTTAAGGTGCGTCTCAATAAACCAAGCAAGCCTCCGATAAACCAGGCACAAACCATCCTTCCCTTATTAAATGCTGTTACCCCTTGAAAGCGAAAGGCGGGCGCGGATCATGTATCCGCGCCCGCCCGTATTTATTTTTTGACGGCCGCCTTGACCGTATGCTTCGTTTTGATATTCTCTGTTCCTGTTTGCCGTTCATGCAGCTTTTCTCTTGCGACGGCAAGCATCAGCTTGATGCGGTTTTCCTGGTTGACACGCGGCGCGCCAGGGTCATAGTCGATTGCGACAATGTTCGCCCGGTCGTCTATACTCTTGATTTTGCGTATCATTCCCTTGCCGCAGATGTGGTTCGGCAGGCAGCCGAACGGCTGGGTGCATACGATATTCTCATAGCCGGTTTCGGTAAGCTCCAGCATTTCGGCGGTCAGAAGCCACCCCTCGCCCATCTTGCTGCCGTACCCGATGACGTCCCTGACGAGCTCCTTCGTGTGCGCATACCTTCCGGGCGGAATAAAGCCGTATTTTGCCGTGCTTTCAATCATGAGCGTTTCCATCTTGACCAAATAGTCAAATAAAATCTTTACCACATTGAATTTCACTTTGCTTCCGCCGTAAAGCTTGATGTCCTCTAAGCGGTTGTCAACCTTAAACAGCGCAAAGCCCATTATGCCCGGCACACACACCTCGCAGCCCTGGTCGGCCAAAAACTGCTCCAAATTGTTGTTGCCAAGGCGCGCGTATTTTACATAAATTTCACCGACGATGCCAACCTTTACCTTCGGCGTCGATTTGTCTAGCTGAATCTGAGAAAAAGACTCCGCGATATTGTCGAGGATATTTTTCTGCTCCTTAACGGTAAAGCCGCTGCCGTTTTTGAACTTTTCCGTCAGCGTCTTAATCCAGGAATCAACAAGCGCCATGCTCTCACCCTTGTTGACCTCATACGGCTTTGTCTGGTTGCTCAAAAGCATGAGCGTATCTCCATAAACGAGCGCGCCGATGAGGCGGCGTATCATCGGGACAGAAAGCGAAAAGCCGCTGTTTTTCTCAAGGCCCGACAGGTTGAGCGAAATGACGGGAACCTGTTCAAAGCCCGCCTTACGAAGCGCTTTCCTGAGCAGGTGGATATAGTTCGACGCGCGGCAGCCCCCGCCCGTCTGCGTAATGATTAAAGCCGTCTTGTTTAAATCGTACTTGCCGCTTTGCAGCGCGTGGATGAACTGGCCGATGACGAGCAGGGCCGGGTAGCACGTATCGTTGTGCACGTATTTCAAACCGACCTGCGCAATTTCGGGGCCTTCGGTATCGAGCAGTACGGTATTGTAGCCGTACATGCCAAACACGTTGTTCATCAGCTTGAACTGGATGGGCGCCATCATAGGAAGCAAAATGGTATAATCCTTTTTCATTTCCTTCGTAAAAAGCAGGCGTCCCGTTTTATCGTAAACTAATTGAGCCATTGTATCCTTCCTTGCATCAAATCCGCGCGTCCTGGTTTCAGCGGATGTTCTTATTTTCTGTCCTCTCTCTGCTCCGCAATCGCGGCAAGCAGGCTGCGGATTCTGATTTTCACCGCGCCGAGGTTCGTAATTTCGTCAATTTTAATTTGGGTGTAAATCTTGCCTTCGCTCTCGAGGATTTCCCTGACCTCGTCCGTTGTAATCGCGTCTACCCCGCAGCCGAATGAAACGAGCTGTACCAGGTTCATGTCGTCGCGGCCGGCAATATATTTCGCGGCGGCGTACAGGCGTGAATGGTAGGTCCACTGGTTCAATACCGATGTACGGAACTTCTTCACGCGGCAGCTCACGACGTCCTCTGAAATAATTGCGCAGTGGAAGCCCGTAATGAGCTTGTCGATGCCCTTGTTTATTTCCGGGTCGACATGATAAGGCCTGCCGGAAAGGACAATAATTTCCCTGCCCTCTTTTTCGGCCTGCTCCATAATGGCTTCTCCGCGCGCGCGCACCTTCTTAAAGTATTCGTCATACTCGCTGTAAGCCGCCTTGGCAGCCGCCTTGACCTCCTTCAGGGTGATACCGTCAAAATATTTACAGAGCATCTCGTGCGCCTTGACTGGAAAATCCTTATGGCGGTGGATGCCGAGGTAATCCTTGATAAACGTAATGTTCTTGACGTCCTTCATGTTCGCGGAGATAACCTCCGGGTAATACGCGACAACCGGACAGTTATAGTGGTTGTCCCCAAGCCCCTCGTCCAGGTTATAGGAAAGACAGGGATAAAAAACCGTCTGAACGCCGTCGTCTATCAGCGCCTGAACGTGCCCGTGCATCAGCTTCGCGGGATAACAAACCGTATCGGACGGGATGGTCTGCTGGCCGCGCGCGTAAAGCTTTTTGTCGGAAATGGGCGAATATACGGCCTCAAAGCCGAGCGCCGTAAAAAAGCTGTGCCAAAACGGGAGCAGCTCGTACATGTTGAGCCCCATCGGAATCCCAATTTTACCGCGCGGGCCGGCCTTCGGCTTGTACGACTGCAAAAGCTCCAGCTTGTAGTCGTAGATGTCGAGCGTTTTGTCCGGCGTTTTTTTGGTAATCGGGCGTTCGCATCGGTTGCCGCCGATAAACCTCCTGCCGTCGGAGAATTTGTTTACCGTCAGGCGGCAGTTGTTGCTGCAAAGCCCGCAGTTTACGACCTGTATTTCATGCGTAAAGGTCTTGAGCGCTTCCCTGTCGAGCAGCGTGCTCTTACCGCCCTTATATCTTGATTTTGCGTACAGCGCCGCGCCGTAAGCGCCCATCAGACCGGCAATGGTCGGCCTGACGACCTCCACGCCCATTTCACGCTCGAAGGCGCGAAGAACCGCGTCGTTCAAAAACGTGCCGCCCTGCACGACGATATGGCTGCCGAGCTCCTTCGGGCTCGAGGCGCGGATGACCTTATACAGCGCGTTCTTGACGACGCTGATAGAAAGCCCCGCGGAAATATCCTCAATCGTCGCGCCGTCCTTCTGTGCCTGCTTGACCGAGCTGTTCATAAATACCGTACAGCGCGAGCCCAAATCGACCGGCTGCTTTGCAAGCAGGCCGAGCTGCGAAAAGTCCTCAATCGAATAGCCCAGCGCGTTTGCGAACGTCTGCAAAAACGAGCCGCAGCCTGAGGAGCAGGCCTCGTTCAAAAAGATGTTGTCGATGGTGCCGTTGTGCACCTTAAAGCATTTAATGTCCTGCCCGCCGATGTCGATGACGAATTCCACCTGCGGCATAAAGCTCTTTGCCGCCGTGAAATGCGCGACCGTCTCGACGATACCAAAATCGGCGCAGAACGCGTTTTTTATAATTTCCTCACCGTAGCCCGTAACGGCGGAGGACGCAATATCAATATCCGGGCAGAGCTCATAAAGCTCCTCTAAAAACTGCTTGATAATCGGGACAGGGTTGCCGCTGTTAGGCAAATACTTGGAATAAAGCAGCTCGCCGTTTTCACCCATAACGACCGATTTGACCGTAGTGGAGCCGGCGTCCATGCCGATGTATACCCTGCCCTTATAAGCCTTGATGTCCTTTTTCGGTACATAAGCCATTTCATGACGTTCTTTAAACCGCTCGTAGTCCGCCTTGCTTTCAAAAAGAGGCGGGTTGAACGCAAAGTTGCCGCTGCCGCTGTAGCGCTCCACCTTTTTAATAACCGCGTCGAAATCGATTGCCTTTTCGGCGCACAGCGCCGCGCCCGCCGCAACATAGTACAGCGAGTTTTCCGGGCAGATGCCCTGCGTATGCAGGACCTTGTCGAACCGCAGGCGGAGCCTGGGCATAAAGGTGAGCGGGCCGCCCAGGTAAACGACCTTGCCCGTAATTTCCCTGCCCTGCGCAAGGCCGGCGACCGTCTGGTTTACGACGGCGGCGAATATGCTCTCCGCAACGTCGCTTTTTCTCGCGCCCTGGTTTAAAAGCGGCTGGATATCCGTTTTCGCAAACACGCCGCAGCGCGAAGCGATGGTATACGTCTTTTCATGCTGTGCGGCCAAACCGTTCATCTCTTCGAGCGGGACATTGAGCAGCGTGGCCATCTGGTCGATAAACGCGCCCGTACCGCCCGCGCAGGAGCCGTTCATCCTTACCTCCATGCCGCCTGAAAGAAAGAGGATTTTCGCGTCCTCGCCGCCGAGCTCGATGATAACGTCCGTACCGGGGATAAAGGTATTCGCCGCGACGCGCGTCGCGTATACCTCCTGAATAAAATCAAGCCCGCAGCTGTCCGCAACGCCCATGCCCGCGGAGCCTGAGAGCGCAACAAGCGCGTTTTCGCTGCCGGGAACTTCTTTTCTCACCGTATTTAAAATATCCGCAATTTTTTGTGTAATCTGCGAGTAATGCCGTTCGTATGTTTTATAAACCAGCTCGTTTTTTTCCCCCAGCACCACGCATTTTACCGTGGTCGAGCCGATATCCAATCCTATCCTCAAGCGTACGACCTCCTAATAAAGCTATCTAGATATTATATAATAGAAAATCAGTCGTTTAATTCTAAATTCAACACAAAATAACGCGCGTCAAAAAATTAACAGCCTGTTAAAAAATAGGAGCACGCGGTTTCTTTTCCTCGTTAGTTATAACATACCGCCTGCTCGGTGTAAAGTGTAAATATGTGGGGCGGGGCGCAAAAAAAGAGGCAAAGGGCGGTTTTTCAAGCCGGCCCTCGCCTCAAATCGTATTATTTCTGATTAGTAGCAACGCATGGAATAAGAATTCGGGATATAGCGTCCCGTGCTGCTTAAATAGTCATTCAGCGTCGTAACCGTACCGCCCCAGGGATTGGCTATCAGAATATCACCCGTGCCTATGCTGCCTTTTTTCGCGGTTGCGGCAACGCCGATTACCGTCACCCAATGGTCGCTGGAGCTCAGTGTATTGATTAGGGATGGCTTTCCGTCCAGCAGCTCGTTGTACGCCCTGCTGAGCTTAGAGGAAGCAGAACAGTTATAGTAGCGTCTGGAGGCAAGCCCCCAGCCCGCTCCGGCGCCCGTCCAGATAATCTGCGAGCTCGTCGGCGTAATTTTTTTGCCATACAGGACAGACGCGCCGATGGCCTCCGCCGTTGCGCTGCATCCGACGTTCGTGCCGCCCTGATTGAACTTGCCGTAATCCCTCTGGTCATAAAGGTAGGCCGTGGAATAACCCTTCGGGACGAGATACGTTTTATTTTTATAAAGAATCTCTTTGAGGTTTTTTGAGCTGGTGTTGGCTGTTACGGTATAGTCGTAGGAAAAAACAACCTTAGCCTTCGTCTGCACCGTGTCGGTGGCGAGCACCTCGAGCTTCTGCTTGCCAATACCCGCGCGGCTGAAATAAATCAGGTCGTCGAACGCCGGGTTGATATCGTAGGACTTTACGTTCTTGCTCTTATCGAGCTTGACCGTCTTGGTCATCTTTGTGCCGCTGATGCGTACACAAACGGAGGTGAGCGGATAATTCGACTTGACTATACCCTTGAGCGTAAAGGCTTTATCAACCGCAATTTTATTTTCCGACATTTTCTGAAAGCCGGAGAAGGTAATCGAGGATTTCGCCATTACCGTAATTTCGCAAGACGCGCTCTTGTTCCCCGCCTTCGCCGTAATCGTTGCCTTTCCCGGAGACAGAGCCGTTACAAGGCCATTCTCGTCTACAGAGGCTATTTTCTCATTGCTGGAAGAAAACGATACCGCCTGATTGCCTGCCTCAACCGGCGTTACCGTCGCAAGCAAGGTTATCTTACTGCCGGCATAAATGGACGCGCCGAGCTTGTCGAGCTTGATACCCGTAACCTCAGGGAGCGTCTCTTCCTGGTCCTCTTCAGGCGCCAAATCCACAGCAGCAAGCCGCTTCTGCATGGTTGTTACGTCCTGGACCGTCACGGTTCCATCGTTTGAAAAACCCGCTGCGGTTATCTGTTCCTTTGACAGGATATGTACTTTTGCCAGGTGCTTCTGCACGGCGAGCACGTCCATGAGGGAAAGCCTGCCGTCCCCGTCTATATCTCCCGTCACGAATTCATCCGTAACGGCGCCCGACTGGCTGCTGTCAATATCTGCGGCATTTGCGCTTATGGGAAATGCACTGAAAAGCAGTACGGCGCTTAATGTCAATGCCGCGCCTCTTCTCGTAATTTTCATAAGTGAAATGGTCTCCTTTTTGTTTTCATTTTGGTACATTCCAAATTGTAACAAAAAGATTACAGAAAGTCAACCATTCGTAACAAATAGATTACAATATTGTGCATCTCGCTACAGATTTTTAACCATAAAACCCTGTTTTCATGCGCATTACTGTAAAAAATCGGCGATTTATGTAAAAAGCTCTACTATTTTCAGTTGATAGAGAAGTTAAAAAGCCGCCTAATCTTCATGGATGATACTCATTGTTTTACTCTGTTTTTGCTTATTGCGGATATGTTTAATAGCCAGGATTGTTCCGGAAACAAAGAATGCCACGGCAAGAAGAAGCAGGCCCCATACCGCTATTTTATTGCTGAGCGTTCCACCGTCTCCCTGCCAGACAGGCCAGTCAAAATAGGAGCGAACCCGAAAAAGAAAATCTTCCGTCCCAGAAAACCCGTCGCTCAGGCTGTTGATGACAGGAACAAAAACAGCTACGAGCGCGAGAACGGCAGACGTTTTATAAAGCGCGTTGATATTAAGATAACGGATGGTCAGCATAATCAGCCAGCCTAAAAGCAGGGATAAGGTCGCAACGGGAAGCGCAATTTCATATAACCAGGGGCCGCGCTCCTGCAGGTAGCATACAAAAAGCAGGAGATATGTACCCAACGTAACACAACCGCTGATAATCAGGGTATTGTGCTTTTTGAGCAGCAGCGGCAAATTTGTCAGGGAAAAACCGATTGCAACAGACGCCAGCACAATAAAGAACCACGAAAGCGTGTGGTCAACCGCTAAATTGCAGATAAAACAGGTAATCAGCGCGGCGGCATAGCTTATATACATAATCCACTGGTAAACCTTTTTTGCTTTGCGGTAGCTTTTGGCCTGTTTCTTTTCTTCCCTTGCCGCCAGGTCGTCGCACGCGGTAAAAAATTCATGCTCTGAAATTTGCAGCTCTTTGCAGATGCCGGGAATCAGTGTAATGTCCGGGTAAGATATTCCCCGTTCCCATTTAGACACGGCCGTATCCGAAACAAACAGCCGCCCGGCAAGCTCCTTTTGCGTAAGGCCGGAAGCTTTTCTCTTTTGTGTAATAAAATCTGCAAATACCTTTTTGTTCTCCATACGAATCACCCTTCTTACTTGTTTTTCTTCATCATCCGCTAAAGCCGCGAAAAAGTCAATAAAAAAGCTTGATTTAGCGGCTCGACCGGTAAGCCAGCCGGTTATTAAGCCGTTTTTTGGCAGATACTGCATAAATAAAAAGCAGGCACAGATACCTCCATGCCTGCAAATTTATCGTATACCGAATGTGTTTTACCTGTCTCCAATACCTACGTAAGGACGCCTTTCCTGCACATTCATATATGCCGGACGGATAATTTTGCTCGGGTTTACAAGCTCCTCGATACGGTGCGCGCTCCAGCCCGCGATTCTTGCAATCGCAAACAACGGGGTAAAGAGCTCCTTGGGCAAATCGAGCATGCTGTAAACAAAGCCGCTGTAAAAGTCCACGTTCGCACTGACGCCCTTGTATATCTTACGCTCCTCAGCGATAATTCTGCCGGCGATTTTCGCGACGTTCGAGTAAAGCATAAACTCGTCCTCCCTTCCCTTTTCCTTGGAAAGGCTTTCGACGAAATGCTTGAACACGCGCGCTCTCGGGTCGGACAGCGAGTAAATCGCGTGGCCCATTCCGTAAACCAGGCCGGACTTGTCAAACGCTTCCTTATGTAAAATCTTGCGGACATAGGCGGAGATTTCTTCTTCGTCGGCGTAATCCTTGACATGCGCCTTGATGTCCTCGAACATCTGCACGACCTTAATGTTCGCGCCGCCGTGCTTCGGGCCCTTCAAAGAGCCGAGCGCCGCAGCGATGGCGGAATAGGTGTCTGTGCCGGAGGAGGAGACGACGTGCGTCGTAAAGGTCGAGTTGTTTCCGCCGCCGTGCTCCGCGTGCAGGACGAGCGCCATATCGAGAAGCTTTGCTTCCAGATGTGTAAACTTACTGTCGGGACGCAGCATATAAAGAATATTTTCCGCGGTCGAAAGCTCCGGCTGCGGGGTGTGGATAATCAGGCTCTTGTCCTCGTGATAATAGCCGTACGCCTGGAAGCCGTAGACGGATAAAATCGGGAACAGGGAAATCAGCTGCAGGCACTGGCGCAGCACGTTCGGAATGGAGGTATCCTCCGGGTTCTCGTCATAGGAATAAAGCGTCAGCACGCTTCTGGCCATCGCGTTCATGATGTCCTTGCTCGGCGATTTCATAATAATATCGCGCACGAAGCTAGTCGGCAGCGTGCGGTAATAATCGAGCAGGGACGTAAATTTCTTGAGCTCCTCCTGCTTTGGCAGCTTACCGAAGAGAAGCAGGTATGTAACCTCTTCAAAGCCGAAGCGGTCGTCCTTGATAAAGCCGGAGACAATCTGTTCCACATCGTAGCCCCTGTAGAAGAGCTTGCCGTCGACAGGTACGCGCTTGCCGTCGACCATTTCAGTCGAGCAAACCTCTGATATTTCTGTCAATCCCGTCAGGACACCCTGCCCGTTTAAGTCGCGCAGGCCCCTCTTGACGTCATATTTCGTATAAAGCGTCGGGTCAATCGTGCTGTTTGCCCTGCAAAGCCCGCTTAACTCCAACACCTCCGGGGAAATTTCACTGAATTTGTTCTTGTTCTGCATTACTGCTCACTCCTTCCTGAAAACATAAGGAAAATGCTTCCGCAAAAGCCGGATTTCTAAAATGCTTTTGATTATTATACATGATTTTAGGAAAAAAAACAATTCTTTTCCAACAGCAATTGTGAATAATCCGTGAATAATTCCTGCAAAATTCAGACTTTGTCTTGAATCAGCTTATATTCGATGGATTCCGTCAAAGCCAGGCGGCTGGCCTCTACAACGTCCCCGGAAACGCCGACTGTCGTCCAAATGCGGCTGCCGTCGGTAGAGGTAATCAGAACCCGCGTGACCGCGGCGGTCGCCTGCTTAGAATCCATGACTCTTACCTTGTAGTCGATTAACCGCATCTTTTTAAGTGAAGGGTAAAACACCTCGAGCGCCGCGCGCAGCGCACTGTCGAGCGCGTTGATGGGTCCGTTGCCCTCGGCCGCCATGAGCTGGTCCTTGTCGCCTACCCGTATTTTCACGGTCGCGGTCGCGCTGAAATCCTGCTCGCAAGGGCGCCCGGTCACTATTTTATAGTTGTTCATCTCAAAAAACGGCTTGTATGCGCCTAAATTCTTGCGGATGAGCATTTCAAAGCTGCTGTCCGCGGCTTCAAACTGGTAGCCCTCCTGCTCAAGCCGCTTGAGCTCCTTGAGTATTTTTGCTGTCTGCGGGCTGTCCTTGGTGATACTGGGGTCGATTTTCCTGATTTTCTCCAAAATCTGCGTCCTGCCGGAGATTTCCGACATCAAAAACCGCCGCTCGTTGCCGACCGCTTCCGGCGACACATGTTCAAATGAGCGCGACAGCTTGAGCACGCCGTCCGCGTGCATTCCCGCTTTGTGCGCAAACGCGCTGGTCCCGACGAAGGGCTCATTCTTTTTGATGGAAATATTTGAGATTTCTGCAATTTTACGCGCCGTTTCCGTCAGACGTGAGAGATTTTCCCGCGGAATGCACGCGTGTCCGCAGGCTAGCTGGAGGTTTGGGATAACGGTAGAAAGGTTCGCGTTGCCGCAGCGTTCGCCAAAGCCCAGAAAGGTCCCCTGCACCTGCACTGCGCCCGCCTGGACAGCTACGACGGAATTGGCAACCGCCATTCCCCTGTCGTTATGCGTATGGATACCCACCTTGCCCGGAAAGCGTTTACAAACCTGTTTAACAATTTCGTCAATCTCGTTTGGCAGACAACCGCCGTTCGTATCGCACAGCACAAGCCGGTCGGCTCCCGCTTTATCGGCCGCCTCAAGCGCTTTGAGCGCAAACTGCGGGTCGTCCTTATAGCCGTCGAAGAAATGCTCCGCGTCAAAAAATACGGTTTTGCCCTGTTCCTTTAAATAACGGCAGGTGTCGGAAATCATGCGGAAATTCTCTTCCTCCGTGGTGGACAGGATTTCCTTGACATGCAGGAACCAGCATTTCCCGAAGACCGCGACCGCCTTTGTTCCCGCGTCTATAAGCGCCTTTAAATTCGTATCGTCCGCCGCGTTGCAATTTTTACGCCGCGTGCTGCCGAAGGCCACAAGCTGCGCGTGCTTTAAATCTAGCCTGTGCGCGCGTTCAAAAAATTCCAAATCCTTTGGGTTGGAGCCGGGGTTTCCCGCCTCGATATATGGAACCCCCAACTCGTCGAGCGCTTTGACGATGCCGAGCTTATCTTCAACGGAAAAAGAAACGCCTTCCCCCTGCGCGCCGTCGCGCAGCGTGGAATCGAATAGTTCAACGGTGATAGCCATCGAATTCAGTCCTTTCTTGCCTGTTTACCAGAGCGTCAAAATCATATCCTCCGGTGTTTTACCGGGCGGAATCATCGGAAGTACATTTTCATCGGGTGAAATATGGCAGTCGATTACGGCCGGCGCGTTCAAGCTGTACGCCTTTTCTAGCGCGGGCACTACGTCCTGCTGGCGTGTTACCGTCATCCCCTCCACGCCGTACGCCTTCGCGAGCGCGGCGAAGTCGGTCGCGCGGTGCGGGTCTGTTTCGGAAAAACGGTTTCCATAAAAAAGCTTCTGCCACTGGCGCACCATGCCGAGCACGCTGTTGTTCATAATCAATACGACGACCGGAAGACGGTACGATTTGAGCGTGACAAGCTCGTTGCAGTTCATATGGAAGCTGCCGTCGCCTGTAATCAGTGTGACGCGCTCCTCAGGATGCGCCGTCTGCGCGCCTATCGCGGCGCCCATGCCAAAGCCCATCGTCCCAAGCCCGCCGGAGGTCAAAAACGTGCGCGGCTGCTCGAACCTGCATTCCTGCGCCGTCCACATCTGGTGCTGTCCGACGTCCGTTACAATAATATCCCCGCCGCTTTTCATGCTGTTTACCGTACGCAGGATATGCTGCGGCGTCGGGATTCCGTCCTCGTAAGCTACAACGGGCGGCTGCTCGTTTTTCCAAGCTTTAATCTGTTCCAGCCATTCTGTATGCGCCTGCCGCGGCAGGGCTTCGTTGAGCTGTCTTAAAATACTCTTTAAATCCCCGCAGAGATGGCAGCTTGTTTTTACGTTTTTGTCGATTTCTCTTTCATCGATGTCGATATGGAGGATTTCCGCGTTTTCACGGAAACGCTCGCGGTCGCCCGCGACGCGGTCAGAAAAGCGCGCGCCAAGCGCGATAATCAAATCGGCATTTTGCGTCGCCCTCCCGCTTTCATACATGCCGTGCATACCGATATTGCCGAAAAACAGCGGATGGCGCGCGTCGATACCGCCAAGCCCCATCAAGGAACAAAATACCGGCGCGCCGCAAAGCTCCGCAAACTTTGTAAGCTCCCGCCCGGCGTCCGCCCCAATTACGCCGCCGCCAGCGTATAGCATGGGGCGTTTTGCTTTCTGAATCAGCCTTACCGCCGCTTCTATTTGTGTTTTATCTAGGGAAACAGTCTTATTTTCATACTTTATATCCGTTTTTACATATTCCGTTTTCAATGCGGTAATGTCCTTTGGCACATCGACGAGTACCGGCCCTTTCCTGCCTGTGCGCGCAATCTCAAACGCCCTGCGGAGGGTGGGCGCGAGCTCTTCCATCTCCATGACCTGGAAGCTTGCCTTCGTCACAGGCTTTACAATATCTTTAATGTTGACCTCCTGAAAGCTGTCGCGTCCGAGCAGGTCGCGCGACACATTGCCCGTGATGGCGACCATCGGGGACGAGTCCATGTAGGCCGACGCGATTCCCGTAACCAGGTTCGTGGCGCCCGGACCGGACGTCGCAATTACGACGCCGGTCTTGCCCGTTGCGCGGGCATAGCCGTCCGCGGCGTGCGCCGCGCCCTGCTCGTGCGCCGTCATCGTATGGTGGATTTTATCCCTGTACCGGTACAGCGCGTCGTAAATGTTGAGCACCGCGCCGCCGGGGTAACCGAATACCTCCTCGACCCCCTGCTCCAACAAACATTCCGCTATAATTTCAGCTCCTGTTAGCTCCATATCAAATCACCTTTTCCTATTATTGCTTTTCCATTCCGCCAGAAAAATAAAAAAGCCTCCGTCTTTTTACAAAGACGAAGACTGACTTCGCGGTACCACTCTGTTTGCCTCAAAAAAAGAGGCCCCTTAACAGCATCGGGCAGTTTGCCGAATGCTTTCCCGTATAACGGCGGGATGCCGGTCGCGCTTACCCAAAAGCTTCAGCGGACTGCTCGAGGGTGATTTTCTTCTCGGATACGGCGCCGCCTCGCACCAAACGGCGGCTCTCTGAAGCCGAAGCTCCGAAATACTCTTCCCTGTCCCAGCATTTCTGGTAATTAAATTGTTAATAATATTCTATACACGTAAAGCTGTTTTGTCAATACGTTTTTTATTTTCTTTGTGAGAAAATCAGCGCGCCTGATTTTTGGCATAATGGTAGCATCGAAAGAATTAAAAGGAGGCGGCGCTCATGCAGCAGCAAAGGCTTTCGGAACATGCCGTGTTTATCTGGCGTATACGCGCAACCGCGCTGATGGTTCTCGCTTCATTCTTATGCGGCGCGGTCTGGGTGTTCAGCACGGCGCTCGCCATTATTTTGGGGGCGCTGAGCCTGCTTGTGTATCTTTTATTTGTGGCGGCCTATTTCCCATGGCTCTACCGGAAATGCTTTTTTATATTGGAAAAGGACGCGGTTATCATAGAAAAGGGTATATTTTTACACAAGCGGTATAAGCTTCCCGTGTCGAGAATTCAATACACAGAGTTTCTGCAAACACCCGTACAGCGGTTAAAACGCGTTTACTCCGCCGTATTTCATACGGCAGGCTCTATGGTCATGCTCAGCCAAATCAGTGAAAAAAACGTCATGAAAATCAAGCGGCTTACGGGCGACAGCTCTGTTACGGGAAGAAAACGGCTTTAAAAACACAAGCTATATAAAGGAAAGGGGGGATTGCCGTGCCGGAGGATAAAAATGTACGCAGAAAAAAGAAAACCTACCTCAGGGCACACCCTTATACCATCCTTACCTATCTCTCCAGGTTTACATACCTGCTGATTATCCCGCTTTTGCAGCACCTGCTTTTCCAGCCGCAGACACTTACGGAAACAATCGCGACCTTCGGTGTGAACATCCTGTTCGTTTTGCTGCTTATCTTCGCCGCTGCCGGGGAATACCGCAGTATCGTCTACCGGTACAACGCGAAAGGCATTTACCTGCGGCACGGATGGCTCATAAAACGCACGGCGAACGTACCTTCCAATTGTATACAATCGGTTTCTATCCAGAAAAACATTTTTCCCGCACTGTTCGGCGCGGTCAAGGTGCATATCGATACGCCCGGCGCCATCCGAAATAAAAGCGATATCAGCCTGATTCTCTCCCGCCGGAAAACAAGGCATATAATCGACCGTATTTTTGAAGAGGACGACGTGACCATTTTATACAGAAGCTCGTTCCTGCGCATTCTCGTAATGGCCGCCACGTGGTCGAATTCCATTACAGGACTGCTGATTTTTGCCCCATTTATCAGCCGGGCCGGTACGGTGCTCGGCGAAGAATTCAGCGCAAAGCTGTATGAGGGCATCAACCTGGGCGTCTATCTTGCGGCAACCGGCCTGCCGCCGGCGGCGGCGTATATCGCGGGCATCCTGGTGTTTGGTTATTTTGTCGCTTACCTCGTACAGGTGTTCCGGTACGGGCGGTTTTCCGTATCGCGCACAGGCGGGCGCGTGATTATAAACCGCGGGCTAATTAGCCGCAACACCTTTGTTACAGAAACGGAGCACATCAACGCCGTTTCCGCGCGCCAGAGCTTACTAATGGTTTTGTTCCGCCTGAAAAGCGTCTACATCCATACGATAGGCTCCGGCAAGGCAAAGGGCGACAAAAGCCTTTTGATTGCCGCGCAGAGCAGCAAAACCATAGACCGCGTGCTCCTGCGGTTAAGCGGCCGGACTCTAACCTTCCAGCAGGGCATCACGCCGCCAAAACGCAAAGTAATAGGCTTTCTATATCTGCCCCTGGTTTGTATCCTGTGTGTCATTCCCGCCGCCGTTATTTTAAGTGTACTGGGGCTGTACGGGGAAATTCTTATGCTTATGCTGCTGTTCGGCGTTCCCGTCCTTTTCCTTTGGCTTGGCTTTCGCTATTTTGCATACAAAAAGACCGCCCTGGCCTTTAACGGCAAAGCGGTCATGGCTTGTGGATTTAAAAGAATGAACCTCACACAAAACGCGGTTCCGTTTGAAAAGGTACAGTACCTCGTTTTAAAGCAAAGCCTGTTCCAAAAGTTCTCGCACAGCTGCCATGTAACGGTTTATATCTATTCCGACCACAGGCATGGCTTCACGGTCAAAAACCTCGACTATAAGGAAGCAAAGGATACGGTCGAAAAAATCGAATCTCTTATCAGGCAAGCCTCTCAAAAAACGCCGAAATAATTTTCGCCGCGGACTGCGCCGCGTGATTTTTAAAGGTTAAGTAATCCTCCGTACTGTTTTCATCCATACTGTCGGAAATACTGCGCAAAATTGCAAACGGCGTACCGTTTAACCGGCAGGCGTGCGCAATCGCGCCTCCCTCCATTTCGCAGGCGTCGGCCCCAAACAGCTCATGGATTTGTGTCCTTGCCTCCGGCTTCGATATAAACCGGTCCCCGGTCGCTATCCTGCCCGTAACCGCGTTATCAATCCCAAGGGAAACGCACGCCTGCATAAGCGCTCCGGCAAGCTCCCTGCTGCACGGGATTTCCACCATGCTCTCCTTGCCAATGTTCAGAAGCCCGGGCCTGTCCCCAAATTCGGTCGTGTCCATATCGTACTGGACTGCGTCTTGCGCTACGACAATATCCCCAATCCGAAGCCCGTGGCGCAGCGCGCCCGCAATCCCGCAGTTGATTACGGCATCGGGCCGAAAACGCAGGAGCATCGTCTGCGCGCAGACCGCCGCGTTTACCTTGCCGATTCCGCACTGTGCGATGACGCAGTCCTTCCCATGGAGCTTTCCAGTTATAAAGGTGGTACCGGAAACCACCTCTTCTTTTTTGTCCTCGGTCATATTTTGCAGCATCTCAACCTCTGCGTCGAGCGCGCCGATAATGCCAATCATATTTTCTTTCCCCTTCTTATTCAAAATTTCCCGTAATGTACATCAGTACGGATAGAGCCGCAAGCGGCGCCGTTTCCGCGCGTAATATCCGTTTGCCGAGCGTTGCGGCTTTACCGCCGGCGTCAAGCACCTGCTGTACCTCCGAAGCGGCAAAGCCGCCCTCGCTGCCAATAAAAACGGCAAGCGTTTCCTCCTGTTCCCGTACAATTTCCCGTACCGGCTGCCCGCCGCATTCGTAAAAAATTACGCTGCGCCCGGACGTTTTCGCATCGGTTACCGCTTCTTTAAAGGAAAGCGAACCCACCACCTCGGGGATAATCCCCCTGTGGGACTGCTGCGCCGCCTGTGCCGCGATTTTCTGCCACCGCTGTACCTTCTTTGTGAGAGCCTTCTCATCGGGGCGCGAAACGCACCGGCTCGAAATGACGGGAACAATTCTGTAAACGCCGAGCTCTACGGCCTTCTGCACAATAAAATCCATTTTATCGCCCTTCGGCAGCGCCTGGTAAAGCGTAATTTTTACACCCGGCTCGTTTTGGCAGGGAAATTTTTCGAGCACCTGCACCTCTACACCGTCGGGATTTATTTCTTTGATTACACACCTGTGTTCAACGCCCTGCCGGTCGCACAGGGTAAGCTCCTCGCCGCGGGCCATACGCAGGGATTTCGCGATATGCCGCGCATCCTCCCCGGTTATGCTGTGTGTTTTACCGTCAATATGTTCTGTAAAAAACCAAGCCATAATACCGCCTCCATGGGTTTATCCGTACCTAATATAGCAGAGAAACCGCCGCTTTGCAAACGTGCTTCTTGTGAAAAACGGCAAAATTTGCGGCTTTTGTTGACAAATACGATTCTTCTGTTAAGATGTTACATGTTTTACGAAAAGAGGTTTTTGTATGACAGTCGCGGAATTTAACGAAATATTAAAAAAGGAATCGGTGAAGGACGAATCCCTGCCGGAGCTGCTCGTAACGGCGCTTACGGAAAAAGGCCTTCATGCCGCCTCGGCAGAAAGCTGTACGGGCGGGCTGGTATCCGCTCGTATAACAGGGGTTTCAGGCTCGTCAAATGTGTTCGACTGCGGCGTGTGCTCCTACGCAAACCATATTAAGGAGCAGCTGCTTCATGTATCCGGCGAGACGCTCAGAACCCACGGCGCCGTTTCTGAACAGACCGCACGGCAGATGGCGCAGGGCGTGCGCGCGCTTGCAAAGGCGGACATCGGCATTTCCACAACCGGCATCGCGGGCCCTACGGGCGGCACACAGGACAAGCCCGTCGGCCTTGTTTATATCGGCTGCAGCACCGCGCGGGAAACACAGGTAATCAAAGCGCAGCTTGACGGCGGCGGAAAGTACGGCCGCGCACAAATCCGCAAGGCGGCCTCTTCCATCGCGCTTTACCTTGCGCTCAGGGCGGCGCGGGCGTTAGCTTGAATTCTACACTTTTCCCGTCAAGGCGGACAGGCCTCCGAAAATGCGCGCGCATCGGCAAAATGCCTATTGCTTCGCAGTCGGTTTTATGCTAAACTGTAAACTTGATGGCAGAATGGCAGAGTATGCCTACCGCCGGTTTTTCCTATCATTTAACGGACGGAAACAATCGGGCCGAAAGCTGCCCGGACGTATTATCAATTTCATACTTTGAAAGATTGGAGTTGGTCCTATGGCAAGGTGCGCAGGCATTTTAATGCCGATTACCTCGCTTCCCTCCCCCTATGGCATCGGCTCTCTCGGAAAAGACGCGTACGATTTCGCGGACTTCCTGAAAGCCGCCGGCCAGAAAATCTGGCAGATACTCCCCGTGGGCCCCACGAGCTACGGCGATTCGCCGTACCAGTCGTTTTCCACATATGCGGGCAACCCGTATATGATAGACCTCGACACGCTCGTCAGGGAAGGGCTGTTAAGCCGGGACGAAATTGCGGGCCATGACTGGGGCGGCGACCCGGAAACGGTCGATTATGAAAAAATCTACAACGCGCGGTTCGACGTGCTCTATTCCGCCTTTTCTCAATTCAATAAAATAGCAGGCGAAAAGGAGCTGGAAGCGTTTGAGGCGTTTATCAAGGAAAACGCGGACTGGCTGCCGAACTACGCGCTCTACATGGCGGTTAAAAAGGGCTTCGACATGCGCTCCTGGCTCGAGTGGCCGGATGAAGACATCCGCATGCGCAAGCAAAAGGCCGTCGAGCAGTACCAGAAAAAATACGCGTATGAAATCCGCTTCTGGATGTTCGTACAGTTTAAATTCTTTGAACAGTGGACAAAGCTGAAGGAATATGTCAACTCGCTTGGCATTTCGATTCTCGGCGATATTCCGATTTACGTCGCGATGGACAGCGCCGACACCTGGGCGAACCCCGAGGTCTTCTGGCTCGACAAGGACAGGCACCCTGTCTGTGTCGCTGGATGCCCGCCCGACTATTTCTCCGCCACAGGGCAGCTTTGGGGCAACCCGCTGTATGACTGGTCGTATTTAAAGAAAACGAAATACGATTGGTGGTTCAAGCGCATTGCCGGTATTTCCAAGCTTTTCGATATAACAAGAATCGACCATTTCAGGGGCTTCGACTCCTACTATGCCATTCCCTATCCGGCGGAAAACGCAATTAACGGTAAATGGCTGGAGGGTCCAGGCATCAAATTTTTTGAGCTGATGAAAAAGAAGCTCGGCGAAATTCCAATCGTCGCGGAGGACCTTGGATTCCTGACCGACAGCGTTTTCAAGCTGCTGAAGGATTCGGGCTATCCCGGCATGAAGGTGCTGGAGTTTGCATTCGACAGCACCGAGGAAAACAATTACCTGCCGCACAATTACACGCAAAACAGCGTGGTCTATTCCGGCACGCACGACAACGACACCATCATGGGCTGGTTCAACACAGCCCAGCAGAAGGACGTGGACTTTGCGGTCAACTACTGCAATCTGTCCGAGGAAGAGGGCTATCACTGGGGTATCATCCGCACGGCATACCAGAGCGTAAGCGATTACGCGATTATACAGCTGCAGGATGTCCTGGGGCTCGGCAGCGAGGCAAGGATGAACATCCCCTCTACGCTGGGTGGCAACTGGGTTTGGAGAATCAAGCGCGGCGCCCTCACCAAGGAAGTAGCATATAGATTAAGGAAATTGTCTAAGACATACGGTAGACTGGAGGATGACGAATTAATGGACCAGAACAACATTATGGAGAATCTTATTCAGACAGCCAAGAACGCCTATTGCAAGAAGGTGGAGGAGCTTACTCCCGCCGAGCTGCACATGGCTCTTGGCAAGGCGATGATGGGCGAGATTGCCGACAAATGGGAACAGAGCAAGGAAAACCACGCAGACGCGCGCAGGGCCTACTACTTTTCCGCAGAGTTCCTGATGGGCCGCATGATGTACAACAACCTGTACTGCATGGGGATTCTCGACGACGTCAAGCAGATGCTCAAGGACCGGGGCGTGGACATCAACGTATTTGAGGACGTCGACGACGCGGCTCTCGGCAACGGCGGCCTTGGAAGGCTTGCCGCCTGCTTCCTTGACAGCGCGGCTACGCAGAACGTACCGCTCGACGGCTATGGCATCCGCTATAAGTACGGCCTGTTCAAGCAGCTGATTGAAAACGGCTTCCAGGTAGAGGTCGCGGACGACTGGCAGCATTTCGGCGACCCGTGGTGCATCCGCAGGGAAGAGGACATGGTGCAGGTCAAGTACGCCGACCAGGTGGTCAACGCCGTCCCCTACGACATGGCGGTCATCGGCTACGGTACCGACAACATCAACACGCTCAGGCTTTGGCAGGCGGAAGCGGTCAACAACTTTGATTTCCTTGCCTTTAACGACAGCAAATACACCGAAGCGGTCGCGGAGAAGAACGCGGCGGAAAACATCAGCAAGGTGCTTTACCCGAACGATAACAGCTACGAGGGCAAGGTACTTCGCTTAAAGCAGCAGTATTTCTTCTGCAGCGCTTCGCTTCAGGATATTATCAAGAGATATAAGAAAAAGAACGGCAGCGACTACGGCAAATTCGCGCAGCACTGCGCTATCCAGCTCAACGACACGCATCCCGTATGCGCGATTCCCGAGCTTATCCGCCTGCTTACTGCCGACGGCCTTACCTTCGACCAGGCGTTTGAAATCGCGCAGAAGACATTCGCCTACACCAACCACACCGTTATGGCCGAGGCGCTTGAAAAATGGAGCATCGACCTGATGAAGAGCGTTATCCCTGAGATTTACGCCATTATCGAAAAAATCGACGCAAGGCTCGTCAAGGACTTGACCGCAAAGGGCCTGAATGTTCCCGCACAGAATCAGCCGGAGGCTGAGGAAGCAGTGGAAGAGGCTGACGAAAAGGACGCGAAAACAGAAAAGAAGCCCGCGCCCGTACGCATGAAGCTCGACGACATGAGAATCATCGACGGAGGAGTCGTGCACATGGCAAGGCTTGCGATTTATGCCTCCAGCTTTACAAACGGCGTTGCGTGGATTCACACGGAAATCCTTAAGAACGACGTGCTCAAGGACTGGTACGCCATTTATCCCGAGCGCTTCCAAAACAAGACCAACGGTATCACACAGCGCCGCTGGCTGGGGCTGTGCAATCCGCAGCTTTCCAAGTTCATCACCGACAGAATCGGCGACGGCTGGCTTCGGAACCTCGACGAGCTCAAGAAGCTCGACGATATGATTGACGACAAGACGATTGCTGAGTTCAACGAAATCAAGGCCGAGAAAAAGGCGGAGCTTGCGGCTTACATGAAGCGTCACGACAACTTCGACGTCGACCCCTCCTTCATCTTCGACATTCAGGTCAAGCGCCTGCACGAGTATAAGAGGCAGCTTCTAAACGCGTTCTCCATCATGGACATCTACTTCAAGCTCAAGAGCGGCGAGCTCAAAAACTGGAACCCGACGGCGTTTATCTTCGGCGCGAAGGCGGCTCCGGGCTACGCCAGGGCGAAGGCTATTATCAAGTTTATCAACGAGATTGCAAAGCTTGTCAACAACGACCCCGACACCAAGGATAAGCTGAGGGTCATGTTTGTATCGAACTATAACGTCTCCTATGCGGAAAAGCTTACCCCGGCGGCCGACATTTCGGAGCAGATTTCCACAGCCGGCACAGAGGCCTCCGGTACAGGCAATATGAAGTTCATGCTCAACGGCGCGGTTACGCTCGGCACCTACGACGGCGCGAACGTAGAAATCGCCCAGCAGGCTGGTGAGGAAAACGAGTATATCTTCGGCGCGAGGGTCGAGGATATTAGCCGTCTCGCGAAGGAAGGCTACGACCCGAAAAAGCTTTACGAGTCGAACCCGGAGCTCAAAAAGGTCATCGACACGCTCATCGACGGCACGTTCGATGACGGCGGCAAGACGGGCGAGGGCAGCTTCAAGGAGCTGCACGAATCCCTGATTAACGGCGCCTCCTGGCACGCGGCCGACCATTACTACCTGCTTTATGACCTGCCGCTCTATGTGGAAGCCAAAATCAAGGCGAACAACGACTACAGCGACAGGACAGCCTTCGGCAGGAAGTGCCTGAAGAACGTCGCGAATGCCGGACAGTTCTCTTCCGACAGGACGATTCTCCAGTACGCTAAAGAGCTCTGGAAGCTTCAGTAATCATATATCAATTACATTTTTACGGCGGGACATATATGTCCCGTCGTATTTTTGTTCTTGTCCGATTGTTGATTGTGTATAAATTTCACTTGTTAATTTCAGGAATAAATGTTATAATATTCACAAGCTTAAACATTCGTTAGCTACAAATGTGGAGAAAGGATTGGATTTTATGAAGAAATTAAAAAAACATCTTACGGTCATTCTTGCTGTGGTGATGATGCTCACCGCACTGCCTGCCGGTGCTACAGTACTAGACCAATACGGAAGAAAGGGCGGCCTGCCCCTTCCCGCGAGCGTAAAGCTGCCGGAACGGGTTATGCAAAACCAAGGTTTCCCGGGGGACGAGCAGCATCCCGACTGGGACGGTTATTATCGGATTTATTATTTTCAGGCGCCGGAGGAATGGCTTGAACACCCGGAATATAAAGAGGAGGGCTTTGAAATCGGCCTTTACTGGTACTACGGCGTTGAAAGCTGTGGGCAATGGCCTGGCATCCCCGCAAAAAAGCTTGCAAACCGCGGTAATATCTATTATGCTGTTGTCCCCTCCTATGCAAATAATATCATCTGGAACAACGGCATAAACGGCGGCCTGCCCACTGACCCCGGCTACAACCATGAAAAAGCACAGGCTGCTTTTCAAACGATAGACCTAAATGTAGAAGACGGGATTTTCAATCAATTGGAAATTGATGATTTGTGCGGCTGCCTGTGCATTCCGGAAAAATCTTATGTCTCAGATCCGTTTACCGGTGAACCACTGAGGTATTGTATAGCGGACTGGGTATATTTTGACCCGAGGAATGGAAATATCTCTGAGCTGCCACTTATGATGGACGGAGCTCCCCTTTACGATGAAAATGGTTTTCCCATGAACCCATACTACGACATGGACTATAGCCGTACGCCCAATAAGGTTGATTTTACAGTCAACGACGTGCTGCAGATTCAGGAGTATCTCGCCGCGGTTTCTGACGAGCCGGGCTATGCGACGGATGCGGACCTCGACGGGAAAATCACCATTTATGACGCGCTGCTGATTCAAAAAATCATCGCGAAGGTCTGTGTATAATCTAGTCTGATTTCTTTACATAATACAAGAGGATAGATTTGTGAAAAAGCATTTATCTTTATTGCTTGCGGCACTGCTGCTGTTAACAGTGTTTACCGTTCCCGTTTACGCGGCGGACGATGTGACCGAACGCAATTTCATCAGCGGAGACTATGTTTGTTTTCTAGAGGACGACGGGACGGTGTCTGTTAACAGGTATACCGGCACGGAAAAAAATATTGTAGTACCTGAACAAATCGAGGGAAAAGACGTTACCAGTATTGGTCCAAACGCCTTTTTCTGCTCCCCAGCGGAAAGCATCCAAATTCCAAACGGGATTAAAACCATTCAAGGAAGCTCATTTTCTGACGCGAAAAACCTTACCAGTATAGTAATCCCCAATAGTGTAACCACTATTGGAGCGCGGGCGTTTATGAACTGTACAAAGCTCAAAAATATAACGTTTTCCAAAAATCTCACTTACGTCGGCCTGTCCTGTTTCTACAATACCGCCTGGTACGACAGCCTGCCTGACGGCCCTGTCTATATTAGTAAGGTGTTCTATCATTACAAGGGCGATATGCCGAAAAACACAAAGCTCACCTTAAAAAGCGGCACAATCTCTATTTCACAGCAGGCATTGATTGGCTGCGCAAACCTTGTTGGCATTACACTGCCGTCTGGACTGAAAGAAATCGGAACCGCGGCGTTTTCCGGCTGTACGGGGCTTAGAAGCATCGTCATTCCAAACGGATTGGAAAAGCTGGAAGGCAGCGTGTTTCATCAGTGCGTTAACCTTGAGCAGATTACGCTGCCCGATAGTATTACACAAGTGGGAACGGGGCTTTTTGAGGATACCAAATGGTTTAAAAACCAAAAGGACATTTTGATTTATGTGGGTAAGGTTGCTTACCGCTATAACGGGAACATGCCTGCAAACACCACAATCAAGCTGCGTGAAGATACCGTCGAGTTAAAGAGTGGTGTATTTGCAGGATGTGATAACCTTTCAAGTGTTATTCTTCCTGACACAATTCAGGAGATTCCGTCGAAGGCCTTTTTAAATTGCAGCAGCCTGAAAAGAATCGACCTTCCCGAGCAAATTACAACGATTGATGAAAATGCATTCCGTGGCTGCACTTCCCTGGCAAACGTAGCTTTACCTAAGGCGCTTACTTTTCTGGGAAGAGAATCCTTTTATGGCTGTACTTCCTTAGAAAGTATTTCCCTTCCTGACAGGCTCAAAAGCATAGAGTTCGGAACATTTAATTTCTGTTCCTCGCTTAGCAAAATAGAAATTCCATATGCAGTCCGTTATATATCCGATTATGCGTTTATGGGCTGCTTGAGCCTTCAAGCCGTATCCTTCCCTAAATATCTGTTAGAAATCGGGGAAAGCGCTTTTGAACAATGCAGTGCTTTAGAACAGATCGAATTGCCAAAAGATTTACAAAGGGTTGGGGCAAATGCCTTCTTGGACTGCGAAAAACTAAAAGACGTCTTATTCCGCGGCAGCAACACAGAAATAGGGGAGCACGCGTTTGGATATTACTGGACAATCAGCGAATATGGAGATAATTATATTGAAAAAGTTAAGGATTTCTCCATGTCTGGAAATGACGAATCTACCGCGCGGCAGTACGCAGAAGAAAACTCGATCTCATACAGCTTTGTCTCATACCCTGTCCAACGTGGCGACACTGACGGAGACGGGGAAATTACTACAGCAGACGTTTTGACCTTGCAGAAATATCTTGCCAAAATAATTGGCTCCGATGAAATTACGATGGTAAACAGCGATTCAGACTACAACGGAGAAATCGATACGAACGACGTGCTGCGAATTCAATTGTATCTGGCTAAAAAAATCGACGAACTGTAAGTACGCTAGCACAGTAAAAGCACCCCGAACCTTTAGGTTTTGGGGCGCTTTTTTAATCTTTCGTCTGTTTTTCTGAAAGAATCATCATTCGCTCGTCGATACGGATTCGATTTTCATAGCTAAGCTTTCTATAACGCGCAACCATGTTCGCCTCAGCCGGCGTAAGCTGTTCAATCGAATAAGGGTTTTCAATATCAGAGACACCCACCAGGTAATCAAGGCTGACATCAAATATTTTCGCCAAAGTAATCAATGTATCAATTCCTGGCTGTGTCAGCCCCTTTTCATATTTTGAAATCGCACTCGACCTCAGGCTCAGCTTTTGTGCCAGTTGTGTTTGTTTGAGTCCACTTTTCAAGCGCTGCTCTTTCAGTCTCTTGGCTAATTTCATTTAGTAACTCCCCTATGCCTTTTATTCAATAAGGTTACATTTAAAATTATAACACCGAATAAATAAAATTAAATATTTCTATCTTATTCGGTATTATTTCCTCTAAATTTTTTCAATAGGAGAATTTTTTCATCTTTTAAAGACAAAATCACCCTTTTAATTCTTTTCTTCTATTTTATTATATAGATTTCTGGTTTTATTTGCCGGAATAAGAAAATTCCTCTTACTTTTTGTTTTTTAAGTTAAAAAAGCGCCATGTACAAAATTGTACATGGCGCTCTGTTAAGCTTATTTATTCATAACAAAAATACATACCTTCACGGTAATCGTAAATACCGCTGCCCTGAACAAACCCAGCTTGATAAATAACACTTTCCGGTACATACCGCGCGCCGTCAAGAATTTTCTTTGCATTGGCATAGCACCGGTCAATGGCCTTCTTCGTCCAGGAATCGCTTGCCTTCGGCAGGCTTACTCCCGTCCAGCCCATTGTACCATATGCGCCGGGCCTTGTAATGACGCCGCGTATACTATTGGGGAAACTTGGGTGAGCGACATGGTTCATAACCACACTGCCGACCATCAGCTGCAGCTTATCGCTGCAATAAAGCGCTCCTGCCTCTTGATACAGAACTGCCGCAAGGCAGAACAGGTCGTCGTCTGTATAGCCCTTTTTGACAGTAACCTTGCACGTAGCCTTCGCTCCGCTGCCGTCCTTTGCCGTACAGGTGATGGTTGCCGTGCCGGCGCCCACTGCTTTGAGCTTTCCGTTTTTGTCCACCGTAGCAACCTTCGTGTTGCTTGACTTCCAGCTAACCGCCTTATTGGCTGCATTGGAGGGAGAAACTGTTGCCTTAAAAGTTCCCGACCTACCGACATTCCAGCTAATTGCGGAGGTATTCAGCTTGATGCTCTTGACCGGCTGGTAAACCGTCACCTTGCAGGTTGCTTTTTTCCCGCTGCCGTCCTTCGCAGTACAGGTGATAGTCGCCGTGCCGGCGCCTACCGCTTTGAGCTTGCCGTTTTTGTCTACTGTTGCAACCTTCGTGTTGCTGGAGCTCCAGGAAAGCGCTTTATTCGTTGCGTTGGAGGGGGAAACCGTAGGCTTGTATGTCCCCTGCCTTCCTACCGGCCATTTAATAGAATACGTGTTTAAAGCGACCTTACTCACCGGCTTGTAAATTTCGACATTGCAGGTATTCGTGGCAAGCTTTTCTCCCGTGTTTTTGGCAGAAACGGTACAGGTAACCGTCGTAGTTCCGGGCCCTACCGCCTTGAGCTTGCCGTTTGCGTCGACCGTGGCGATTTTCGTATTACTTGACGTCCAAGTAATCTTTTTAGCGCCGAGCACGTTGCTGGTAATTTTTGCTTTGTAGCTGCCTGTTTTACCTACAGGCCATTTCAGCGCGTAGCAGTTGAGAGAAACGCCTGTCTTTCCTTCGTTCACCTTGATAACGCACTCGTCGGCAGCCTTAACCGGCATGTTCTTTTCTACCTTGCAGGTAACGGTCGCGGTACCGGCGGAAACGGCGGTAACCACACCGTCCTGATTAACCCTGGCCACCTTTGGATTGCTTGATTTCCATTCAAGATTGTCTGTTTTTACCCCTGCGGGCAGCGCAGCCGTACCGACCGGACGCGAAGCGCCTTCTGTCAAAACGTACGTCTCCTGCGCAAGTTTTACCGTGTTATTCATCGTTTGGGCTGATACCGGAATACAGCCAAGGCTGCAGACCAGAAGGCACAAACATAAAATTACAGAAATTGTTTTCTTCATCATAACAAAAGCTGAGAGATTGTCTCCCCCATTCACTCCTTTTTGACTCTGAATTTGCCGCGCCGTAACGCAACGATTTATAG
>OJQY01000326.1_pt1 | contig 27619 bp, 21 predicted proteins | sample 1599091 | NCBI WGS metagenome assembly OJQY01 (sample SAMN03922524, study PRJEB24848) | human gut metagenome | isolation source: stool sample | host: Homo sapiens | place: Germany | collected 2010-02 | reverse complement strand
TCTCGTGGGCTCGGAGATGTGTATAAGAGACAGTGGTGACACAATGGCAGAGAAAAAACTCGTCCGTTTACAGAAGATGCTTGCCGACTGCGGCGTTGCGTCAAGGCGGAAATCGGAACAGCTCATAGAAGAGGGCAGCGTCAAGGTAAACGGCAGGGTCGCGCGTATCGGCGATAAGGTGGACCCGATGAACGACAAGGTGCTCGTCAAGGGCAGGAAGGTATCGGGACGCAGCAAAACGAAGCATTATTACATTATGCTGCACAAGCCGCGCGGCTACGTGACGACCATGAGTGACGAAATGGGCAGGAAATGTGTGGCGGAGCTTGTAGAGGACGTACCCGCGCGGATTTATCCGGTGGGACGGCTCGACAGGGAATCGGAAGGCCTGCTGCTGATGACGAACGACGGGGAATTCGCCAATAAGGTAACGCATCCCGCGAAACACGTCTATAAGGTATACCGCGTAACGGTCCGCCCTGAAATCACCGAGGAGCAGGTAACGCAGCTGTGCGCCGGCATGGTGATAGACGGCAGGAAAACCGCCCCGTGCGAGGTGCATGTCATAACGAAAAAAGAGGGGCGCTGCGTGCTGGAGATTATACTGCGCGAAGGCCGTAACCGCCAAATCAGAAAAATGTGCGAGCAGCTGGGCCTTACCGTGCCGCGCCTGAAACGTACGGCTATCGGGCAGGTCAAGCTCGGCATGCTCCCACAGGGCAAATGGCGTGAGCTGACCCAGGACGAGGTAAAGCGCCTGACCGCGGCACCGAATACTACGGTAGACAGGTAAAGAAAGGACGGAAAGCCGATGCTATGCGTTAAACCGCAGGACGACCCCAATATTGTACAGGCGGTTCTAAAACAATTCCAGCTATCCGTGCCTGAGCAGGCGGGCAGGCTTTTGACCGCCGAGGAACAGGGAAAAACGCTTGGGTTCGTTTACGTCGAACAAAAAACGGACAGGCTGTTTTTGCATGTGTTTGAAGTGACGGACTGTGCCGATTATGGTCATCCGGCAGGGGAAGACCTGGAAATTGCGGAATATCTTGTCCGCGCGGCGGGAAACTATGCGTACAACAGGCTGCTTCCGGTGCTGGAATGCGCGCGCATTCCGGCCTTGCCGCTGCTTCGGCAATTTGGATTTAAGCAATTTGACCAGAATTATCGGCTTGCGCTCGAAGTATTGTTCAAAAAGTGCGAAAATTGCGGCGGAACGTGATTTTGCTTGTAGTTCCCGGCCGATTTATTTATAATAAAATCGTATAGCTTTCTATTTTTGGCAGGATGAACGGAGGATTACGGATGAATAAAGCAGACAAACAGCAGATGCTTGCAAATGCAAAGGCTGAACTTTCACAAACAGCGGCTTATAAAACGCTGGTGGCCTTTTTTGACGAGGGCCAGTTTTCCGAGGTAGACGCTCTTACGGTATCCGAAAACGGGTTTACAGAAGGGATTGCGGCATACGGTACGGCAAACGGATGCCCCGTGTTTGCGTTTGCTCAAAACAGCGACATCGCCGGAGGCGCAATGTCGAAGGCGCAGGCCGCAAAGCTTAAAAAGCTTTACGACATGGCGGAGAAAACAGGGACGCCCATCGTCGGGTTTTACGATTCGGTCGGCGCGCGCCTCAAGCAGGGCGCAGATATGCTCTCCTCTTTCGGAAGTATCTTAAACAGCATCGGCACGCTGTCGGGCGTCGTTCCGCAGATTTCCGTCGTGCTCGGCCCCTGCCTTGGCACCGCGGCGCTTTGCGCCGTGAGCGCGGACTTTGTCATCCTCTCCGAGAAAGCGGAGCTTTCCCTCAATACGGACGGACAGGCCGTTTCTGTCAAGGAAAACGCAAAACAGGGAATCAGCCATATTACGGCAAAGGATACGGCGGACGCGGTCGCACAGGCAAAAAATCTGCTTGCGTACCTGCCTGCCAATAACCTGAGCGTCGCGCCGGTTGCCGACGCGTTTGACGCGGCTGACGCGCATTCAGGCGATGTCATGCAGTCCGTTTTCGACAGTGACAGCCTTTTTGAGCTTCAAAAGGAGTATGGGCAGGGCGTTGTAACGGCGTTTGCAAGGCTTTATGGCAGCAGTGTCGGCGTAATCGTAACAAACGGCGGCGTAATGAGCGGAGAGGCCTGCGAAAAGGCGGCGCGTTTTGTGCGCTTCTGTGACGCGTTTGCGCTCCCGGTGATTACCTTTGCGGATTGTGAAGGCTTTAAAAACGTAAAGGACGCCGCTAAGCTTACAGCTGCCTACACGGACGCTACGACCATCAAGACGACGGTCATCACGGGCGAGGCGTACGGCGCGTTTTATATGGCGGTCGCCGGAACCGGCGCGAACACCGATTTGACGCTCGCGTGGACGGACGCTTCCGTTTCCGCGCTTGCTCCCATCACCGGCGCATCCATTGTATGGGAAGATAAAATGAACGTTCCCGCAAACGAGCGGAAAGCGCTCGTCGAGGAATATAAAAATACCCAGTGCAGCGTATTCCAGGCGGCGGCACAGGGTTATGTGGAAAACGTCATCAACCCGGAGGAAACCCGCCAAAACCTTTTTGCGGCGCTCGATATGCTCGCTGGCAAGCGTGTGACGACCCTTCCGAAGAAGCACGGCACAATCTAAACCTGTCATTTATTATCTGTTTTATTATAAATTAATCTGTTAAAAGGAATGATACATGATGAAAAATTTGAAGATTACCGTAAACGGAACGGCTTACGACGTGCAGGTTGAAGAGGTCGGCGCTTCTTCCGCCCCCGCGCAGGCTTCCGCGCCTGCGGCGGCAGCTCCCGTCAAAGCGGCGGCGCCTGCTCCCGCACCGGCAGCTCCCTCTGACGGAGAGCCTGTAAAGGCTCCGATGCCCGGCACCGTGGTTTCCATTAATGTGGCGCCCGGCCAGAATGTCGCGGAGGGCGACGTGCTCCTCGTTTTTGAAGCGATGAAAATGGAAAACGAAATCATGGCGCCCAGAGCCGGCGTTATCGCGGGCGTGAATGTAAGCAAGGGCGAGAGCATAGAAGCCGGTACTGTGCTTATTACACTGAAATAACCGACGGGGCTTTCACTTTATACCGGAAAGGATTGGATTACACATATGGCTAAGAAAATTCTCATAACCGAGACAGTCCTGCGCGACGCGCACCAGTCGCTGATTGCCACCAGGATGTCGACGGAAGAAATGCTGCCCATTCTGGACAAGCTCGACAAGGTCGGATTTCATTCCCTTGAATGCTGGGGCGGCGCGACGTTCGACTCCTGCCTGCGCTTTTTAAACGAAGACCCGTGGGACCGTCTGCGCACCATCCGCCAGCATTGCCCGAACACCAAGCTGCAGATGCTGTTCCGCGGCCAGAATATGCTTGGATACCGCCACTACGCGGACGACGTTCTTGAATATTTCGTACAGCGTTCCGTTGCAAACGGCATCGATATTATCCGTATTTTTGACGCGCTCAACGACATCAAGAATTTAAAGACCGCCATTAAAGCGGCGAAAAAGGAAGGCGCGCACGCGCAGGTCGCTATTTCCTATACGACCGGCCCCGTATTCAATACGCTTTATTATGTGGATTACGCAAAGCGTATTGCGGACGCGGGAGCCGATTCCATCTGCATCAAGGACATGGCGGCGCTTTTGACCCCATACGAGACGAGGAAGCTCGTCGGCGCCATCAAGGCGCAGGTAGACCTGCCCATCCAGCTCCACACGCACTATACGTCCGGCCTTGCCTCCATGTGCCTGCTCAAGGGTATTGAGGCGGGCGCCGATATTATAGACACGGCAATGTCGCCGCTCGCGCTCGGCACCTCCCACGCGCCGACCGAATCGATGGTCGCCGCGCTTAATGGCACCGAGTACGATACAGGCCTCGACCTGGTTCTCTTGAACGAAATCAGGGACTACTTTATGACCCTGCGCCAGAAGTACCTTGACAACGGCCTGCTCGACCCGAAGATGCTTGCGGTCGACGCAAACGCGCTGATTTACCAGGTACCGGGCGGTATGCTTTCAAACCTGCTGTCCCAGCTCAAGCAGGCGGGTAAGGAAGACCAGCTTACAGACGTGCTCCAGGAGGTTCCGCGCGTCAGGGAAGACGCCGGCTATCCGCCGCTCGTTACGCCGACCTCTCAGATTGTCGGTACACAGGCGGTGTTCAACGTCATCACCGGCGAGCGCTACAAGATGTGTACCAATGAATTTAAGGATTTGGTCGCTGGAAAATACGGCTCCACGCCGATGCCGGTAAAAGCGGAATTCCGCAAGAAGATTATCGGCGACGAAAAACCTGTAACCTGCCGCCCCGCGGATTTACTCGAGCCGGAGCTTGATAAGCTGCGCGCTGAAATCCCGCAGTGGATTGAGCAGGAAGAGGATGTTCTGTCCTATGCGCAGTTCCCGAAGGTCGCGCTTGATTTCTTTAAGAAACGCCGTGACAAGATGGCGGGCATCGACAGCAGGCATGTGGATATGGAGAATAAGGTACATCCGGTCTGATAAAACTGTTTGCGCCTTTGTCGGAACAAGTCAAAAAAGAACAGGTTTTGTCGACTTTTTATAATATAAAAGAAAAAATATCGCGGTGCGTTTTGTTGTTTTTAACAATAACGCACCGTTTTCTTTCTGAAGTTAGGTGAAAAATATACACATCCAATAAAAATCAAACATATTTCGTCTGTACAGAATGCTTAATTTTCGTTTATTTTATACATGCTTAAAGTTTCGCAAACTTAAAATACCGTCAAAATAAATATTGACAATATACTTATAAAAATAGATAATAATGTTGTAAGGGGGGTGCAAATTGTTTCATCATACAATTTGTACCTTCAGTGGGAATTGGGACAGGAAAAGAGTGAGGTTTCACTCGGTTTAAAGTGGAGATAGAGTAAGGAAAATTCTATAACAGGTAATCCAGAAATATGGTATTACATTCAAAAACAATTGTAGAAGATGATGAATCTTTTATAAAATGAGTGAATATACATATGGCATGGATCAAGTTACTCGAAACCATATCCACTTTAAAAAACGGGGTGTAAACATGAAAAAACGGTATCTACGCGCAGGACTTACTCTGATCCTTTCGTCCACGGTCCTTATGTCTTCCTTTGGCGCGGCCGCACAGGCCGACACAGGGCAGCAAAAAGGCGGTACAATTCTTTCGGATGGGGTTACGCAAACCGACGTTGTTTACAGCAGCGCCTATCTTGATTATCTGTCTGCCGCAGAGCGGGGGGATACGGAAAAATACGGCGATGTCGTCCCCGACAGCATTCCTCCTATGGACTCTGCCGCGGTAACGAGCAGCCAGTACCTTTCCGGTATTTCTCAGGAAACGTTCGAAGCGGTCTATGACCCGCGAACATCTGGCTTGGTTACTCCTGTAAAAGACCAGGGCCTCAGGGCCAATTGTGGTATTTTCAGCGCGCTTGCCAGTATGGAATCCTTTGCGATTAAGCCGAACAAGCTTGATAAAGCCTACGATTTGTCCGAAAACTATTTTGATTATATGCTGGGCTCCAACACGTTCGGCAATGACGTATTTAATCCCTATGCTATAACCTACAGGCCCATTGGAGTCAATTATAATTATGGTGTAAACTCACAGGAGATTTTTTATTCAGCCGTCCTTAGGGGTTCAATTCTTGAAAGTGAATTTCCTTATACACCCAGATCCACTGTAGTGCTGGAGGATGACTCTATTTTTCAAACGAACCCTTCCGCCTATCTGTATGGATATGTATATAAAAAAGGCTACCTAAAAGAAAGCCTTACGCCTGAGGTCATGCAGAACAGGGTACAGGAAATCAAGCGGCTTGTTAAAGATTTTGGCGGGTGTGTGCTGGACTATAGTTCTGCCGGCAACCATACCAATACGTCAAAGCTGCCGTACTGCACCTATATGCCTGTTTCAGAGGCGTTTGAACAGGTCGTAGAGCCGGGTCATTCCGTTTATATTATTGGATGGGATGATAATTTCAGTAAAGATAATTTTACATTGAAGCCGGAAAATGACGGCGCGTTTCTAGTTAAAAATACCGGCCAAAGCGACAGTGTATGTTACCAATATGTTTCTTATGAAGACTACTTTGTCTGCAGCGGCGCGTTAAAGACGGTTTCTGATATGTCGTCGGCAAAGAGATATGAAAACATCTACAGCCATACGTTGACGAACCCGATAGAATCATACGTAAAAAATCCCCAGCAAGCGCCTCTTTATGCAAATGTTTATGACCTGCAGGGCGATAGCGGCCAGCAGCTCGAGGCGGTCGGCGTCTATACTTTATATGAAAATACCCAAATTAAGATATATGTAAATCCCTTGGATGGCACGCTGTCAAACACAGGCCTCATTGAAGCCTACAGCGGTACCATCAAAACGCCGGGCTACACGACGGTTACGCTCAACACTCCGGTTTCCCTTGCAAACTCCAGTGGCAAATACGCCGTTGCGGTCAAGGTGATGACCCAAAATCCAGGAAAACCTAATATTTACAGCGTGCCAATCGAACTGAAAAATTATCAGCATCCGAAAGACCCGCTGCAATGGACCTATCGTCCCTCCACGCCGGGAACGAGCTTCCTTTCTGTAAACGGCGGTACGACGTGGGAGGACTGGACAGCCAAGCAGGAGACGGGCCACAGGAATTTTTGTTTGAATGGCTATACGAATCCCATTACAACGCAAAACAGCGAAACGCTCGACATAAAGTTTTATAAGCCGTCGGGCTGGGATAATAATATAACGATTAAGCTCTGGAACGTAGAGGCGGCAAAAGCCGGGAGCTTCGCAATGACCGATTTGGGCGGCGGCGTGTTCGGCTATACCGCAAGCGGCCTTACAAGGGCGACATTCTCCATTTCTGACGGTGCCGGCCATGTGAGCGCGCAGGCTGACGCAAGCGGCAAAGTAACCTTTGCCGAGAACCGAATTGTCAAAAGGGCAGCTTATCCAATAAAAATTTCGTTTAAAAAGCCAGTAAATTGGAACGATACCGTCAAAGTTTACTATTATAGTAATAACGAGGATGAAGTGGAGCTGAAGTACTGGCCCGGTTTTGCCATGCACAACGACGGCGGCGGCTGGTTCAGCTACACCATAACCGATATGGACGACGTCCGCCTGCTCTTTACAGACGGCACGTCCCGCCAGGAGCCGGCCCTGCTCCAGCCCGGCTATGAAGTAAAATCAGGGCAGAATTTTATCTATCAGGACCGGGAAGTTTTCTATGAGGACAATACGCCGCTTGACGTACAGTTCCGTAAGCCCAGTTCTTGGGGAAGCAATGTTTATATTCAATTGCTCGACCGTTCCTCTTCAAAGCTTGCGATGACCTGCAATGAAGACGGAATCTACGAATACAAAGACGCGGATTTGACGGCAAGCAACATCATTATCAGCGACGGCAGCGGTCATCAGACAGCCACGCTCAAGGCCGCGGGCCTTGTCACAGTCAAGGATAACCACGTGTTCGCGAGGCCGAAAAAACCCATAGAAGTGTATTTCCGCAGGCAAACGAGCTGGTGGAAAGACATTAAAATTTACTACTATTCAAAAGCGAGCTATACAGACCTTACCGGCTGGCCCGGAACGAGCATGACGAACATAGGGCTGTGGTGGTACCAATACACCATAACCGACATGGATAACATACGCGTCATGTTTACAGATGTGACCAATCAGCTCCCCGGACCGGGGAAGGACGGCATTGCTTTACGCTCGGGCGAACGGCTCGTGGTCAATAAAGATGGCACGTATCGAATTGAATCGACTGATCAAGAGGTGATTTTAGATGAATATTAAAAGAAATCTAAAAGGGGTGGCAGGCGTCTGCCTGGTCGTGATGCTTCTGATTTCTTCCTTCAGTATCACGGTATCCGCCCAGGGCGGCGACCCTGCACCTCAAGAATCTGACCCAAAACTGGAATTAAGGATGCTTACGGGTAATATTAACAATATTACGCCATGGATTTTAAATTATTGCGATGAAACGGCGCCCGCGTATTCCGTTTATCAAATTGCCTATCAAACCGCAAAGGAAATTTGTGACGGCAAGCTTGAAGCAAACCAGCAGCAAATAGACGAGGCGACGGAGAACCTGCGTGCCGCATATCTTGCTCTGGGGACCATGTTAAGCTGCGAAGAAGAACAGGTTGAAGATTTGCAGTTAGATCTTTTGCGTTCACGTTCCTATATAGATATGTGCATCTTTACCGGGATTCCTCTGCCCAACGATATTACTGCCGCGTCCTATAATCGAATGCGGGCAGCTTATGATACCATTGGATGGGCGGCTGATAATCAATCAGAGCCGGAAGAATTGCTAGGCGCCGTAAGAACGCTGCAGGAGGCGATTGCCTCGATGGAGATAAACGACGCGGACTATTCCGCACTGCGTGCGGCCTTGCTGGAACAATATGACATACAGGAAGTTTCTTGGAAATATACAAAAAATTCCTATAACAGATATGCGAACACGTGCGTTATTGTCTATCAGGAATTTGGCAGTATTCCAACACAGGAAGAAGCTGACGAAATGCTGGCAAGAGTCGAAGCGGCAAAAGCGGCGCTTGTATTAAAGGGCGACAACGACCACGACGGTAATATCAACATCGGCGATGTGACAAATATCCAGAAAAATATGGCGCGTATTGAAGTTTTGGAGGGCGACGCACATGATGCCGCCGACGTAAACTGCGACGGCGAAATCAATATGCAGGACGTCATCCTGTCGCAAAAATTTATTGCGAAAACAATTGACCGTTTTCCCGATTATTCAGCCGCATAAAATTTATCTTCTATTTAGATTCATAAATTCCTCATGAAATTATTTCCGGTGCGCGGGTTCTGCGAAAGCAGGGCCCGCGTTTTTTCTGTTGCCGCTTTATGCGTTTTGTGTTACACTGGACGGGTAAAATTCGGTTGCGGGAGGCTGCGATGAAAAAACTGGGGATTGTTGTGCTTTGCTCGCTGCTGTTTTTCCTGAATTCGTGCAGCCTCGAAAGCGGCCAGAATGAGGCGGTAACGCAAAAGCTATTCGGTATGGATACGGTCGTTGATATTACCGTGTACGGGGAAAACGCGCAGCAGGCTGTTACAAAAGCGAACGAAGAGCTTGTACGGCTTGAAAATCTGCTTTCAGTTACAAAGGATGAAAGCGATATTACAAAAATCAATCAGAATGCCGGAACAAAAACCGCCGTATCTGCGGAGGTAATGCGAATTTTATCAAAGGCACAGACGGTATCGAAGCAAACCGGCGGAATTTTCGATGTGACCGTATATCCGGTTGTGAAAGCATGGGGCTTTACAACAGACGAACGCCATGTCCCAGATGAGCGAACGCTCCAAGCGCTTTTGCCCCATGTGGATTATAATAAGCTGTTGCTCGATTTCGACGAAAACACCGTCAGCATGGAACAAAATATGGCGGTTGATTTGGGCGGGATTGCAAAGGGCTATGCGTCGCAGAAAATAGCGGATACGCTGAAACAAAACGGGGTACAAAGCGCCATATTGAATCTTGGCGGCAACGTACAAACCATCGGGAGGAAGCCGGACGGGAAAAATTGGGGAGTGGCGGTGGAATATCCCGGAACGCAGGAGCATTTTGCCAGGGTAGATGTAGGGGAAACCTCGCTCATTACCTCTGGCGCGTACCAACGTTATTTTGAAGAGAACGGAAAAAAATATCACCATATCATTGACCCGCGCACAGGTATGCCCGCGGACAGCGGGTTGAAATCCGCAACGGTCGTCTGCGGCGACCCCGTTGTGGGCGACGCGCTTTCGACCGCTTTGTTTATCATGGGAACGCGGGGTGCGCAGGAGTATTATAACCAATACGGTGGCTTTGACTATATCCTTTTGACCGAAGACGATGAGGTATATATTACAAAAGGAATCGAAAAACGGTTTTCCTTGTCAAGCGGGTATCAGAACTTAAAGCTTCATGTTGTATCAAAGGCGGCTTCATAAACGAAGCCGCCTTTTGCTGTCGGGAAACATTTTGACTGGTTTATGCAACATTCATACCTGTTTATAGGCTTGAAAGCGGTTATAATGTAGCTGTAAGGGAAAGATGGCCGGAACAGCAGTGAAACAGCTTATCGAAACAGGAGGAACAAACCATGGGCATCGTTTTTCACGAGGATAGCAAGACCTTTCATCTTTATAATAAAGAAATCAGCTATATTTTTACTATTTTAAAAAACGGCTCGCTCGGCCAGCTGTACTTTGGAAAGTATATCCGCGACAGGGCGGATTTTTCCCATTTGCTTGAGCTGCAGTACAGGCCGCTTTCACCGGGCGTATTCGAGGAGGACAAGTTTTTCTCCCTCGACCAGATTAAGCAGGAATATCCAAGCTACGGTTCGAGCGACTACCGGCGTCCCGCGTTTGAAATCAAACAGCCAAACGGCAGCAATATATCGGCCTTCGCCTACCGTTCGCACCGCATTTTCGATGGAAAAGAGCCTCTTGCGGGTCTGCCCGCCACGTATGTGGAGCAAAAAGAAGAGGCGCAAACGCTTGAAATTACCCTGGAGGACGAGCTGCTCCATATGGAAATCGTTTTATCCTATACGGTTTTTGAGGATTACGCCGCTGTCGCGCGAAGCGTAAGGTTTACCAACAAGGGCGCGGCTGAATACGATTTGACGGCTGCAATGAGCATGAGCATTGATTTGCCCGACTGTAATTATGAATGGATACAGCTCAGCGGGGCTTGGTCGCGTGAACGCAGCATTAAAAAAAGGAAGCTGCAGCAGGGCGTACAGGCAATCGACAGTGCGAGAGGGAATTCCAGCCACAACCATAACCCGTTTGTCGCGCTGGGACGACCGAACACAGACGAATTTGCAGGGGAGGCGCTCGGCTTCAGCCTCGTTTACAGCGGGAATTTTCTTGCCCAGGCGGAGGTCGATACGTACGATGTAACGCGCGTAATGCTTGGAATTAATCCGTTTGCGTTCACCTGGCATCTGGCGGCAAATGAAAGCTTCCAGACGCCGGAGGCGGTTATAGTCTATTCGGACAAAGGGTTCAACGGTATGAGCCAAACCTTCCACAAGCTATACGGGAAGCGGCTCGCGAGAGGAACCTGGCGTGATAGGGTCCGCCCAATCCTCATCAACAACTGGGAAGCCACCGTGTTCGATTTTGATGAGGAAAAAATCCTCAGCATCGCAAAGAAAGCGAGCGAGGTTGGGGTCGAAATGTTCGTGCTCGACGACGGATGGTTCGGGCAGCGCAACGACGACCGGCATGGACTAGGAGACTGGACGCCAAATTTGCAAAAGCTCAAAAGTGGTATCAGCGGCCTTTCGCGCAAGGTGGAAGAGATGGGGATGAAGTTCGGGCTTTGGTTTGAGCCGGAAATGGTCAACAAGGAAAGCGAATTGTACCGCTGCCACCCAGACTGGCTGCTTCAAACGCCTGGCAGGAGCCTTTCCCACGGCAGAAACCAGTATGTGCTCGACTTTTCCCGTCCGGAGGTCGTAGACTATATCTACGAGAGCATGTCAAAGGTCCTTGACGAATCGAAAATTTCTTACATTAAGTGGGATATGAACCGCTGTATTTCGGAATGCTACAGCGCGGCGCTGCCGCCGCAGCGACAGGGCGAGGTGTTCCACCGCTATATTCTCGGCGTTTACCGTTTATACGAAAGGCTGATTGAAGCGAACCCCAATATTTTATTTGAATCCTGCGCAAGCGGCGGCGGGCGCTTCGACCCGGGAATGCTTTATTACGCGCCGCAGTGCTGGACGAGCGACGACACGGACGCGGCGGAGCGTATCAAAATCCAGTACGGGACGTCGATAGTTTATCCCGTAAGCAGTATGGGCGCACATGTATCGTCGGCTCCTAATTGGCTGACCTCTCGCTATACGCCGGTAAAAACACGCGCGGACGTCGCGTTCTTCGGCGCGTTCGGCTATGAGCTCGACCTCAATACGCTGGCGCAGGAGGAATTCAGCCAGGTAAAAGAGCAAATCCGGTTTATGAAACAGAACAGGGAGCTGCTTCAGTTTGGCACCTTCTACCGCCTGGAAAGCCCATTTGATGGGAATTGCGCGGCCTGGATGGTGGTATCGGACGATAAAAGACAGGCAATCGTTGCGGTATACCGTTTTTTAAACGAGGTCAACACCCATTACAGAAGGCTCAGACTCCACGGCCTTTGTGAAGATATGCTTTATGAAATAGAGGAGTCGGGCTTATCCCTTTACGGGGATGAGCTGATGAACGCCGGCCTTGTTACAAGCGATTCGAGCTCCGGCGAGCCGCAGCCCGGGGATGAGCGCGCATACGACTTCTATTCGCGCCTGTACCTGCTGCGCGCAAAATAAATAATTCCGATACATGATAAAAGGTCGGCATGATGCCGTCCCGTCAGGTTTTAAATATCGTCGAGCTTTTTTGCATGATGTGAAATTTCCTTCACAAGCGCTTTATGATGTGCTTTCCTGTACTCGCTCGGCGTCTTGCCCGTTTTATTTTTAAAGGTCTTGGCAAAAACGAGCGGGTCCCTGTAGCCGCAGGAAAGCGCGACGCTTTCGACTGAAAGCTCTGTAAAGGAGAGCAGCTCCCGCGCGCGGGTAATGCGGAACGCGGTCAGGTATTCCTGGGGGGATTTTCCCGTAACCTCGCGGAAGAGTCGGTACAGGTAGCTCCGGCTGACAGCCGTATATCCGGCCACATCGTTTATTCTGATGGGATTTGAATAGTTGTTCTGGATAAACTCGACCGCTTTTTTAACATAAAGGTTGCTTTTATTCGTTCGTTTTTCCGCGCCGGGAATGGAAACGGAGGCCTCCGCAAGCACGGAAAAAAAGTCGAGCAGCAGGCTTTGCAGCTTAAATTCATTGTGGGCGCCGAAGGTATTCCGTCCGAGCATTTCAAGTACGATTTCCTTCAAGCGCTCTCCCTGGCCGCAGGTAAATACCGGCTCGCCCGCAAGCCCCGCGTCCTTTAAATACTCCTGGACGTTGGCGCCGCCAAAGCCCACCCAGAGATAACGCCAGGGCGTATCCCTGTCGGCGCGGTAAAAGGTTTGTACGTCAGGCGGAATCAAAAAGCCCTGACCCGCGCACAGCTCGTAGGTATTTCCGTTAATCTGGTAAATACCCTTTCCCTCTAAAATATAATGGAGGATATAATTCGGGCGGACCGCGGGTCCGAAGCTGTGGAGCGGCTCGCATTTCGCATAGCCGCAGAAACACAGGTAAAGCTCACGGAACATCCTGTCCGGCAGCTGCATGACATACGCGTCCTCCATTACCCCAGCTCCTATCTGCTAATTTCTGTCTTTATTTTAGCCGTTTTTTCTGTTAAAGTCTATATTAGAAAGGAATAGAAAATGAAAAGAGGCGTTTTGTGTGTATCAAATTGAAAAGAAACCGTTTGGAACCGCGCCGGATGGGAAGGAAGTCTTCCTGTTTACTTTAACAAACGAAAACGGTATGCGTGCTGAAATCTTGAATTACGGCTGCGCCGTGCGCGCTTTATATGTACCGGACAGAACGGGTGTGCCGACTGATGTGGTGCTCGGCTATGACGGGCTTGACGGCTATGTCCGTCAGGACAAATATCTTGGAAGTATTGCGGGGCGCGTTTGCAACCGTATAGCAAACGGGGTGTTTGCGTTAAACGAAAAGGAATACCGCCTTGCCTGCAATAACGGAAAAAACCATCTGCACGGCGGCATACAGGGCTTTGATAAAAAGGTGTTTACTCCGGAAATACAGGGAGAGAAGCTTTGCCTTTGTTATACCAGTCCCGACGGGGAAGAGGGCTATCCCGGAACGCTCAGGGTTACGGTAACATACGTGCTTACACAGAACAACGCCCTGCGTATTTCCTACAGAGCCATCAGCGATAAAGACACGCTTTGCAGCCTGACGAACCACTCCTATTTTAATCTCGACGGCTGCGCGGGCGGCACGGTCCTGAAGCAAAATGTCAGAATCAACGCCGATTTTTACACGCCGGTCAGTCAAACCCTGATACCAGACGGCACGCTGGCAACGGTAGAAGGTACGCCGCTCGACCTGCGAGCAGCCGTGCCCATTGGCAGCCGTATTGGGGCGGAGCATTCTCAATTTGTATTTGCGGGCGGGTTTGATTTTAACTATGCGGTTAACGGCCAAGCGGGGCAATTTCGCGAGGCGGCATACGGAGAAAGCCTGAAAAGCGGTATTACGTTGTCCGTGTGGAGCGGGCTGCCGGGCATACAGTTCTATACGGGGAATTTTTTGGAGGGTGCGCCTGCCGGAAAGAGAGGCGTCTCATATCATAATGGCGATGGCTTTTGCCTGGAAACACAATATTTTCCCGACGCTGTAAACCATCCTGATTTCCTTTCTCCGTTTTTACCGGCGGGAAAAGAGGCCGAAGCTGTTACCGAGTACCGCTTTGGTATAATTGAATAAAAGAAAGTGAACGGCGGGGCGCAATTTTGTTTTTGCATCCCGCCGCTTGTATTTTTCACGATAAAATGCATAAATTTTGACAATCAAATTAAATGAAATTACTAAAAAAGAGAAAAAAGTAAACAATTCTACCATATAGGTGTTTAGATATGTTTGGTAAAATAAAACTAAAAGTTGTTAATTTTTTAACAATTATTGACTCTGGAAAATTATGGAATATAATATAAACAGTCCATTTTTGTTATAGATTGCATCACAATTAGCATGTGGACTTACATTTCCGTGTTTTTTTACAGTTTATTGCTTTAGCGAGATGCTAATCTACTTTAAGAAAGGCGGTAAGCAAAATGGTTTCTGCGTTCAGAAAAATGCGGTATAGCGGAAAAAAGGCAATTACCTTGCTGATGGCGGTTTTAATTTTATTTTCTGTATCTATTGCCGCGCTTACGGCCCTTGCAACCGGCTCGGCAAGTGCGGCGGGGGACGATTACCTTTACATACCCGTTTCACTTTATGACTATAAATACAACAATCAAGTCGAAACATCGGGCGCAGCGCCCGATGCGGGAACCCGCTCTGGCGGGTTCCCAAATTTTCTTCCATACGGCAGATTCAACGAGCAGATTGCGCGCAGCGGCTATAATACCCCGCTTTATTTCGGAGACTTTTTTAACGGGTACGGCTCTGAGCAGCTTACCAATTTTAAATATGGCGCAAACCTTGCAAACCAGGGAAACAACAACGCGGCCGCTTTGGGACTCGTCGACGATACACTGACCGACGGGAAGCTTACGCAGAACGGAAAAGAGCTTCCCTACTTCAGCCGCGAGTGGTTTAACGAAAACCGTTCCGAGGGTACGGGTAAGCTCAACACCGTAACCTTTGAATTTTATTCCGACGGAAGCTGGTGGCAGGACACGGCTGATAATACAAAGCGCAGCTTCGTGCAGGGAAATACCTACACCTACACGGCCGGTTCCAACGGCTCAAGGACGTTTGTACAGACCGCGAAGGGGGATACCTCCCAAAACACGACTTTTGTTATCAATCTGGACAGCTCGAACGGCTGGAAGAGCAGGCCGGAAAAGGTGAGGCTGCACATTACCTCTGTGGATGGGGCTGCGGCGACGCGGGACGTAAATGTCGTATCCAGCGGTACACAGCGCAGGGCGTCCTATGTTTTGGCAAATTCGCCCGACTACGCGGTCACGGGTACAACGTTTGCCGATATTTATGAAAACGTAGAGTTCCCATTTTATCAGACACAGCGCGGCGGCGTTACCTATTATGAGTTCGACTCTTCTCAGAAAAACCTGTATTTTAACGGGTCAACTTTTCAATATACCAATAACGCCGTACTAGATACGGCGATGTCGGGAAGCGGCAAGCCCGGATTTTTCCCTTTTAATAACGGCAATCCTCCCGACAAGGGCAAGCTCGATTACGGCTTCGGCGCAAAATTTGAAATACCGTTTTCCATGACGGCAAATGGGAAAATCGACGGAAGCGACATTGTATTTGAGTTTTCCGGCGACGACGACGTTTGGATTTTCATTGATGGAAAGCTTGTGCTCGACATGGGCGGCGCGCACTCCAAGAGCGAGGGCTCCATCAATTTCAGGACGATGAAGTCCACTGTGGCGACAGGCGTGTTCGACGGTAACACGAACGATAGATACGCGCAGGTTACAACGCCTTATACCTACGATTTTTCTAGCCTTGTGGATTTTTCCGACCCGACGCAGACGCACACGCTTACCATGTTTTATATGGAGCGCGGCATGTGGGAATCAAACCTCAAGCTCAGTTTCAATTTCCCGCAGACGAACACGCTCACGGTTGACACCGACGTCGCTTTTGACGGCGTGAACAGTGCGCTTCTTTCGGATACGAAAAAAGCGGCCGACAATAACGCATTCTCCTATTCGCTCGAAAACAAAGGCTCAACTGAAAATGGGAATTCCGGCCTTGTTTATCCGGAAGCCTATGATGTGGTGAGAACGGTGGAGGGGCAGCAGACGCTCCTCAATAAAGCGGGAGAAGCGCCGCCGGCTGCTGGCCATACGCTGATGCTCGACGCTTCAAAAGCGGGCTGGACGCAGGCGTATGCTTTTACATGGAAAGGAACCGAACAGGGAACCTATACCAAAATGACCAAGGACGATACGGCTGGTTATTTCTACTGTGACCTTGCTGCCGTCCCGGAAAATGTGATATTCCGCAATACCGACGGCGGAAGCTGGACGAACGTAAACTCCACGGTTGACCTCAAGCCCGGAAGTGATAACTTCTTCACAATCGGCGAGACCAACACTTCACTGGGCAGATGGGATGGAAGCTGGAGCAGCTACAGCGGAAGCACGGCCGAGCCGGGAGACAATTTTATACCGGACGGAAACAACTGGACGGCGGTGGAGCCGACGGTTATCCACGGGCTATATGATTCTTTCGCGGCGCCGAAAACCATGACCTCCAGAGGGCAAACCCTGATGTATGGTCAGAAAATGAAGTATGTCCACCAGTTTACAAAGGGCAGCGATATGCGCCTGCTGCAAAACGAAGACCTGCAAGAGCCTTCCCGCGCTGAGGATGCAGCGGTTCAATTTAACCCCAGCGGGAAAAAGCTTTCCGACTATTACAGTACGCAGTGGGAGCTGCTTGATGTAGACGGCGTTATGCTCGGCTACGGCGGCAGCAACGGCTATGTTACCGACAACCTGCGGTCAAATTCTACGGACAGCTTTAATTTCTCAAACCTCGACCCGAACGACGCGGTAAGGAGCACCGCGCAGACGGTAATTTATACAAACACCGTAAAGACAGCGAACATCGCATTTAAAAAAGAGTTGACGGCTCAGGCGATGAGCAGCGGTCTGTACAATCCGGACGAGGAGTACTCGTTTAAAATTGAACTAAGCAATATTTTCGGCGGCAGCGACGATACCTTCCGCACGTACCCTGTAGAATACACGCTCGACGGCGTGCCGATGACAGCCGGCAGCGACGGTATCATTAAACTTAAAAGAACGCAGGAAGCGGTTATTACAGGCGTTCCTGTCGGCACGAAATATAAGGTGACGGAAATAAATATCCCGGGCTACCTCAAGGTGGAATCGGTTGGCGGGGATGAAACGAAGAGCGCCCTCAGCGGTACGCTTTCCCAGCTCGGCGCATACGGTGATTTTATAAACGGTTTGGTTACAGCGCAGATTACAATTACTAAAACAATCGACGAGCTGTATTACGGCGTAAACGACAACCCGGCAGGGCTTTCCGAAGGCACCGTCATTACAGGCACCAGCATACCGGGTGATACGCACGGGTACGAGGAATTCACAGCCGCGCAGCAAAGCTTTGTATTTAAAATAGAGCAATTCGATACGCAGGCTTGCGCAGGGACGCCGAACAAAACATCTTTTGTCGTAATAAGCTTTGACAAGACGGACGGCATGAACCTGACGAAATCGGAGACGCTCGCGGTAGACCCGACCAAATACTACCGAATTACGGAAGACACGAAGCTTGCGTGGAAATACGACTTTAAATCCCTTACAGTTAACGATACCTCCGGCAAATCTTCAGTTTCCGGGGACGCGGCAATCCTGTTCGGCAGCGAAGTAAATCCTGAAGCCGTGTTTATAAACGTAAAGTCGGCAGACCGGCACAGCATCGAGGGAGACGCGGCGCGTGCGGCAAACAAGCTTACGCCTGCACCCTGACTTTAAGAAGGGAGGGAACCACGCTTGAAAGTATTTAAGGCATTAGACAGAATTTGTACCGGCATAATTGCCGTGGTGCTGGTTTTAGTCGTACTGATTGGTTTTTTACCGCAGCTGTTCGGCTTCAAGCCGTATACGGTAATCAGCGGAAGCATGGAGCCGAAATATCTTGTCGGTTCCCTGATTTACGTCAGGCGGGTTCCGTCTGAAGAAATCGATGTGGGCGACCCTGTCACCTTTACTATGGGCGGCAAAATCATCACCCATCAGGTCATCGAGGCCGACCGCGCGGCGGACACCTTCATAACAAAGGGAATCGCAAACCAAAATACGACCGAAGGACCTATCCCATATTCCGATATTATAGGAAAAGCGAGTGATTTTTCTATACCGTACGCGGGCTATGCCTTTACCTTTCTATCGTCTTTAACTGGAAAAATTTTGCTTCTATGCGCCGTAGGCGTTTTGATATTGCTCGTCCTGCTGGAAAAGATTTTCCTGGGCGGGAATAAAAAAGAAAAACGGTAAAACAAATGTGGCTTGTTTGGAGGTGGTTTTATGAGGGAAAATGATACGGGTAAGAAGAATACCAAATCGCTTCCCGGCAAAAAACGAGTGATAACGGCACTCCTGCTGTTGCTTGCCGCCGGCGTCGTTACCGCGGCGACCTGGAGCTTTTATACGGCGCAGAGCAATTACAAGACAAATCCGTTTTTCCCGATGACAGTGACCGACATCGATATAAACGAGCCAAACGGCTCCGAGTATACGATGGACGCCGCAGGAACGGTCACGACAAAAAAGGTTATAATAGAGAACCCTGACGGCAACGCAAAGAAACCCGTTTTTATCCGCGTGGCTGTCGTGCCCTCAATAAAAGACAAGCAGGGCGGATACCTGAACAAAGAGGTAACAATTGACCCCAAGACCGCCTTTCATGAAAATTGGACGCTCCATGGCGGCTATTATTACTATAAGTACCCCGTTATGCCCGGCGCCCAAACGACTGAGCTTTTCCAAAACAGCACGGTAACGCTCAGCTGCGGCCTGCAGGACGGCGAATACGTCCAGCTCGACGTAATAGCCGATACCGTCCAGGCGGCGGCAAACGGGGACGAGACGGAAACACTCACCACACAGTTTGCAAAGAAAGCATGGAACTACGACCGCTTTATACTGGTTCAAGACAACACAGGCAATAACCCCAAGAAAAATGTGGGTTAATTTATATCAGCAAACATTACTTAGGAGGAAAAGATTATGGAAAGAACAAAAAACAGCAGGCTGAAGAAGGTTTTGCTTGCGGCGGCGGCCATTATAGTCGTTGCTTCCCTGACAGCGGGCCTCACAATCGCCCTTCTGTCCGACACGGATTCCAAGGAAAACACCTTCACGGGCAGCCCTGCAATCAAGCTGCAGCTCAACGAGCCGAAGTGGGACGGCTACACGAACGGAACTGGCGACGGCACGACGGTAAACCCGGACTACGCCGGAACAGATACGCTCGGCCTCAAGATTGCGCAGAGCTACCAGCCGAATTCCGTTATCCCGAAGAACCCGACGCTTACAAACGTCTCTGACGACAGCAAGGTCGAAAACGAGTATATGGCAATGAAGGTCGTCTATCAGGTACGCACCAAAACAACGGGCGACGTAGCGACACAGGGCGATTTTGTTAACGTTACATACGAACAGTTCAGCAAGCTCGCAACCATTAATTTCGATACGGCGGCTTGGAACAAGACCGCTGCCACCTCCGACAAAGGCGATGTTTACTGCTACGGCAGCGCGTCGGCGCTTACCGCTGTTGCAAAAACGGCTTCCACCAGCGAGCTGTTTACAGCCGTTACGGTGGGCGACCTGACGATGGATCCGGCAAATGAATCGACGCTTGACCTCGGCAATGGTGTTTCCGTTACCTATGCGGCAAACTCCCTGCCTGAATTCAGGGTGCTCGTTTACGGCTCCGCAATCCAGGCTGACAACAACACCGACACCTATGCAAACAATACGGCGGCGCTCGCGGCCCTGTTTGCATAAGCCGAACCGCACACACTAAACAATCGGATCAACCGAAACGGAGGATTTTTACATGGAAAAGACAAAGCGTTCAAATAAGCTGCTGAAGGTGACACTGTCCGTTGTGGCGCTCATTCTCGTAGCGGCTGTTACATATGGTATTACAATGGCGTTCCTGACCGCAAAATCAAACGACAAAACAAACATATTTACATCCGGCGACAACGTAGATATTACAATCAACGAGCCGAAGTACGACCTTACTGTCGACCACACGTACAAGCCGGGCGACATCCAGGACAAAGACCCGTCTGTCGAGAACCTCAAGGAAGAGGCGTATGTCGCTATGACGGTTGAGTTTTACGCGAAGGAGCCGGGCGCGGCTGATTATACCGGCCCGATGACCTACGGCGATTTTAAAACGCAGTACGCAAACATCGGTATTGAAAAGGATAGCGTATTCGCCGCCGGCGAGTTCAACCCGCAGTGGTACGCTTCCGCGGATAATGCGGATGCCTCCACAAAACTCGTATTCTATTATAAGGGCGACAACGCGGCCAGCGAGCTCAAGGCTGTCGCCAATGGCGGAAAGACCGAGGAGCTCTTTACGAAGGTGAAGTTCAACGACGACATCGCGACCGTTGTAAACGCAGCCGCTCCCGAGGTCCGCATCGACGTCAAGGCATACGCCGTCCAGACGACAGGTACCGGCATTACCGACCTGAACGACCTGATGGGAATTTAATCTCACAGGCGGCAGTATTTAAAAACCACTACGGGGTGATTGCTTTTGAAAAAGAAAAAGATTATATGCATAGCCGCGGCGCTTATGCTTATTGCTGTTCTTTCAGCGGGCGTCACCCTGGCGGCGTTTACAGCAAGCAAGGAAACGCTCAACATCGTAACCTTCGGTAACGTACATATCGCCCTAATCGACGAATATACGAAGCCCGAGGCAGGCGTTATACCCGGCCAGACGGTCGATAAAATCGTTTCGGCAAAAAATACGGGCAGTAATACGGCGTATGTCCGCATAAAGCTTACAAAAAGCTGGTGGCAAAACGGCCAAAAGCGTGAGGAGCTCGACCCCTCCTATATAAATCTTGACTTTTCAAACGCAGACAAATGGGCGGAGGGGGCAGACGGCTATTATTATTACCAGTTGCCCTTAAAGCCCGGCGAAACGGCGGAAAGCCTGATGGAATCCTTCAGCCTTCCGAAGGATTGGGATATGGACGGGTACACGAACCTTGACGGCCATATCGACGCCCGCGCCGAAGCGGTACAGTCCGAAAACTTTACGCCGCAGCTGAGCGAGGAAGGAAAGATTACCGGCTGGAACGACATTGTCGTGGAAGAGGCTGTGGACCGTGTACCCCAGCTGCCAAAAGTCGAAGGCGATACAGGAAGCAGTGTGATATTCCAGCATGACGCGGACAAATTTGTCACACTGCCGGGCGAAGACCTGTTCCAAAGCTTTAAGGGCGTTATGCCAGGTGACACGAGAACGCAGATGATTGATATAGGCAACGACAACGATAAAACGGCGTATATTTATCTTTACGCCCTGCAGGCGGACGAATCGGAGTTCGAGAACATACAGCAGAAAGCAGTATCCGACGAGCTGATGAAGCTGCTCCAAGCAGAGATTACACAGGCTTCTGCCGATGGCAGGACGGAGGTTCTCTATAAAGGAAAGCTTTATGGAGAGGACAAAAGCTTCAGTATGCACGGCCAGCCGCAGGCGGTTAGCCTGGGCGGCTTCGACAAGGGCGAACGCGCCCGGATTAAGGTAGAACTGAAGGTTCCGGATAGCTTAGGCAACCGATACGCGGACGCCGCGGCAAAAATCAAATGGATTTTCACCGCAAAGCTTGAAGAGCCGAACAGTCCGCCGCCGTCACCGCCCGATATTGTAGTCACAGGCGACGCTTTCCCATCTGTTCTGCCAATTGCTTTGACTGTTGCAGTGCTTGCACTGGCTATAGCAGGCGCGATGCTCTTCATAAAAAAGAAGAAGCAAAACGCCAAAAATTAATTTAGCTTACGACGAAATATATATACTTCTCCAGCGGCCCGCCAGGAATCTACCCGTTCCTGGCGGGCCGGCCTTTTATATTTAGAAAGAAAAAAGCAAAAACATGGAAATAGCTGTAGCTTTAATTCATAAAAAAGGGGGATGCAAATAAGCATTATATGTGACAAAATTAAAAAGTAAAACAGGCGGCTCGCGCTTTGTTGACATATTTCCCGCTCCCTCTTATAATAGTATAAGTTAATAAAAATTGTATATATGCTTTGTAGATTATGCATATATCATGATTGTGTATGGATATTTTATTTGAAGGGTGACTGTAACCATATGGGAATTACATCGGGACAAATTATTAAACTGTTAAAAAAGAATCTGGTTCTCATACTTATTTGCGCGGTAGTTCTTGCCGGCGCTTTTTTCGGCTATACGAAGTTGTTTATTGCGAACACCTACCAAAGCGCGGTGAAATTTTGTGTTTCTACCACGCTGCAAGGAGGGACAGCCTCGGATGTTGTGACACAGCTTGCTTATGAGCAGCGTCTCGTCAATACAACCATAGAAATTCTGGACACCAACAGCTTTTATTCCAAGGTAGCGGATAAGCTGTCCCAGCGTTATTCCGCCGGCCAGCTTAATAAGATGGTATCGTTCTCGACGCTTAATGATACCGAGGTGTTTCAGGCGCAGGTGACCGCTAAAAGCCAGACGGATACTAAGCTGATTGCGGATACAATTGCGGAAATCGCCCCCACCGTGATTGCGGAATATAAGAAAAATGTGCAGCTCAAGGTCGTCGATCCGGCGCTTGTTCCGCAGGTGCCGGTCGCGCCGAATACGGTTATCAACACCGCGCTTGGCTTTTTGATTGGCCTGATTTTGTCGGTTGCTTTTGTCCTGGTCCGAAATTATTTCGATATCCGTATCAAATCGACGGATGAAGAACTCGCAGCGCTTAATATTCCGGTGCTCGCGTTTATTCCAAATTTTGAAAGCATGTTTAAACAGAACAGTACGGTTCAATAAGGAAACGTCATAGAACCGAACGTCATAGAATCGACAGACAGGGAGAAAGATATATGTTTAAAAAATCCAGCCGTAAGGCGGTCCGTTCAAAGGATGAAAATACGGCGCTCAATTTCCAGATAAAAGAAGCGTATAAAACGGCAAGGACGAATCTCGTTTTTTCCGTTATAAAGGACGGCTGTAAAAAGATTGTAATTACAAGCTCTTATAATTCCGAAGGGAAAACGACCTCCGCGGTCAATCTGGCAATTGCCCTGGCGCAGCAGATGGACATCAGGGTGTTGCTTGTCGACTGCGATTTGAGAAAACCGAAGGTGGACAGGTTTTTCAGCCTGCCGGCCTCTCCGGGCCTTACCAATGTGCTCGGCCGTATCAATGAACTTGATGAGGTTATCCACAAAACCAAGGTGGAAAACCTTGAGGTGCTTTGCAGCGGTGTGATTCCGCCGAATCCGTCTGAGCTGCTCGCCAGTGAAGCGATGAAAGAGCTTACCGCGAAGCTGGAATCCAAATACGACTACATTATTTTCGACACACCGCCGATTAACGTAGTTGTAGACGCGCTCCCCCTGATTACAGACAGCGACGGCGTCGTGCTTGTCGTCCGGGAAGGGAAATCCACTTATCCGGATTTAAACAAGACGCTTACTACGCTGAAGAGGGTAGACGCCAAGGTGCTGGGACTTATTATGAACGGGGTAGAGCTGAAGACGGGAAAAGAAGGCTACCTTTACCGGTATGAAAACCAAGCTTAAATGTGGAAAAGTGATAGGGGATAATGTTGGAGGAGCTTTTGAGGAGGATAGTACATGAACACGGTAAGAGAGAAAGAATACACAAGGAATGTCAATACATACTGCCTTGCGGGTGGGGCGTATGCTGCTGAAGTTATGGAGGAAGAGCAAACCCTGCCGGTTGAGCAGGGTGTTTATGAGGAAACGCAGCGCGGTGATTTTGACAACGAAAAGAACAGGGTGGTATATTGTGCCTTTAAAAGGCTGTTTGATATCGTCTGTTCTTTTTTCGCACTTGTAGTCCTATCACCTGTATTTTTAATAGTCGCGATTGCTGTTAAAATCGATGACCCAAAAGGACCGGTTATATTTAAACAGCTCAGGGTCGGAAAAAAGGGAAAACAGTTTTATATGTATAAATTCCGCAGTATGTGCGCAGACGCTGAAGCGATGATTGAGCATCTGTATGCGCTCAATGAAAGAGACGGCCCTGCTTTTAAAATTGAAAACGACCCGCGCGTCACCCGTGTCGGAAAAATTATAAGAAAAACTTGTATAGACGAGCTGCCCCAGCTTGTCAACATCTTTAATGGCAATATGAGTATTGTCGGCCCAAGGCCGCCGCTTGTGACTGAGGTAGCGGAGTATAACGACTACCAGATGCAGAGGCTGTCGGTAACGCCGGGGCTTACCTGTATCTGGCAGATACAGAAGGGCGAAGAAACGACCTTTGACGAATGGGTTGAAATGGATTTAGAATATATACGCAACAGAAGCCTTGCCCTGGATTTAAAACTGATTTTTAAAACAATTTTTGTCGTGCTCACAGGCAGAGGAGCAAAATAATTTTAAATAAAATGATGGGATGTGTCCGGTGTGAACGTTTTATATGCAAGCGATGACAAATTTGCAGAAATACTCGGAGCATCCCTTTCTTCTTTATTAGAAAACAATCAGGACTGTGAAGAGCTGAACGTTTATATCCTGGATGATGGAATCTCTAAAGAAAACGCGGAAAAGCTTAGTCTTCTTCTCAAAAAATACGGAAGGACCGGCGTTTTTCTAAAGGTAGACGATGTCTCTATTCCGTCTTCGTTTATTTCCGACAGATGGCCGAAGGTTGCGTTTATCAGGCTGTTTATCTCTGAATTGTTCGACGAACGTGTAAACAGGCTTCTTTATCTCGATTGCGATACGATTGTCAACGGCTCCCTTGCGGAGCTGTGGCATATGGATATGGGCGAACATATCATTGCGGGCGTGTGCGACTGTTTAAGCCCCCGCTATCACGCAAACCTCGAAATGGATTTATCCAGTCCCTATATCAACAGCGGTGTAATGCTGATTGATTTGGATAAATACCGCTCCTTTTCCGTCAGGAACAAGGTGCTGCGTTTTATCGAGGGTCACGCCGGTGTAATCCAATACCCAGACCAGGACGTCATCAATGCTGTTTTTGAAGGGAAAATCCTGACGCTTGCGCCGAAATACAATTCAATAACACTGTTTTATGATTTTGACTACGACAACATGCTCAAATACAGAAAGCCCATTAAATATTACAGCAGGGAACAAGTGAAGGAAGCGGTGGAAGAACCGGTTATCATTCATTTTACGACGTCTTTTCTGTCCCTGCGTCCGTGGATAAAGGAAAGCGCGCACCGCTATGCGCAGAAATTCCTTTTTTACCGTTCTCTGTCCCCGTGGAAGGAAGAACCCCTATGGGAAGACAGCAGGAGCTTTGCCAAAAGGGCTTATTTAAAATTTTATCGTTTGATGCCCCTCGCCTTCTCTGTAGCATTTTCAGGATGGCTTCATTCCACAGCCGTTCCCATGCTGAAAAAGAAGGGTAAAAAGGCATTATGATTTTTTGGCGCAATGAAGGGAACGGGGATTATCTTGTGTCGCTCGGCCATGTTTCCCTGATTGAGCCGCTCAATACAGTGATATATGCGTTCCATATGCCACTGTTCTTTTTTATTTTCGGATATTTATTCTTTTCCTCCAAGAAAAGAACGCTTTGTCAGCTGCAGGCTGGAATTTTTGCTGACGCCTTATTGCACTGCTTAACGGCGAGGCGTAAATGAACAATAATATTTATCGAACCTATTTCCTGTTTTATGTTGCGGCGGTCATTCTGTGATATGCCTGCCGGTTATTATCTTATCAAACGCTCTCTTCCTTTATTATGAAAAAGTACGGAAAATATTGAGGAGATTTTCTGAAAGGAATCATCCATGCTTTATCTATTTGAGTTTTTTACTTTTACATTTCCAAAGGCGGGCGTGCTCGTCTCGGGTGTTCCGCTTACGGTTGCGATGCTCCTTTTCGCGTTCGCGCTGCTTTGGAGTGTAAAAGGAATTCGCCCGTTTGCAGACAAATTCCGGGGCTTTGCAATTGTATATGTTTTATATGCCGTGTTTATTCTGCTTCCGATGGTAATGAGCCTTTCGCGGCTGAGCTTATATATGGTTTCCGTATCCATGGTTTTAATCCTGTCGCCGCTTGCAGTCATTATTGGCGGCAGAATGGAATTTGATAAGACGGTTCGCATTATTTCGGTCGCCCTGCTAATCGTTGGGCTTTACGCTGTTGCGCAGTTTTTGTTTGGTATACTTGCAACCGAAATTCAGGGGCTCAACATTGCCTACGGCGCTTCCTTTGAAACAAAGCCGATTGGTTTTGGCCATGCCGAAGGTGGTCTTGATGCGCTTAAGATGCCCGCCACCTATCAAAACGGCAACGGAGCCGGCCTTTTTTATGTGCTGTGCCTTCCGCTCATGTTTTTCTGGAAGCCGCAGAAACGCCGCGATACGGTTCTGCGTATTCTGGGAGTAGCCGGAGGCTTGGCCGGGTTGTTTTTATGCGGCTCGCGTTCCGTACTGATACCGTTTACCGTAATTGCCGTTCCTTCCTTACTCGTATATATAAAGAGGAGGCTTCCCTCCAGGGCGCAGCTTTTATATGTGGCGGGCGTTATTCTTGCAATCTGCGGCGTAATCGCTTATTTCGCGATTGCAAACAGTGAATTCATTTCTTATTTTATTGAACGGTATATAGTTCAAACGCTCTCCGACCCCACAGGCTCGGGCAGGACGGTGCTGTTTCAGAAGTTTATCGATGCTGTGATAGGGCTTGACGCATGGGGTTCCCTGCGGTTTATTTTCTTCGGTATGGAATGGAAGGACGCGCAGATGACTGAGGGCGTCGTATATATTTTGAGCTATTACGGAGTGTTCGCGTTCCTTTCGTTTTTATCCATTCTCATTTATCCGCTCGTTTCGGTTTTCAAGAAGAATAAACTGCTCTCTGTCGGGTTAATCCTTATGTTTATTGCGTTTTTAATTGATACGTCATTCCTTTATCCCCCAAGCCTAATCAACTATTTCTTTATCGCGGGGCTTTATATGCAGCAACCCGAAAAGATAATGCGGGAGCGCGCGCCGCGGCTTGACGCGGCAGACAAAATGAGAGTAGGAGCTTGATTACTTTGAACCATAAAGTTGCTGTAATAATATGCTGGTACGGGCCGTTTCCCGATTACTTTCCGCTGTTCTTGAAATCGTGCGCGGGTAATCCTGGATTTGATTTTCTAATTTTTACGGATACCACCTATGAAGGGGAATACCCGCAAAACGTGAAG
>OJQY01000322.1_pt1 | contig 27900 bp, 25 predicted proteins | sample 1599091 | NCBI WGS metagenome assembly OJQY01 (sample SAMN03922524, study PRJEB24848) | human gut metagenome | isolation source: stool sample | host: Homo sapiens | place: Germany | collected 2010-02 | reverse complement strand
GCAAAGGACTGAAAATCCTTGTGTCCCCGGTTCGATTCCTGGTGGCACCACTTTTCAAAAGCAATCGGAATGTAGCGCAGTTGGTAGCGCACTACGTTCGGGACGTAGGGGTCGGGCGTTCGAGTCGCCTCATTCCGACAGAAGGCGACAATCGAATAATTTCGGATGTCGCTTTTTCTTTTTTATCCTCGTAACTTACTGATAATCTACGAAATATCTTAAAGACTTCATTCTCATTATCTGTTCGATAACCGTCATTTTCCTTGTCATACAGAATACCCGTTGGAAACAGCAATTTCTGCAAACTTTGTCTGTTCTCAAAGTTTCCGCTATTCCACAAAGTTCCTAATTTACAAGACATTGCGACTGCTTCATCGACAAATTTTACCATGTTCGATAAATTTTTGCTCGCCTCTTCCAACCCTCTACTAATTTCAGCAAGTTCCGTATTCAAATGCTTCAAAGTAGTTTGGTAAACCTCATCACTGATTTCACCTAATCCATAACGAACTTGAAGTTTCTCTAATTTCTTGGAACACTCTGTTTTGCGTTTTAAGAGCATCCTGCGAGTTTCTTCTTTTGTATCGTTGTTATCCTTGAAAACCTTTCTAAGTACGTCTATGAGCACTGGAATGAGTTCCTGAGGTATCTTATACCCATTCAGCAACTCCGTATATTTTTGGTGCATCTTATCGGTGCTATGGTTGCTCTTGCATCCCTTTTTGTTGCACTTGTAATAATTACGACCTCTTGCTTTCACGGTATACCCCGTTAGATAACCTCCACAATCGGAACAAACTACATGACGCTTCAAAGGAAATTCATCCGTAACTTCTCGATGCTCATATCCAGCATTGGAAAGACCATTTACCTTATTATATATTGACTCATCAATCAACGGCTCATGTTTGCCTTTGATTATCTCATCCCCTAAAAGAGCATGTTTGATATAACCGCAATAGAAGATATTTTGCAGAATTTTGTTTAGATGCTTACGGTCAACATTCAAACCCAATGCTTTCAACCTTTCCACTATGGCAATATCCCCCAACCCCTCATGGGCTTTCCATAAAAAAGCATTCTTCAATTTTCTACCGTCTTCGTTGACGGTTATGATATGTTCACGACCAACCTTCTTACGGTCATATCCCAAAGGAACTTGACCATACCAATACCCTTTCCTTAAACACTCCTTCATTCCCGTAACACACTTATCCCTACGCAAATCGTTCTCAAACTGATTGAATAAGAACAAGATGTTTTCCATGAATGTACCTGCTGCACTATCTGGGTCTGTTGCTTGGGTTGCCGATATGACATAAATGCCCTTTGTCTTCAAATATGCCTTGGTCATAATAGCTTCCGACCCTGCTCTACTGAAACGGTCAAATGAATAGACCAAGATAATGTTTATCTCTTTATCCCTTGCTACCTCGGCTATCATTTCTCGATACATCTTACCTTCCGTCTTTGCACTTTCATGCGTACCGCCAAATTCCTTTTTGATAGTGATATTATGACGTTCAGCGTATTCTCTACAAATACGCTGTTGGTTCTCTAAACTACAATTGTTTCTTTCTTGTTTTTCGGTGCTTACTCTCGTCCACAGAGCAGCAACCTTGTTTTCCAACTTGGAAAATTCCGTAACTTTTACCTTTTTCTTCTTCATGACATTAAATTTTGTTATCCCTTATTATTATAAATGATTGTACCTATCGAGTACATAAATTCAAGAACTTGTTTTTGTTCCTCTTGGCTTGTAATGCCTAACTGATTGAAAATTTCTTCATACGATTTTAATTCATCCTCACTAAACATTCAACATAAAATTTTTCCTTGCGCCACGCTTGGCACTTATCTTTTGGTATTTGACAACCATTCAACAGCAATAAACCGACTACGGCAAATACCCGATTGCTGTCTTTCCGTTTGCAATAAACCTACTTCTCCAAAGAATGGTTGAAATTAAACTAAACCTTTGTTTTTGAATATATTATTTGCTATATAATAGACCTCAAATTATATCGAATTTTGATAACACCTTTATCAAAAAAATCAAATGGTTTCCGACACCCTTTTATCTCCGCTTGTCGCTGGCTTCCCGACACCTAAATTTGCGACCCTCGTTGTTTCAAAATGTTAAAGAACTACGATACAATGCAATAATATATAAAAAATCTTAAAAACCAAAATTTCAGAGTATATTTCTGCATTTTCTAATAGTATTAATTGATGTTCCCGTCAATTTTGAGATGTTGCGTAGTGAATAACCTTTCTTCAAGAGTTTAATTTCTTCAACATATTGTTCTTTCATTGCTTCATCCGTCTTTTGATAACCAACTTTACGACCAACCTTGCCACCATTTGCCCGAAAATTCTTGTAGCCGCTCTCAACTCGTTCTCTGATTGTCTTTCTCTCCATTCGTGCAACTTCTGCTAAAATGGTTATCAAGAATTGGCTCATGGCATTGACCTTACCTTCTTTGGTCAAAGTCTCTATGTTGTAGTTCTGAATGTAAAGACTGATACCCTTACCGTTCAGCATTTCGATTACTTCCAACACTTGCAAGGTATCACGACCCAAGCGAGAAAGTTCCGTAACCAACACCTTATCTATATGGTTTACCTCAACATACTGAATCATGTTCAGAAGTTCCGTTCTATCGGAGTTTGCCTTTGCTCCCGATACTTTTTCAGCAAACACCGATTCAATACTCCAACCATTAGCATTGGCTAACATGGTCAGTTCATTGACTTGTCTATCATACTCTTGGGATGATGTTGAAACTCTTGCGAAAATTACCGTCTTTATCATAATTGTTATATATATCATTTATCGTGCTACAAATATACATATACAGGAATTATCCAGCAAATCAGGATTGATTAAAATTTAAATCAAACGTAAAATATTTGATAATTAAAACAAATTTATTAGTTTTGCATCAAAGAATGGATTTATGGAGAAAGTATTAGCTGAAAACGTCAAGAGACTATGTAAGGAGCAAAAGAAGCAGCTCAAAGACCTTGCTTCTGAAATGGGTGTTGACCCAGCTTCTTTGAATCGTGCTATGTATGGAAATGCCAGACTTGACACCATTGAAAAAATGGCTATCGCTTTAGGTGTACCCATTAAGATTTTGTTTGAGCCACTAGATAATAACGAGGTGGAAGGATATATAAAAGTAAAAGGAAAAATCTATCAATTTAATAGTAGAGAAGAACTAAATAAGATTTTGAGAAAATAAGCAATAGTCAATTTGTATTTTAGTGATAAATGCGTTACCTTTGTACCACATATCACAAAGAGATTTATCAAAAATCTGATATGCTTGTGCTCAAAAGCACAATCGGCAGGTAGGAAACTCCTGTTGCTTTGCAAGTAGCTTAACGGTTAGAGCACCTATCAAAGGAGAAACGGGTTCGACTCCCGTCTTGAACAATCATTCATACCACATAAAAAAACAGAGCAATACAAATTGCTCTGTTTCTTTTTTTACTTACTTGAACATTTTATGATAAAAATGTGGTCTTTAACTTTTTTTACTTTCTGAGTCAATGGCAAATTGCTTATTTGGTTGTTGGTAGGTAATATATCAGTTGACACAGAACTTTCAACCAGATTTCTAAGATATGAAGCTTTTATAGCATAGCCTACATTTTCTGCTCCTTTATGCTTTGCATTTACCACTCCAATAATATTCCCATTATTATCAAACAAGGGACCTCCACTATTCCCTGGTTGTATTGGTGCAGATATTTGATATAACGACACATCACCTTGAAAACCTGTTCGAGAACTTACAACACCAGTCGTTAATTTAATCTCATCCCCCATAGTACTCGTCATAGGATAGCCAAGCACAAAAATCTCTTCTCCCACATCTGACACTCCCGTTTTTACATTATATGGAATGGGGGCAAATTGGCTAAAATCAGCATCTGAAACCATTATTAAAGCTAAATCGTTAAACTTATCTGTTGCAATAATTTCAGCATTATAGGTATCGGTAAAATTACCATTTACACCTTGTACCTCTATATTTTTCGCATTTTCTATTACATGAAAATTTGTAACTATATATCCGTCTTTAAGAGCAAATCCAGTACCAGTCCACGAAATATCCTCAGATTGCACAACACCTGAAGATACCGTTGGATACATTTTTAAATATACGGATTCATCACCATCGAGTATAACAGACATAGTAGTCCCTTCAAATTTCACATAACAATCTTCATTCATTGATTTATCAGCCATATACCAGAAAGCTTTAAACATTCCTTTTGTAGCAGTAGGCCGAAGAATAGCCTTTACATCACTCATCCTCCATTGCGGCAAAGACTCCTTACTATCCATATATACGAGTTTATAGGCACGGTCATTATACACACATGCTAATGTATATTTATTATCATTAGTGGCTGCACTTTCATAAATACCAACTATACCATCATCAATTATATTAATACTTCGTTTAATACCATCTTCAGAAAGTCCTAGGTTGGGAACGACAGGATATGGATTGCTAATTCTAATATGCGACCATTCGAAACCACCTTCTATTAATTCCCTTATATAAAAATCTTCACACCCATAAGGAAGTCTTTCAAAATGCAGGTCAAAATAATATGCGTCTACCTTTTTATCATCAACTCTATAACGGGTATTCAATCTATCTGGTCCTAAATGCTTAATCAACATTCCCATTTCATTCAATGCAGCTCTACTTTCTCTTATCTTATTTGCTGCTTTTGCATAAATCTGCTCATAACCAGCTGGAGGTAATACATCTGGAATTTCTAAATGAAATTTTCTCGCATCATTGATATCGATACGGTCATGCGGGATTATAGCTGTAGCTGAACTAAACCGAACCCAAGAGCCTCTTTTTTGTCTCGGGTACTTTATAGTAACAATCGTTTCATCATTAGTTAATACAACTTTATAAATCGTTGCAATATTATTTTTACTCCCAACTATAGGTGAATGAAACACTTGTGCTTTTAAGTTAATACACAACACAAGAAATGAAATAACAAATAAAAGTTTCCTCATAGTATTTACAATTGTTATGCAAAAATATAACATTTATCTGAAATATGTATAGCAAATTAAAATACAATAATCTTTTAGATTAAAATAAAACAAAAACAACGTATCAATATCGTCTTTTATTAGATTATATTGATACGTTTTAATATTGATACTAATATCATAGTTTATAACAACTTATGAAGAAAACTTCATATCTCATAGAGGTGGTTGTTATAACTCTGTCAAGCTGCACGACCCAACAGATGCTCCCATAGAATTTTCTCCTTGTTCTGTTCGAAACGGATAACGCTGTTTAAGTGATAAAAGAACATATCTTCGAGCAAAACCCCATCCAACATATAATAGTTAAGAGATAAACCTCTACTCTCCAAGTAATCTTTGATTTCGGCATTGTTCAAATGAACTTCCGTTCTGAACAGCTTGGTAGGATTACCATAGAAATCCAAGATGTAGTCCTTACTCGAACTATTGGAAATTTCCGCTAGCTTATCGTATGTCGTTATGGTAACACCTCGACTTTTATCCTTCATGGCATTACGCTGCTTGACATTAACCGTCATATATTTGTTATCTTTATTGAGACTACCGCTTGTAGTATATGATATTTCGGGACGATCTTCATCTCTGTTTTTGATTTTTGACCCGTTTAAAATTGTAGTAACAGATTTATTTTTGATTAGCTGACGCAATGGTTTGCTGACACAAAAAGAAGTATCGAGACACAAATCAAGCGTAGTTAAGTTATGGGGTTCAAGTCCTAATTTTGTAGCTATGAAATCTAAATAGTATCGGTCATTAGTGTACAGACTTTGATTGTTGAGGGTTATCCAAATTTTAGGATTACCATTGTCATGAAGATTACTTGGATTTGGCACTTTCCCGATATTGAATTTCAGTTGACCAAACTCGATTTGGCAATCCCCGTCCATGTAAATAATGGAATAGACATTATTGTAATATCGTCCTTCCGTTCTGATTAGTTGAAATTCATAGAGGTCATAAATTTGCCCGAAATCAAGTTCAATTATTTGGTCATAATGGAAACGGTCTATAACCTCAAAACATACCGTCATTGCATCAATTTGAATTTTTCTTTTGCATACTCGTTTCATCGTTAGATTGATTTTTACTTTCGTTATTTTCGTTTGGGCGATTGGGAATAGTTTTCCAATAGGCTTTCATCCCATCGCTAATTGCTTGTTTGTGTGTTTCGCTCATTGAGCGTCCACGCAAACGCTGACTAATGCGAAGTTTGGTTGCATCATCCATTTGTCTAAAAATTCTCATATTATTAAATGTTTATATAAATAGTTAGTTAAGTTGAAAAAGTAAGTTTAGTAAAGATAAAAAATTTCAGTCCACATAGCAGGAGAAAAATAAAGAACCGTTTTTCCTACTACACAGACTGAAAATAAAATTCACAGAAACAAGATACCTACATAAACACCCCTCCAAAGGGGTATAGGGCATATTCCCGAAATATTACACATACCTACCTTGTCAGATTGACGTGAAAATGCTCTATATAATCGTGAATTTTCTGCAAATCCTCTATAAATTTGTTCGATAATTTGTAACCTTGTTCGACATTGTAAAGGATAAGCCACTGAACTTCAGTGGCTTATCTCATTTTTAGCAAATCCGCCGGGACGAAATCGGGACACCCTATTTTATGGGTCAAATTCTATTCTCGGATTATAATGCTAACATCCTACCAGCCGAATATTTTTTGTGAAAGTATATAGGGAGGTAAGAGTTTTTCGTTATCTTTGCTCCCTACATGATAAAACTGATTTTATTTTCCTGTTAACCATTAGGATCATAAGATATACCTTCTTGATGATTTCTTTAAGTAAAAAATGAGAATTAATGAATATGAGAAATTTGTTTTTGACTTTAGCTTTCGGTCTATGTTCCGGCGTATTCGCCCAAAATACGACTGTTTTTGAATCTCCTATTATGGGGTGGAGCTCATGGAATACCTATCGGGTTCATATCAATGACACCTTAATAATAAGGCAAGCGGATGCTATGGTGCAAAAAGGACTGAAAGAAGTGGGCTATTCCTATGTGAATATAGATGACGGTTTTTTTGGATGGCGGGATGAAAAAGGAGTGATGCAAACACATCCCGAGCGTTTCCCGAACGGATTGAAGGGAGTGGCGGATCATATTCATTCTTTAGGATTGAAAGCCGGTATTTATTCGGATGCGGGAAGCAATACTTGCGGTTCCATCTGGGATAAAGATATGAACGGCATAGGTTCCGGTTTGTATGGACATGAATTTCAGGATGCCACGTTGTATTTTAAAGAGTGGGGATTTGATTTTATCAAGATTGATTATTGCGGAGCCGGTCAGGAATTGAATCTGGAAGAAGAAAAACGATATACCGAAATACGCCAGGCTATAGATAATCTGGGTTGCGGACATGTTTCTATTAATATCTGTCGATGGGCTTTCCCAGGTACTTGGGCTAGAAACCTTGCTCGTTCATGGCGAATCAGTGCGGATATCCGCCCGGAGTGGGGATCAGTAAAATATATCATCGATAAAAATCTTTATCTGTCTGCCTATGCGGGAGAAGGTCATTATAATGATATGGATATGTTGGAGATAGGTCGAGGGCTAAAACCTGAAGAGGAAGAGGTACATTTTGGAATGTGGTGTATCATGAGTTCACCTTTGTTGATAGGATGTGATCTGACAACCATTCCGGAGACGTCATTAAAACTGTTGAAAAATAAAGAACTGATAGCTTTGAACCAAGACCCTTTAGGATTGCAGGCATACGTTGTTCAGCATGAAAATGAAGGGTATGTGTTGGTGAAGGATATAGAACGAAAGCGTGGTAATGTACGTGCGGTTGCTTTATACAATCCTTCGGATACGATTTGTAGCTTTACAGTTCCGATGAATATTTTGGAATTAGGAGGAAAGGTTAAGGCACGCGATCTGGTGAAACACCAGGATTTACCGGAGATAAAAGGGGGTGTTCTGAATCGAGAATTACCTCCCCATAGTGTGCTGATTTTACGTATGGAGTCCGAGAAGAGATTGGAAGCGACTGTTTATGAAGCGGAATGGGCTTATCTGCCTTGTTTCAATGATTTGGGAAAGACTCCGAAAAGCATCGTATATGCTCCGTTACATGAAGCATCCGGAGGCATGAAGGTAAGTTATCTGGGAGGGCGGAAAGAGAATTTTGCAGAATGGAAAGAGGTGTACAGCGAGCAGGGCGGTGAATATGAAATGACTATCCGCTATGTGCCTAAAGCAGACCGTAAGCTGGAAGTCTGTGTGAATAATGAAAAAAGGATTCTTCTTGATTCGCTGTCGGCGGATGAGACTCAAAAGATAGCTTCGATTACTGTTCCGGTGCATTTGAAGGCAGGGAATAATAAGATACGTATGGGAAGCTCATTTTGCTGGGCTCCAGATATAGACTGTTTTACTTTGAAAAAAGTAAGTGAGTAGGCTGATAAGATCTATCTTCTTGAAGTACCACTTTGATAAAAAGTAAGAATATGAGTGTAACAAATGTCACCCGTGAGGAATTGTGGGCAAAGCAACATTTGTCTTGCAAAAACATGGATTATGCGGTATGGAAACGGGATAAATCCATGCTCCAGAAGTTGTCCAGAATCAATGGCGGCTGTTCTTTCGTGGTGGATGTATATAAAGGATGTTATGCGTATGCTTCTACGGGTTTTGTCGATTGGTTGGGGTATGACAGGCACAAGATAGAAACATTGGAAAAACAGGGTGATTATCTGGAGTCACGTATTCATCCGCATGATCGTTCCCAATTGGAAGACTTGCAAGTCAGGCTGGGGAAGTTCATTTATAACCAGCCTTTTGAACATCGGAATGACTATTGTAATGTGTATAGTTTCCGTATACTCAATGCTCGTGGAAACTATGTGCGTGTAACAAGCAGGCATCAAGTTTTGGAACAGAGCCATGACGGAAAAGCATGGCTCATTATAGGGAATATGAGTATGGCTCCCGGTCAGAAAGAATCAGAACAGGTGGAATGTACTGTGCTGAATCTGAGAAATGGAGAAATGTTTTCACCCGGTGTTGTGATAATGAATCCGGCTTTCGGTCTTACCGGACGTGAAATGGAGATATTACGCCTCATCCAACGAGGATTCTTAAGCAAAGAAATTGCCGATAAATTATGTATCAGTATTCATACCGTCCATATTCACCGGCAAAATCTGTTGCGTAAGCTGGGAGTACAAAACTCTTTGGAGGCAATACGCCTAGGACAGGAGTCGGGGCTGTTAAGCTGATGCCCGATTTCATCGGGTCAAGGCATCCATTCTACTACTCCTGTAACAGGATGCTGCTTTCTCCATTCCTTAAATCCGCTATAATCCCGCACCCCATCCCGGATGACTGCCTGATAATACTCCACTCCGATGATTTTCTCGGTTTCCGGTGTTTCATATTTTAATCTTAGAATAGTTTCCCGTATTTCATCGGTCATAATTTCCGAAATGCGTTGGGTTACCTTTTCAAAATAACCGTCATAACGTGAACCTTCCCGGATGTGAATCATATCCATCTGCCAAAGTTCATTTTCTTCATTTTGATACCATGCATGCCATTCGATACAGGCTTCGGCAGTATGCAGCAGATTAGCGCATTCTATTCTTTTGATGGACGGATTCTCAGCTAGTCTGGCCATTGCCTGAAAGCTGTCCGTCAGGTTTAAGGGTGATGAATAAATATGGAAATCAATGTCCCTATGTTTCATCAGCAGCCCTGTTCTGAGTGAACCTACCAGATTAATTTTTGCACCGGCATCTTCCCATATCTGGATGATGTTCGTGTTTTTGATAACTTGCCAGGCTTTTTCCTGATTCTGTTTGGCAATGTCGAAAATATTCATACGCTGTCTTTTATAGTTGGTTTGCAAAAGTAGAGAAAAGCTTTCAAACTGAAGATAGTTATAAATAACTATTTATTGCCGGAATGAATCGGGAGAAAGGGGGTAACAAGGAACTTAGTAATGTTTCCTTTTCAAGTAAATGACAGATTGTATTCCCAACATGATGACAAACAGATATTCGGTTGTCATATATACCGCTAAAGGTGCATGTACACAGTGGCTCAGCCAGTAAAGATAAAGAAGATATACCATAATGGTAACCACTTGGAAGATAAAGGCAATTTTTGTCTTTCCGGTTCCGGTGACGGCACTGATGTAGACATATCCGGGTACTGCGAATATATAATTGAACAGCATGACGATGAAAGGGGGGACAGTGTGTTGCACCAGTGTTTCGTTGTTGGTGTAAAATCCGATAATCCAATAATCACAAAACAATGCGACTCCTACCAGTGGAAAACCGATGGCATATCCCATTTTGATGATTTTGTGGCAGATAGGAAAAACACCTTTTTGTTGTCCGGCTCCTAAAAGATTGCTTACCAAGGAACCGTTGGTGGCTCCTAAAGAACTGACAATCACAAAAAAGAGGGTGGAAACGCTGCGGGTTATGTTGGAAACGGCCAGTTCCATCTTTCCTAAATGTTCGATGGCGATGAAGAACAGGAACCACGGCGCCATACTGATAAAAGAATGCAGCATGCTCCATACGGACAGGTAAAACAGTCTTTTCAATAGCTTTCCATCAAATATCGGTTGCAGTCCATACTTGTTTTTATCAATCTTTCTCCACATATGGATAAGGAGAATGATTAACGATCCCATTTCTGCTAGCGTTGAGGCTATTGCCGATCCTGCTATCCCAAATTTTAAGGTAAATATTAACAGGTAATTGAAAGGGATGTTGATAAGTACGGCTGCTATTGCGGCCCAAGATAAGGACCTGGTCTTTATTATTCCCACAAAGAAAGCCCGGAGTGCCAGAAAGGGAAATGAAAATAAAAGTCCGAAACTGCGCCAGTCCAGATAGTCCGTTACAGCCTGATAGATTTCCGGTGAGGTAATTAATTGTTTCAAGAGGAAGGGGGAAAGGCCCTGTATCAACAAACATAAAGAGAGTGCTAGTCCGGAAAGGAAAAATAGTCCTTGAAAGAAGGTACGTCCTGTTTCTGCATAGTTCTGTTCTCCATTCCTGCGGGCAATCATGACTTGTAGTCCTATGCTGAAACCGAAGCCTAGCATATAAGTTGCCAGATAATATATTCCTGCCAAGGCAGATGCGCCAAGTTCCACTTCACCGACATGGCCCAGAAAGACGGCATCGGTAATGTTGATTAATTGCTCCATTAAAACGCTCATCATTACAGGAAGGTTGATGAGCCATATTTGTTTATATGTATAATTCATTGTTTAACTTAATGTATAACCATGCTTATGCACTTATCGGTTTAGGGATGGTGCACAATCTGTGTGGATTAATAATAAGGGTATAAAACTCTGTAACAAATCTTATTTAAGATCCGTCAAAATAGCCAAATAGTTTGGATTGGTAGTGCTATTCGTTGAATGTAGCTATATACAGAGTTGATGTTTCATTAGTTAAACAATTGTGTTTTGCAGGTTAAATCAAATCTCCTGGTTCGGCATAAATTTTGTATTCGCTCTCTAGTCCCTTGAAATCTTTTCTGAGGAGTACAATTTTAGCTTTGGGGGTAAGCCAAATGTTTAGTGGAATGGCATTCTCCTCTTGAAATGAAAATATAGTGCTGAATTCTTTTCTCAAAGACTCGTCTGAGGTTGCGGTATAATTAGGGAGTGAGAAAAATGAATTTATGTAGTTATACAGTATTTGTTTGCTTTTCATAGATCCCCCTTTTTCATATTTCTCACTTTTGGCATACAGCATAACAGATGGGACACCTTGATGGATATGGGTTTGCGTACTCAGATAATATCCGTCCAGATTATTTGCATAGCCTGTGGTAAAATCGGAGTCGGTTACGTCTTTCCAATTGAAAGCAAGGAAATCTTTTTTATTTGTGATATCAATGGATATTGTATCACTACTATAGATTATTTCATTGTTTTTGTAACCTAGCAGATAAGTCTTGTATGTGCCGGGTGAATAATAAACATGTGCCCATTTGAAAAATGTTGTTTCCACATATCTGGCATAATTTGAATGACTGAATACTTTAAAGCTATTTGGGGAATGAGATGATTTCCACACTATGGAATCATACACTTCGCTTAGACAAGGTGCATCTTTACCAAAATCAAAAGATTGGTAGAATACAATAGGAGCAAATATGTTTTGAGAACTTGTTTCTGCTTCTAATATAATTTTGATCTCTTTATTTTCTGTTTCTTTATTTTGGCTACCATCCATATCGGCCTCTTCTTTGGAGCAAGACAAGACAAAGAAGGTAAGTAGTAAAAAACAGTAGAATATCTTTTTCATGTTTGTTTTTGAGTTGGGTAAATAGCTCTGTTTGTAATGTCGAAAACAAAGCTAGCAAATATATTTGATAATCTCAGCTTTGTATCCTATATTTTATTTTTGACTGATGATTTGATAATCAAAATCGGTAAACAAAGACTTTACAGAGATTCAAGAGGTTCCTGCACATACCTCATATACTCCTCATAGTCTATATACCTTCCACCCATTGACTTTAAGTGTGGGGTTTCAAACTGACAATCAATCAAGGTTCCTCCCAACTTCTGAAATGTTTGTGCCAGATAGATAAGCGCCAGTTTCGATGCATTGGGGACTAGAGAAAACATGCTTTCGCCGAAAAAACACTTTCCCAAAGTGACTCCATAGAGTCCGCCGACCAGACAAGATTCTTCCCATACTTCCACGCTGGTCGCGAAACCTTGCTCATGCAGGCGGATGTAGGCTTTCATGATATCTTTGCCCAACCATGCTCCCGTTTCTTCCATCCGCAGATTGCCGCAGGTTTGAATCACTTCATGGAATGCCTGGTTAAAACTGACTCCATATTGTTCTTTGTTCATAAAAGTACGCATGGAGTGAGAAATGTGAATCTCGTTAGGGAAAATCACAAACCGTTTCAGGGGACACCACCATTGTATCTGTTTTTCACGGAAAGCATACCAAGGGAATATGCCATTGGAATAGGCAAGGAGGAGACGGTCTACGGAGAGGTCGCCGCCCACTGCCAATAGTCCGTCCGGTTCGCCATAGTGAGGGTCGGGAAAAACAAGTTTTTGAGTTAGTTGAAAGACCATATTGTTTTTTATTTATTGGATTCATATAATATCTTCTGTAGGAACTTCTCCGTATCTCTGCCTCTGCGGAGAAGTTGCCGATTCATTTAAAGGTATTACTCTTTGAGTACTTGCAAGCTCAATTGTCCGTTTCCTGCTGTCACTCTTACTTTACCTCCTGTTTTTAATGCTCCGAATAGGATTTCACGCATAAGCAGTGGCTTCAGCTGCGAAGTAATTATCCTGCCCATTTCCCTGGCACCATATTCTTTGGTGAAACCTAGTTTCAGCAGATGCTTATAGGCTTCCGGGCTGAGTTCCATTCCTACATGACGTGCAGACAGTTTGTTTTTCAGTTCGTTGAGTTTTTTGTTCAGGATGAGAGAAGCCATTCCGTAATCCATATCATGGAAGACGACTGTTGCAGACAACCGGTTGATGAATTCAGGTTTGAAAGTTTTTTTAACCTGTTTCAACATTGCCTCTCCGGCAGTAATTTGTCCGCTGAAACCTATAGAAGCTTGGTGCGCGAATTGTGCTCCGGCATTGGAGGTCATGATAAGTATAACATGGCGGCAGTCCGCTTTCCGTCCTTTGTTATCCGTCAGTACGGCATAGTCCATGACTTGCAGCAGGATATTGAATATATCAGGATGCGCTTTTTCTATTTCGTCAAGCAGTAACACACAGTTGGGAGTTTTGCGGATAGCATCTGTCAGCAGTCCGCCGTCTTCATAACCTATATATCCGGCAGGTGAGCCGATGAGTTTGGCCACTGTATGCTTTTCCGTATATTCGCTCATGTCAAAGCGTTGCAGGGCTATACCTAGTTCGGAGGCCAATACTTTGGCCACTTCCGTCTTTCCTACTCCAGTGGGGCCAACGAAGAGAAGGCTGGCCAGTGGTTTGTTTTCGTCCAGTAGCCCGGCTTTGGCCATTTGTACGGCTTCCACCACTTGGCAGACAGCTTCTTCCTGACCGTATATCTTTGCACTGATGCGTTCATGCAAGGTTTCTAATGTGGCATTGTCCTCTTCCTTCATGGCGAGTACATCCACTTTACAGATACGTGCCAGTATATCGGTTATCAATGCTTCGTCCACCAGGTCGATGGCCTTGTCGGGCAAAAAACGGTCGCTGATATACCGTGCGGCAGCTGTGACGGCATATGCTATCACTCCTTCTTCATAAACTACTCCATGGAACGTTTCGTACCTTTCTTTTAATCCTTCTACTATGTGGATAGTTTCTTCGATTCCGGGTTCCTGTATGTCAATCTGTTGGAAACGCCGTACCAATCCTCTGCTACGTGAAAAATAGCGGTTGAATTCTTCGTAAGTAGTGGAACCGATAAACCGGATCTCTCCTCCTTCCAAATAAGGCTTGAGCATATTAGAGGCATCCATCGAACCGTCTCCCGTCCGTCCGGCGCCTATCAGGTTATGTATTTCATCTATATATACAATGGCGTGTCCTTCTTTCCGTATTCCTTCCATAATGGCTTTCAGCCTTTTCTCGAATTCACCCCGATATTGTGTACCGGCCAATAAGTTGCCTAAATCCAGTTCGTAGATACGACAACCTGTGAGGCGTTCGGGAACATTGCCTGCTTCTATATGTGCAGCCAGTCCGTAGACCAGTGCGGTTTTTCCCACTCCCGGTTCACCCACGTGCAGAGGGTTGTTCTTTTCTTTGCGGCAGAGAACTTGAATGGTGCGTTCCAATTCCACATTCCGGCCTATAAGCGGATTCCGGTCTTGCAGACCTTCATTGAGGCAGGTGACGTAGTTGCGCCAAGGTTCGCTTTTCTCTTGCTCAGAGGAAGTTTCCTCTTGAAACTGATTCATGTGCTCGTAATTTGAAATGAGGGAGCTGAGAAACTCCGGCATATCTTCTCCCACTGTTTCTTTTAGCAGATAGCCGGCCCATGAATCTTCCAGTTGAAGCATTCCTTGTACCAGATGAGGAACATCCATTTCTTCTGCGCTTGAATGGCTGATTGTCATATAGGCATATTGCAGCAGCTCGGAGAGTTGACCTGAAATTTCCAACTCATATTCTATTTCTTGAGGAACTCGTTCCACTTCTTTCGACAGATATTCGGAAATGGACTGGGACAGTTCTTCCGGGGTACAAAAACACTCTGCCAATGCTTTTTGAAAAGGAACTTGTTCCAGCAATGCGCTCAATAAGTGTTCGGGCGTGATAAATTCATGCCGATATTGCATCGCTTGGCTCTGCGCAGAAGCGAAAGCGTAGTTCACCGAATCGGTATTTGGTATATCCATATCTTATTCTTGATTTTTTATTCTTCTTCCGGTGTAACCGTGAGTCGGAGAGGGAAACCCTCTTCACGAGCCATACGGGTGGCTTTTTGTACTTTTGACCGGGCGATATCATACGTATAGATGCCTATTACGGCCGATTCACTTTTGTGTACTTGCATCATCAAAGCTTCTGCTTCCATCGTTGATTTGAAAAAAACGGTAGTTAATATCTTTACAACAAATTCCATTGTAGTAAAGTCGTCATTGAAAATAGTAACTTTGAAGCGTCGCGGCTCGCGAAGGTCTATACGTTCTTTTTCTTTATAAGATGATTGTTGTTGTTCCATATTGGTATTTGTCATACGTACTTATGGCACAAAGGTAGGGAAAGTATTGGAAAGGTAGGGTAGGGAAGAGATGAATTTTGTAGACGGATGGTCTGGAGCTGATGTCTTGAATTCCTTTCATGCCTGTCTGTCATTCTTAAAACATCCATATATAATAAGATGTCTCAAGGATGACAGACGTGTATGAAAAATAAAATGTGAAAAAATCCAAGGATAAGAGGTGGAAACTTAGACTTTTCTGTGAACAAACTGGCCGTCAATCCAAATGGTGGCATGGTTTCCCCGGAACTTCAGCAGGATATATTCGGGGTCTTCCGGTCCTTTAGGAAAATGATGGATAAACCAGTCTTGCCATAACTCTTTCTTGGTGCCAGTGTCTGATACAACTTCCACTTCTCCGGTCATGGCCACGCTGTTTCCCTCTTTGTAGAAACATATGCCGGCTTTCGGATTAGAGCGGAAATCCTTTGTCTTTGCCGAACTGTTTCCTGTTGCAAACCAGATGGTTGTTAATCCTTCCGTTTTGATTTTACTCAAGGGAACCGGCCGGGGATACCCTTCTTTATTGATGGAAGTTAGTGTGACTACTTCACATTGTTGAAGCAAAGCTTTTGCTTTTTCTTTAAGTGATTCCATTGTTTCTTTTTAGTATTTGATACGGTACAAAAGTAAGAAACGCCAGGATGGCTTCGTTGTAAAAAAACGACTTTTATAGTTTCAGATATGTTAATGTGGTTTCTTCCGTAACCGGTAAGGATAAAAAGGAACCGGGTGTATTGCCTGATAAGGCTTTTATTTCCTTGCTCAAATGGGCTGTGTCATAGTATCCGGCCTCAATGGCAACAGAGAAGAGTTGGTTGGAAGAGGTGGAACGCAGTAAATCCACTGCATTCTTGAATTTGATAATCCGGCTGTATTCCTTAGGGGAATATCCGGTCTGATGTTTGAACTTGCGCTCGAAGTGTCTTTGGCACAAGCATACATTTTCTACTAAAGAACGGATAGGCAGTTGGCCTTTGGAATGGTTAATGCAATCTACTGCATATGATATCTGTTTTTCTATCTTGTTGTTAGTACATAAGGCTTGGGTGAGAAAAGATTCTATCAGTCTGATTTTGTCCTGTATGTACGGTTGTTCACATAATCTTTCTGCTAGCGAGTCGTTGAAGATACCTCCTGACTCAAAAGTGCTGATTCTTTGATTCCCAAGTTCTTCCAATGGTAATTGCATGAAGCGGAATAAACCGCAAGGCAGAAAACGGATACCAAACATATGGATGCTTTTCGCATAGGTTATTAGGGTGGAGTATCGGCTCATGGGACCTACAAAATAAGAACGGTAGGGTTGCATTATAAGACTTTCTTGTTCCGCTATGTCAGCTACTTCGCCAAGGGTGAAGATAAAATCGGTGCAACCGTCCGGCAATATGTTGATTTTCATCCCATAGTCCGGATTGCCTTTAAATTCCCAGTATTTGTCAATATAGGGGGCTAAAAGCAGGGAAGGCTGGTATTCATTATACATGAAGATTGTTATTTCTTTTTAGCAGCGATAGCTAGTAATACTCCCAGTACCACCCCTAGAATGGCGGCAAATAATACCCGCATGTCCGGAGGAAGCAGGAAAGTGATGGTGTGGGCCGGATACCAGAACAAAGGGATGGTCTTTTTGAATACAAAGCTCCAAAGTACCGCCCAATTCAATCCGGTGAAAATACGTGTCATGGGAATAGGGGTGGAAAGCGCTTTGATAGAGCCGCCACAATTCCCGATATGAGTGTCTGTTATTTTATGTAATGTCATGAATACAGGAGCGAATATAGAGTTCATTGTAACGGAAATAGCCAGTGCAACCAGAAATTTGGCAAGACAGAAATCCCCGTTCATCAATGTGGAGGCATATTCCAGACCCATATATTCCAAGAAAATGGGAGTGCCTTTTGAAAAAATAATCATAGCCATATTGATACCCATACCCAGTACCCCCCAGATTACCATGCGTGGGATAATACCGAAGGTCTTGTTGTGATACACTCCTGTGCTGATGCGAAGCCCAAGCATTTCTCCCAAAGTAGCTAGAATGGCGAACTTCACAAAACTCATGACCATACCATGGATTGCATTGAAAGATTTGTACCATTCATAAATGGTATCGCTAATAAAAAAGGGTAGAAACAATGCTATTACAAACAAAAAGAACAGAATATCACTCTTTTTCATAGATAGAAATGTGTTTTTCATTAATATTTGCGACAAACATACGAAAAAAATCTAAGTTCCTAACCAAACAATAATTTAAATTCGACGGCTCTTTATTTGTTATCTAGCTATAATCTTTTATCTTTGTTTCCCGTCATGGAATAAAATAAAAAGGTTATTATGAAAACAAAAGGATGGATTTTAACTGTAATTTGTAGTATGTTGTTATTGGTGGCGGGTATCACTTTTGCATCAATGGTGCTTGTCGGGCAACCGGCTTTGGCAAACGAATCATTGTGGTGGTGGATCTTGATAAATCTTGGTGTGATGGTTTTATTATTCGGGTATGGCGTGAAACGGGGAATCCAGATATTGCGTATCTTCAGCATACCGAAAAGCAAACTGACACGGGAACCAGGTGTCGTGGTTTGTGATTATAATATCAGCCTGAAAAAGTATGCTTTGTATAAATTGTGGGACATCCGTCATTTCAGTTTCTCTTTGTTGTTCATCATTTATATTTGTATTGCACTGTGTACAGGGCACTATATTGTTCCCGAAGAGCAAAGCCTGTTCAGTCCGCTGCTGATTTGGTTCTTGTGTCTTATTTATATCTTGATTATGCTGCCTGTCAGACTAAATAAGATTTATAAGCGGAGTATTGCGGGGCAGACTTGGGTGGAAATAACTCCGGAAGGGCTGACATATGATAAGGCGGAACTGAAACAGACATTCCCTTGGGAGGAGATAGCAGGTATAGCTCTTTATAAGACTTATTGCTTTCTGTATGATAAAAGAGGCGGTGAATTTTTGATTGTAACTTCGGATGAAAAGGTGAAAGAATCCCTTCTTTACTATTTAAATACGAAAAAATAATGAATTAAAGCTAAGTGTTTTTTATAATAAGGTTGTTCATATTATTATAATGTGTATTTTTGTAACAAAGTAATAATGAAAAACCTCTTAAGTATGAAAACACCTGTTCTCGCGCTATTCATTTCTTTAGTGGCATTTGGAGCCTGTGTGTCCAATAAACAAACCCAGCCGTCAACCGATTATACCCAATTGGTGAATCCGTTTATCGGAACCGATTTTACCGGCAATACTTATCCGGGAGCGCAAGCGCCTTTCGGAATGGTACAACTTAGTCCGGATAACGGTTTGCCCGGATGGGACCGTATTTCCGGTTATTTTTATCCGGACAGTACGATTGCCGGATTCAGTCATACCCATTTGTCGGGAACGGGAGCCGGAGACTTGTATGATATCTCTTTCATGCCTGTAACTTTGCCTTATCAGGAAGCGGAAGCTCCTTTAGGCATCTATTCCAAATTCTCTCATGCGGATGAAGAGGCTTCAGCTGGTTATTATCGCGTGTTGCTGAAAGATTATGATATCAATGTGGAGTTAACTGCTACAGAGCGTTGCGGTATACAGCGTTATACGTTTCCTGAAGGAGAGTCGGCTGTCTTTCTGAATCTGAAGAAAGCGATGAATTGGGACTTTACCAATGATTCTTATATTGAGATAATTGACTCATGCACCATTCAGGGATATCGTTTTTCCGAAGGATGGGCAAGAGGCCAGCATGTGTATTTCCGCACTCGTTTCTCCAAACCGTTTGCCTCGGTAGAGATGGATACTACTGCCATTGCTTTGAAAGGTAAACGTGTAGGTACGGCTTATATCGCCCGTTTTAATTTTGATACGGAAAAAGGAGAGCAGATTGTTCTGAGTACTGCTCTTTCGGGAGTAAGCATGGAAGGTGCTGCTAAAAACATGGCGGCTGAAGCACCTCACAATGATTTCGATAAATATTTGGCTGAAACTAAAGATAATTGGAACCGTCAGTTGGGAAAAATAGAGGTAACAGGTGATAACAAGGACGATAAGGTTAATTTTTATACAGCATTGTATCATACAATGATTGCCCCGACTATTTATAGTGATGTGGACGGGGCTTATTATGGTCCCGATAAGAAAATTCATCAGACGGATGGTTGGGTGAATTATGGAACTTTTTCATTGTGGGATACTTATCGTGCCGCACATCCGTTATTTACTTATACGGAACCTCAGCGTGTCAATGATATGGTGAAATCATTCATTGCTTTTTATGAACAGAACGGACGTTTGCCGGTATGGAATTTTTGGGGAAGTGAAACGGATATGATGATTGGCTACCACGCTGTACCTGTTATTGTCGATGCTTATTTGAAAGGTATTGGTGATTTTGATGCAGAGAAGGCATTGGAGGCTTGTGTGGCTACTGCTAACTTGGATGATTATCGCGGCATTGGTCTGTATAAAAAATTAGGATATATACCTTATAATATAAAGGATGAATATAATGCGGAAAATTGGTCGCTTTCCAAAACATTAGAATATGCTTTTGATGATTATTGCATAGCCGAAATGGCCCGGAAGATGGGGAGGACTCAATTAGCGGACGAATTCTACAAGCGTTCTCAGAATTATCGCAATGTGTTCAATCCGGCGTCAAGCTTCATGCAGCCGATAGATGATAAAGGAGTATTCCAACCTAATTTCAGCCCGGATGACTACACTGCCCACATTTGTGAAAGTAACGGTTGGCAGTACTTTTGGTCTGTACAGCAGGATATTAAGGGGCTAATTGCCTTGACTGGTGGTAAGGATCGTTTTACGGAAAAGTTGGATAGTATGTTTACTTATATCCCGGCTGGTAATGCAGATTTGCCTCTTTTCAGTACAGGTATGATTGGCCAGTATGCTCATGGTAATGAGCCTAGCCATCATGTGATTTATTTGTATAATAAGGTACGTCAGCCTTGGAAAACTCAGAAGTATGCGGCGCAGGTCATGCATGACCTTTATTTCAATGCACCTGCCGGACTGTGTGGAAATGAGGATTGTGGACAGATGTCTGCCTGGTATGTATTCAGTGCTATGGGATTTTATCCTGTCAATCCGGTAAGTGGTGAATATGAGATTGGTACGCCGTTGTTCCCCGAGATACAGATGCATCTGGATAATGGAAAAACGTTCACAGTACTGGCCCCTGGAGTAAGTCGTGAAAATATCTATATCCAGTCGGTGAAAGTAAATGGGCAACCATACGATAAGAGCTATATCACACACCGGCAAATAATGGATGGTGCTACTGTAGAATTTGAAATGGGTCCGGAACCGGGAAATATTTGGTATAGATAGATAATAATTGGTTCAACTTATTAAGAATTGTAATTGTACAGGAGGTGAGTTAAAAGTAATATTTGTTATCGTTTTGCTGTAGAGGCGGTTTGAATCTGCCTGAAAATTGTATGATGAGCGGAAGCTTTTTGCCTCTACAGTGGATGATTGGATCGTTATTTGGAACATTGGCTCTCTCCTTCATACAAAGGTGAATTATATAATATGAACGAGGAACTTGATGACACCTATAAGGCCGTCTTTCGTCAATGCTATCCTAAGCTGTTGTTCTATGCGACACGGCTGGTCGGTACCGAAGAAGCCGAAGATGTAGTGCAGGATGTTTTTGTGGAGTTGTGGAGGCGGAGAGATTCAGTCGTCATAGGAGAGCAGATTTTAGCTTTCCTTTATCGTTCTGTATATACCAAGGCTATAAATTTATTGAAGCATCAGGTTATAGAGAATAACTACAGTGCGGCAATGATAGAAATCTATGAACGAAAATTGCAATATTACCAGCCGGATCATGCCGAAGTCATTAAAAAGATAGAGAATCAGGAATTGCGTCAGGAAATTTTTGGAGCGATTAATGAATTGCCGGATAAATGTAAGGAGGTGTTTAAACTGAGCTATCTTCATGATATGAAAAACAAGGAAATCGCTGATACTCTTGGCATTTCTTTACGTACCGTAGAGGCACATATGTATAAGGCCTTGAAATTTTTGCGCGAACGTCTCAGCCATTTATTATTGTCATTGATTATATTTTCAGCAAAACTGCTAAGTGTTTTTACAAGTTGAATTGTTTACTATATGAATAGGGAAAAAGATGAGTAAACTTAACGAAGATATTATTATCAGGTATTTGGAAAACCGATGCTCGGAGGAGGATTTTGTTCTTATCAATGAATGGATGAAAGAATCTGATGAGAATGCCGGAGAGCTGTTCCGTATGGAGGAGATTTATCAGTTAGGTAAATTCCCCTTTGAGGAGGAAAATCTGGTAGTGAGGGCAGAGCGCAGGTTGGGTAGAAGATTGAAACGGGAAAATCAGAAGAAACAAGAGGTGTTCAAGCTTAGAAGTGTGTTGCGTTATGCAGCTGCTATAGTGGGTGTGATGGTGCTGGCTGCGGGATTGGCCTATTGGTTCCGGAATAAAGCGGAGGAATTGGTGGTAGCATCGGCTGCTCATGGACAAGTGCGTGAGATGTTGTTGCCTGACGGGACAAAAGTATGGTTGAACCAGTCGTCTGTTTTAAAATATCCGCGTGCTTTTGAAGGAAAGGAACGTCATGTATATCTGGATGGAGAAGCTTATTTTGAAGTAGCACGTAATCATGAGAAACCTTTCATGGTAAAAAGCCCGGCAATGGATGTCAGGGTCTTGGGAACCTCTTTCAATATAAAATGTCGTCCGGATAACAGTTTTGCGGAAACAACCTTGATAGAGGGTGAAGTTGAGGTAAAAGATAAATCGGACAAAGGAAGAATTACTTTGTTGCCGGGACAAAAAGCCGTTTTAAACAGGGTAACAGGGCGGATGCAAGTAAAACAGGTCGATCCCAAGATGGAGATAGTCTGGCATAATGACTTGATTCCATTTGAAAAGTCATCTATTTTCCAGATTGCGGCAGCATTGGAACGGTTCTATGGAGTGAAGATAATCCTTTCACCGGATGTAGACAGTACTAATACTTATTCAGGTGTACTGAAAAAGAAAGATAATATAGAGTCTGTGCTGAATTCTTTGCGTAACTCTATTCCTTTCAATTATAAGAAAGTAGATGATAACAATATATTTATCTCATCGGAAACAAAATAATTTTTAAATAAAGATCTATGAAAATCAACATGCTCTTAAGCGGCTGTCTTCTAGGGTTATTGTGTTTCACTGCATGTGATTCTGAGGGCAATGAAATGAATGATTACACCCATTATGTCAATCCTTTTATTGGTACAGGAGGCCATGGGCATACTCATCCGGGTGCTATGGTTCCTCATGGCATGATACAGCCGGGGCCGGATACTCGTATTGACGGTTGGGATTCCTGTTCCGGATATTATTATGAAGATACTACGATCAATGGTTTTGCCCATACACGTCTTAGTGGTACAGGGTGTGCGGATTTCGGAGATTTCCTGTTGATGCCGACTGTAGGTGTGCAGCGTACTGATTTCTTGGGAACAGAAAGCCAGAAGCGTCCTTTCGCATCGGCTTTTTCTCATGAAAAGGAATATGCCGAACCGGGATATTATTCTGTTTTTCTGGATACATACGGGGTAAAAGCCGAACTGACTTCGACAGAGCGTGCGGCAATGCATCGGTATACTTTTCCGGAAAGTAAGGAGTCTGGATTTATCTTGGATATGGACTATAATATTCAGCAACAAATCAATCAGGTAATGGAAGTGGAGGCAGTGAATGATACTGTGTTGCGGGGGCGCAAACGCAGTGCCTATTGGGCATACCGACAGGATCTTTATTTTTATGCCGTATTTTCCAAACCCTTTACGTATACCTTGTACACGGATACTGTTCAGGAAAATGACAAACAGATTCCTGTATGTAAAATGCTTTTGCATTTTGAAACGGCGAAAGATGAACAAGTGCTGGCTAAGTTCTCTATCTCTTCTGTTGATGCGGAAGGTGCTTATAAGAACCTCCAGGCTGAGATGCCCGGTTGGAATTTTGATGGAGTGCGTGCCGATGCTAAGAAGAAATGGAATGAATGCTTGTCAAAGATTGCAGTCAAAACCAATGATGAAGACCAGCGTGCCATTTTCTATACGGCTATGTATCATGCTTTCCTAAGTCCCAATCTGTTTACAGATGTAGACGGGCGTTACTTGGGAATGGATTTGAAAGTGCATACCACCGACATGAAACATCCGGTTTATACCATTTTCTCTTTGTGGGATACTTTCCGTGCGTTACATCCGTTACTGACTATTGTCGATCCTCAGTTGAATACGGAGTTTATCCGTTCATTAATAAAGAAGCATCAGGAAGGTGGTATCTTTCCGAAATGGGACTGTGTGTCCAATTATACCGGAACTATGGTGGGATATCATGCGGCTTCGTTGGTAACCGATTCTTATGTGAAGGGATACCGCGATTTTGATGTGCAGGAAGCTTACAAGGCATGTCTGCGTGCAGCGGAATATGACACTACCGGTATTGTAGCTCCCGATTGGCTGATTCCATATGTTATGCCCAAAGCACGTTATTATAAGAATACTCTTGGCTATATTCCATGTGACCGTGAGAATGAATCGGTAGCGAAAGCATTGGAGTATGCGTATGATGACTGGTGTATCTCCGTGCTGGCAGACAGCTTGGGAGATACTGAAACCAAGGAGAAGTATGCCCGTTTTGCAGATGCTTACGAATTTTATTTTGATCCTGCCACCCGTTTCATGCGTGGATTGGATAGTAAAGGTGAATGGCGTACTCCGTTCAATCCCCGTTCTTCCAATCACCGTAATGATGATTATTGCGAGGGTACTGCATGGCAATGGACTTGGTTTGTTCCGCATGATATCCCGGGACTGGTGAATTTGATGGGTGGGGAGGATGCTTTCGTAGGAAAGCTGGACTCCTTGTTTACGGTTTCTTCCCAGTTGGAAGGGGAGGCTACCTCTGCTGATATCACAGGACTGATAGGCCAGTATGCGCATGGTAATGAGCCTAGTCATCACATTACTCATATGTATAACTATGTAAACCGTCCATGGCGTACTCAGGAATTGGTTGACAGTGTGCTGTATAACCAGTATTTCAATGCTCCTGACGGCTTGTCGGGTAATGAAGATTGCGGTCAGATGTCTGCCTGGTATATTTTGAATTCCATGGGCTTCTATCAGGTATGTCCCGGTAAGCCGGTTTATTCTATCGGACGTCCGTTGTTTGAGGAGGTGACGATTAATTTGCCCGACCGCAAGACTTTCGTTATCCGTACCCACAATAATTCGAAGACCAATAAGTATATTGAGTCGGTTTTGTTGAACGGAAAACCGCTGGATGTTCCTTTCTTTACCCATGATGATCTGGTACGTGGAGGAACGATGGAGATTACCATGAGTCCCGTACCGACGGAATGGGGAAAACAGGTGAAGAATTAAAAGTATAACTTAACCCAAATAGCAATATCATGAAAAAACTATTTCTATCAGTTGTAGCGCTGTGTGTCACGCTGTTTGTACAGGCAAAGGATTATGCAGACTATGTGAGTCCGTTGGTAGGTACACAGTCTTCCTTTGAACTCTCTACAGGAAATACTTATCCTGCCATATCCCGCCCGTGGGGTATGAATTTCTGGACTCCCCAGACAGGAAAGATGGGGGACGGATGGCAGTATGTTTATACGGCTAATAAAATCCGTGGTTTCAAACAAACCCATCAGCCCAGTCCGTGGATTAATGACTATGGTCAATTTTCCATCATGCCCGTAACAGGAAAACCGGAATTTGAAGAGGACAAGCGTGCAAGCTGGTTCTCTCATAAAGCTGAAATTGCAAAACCTTATTATTATAAGGTTTATTTGGCAGAACATGATGTCGTAACCGAAATGGTTCCTACGGAGCGTGCCGTAATGTTCCGTTTCACTTTTCCTGAGAATGATTCATATGTAGTGGTGGATGCTTTTGATCGTGGTTCGTCTGTCAAGGTGATTCCCGGAGAAAACAAAATCGTGGGCTATACTACCCGTAACAGTGGTGGTGTTCCTGCCAACTTTAAGAATTATTTCGTTATTGAGTTTGATAAGCCGTTTACTTATGAGGCTACGTTCTCTAATGATGTACAGCCTGAAAAACCGGATGGCAGTGTTCCTGTAACCTTGAAAGAAGGTAAACTGGAGCAGACTGATTTCCATACCGGAGCCGTTATCGGTTTCAAGACAAAGAAAGGTGAAGTAGTTCATGCCCGTGTGGCCTCTTCATTCATCAGTCCTGAACAAGCAATTCGGAACCTGAAGGAATTGGGTGGTGACAGTTTTGAAGTATTGGTACAGAAAGGTAAAGAGGCTTGGAATGAGGCCTTAGGTAAAGTAGAGGTGGAAGGTGGAACATTGGATCAATACCGCACTTTCTATTCCTGCTTGTACCGTTCCTTGTTGTTTCCGCGTAAATTCTATGAACTGGATGCCAACGGACAACCTGTTCATTACAGTCCTTACAATGGCGAAACGCTGCCGGGATATATGTATACGGATACAGGTTTCTGGGATACATTCCGTTGCTTGTTCCCTTTCTTGAACCTGATGTATCCTTCGGTAAATAAGGAGATACAGGAAGGTTTGGTTAATACTTATAAGGAAAGCGGTTTCTTCCCCGAATGGGCCAGCCCCGGTCATCGTGGTTGCATGGTCGGCAATAATTCAGCTTCTATCTTGGTCGATGCTTATCTGAAAGGAGTACGTGTGGAAGATGTGGAAACATTATACAAAGGACTGATTCATGGAACGGAAGCCGTACATCCTGAAGTTTCTTCTACCGGACGTCTGGGATATGAATATTATAACAAGCTGGGCTATGTGCCTTGTGATGTGAAGATTCATGAGAATGCAGCCCGTACATTGGAATATGCATACGATGACTGGTGTATTTATCAGCTGGCGAAAGAGTTGAAGCGTCCGAAGAAGGAAATCGCACTTTTTGCCAAACGTGCCATGAACTATAAGAACCTGTTTGATTCGGAAAGTAAATTGATGCGTGGCAAGCAGAAGGACGGCAAGTTCGCTCCTGAATTCTCGCCGTTGAAATGGGGAGGTGACTTTACGGAAGGAAACAGCTGGCATTATTCCTGGTCTGTATTCCATGACCCTCAGGGATTGATTGATTTGATGGGAGGTAAGGAAATGTTCGTTACCATGCTTGATTCTGTCTTTTCGGTTCCCCCCATCTTTGATGATAGCTATTACGGACAGGTAATTCATGAGATTCGTGAAATGACAGTCATGAACATGGGTAACTATGCACATGGAAACCAGCCCATCCAGCACATGATTTATCTGTATGACTATGCAGGCCAGCCTTGGAAAGCGCAATATTGGTTGCGTGAGGTGATGAACCGTATGTATACAGCCGGTCCGGACGGATATTGCGGTGATGAAGACAATGGTCAGACTTCGGCATGGTATGTATTCTCCGCATTAGGGTTCTATCCGGTATGTCCCGGTACGGATGAGTATATTCTGGGTGCTCCGTTGTTCAAGAAGGCGACACTTCATTTTGAAAACGGAAAGAACTTGGTAATAACCGCATCGGATAACAGCGATACCAACCGATATGTAGATGAAATGCGTGTAAACGGTACTGTTTATACCAAGAATTATTTGAAGCATAACGAATTGTTACAAGGCGGTACTATTGACTTCAAGATGACCGACCGTCCGAATATGCAGCGTGGAACACAAGAAAGTGATTTGCCTTATTCATTTTCAAAAGACGAAAAAGTAAAATAAAAGTTTCACCATGCACTTCTCTCTTATAAAGAGAGGTTGGAGGGGGATGTTCTCTTTTGGCAGCATTGCAAGAGTACATCCCCTTTTTCTTTTTAAGTATTTCTTCTATACGTCAAAGTCCGATGATATTACTACTTTTGCCTTTCCTCTGCTTTTTTCTGGAAAATTTAGAAAAAAGAACAAGATTGAGTAAGTGTTTTCTTTGTAAGCATTCGAAGAAATGCACCTTTTACACTTTGAGGTTTGGTTGTAGCTTTGC